>Ga0075428_100000397_pt1 | contig 43115 bp, 38 predicted proteins | sample RhiMetdeltSRZDD2_FD_75291 | JGI IMG/M metagenome (GOLD analysis project Ga0075428, IMG submission 75291) | Populus rhizosphere microbial communities from Tennessee, USA - Rhizosphere MetaG P. deltoides SRZDD2 | ecosystem: Host-associated > Plants > Roots > Rhizosphere > Soil | place: USA... | reverse complement strand
GACCGGATTCCCGCCGATGCAATCAGGTTTGCATTCCCTGCCCAGGCTCGCACGCTCCGGAGGAGCGCGAGATCCGGTCCTCCGAGGGTGCCGTCTCGGTCGATCGCGGTGACCTCGAACGTCCGCACCCCTTGCGCGATCAACCCTTCGATGGCCGGTTCGAGGTCACTCGCCTCGCCGCCAATGAACCAACCGCCGCCGACAGCCTGACCTCCGCGAACGTCGAGGGCGACCGCGACCCGATCCGCGCCAAACGCATGGATCAGCTGCCCGGCGAGGTCCCCGGTGAGCGCAGCCGTGCCGAGCACGACCCGCGCGGCTCCCGCCTCGAGGTACTGCTCGGCGGTCGCTGCGTCGCGGACCCCGCCACCGACCTCAACTTGCGCCGTGTCGCCGACCGCCTCGATGATCCCGTCGACGAGCTCGGATTGGACCGGCCGCCCTTCGCGCGCTCCGTCCAGGTCGACGACGTGGAGCCAGCGAGTCCCCTGCCCCACCAGCTCGAGCGCCGTGGCGACGGGAGCGTCGCTGTACGCCGTCTCCCGATCGAAGTCGCCCTCGCGGAGGCGGACCACGCGTCCGCCTCGAAGGTCGATCGCCGCCAGGATCTCGAACTCAGCCATTGACTTCTTCATCATGCTATCGTATTAACACACTAACACGCTACTACGACAGCATGGCAGCGTGGCAGCACGGCAGCACAACGAAGTGGAAGCAGGTGGCCGATGGTCGCAGACGATTCCTGGCGGACGCCGGACACGAACGCGCTCCTCGATGCGATCCTCCGACTCAAGACCCGCGCTGAAGCGGAGCGCTTCTTCCGGGACCTCTGCACGCTCGGCGAGCTGCGCGATCTCGCTCATCGCTGGGCGGTCGTCCGGTTCCTGGCCGCCGGCCTCCATTACACGGAGATCTCGCGGCTGACCGGGGCCAGCACGGCCACGATCACGCGCATCGCCTCGTGGCTGAATCACGGCGAAGGTGGCTACAAGCTGATGCTCGAGCGCGCCCAGGACCAGCTGCCGGCCAAACCGGCCAAATCGGCCAAGCCAGCAAGGCCGGCCAAGCCGAAGGCATCGGGTCGAAGGTGACCCGCGACCGACTCCGCCTCGCGATCCCGAACAAGGGCCGGATGGTCGATCCCGCACTGGCCCTGCTCCACGACGCGGGGCTCGTGTTCGACGAGCACGATCGAAGCCTGGTGGCACACGTTTCGAACTACGAGCTCGACATCCTGTTCGTCCGGACGACCGACGTCATCGAGTTCGTCCGGGACGGTGTCGCGGAGCTCGGGATCACGGGGCTGGACCTCCTCGCCGAGAGCGGCGTCGAGCTCGAGCAGGTCCGAACCCTTGGCTTCGGGCAATGCCGCCTCGCCGTGGCCGTCGCGAACGACGCGCCATACGACCAGGTGAGCGACCTGCGTGGCCTCCGAGTTGCGACGGCACATCCCGCATCCGCGCGCCGATTCTTCGACAAGGAACGAGTCGAGGTCGACGTCATCGCGCTTTCCGGAGCTGTCGAGGTCGCGCCGCGGCTCGGGTTGGCGGAGGCGATCGTCGATCTCGTGTCGACCGGCTCGACGCTCGCGATGAACGGCCTCCGTCCGATTGCCGACGTCCTCGAATCCCAGGCTGTCCTCGTCGCCAGCCCGGACGCGATGAATGGACATGCACCGAAGATGGCGGCGATCGAGACCATGCTCAGCGCCGTCCTTGCCGCCCGCGGCCGCAAGTACCTGATGATGAACGCGCCCGCGAGCCACCTCCAGGAGCTGGAGGCGCTGCTCCCCGGCCTGGAGTCGCCGAGCGTCATTCCGCTCGCCCACGAGGGCATGATCGCCGTGCACTCCGTGGTCGGCGCGGACGACGTCTGGGACCTGCTCCCGCGACTGAAGGCCGCCGGGGCGTCGGGCATCCTCGTCCTTCCGATCGAGAAGATCGTCGCGTGACCGCAGACCGCGTGACCGCTGTCACCGCAACGGCCCTCCGCCTGCCCCGCCTCGACCTCGCGGCAACGGATGCCGAAACGACCTCGGCCCGCCGTGCGCTCTGTCGCCGCGGCGCCGTCCCGGACGCGCGAGTTCGCGAGCTGACCCGCGGGATCCTCGATGGCCTGCGGTCGAACACCGATGACGGCGTTCGGCGTGCGAACGTCGAGTTCGGAGGCGGCCTCGCCGACGGCCGGCTATTGCTCGATCGAGGCGAGCTCGAACGCGCGCGAGACGCGCTCGAGACAGACGTGCGCGCAGCGCTCGAGGCCGCCATCGCCAACGTCCGTCGCTTCGCGGAGACCCAGCGCCCGATCAGCGCGACCACGGACATCGTCCCCGGCGTGTCGATCGAACGGCGCTGGGTGCCGCTTCGCCGCGTCGGCTGTTATGTGCCCGGTGGCTCGGCGGCGTATCCCTCGAGCCTGATCATGACTGTCGTCCCGGCCCAGGTTGCGGGCGTGGAGCAGGTCGTCGTTGCCTCCCCCGCCGCGGCCGACGGGACCCTGGATCCGGTCCTCCTCGGCGCGGCCGGGCTCCTGGAGATCGAGACGTTCGTCGTCGCCGGCGGCGCCCAGGCCATCGGTGCGCTGGCGTTCGGCTTGCCAGATGCGGGGCTCGAACCCGTGGATCGGATCGTCGGGCCGGGCAATGCCTGGGTCACCGCGGCCAAGCTGGAGCTCGCCGGGGACGTCGGCATCGACCTCCCCGCCGGACCGTCGGAAGGCCTCGTCCTCGTGGATGGCAGCGCCCATCCGGAGCTCGCCGCGGCCGACCTGCTCACGCAGGCCGAGCACGGGCCCGACTCGCCCGCAATCCTGGTGACGACCGATCCGGCGATCGCCGACAGCATCGAAGCCGCCGTCGCGCGCCAGCTCGCCAACGCCGCGAGACGCGACATCCTGACGACCGCGCTCGAACGCCACGGCCAAATCGTCCTCGCACCGGACCTCGCCGCGGCCGTCAGCTTCGTGAATGACTATGCGCCGGAGCACCTCTCGATCGACGTCGAGCCACTCGAGGCCACCGTCGCCCAGATCCGGAACGCCGGCTCGGTGTTCGTCGGGCGCTGGGCGCCGGAGTCCGCCGGCGACTACGCGACGGGCGCGAACCACGTCCTCCCGACCGGCGGCCTCGCGCGGGCCAGCGGCGCGCTCGCAACGGAGACGTACGGCAAGTTCGTCCAGGTCCAGCGGCTGACCCGCGACGGCCTCGCCGCGCTTCGGCCGACGATCGGCAGGCTCGCCGCTGTCGAGGGCCTGCTCGCGCACCAGGCCGCGGCGGATCTCCGATTCGCGGACGAACGCCCGTGAGCCCGACGCCCGTGACCTTCACCGCGCCCTCGCCCCCGACCGCGTACGCCTGGGAGGCGACCGACGAGGAAGTCGCCGCACGCTACGGCCTGCCGATCGAAGCGATCGCCCGGTTCGACCTGAACACGTCGCCAACGCCTCCCGCTGTTGCCGAGCGCAGGCTTGCGCGCGGCGCCTTCGAAACGGGGCTCTCCGAGTACCCGCCCGCCGACTACCGCCGGCTCGTGGATGCCGCCGCTCGCCGCTACGGCGTCAACCGCGAGGACATCCTCGTCGGCGCGGGCGCGGACGAGGTGCTCGACATCGCCGCGAAAGCGTTCCTGCCGGCCGGGAGCATCGCGATCATCCCGTCGCCCTCGTATGCCATGTACCGAGTCCTCTCGGAGCAGCGCGCGGCCGTCGTCACGGCGGTCCCCCGGCGCGGCGCGGCCGACGGATATGCGATCGATCTCGACGCGACGCGCGCCGCCGCCCGCGGCGCGAGCCTCATCTGGCTCTGCAGCCCGAACAACCCGACCGCGCTGCCCGAACCCGACGGCGCGATCGCCGGGCTCCTGGACTCCCTCGCCGCCGACGCCGTCACCAACCAGTTCCGGCCGCCGGCCGTCCTGCTCGACGAGGCGTACGCGGAGTTCGTCGGTCAGTCGCTGGTGGAGCTCCGGCGAAGCTATCCCCGCCTCGTCATCGTTCGGACGCTGAGCAAGGGCTACGGCCTGGCCGGCCTGCGGGTCGGATTCGCGATCTCCGATCCGGCGACGATCGCCGAGATGGCGCCGTACCGGCCTCCGGGCTCCGTCTCGGTCGTGTCCGTCAGCGTCGCGACCGCAGCGCTGGAGGACGACACCGCGACAGACGCGAACCTGGAGCGCGTCGTCGGCGAGCGGGCACGGCTGGCGAGAGCCCTGGCCGAGGCCGGCTGGTCGATCGGGCCTTCGGTCACGAACTTCCTCCTGGCCGACTTCGGCAACCCGGAACGTGCCGCCGCCGTGGCCGAGGCGATGCTCCGACGCGGCCTCGTGCCGCGCACGTTCGGACCGACGCATCCGCTCGCGGCACACCTCCGGCTGACGATCCGTGACACGGCCCAGAACGACCGGCTGATCGCGGCCGCGCTCGAGATTGAAGGCGGCAAGCCGTGACCGGGCAGGCGGGCGCGGTCGAGGTCCTCGAACGGACCGGACGCCGCGTCGTCGTGCGACGCGCAACCCGCGAGACGACGGTCGCGCTGACGCTCGACCTCGACGGTTCCGGCAGCGCGAACGTTCGAACAGGCGTCGGGTTCTTCGACCACCTGCTCTCGACCCTGGCGCACCACGCGCTGCTCGACCTCGAGATCGGCACGACCGGCGACCTCGAGGTTGACGACCACCACACCGTCGAGGACACCGCGCTCGTCCTTGGTGCGGCATTCGCGGAGGCGCTCGGGGATCGGGCCGGCATCGCCCGGTTCGGCGACGCGAGCGTGCCGATGGACGAGGCGCTCGGCTTCGCGACCGTCGACGTCGGTGGCCGGCCGTACGCCGTCATCGAGCTGCCGTTCCGCGGCGAACGCGCCGGGGAGCTGACGCTCCAGAACGTCGAACACGCGCTCGAGGCGTTCGCCCGAACCGCCGGCGTCACACTCCACGTTCGGGCAGCCGGTCGAAACGACCATCACATCGCCGAGGCGGCGTTCAAGTCGCTCGCACGAGCGCTCCGTGCGGCAATCGCTCCCGACCCGCGGCGGAGCGGCGTCGCCTCGACGAAGGGCTCGCTCGGGTGAGCGGGACTCCCCTGCCCGTGGCGGTCGTCGACTACGGCGCTGGCAACCTCGTGAGCATCGAGCAGGCGCTGACGCACGTCGGTGCGCAGCCCTGGCGAGCCCGGCGGGCCGCGGAACTGGCGAATGCAGCCGCGCTCATCGTTCCCGGGGTTGGCGCCGCGGGATCCGCGATGGCCCGGCTTCGTCGAAGTGGCCTCGTGGACCCGATCCGCGACTGGATCGCGGCGGACCGGCCGTTCCTGGGGATCTGCCTCGGGCTCCAGCTGCTCTTCGACTCGAGCGACGAGGACGGCGCCCGAACGCTCGGCATCCTGCCCGGGGTCAGCCGCCGGCTCGTCGACGCCCCGACGTTGCCGCACATCGGCTGGAACCAGGTTCGGCGGCGACGTTCGCATCCCTTGTTCGACGGCCTTTCGGATGATGCCGACCTGTACTTTGTCCACTCGTATGTCGGCGCCCCAACCGCCGCCGCTAGCGACGCGATCCTGGCCGAAACGGAGCACGGACGGCTGTTCGTGTCGGCGGTCGCCCGTTCGAACCTCCTCGGCGTCCAGTTCCATCCTGAACGCAGCGGGGCGGACGGCCTGCGCGTCCTGTCGAACTTCGTGCGACTGGCGGCAACCGCGAATGCGCGGGCCGCGTGATGCTCCGTCGCCGCGTCATCCCGTGCCTCGACGTTGCCGGCGGGCGTGTCGTGAAAGGCACGCGCTTCGTCGACCTCGTGGACTCGGGCGATCCGCCGGAGCTGGCCGCGCGCTACGCCGATGAGGGCGCGGACGAGCTCGTGTTCCTGGACATCTCCGCTGCACCCGAGGGCCGTTCGACCCTCCTCGACATCGTCGAACGCACCGCCCGGCGTGCGTTCATCCCGCTGACGGTCGGCGGCGGCGTCCGGTCGGTGATCGAGATGCGCGCGGTCCTGCGCGCGGGTGCGGACAAGGTCTCGTTGAACACCGCGGCGGTGGCGGATCCGTCGCTGATCACGCGCTGCGCGCGTCGTTTCGGGTCGCAGGCGGTCGTCGTGGCGATCGATGCTCGTCGTCGGGCGGATACGGCGAGCTGGGAAGTCGTCGTCCGAGGCGGCCGTGAGCCGACCGGACGGGACGCGGTCACCTGGGCGCTCGAGGCGGTTGAGCGCGGGGCGGGCGAGCTGCTTGTCACCTCGATCGACCGCGACGGCACGCGTTCCGGCTACGACACGGAGCTCCTCCGAGCGATCTCGTCGCGAGTGCCTGTTCCCGTGATCGCCTCCGGGGGCGCGGCCGGTCCGGAGGACTTCGTCGCGGCCGTTCGCGACGGCGGCGCCGACGCCGTGCTTGCCGCTTCGATCTTCCACCAGCGGCTCCACGCCATCGCGGACGTCAAGGCCGCGATGCAGGCGGCCGGCCTGTCGGTGCGGGCGGCATGATCGATTCGACATCCGTGAAGTTCGGCGCCGATGGGCTCGTGCCGGTCATCGCCCAGGACGTCGCTGACCGTCGCGTGCTCATGCTCGGCTACGCCGACGAGGAGGCGATCGAGGCGACGCGGGCGACCGGCGAGCTGCACTTTCACTCGCGCTCCCGGGGCCGCCTGTGGCGCAAGGGCGAGACGAGCGGCAACCTACTCCGGGTCGTCGACCTCGCGCTCGATTGCGACGCGGACGCCGTGCTGGCGACGGTCGAACCCGTCGGCCCGACGTGCCATCGTGGCACCCGCTCCTGCTTCGATCCCGACAATGCGGCTGCCGAGCCAGCCGCGCCACAAGGATTTGCCTGGCTCGAGGAGCTGTGGCAGACGATCGAGGAACGCGCCACGACGCGACCAGCTGGCTCCTACACCGCCACGCTGCTGAACGGCGGCGTCGACGCGGTCGGGCGCAAGGTCACCGAGGAGGCGACGGAGTTCCTCCTCGCGGCCAAGGATGACGCTGCCGCGGAGACCTCGGGGCTGGCGCGCGACAAGACTCGCACCGAGCTCGCCGGCGAGGCAGCCGACCTCGTCTACCACGCGCTCGTGTTGCTCGCCGAACGGGGCCTGCCCCCGTCCGACGTCATTGGTGCCCTGCGCGAGCGCCACCGTCGATGAACGCCAGGGATCCGCACGTCCTGGGGCCAGGCCTGCTGCCGACGCCGTTCTCGGCCGACGAGATCCGGGCCGGCTGCCCCGTGGGGCGGACGATCCGGCTGCTCGTCGAGCGCGATGGCGCCGAGCCCAGCCTCAGAACGAATCGCTTCATCGCGGCCGATGACGACGGGGCGATCATCGAAAGCCGGCGACTCACGATCGGAGGCGAGCCGATCGGCGAGCCCGTCGCGGACCGTTCGACGTGGCTCCAGCTTCAGGAACACGCCGCCTTCCCGGCCGATCGAACAACGCGCACGACCACGACGGTCGAGCTCCCGTTCGGTGTCCTCGAATGCCTGCGCTACGACATGGTCGAGGGCGACACGACAAACACCTTCTGGTTCGCGCGCGTTGCGCCCGGGATGCCGGTCAAGTACCAGACGGTCGAGGCCGGGCGTGTGACGAGCACGGTCACGATGACCGCGAACGAGCTGCCCTAACCCACGCGGGACCGAGCCGTTACGACGCCCAGGTGACCCGGATCGGCCCTCGGAGTCCGGGCAAGGGCAGAGACGCCGCCTCCGCTTCGACCGCTGCCCGCTCCCCCGGCGAGAGCCGTCGCCAGGCCTCGATCGTGAGGTCGGCGTCCGCACGACGCCAGGTCCCGACGACCTCGCCCCCAACGAGGACCGCGCCCGGCCATACTCGGGAGGTCCAGAGCTCGGCGCGGCGCTTCGCATCGGCGACGAGGAGCTGGCGATCCGTCCCCCAGAAGAGGTAGTAGGTATCGCCGCTCGGCAGGAGTCGCGCCTGGGCCGGCGGGCCAGCTTTGGCGCGCAGCGCTGACTCATCCCTGGCCAGGATCCACGCGTCCCCGACTGGCGTTCGGACCGGCGTCAGCTCATCGGCAAGCGCCTCGAAGACCGGGCCGCCTCTGCGCGGCTTCAGACCCGCCCAGTTCGTGAACCCAACCGGCGTGCCCGTTCCGAAGACATGGAGATATCGCCGCGCGAGCTCGAGCCGAGCCTCGTCGGCTGCCATCACAGGTCGAGGAATCATCCAGATCACGGGCTGCCGCGCGCCTTCCCAGCGCATGAGGACCGTGCCCGTTGGCGCGGCATAGCGGAGCGAATTCGGACCCACACCGAGCCCTCGACCAGCTTCGCCGTACGTCATCCGTCGGTCGCCGAGGAACCCCTTGAGGCGCGACGCCGTGTCCTCCGCCCGTCGCAGACCGGCGGCGTCGATCGGCAGCCGGCCCAGCGTGAAGACCGCGATGTCGGGTTCCGCAACGACGTAGGCGCTGAACCGCGGGCCCCAGACCTGGACGAGCGACGGATGCTCCCAGGTCGACGAGTCGGCCCCGGCTACCCGCGCATGAATCGACAGCAGCGCGGCCCGAGGCATGCTGTCCGGGAGCCCGGCCCAGGCCGCGCGACGGAGGGACTCCGCGCTCATCGGCAGGCGCTCATCAAGCGCGCCGACGCTGCGTCGGAACGCCAGGATCTGCTCCCGGCTCAGTTCGAGTCGAGGCTCCGTCACGCCATTCCAGGCCTATCCAGGCGCGCTTGGGGCTCGCTCAGCGTGTTGCCGCGATGCGGCCCAGCTCGCGGCGCCGCTTACCGATGCGGACCTCGTACCAGGCGCCGCCGATCGCGGCCGGTAGCGGGGCGGCGGGATCGCGGAGCGGTTCGCCGTTCACGGTGATCCCGCCGTTCTGAATCATCCGGCGTGCCTCACCGTTCGAGGAGAAGAGGCCGGCAGCGGCCAACGCCGCCGCGGCACCCGCCGAAACAGCGGCCGGTTCGAGCGTGAATCCCCCAACCGATCCGTGCAGGCGCTCGAGGACCACCGGGTCACGGATCGGCTCCGGCGCGAACAAGGCCTCGGAATCACGCACCGCCGCCTCGGCAGCGGCCTCGCCGTGGACCCGCGTTGTCAGGTCCTTCGCCAGCCAGCGTTGGGCCGCGCGGGCGCCCGGGTTCGAGGCCACCTCGGCCTCGAGACGTGCGACCTCGTCCGCGGACAAGGTGGTGAACCAGCGCAGGTACACGGCCATGTCGCGGTCGTCCGTGTTCAACCAGTGCTGGTAGAACGCGAACGGCGGAGTGCCTTCGGCGCTGAGCCAGATCGACTCGCCGCCCTCGCTCTTCCCGAATTTCGCGCCAGACGGCGCAAGCAGCAACGGGTACGACAGCGCGTACGCGAGCGCCTCACCTTCGGCCGCGCCGCCCTTCCGCCGGATCAGCTCCAGACCGGCCGTGATGTTGCCCCACTGGTCCGCGCCGCCCATCTGCATCTCGACGCCATGGACCCGGTAGAGATGCTCGAAGTCGACGGCCTGGAGCAACATGTAACTAAATTCGGTATACGAAAGGCCCCGTTCGAGACGAAGTTGTACCGAGTCTTTCGCGAGCATGTACGGCACCGTGAAGTGCTTGCCCGTGTCGCGCAGGAAGTCGATGACCTCGAGCTCGCCGAGCCAGTCGAGGTTGTTGACCATCTCCGCGTCGGCGGGGCCGGTACCGAAATGAAGGAACCGCCCGAGCTGTTCGCGCTGCGACGCCACATTCGCGGCGAGCGTCTCGCGATCCAGGAGCTGGCGCTCCCCCGCCGCTCGACCCGATGGATCGCCGATCATCCCCGTCCCGCCGCCGACCAGCACGACGGGTCGGCCGCCGTGGCGCTGCAAGTGGATCAGCCCAAAGATCGGCACGAGGTTGCCGATATGGAGCCACGGGCCCGATGGGTCGAAGCCGTTATAGCCGGCAATCGGGCGCCCGCTCGCTAGCCGATCCTCGAGACCGGCGGACGCGGCGTGGAACATCCCGCGCCAGCGCAGCTCCTCCAGGAGCCCGGCAGGCCCCGGGTCGATCGACGTCACGATTCGGCCCGACGCGCCGTCCCTGAACCGCAGAGTCGTGGCTGACGGACCGTCACGACCCCTATGGTATCGTCGAGACAGATGCACACCAGCCTCGCCCGGCGGGCACGGCGTCGCCGGATGGGCGCCTCCCGGCGCCCGAGCGGGGGCGGCGCGGCGCGACAGGCCGCGATCGCGATCCCCCTCATCCTCTTCTCGAGCTTCCTCGTCGTCGGCGCACTCGCCTTCGTGACGGGGGTCTCCGCCTACGCGTTCTACAGCCGCGACCTGCCCGATCCGAAGCAAGGGCTCCTGGACCTGACCTTCGACCAGCAAACGATCGTCTACGACCGCACCGGAGCGGTCGAGCTGGCGAAGCTCGGCACGAATCGGCGCGAGCTCGCGACGTTCGACGAGCTGCCGCCGGAGCTGATCGACGCGACGACCGCGGTCGAGGACAAGGACTTCTGGAAGAACCCGGGCTTCGATCTCGGCGGCTTCGTCGCGGCGTCCATCGATACGCTCCAGGGCCGGCCGCGTGGCGGCTCCACGATCACGCAGCAGCTCGTCCGCGCGCGCCTGTTGCCCGAATCAGCGTTCGAGGGCTCGGTCTACGAGCGCAAGATCCGCGAGATCATCCAGTCGATCCGGCTCACCCAGGAGTTCCCCGGCCAGGAGGGCAAGGAGCAGATCCTCGTCGCCTACCTGAACCAGAACTTCTACGGCAACCAGAGCTACGGCGTGAAGGCGGCGGCGCGCTCGTACTTCGGCAAGGAGCTCAAGGACCTGACCCTCGCCGAGGTCGCGATCCTCGCCGCGATCCCCCAGTCACCCACGCAGTACGACCTCACGAAGAACGCCGTCGTCGAGTGCGACGTCGCCGTCGAGGAGGGCGCGGAGTGCCCGGCGGCAAACACGACGCTCATCGTCCCCGACGACTCCGAGATCGTCACCCGTCGGAACCGCGTCCTCGAGCTGATGGAAACGCGGAGCGTCCTTTCCGGGGACGACCACACTAAGCAGGAATACCTCGACGCGATGTCCGACCCCGTCGTCCTCGCGAAGCAGGCTCGGCCGCCCTGGAAAGCGGCTCACTTCGTGTGGCAGGTCCGCCATGAGCTCGGGGCGATCCTCTGCGGCGAGGAGAGCGCCGATCAATGCGAGAAGGTCGACACGGGCGGCTACCGGGTGACGACGACCCTCGACTGGAACATGCAGCAGGTCGCCGAGAAGTGGACGCAGGTCGCGACGCGGGCGCCGCATGTGAAGGACATCGACACCTTCCTCGCGAACCGGAACATCCCGGAGTCCGACTACGGCTGGATCAAGGAGCTCAAGGACAAGAACCTCTACAACGCCGCCTCGGCAGTCGTCGACTATCGGACCGGGCAGATCCTGGCGTACGTCGGCAGCTCCTGCTACTCGTGCGCCGGGACCGCCCAGATGCAGCCCCAGTTCGACGTCCTGTCCGACGGACTGGGCCGGCAGCCTGGATCAGCGATCAAGCCTGTGAACTATGCGATCGGCATCGAGGACAAGACGATGACGGCCGCGACGATGTTCATGGACGTCGTCACGAACTTCGGCACCGCGGACAAGCCGTACACGCCGACCCAGTCAGGCAAGGAGGAGCGCGGACCGGTGCGCCTCCGGTCGGCGTTGCAGTTCTCGTTGAACATCCCGTCCATCAAGGCCGGGCTGACGAACAAGCTCGACCACTTCTTCGCCCGCGCCCAGGAGTTCGGGATCAACTGGGCCCCGGGCGCGATCCCCGTCGTGTCGATGTCGATCGGCACGCTCGAGGTCCATCCGATCGATCTCCTGGCGGCGTACTCGACGATCGCCAATGATGGCGTGCGCGTTCCGCAGACCAAGATCCTCGAGGTCAAGGGTTCGAACGGCGAGGTCGTCTGGTCGGCCGCGGACCACCAGCCCGAGGGCAAGCGCGTCATCAGCCCGCAGGCCGCCTTCATCGTCACGGACATCCTCGCCGGCAACACGATCGCGACGACCAATCCGTTCTGGGCGAAATGGGCAATCATGGACGGCAAGACCCGCCGGCCCGCCGCCTACAAGACGGGTACGACGCAGGACAACCGCGACGTCGCCGCGTACGGCTATCTCGCCGCACCGGAGGATCCGCTCGCGCCGGCCCTCGCGGTCGGCGTCTGGATGGGCAACAGCAACAACGAGCCGAACCACGGGTCACTGTCGCTCGACTCCTCCGCCCCGGTCTGGTCGAACATCCTCACCGAGATCAGCGCCGGCTTGCCGATTCGCGACTTCGTGCGCCCGCCCGGGATCACCGTGGCCACCATCGACGCGTTCAGCGGCCAGCTCCCCGGCCCGAACACGGTCAAGGCCGTCAAGGAGCTCTTCATCGACGGGACGGTCCCGACGAAGGTCGATGAGCTCCACGTGATGCTCGACATCGACCAGGAGTCCGGCAAGCTCTGGCAGGACAGCTGCGCCGGGCCAAAGGTCTCGCAGCCGTTCCTCGACTTCAGCCATGTCGAACCGCTGTTCCCGCAGTGGCAGTCGGCGACGCAGGGCTGGGTCGAACGGGCGAGACGCGGCGCCGGCGTGTCCGGCGGGATCGAGAACGCGAAGACGATCTACTTCTACGGCAGCGGCTTCTATCCGTTCGGCCGGACGTGGGGCGGCGCGTTCGCACCGACCGAGATCTGCGACAGCACCCCGCATCCGTCGCACTGCCCGAACGGCGGTGGTGGTGGTGGCGGCGGCGGCGGAGGCGGCGGCGGACCGAACCCATCGCCAACGCCGGAGCCGACGCCATGCATCGAGCCGCTGCCGACGCCGAGTGGCCCGTTGCCCAGCTCGTCGGTCGGGATCCTACCGTCGCTGGCCCCGCCCTGAGCTGACCGCGGCTCCTGAGGCGAGACGGACGATCGTCGCGCCGTCGCCGCCCTCGCCCTGGCCACCGGCCCGGACCGATTCAACGAGCGGATGAGCCGCGGCCGCTGATCGTGTCGCGTCGCGGAGGGCGCCGGTGCCCATGCCGTGGACGATCGTCACGACATCGAGACCGGCGAGGCCCGCGTCATCGAGGTACTGATCCAGCGCCGATAGCGCCTCGTCGACGCGCGCGCCGCGGAGGTCCAGCGACGACGGCACGGACTTCGCTCGGGCGAGGCGCAGGGCGGCGATGTTGCTGGCGGCGGTCGCGTCGGGACGCGTTCCGGCGCGGACGGCGTCCGAAGGGCCGGCCTCGGTGAGGACGAGGTCCGCGGTGTCGACCTTGATTCGCATCCCACCCGATTCGAGGCTCGCCCGCCGGCCGCCTCGTTCAAGCCCGACGATCCGGCCCGTCCAGCCGCCGCTTCGGCTGCGTGCCTGGTCGCCGACCTGCCACGGCCGAACCGGCCCGACATCCGGCACGTCAAGCTCGTCCGGGGCCGTTGGAGACTCCCCGGCCGGCAGCTGCTCGATGCGCTCGCCGAGACTGGCCATCGCGGCATCGAGCGCCGGTGCGGTGATCGTGCCCCGGTCGAGCGTCTTTCGGACGTCCTTGACCTCGCTTCGCAGCGTCTCCACGAGCTCATCCGCCGTTTCGCGCGCCCTCCGGACCGCCTCGTCCCGCTCCTGGCGCGCGCGCCGACGCTCCTCGTCGGCCGTTCGCAGGGCTTCCGCCGCGCGAACCTCCGTCCGGCGCGCTCGTTCGAGTGCATCCGCGGTCTGGCCCTCGGCTTCGCGGATCTTCGCGAGCGTCGCTTCGAACGCCAACTCGGATTCGCTCAGTCGCGACTTGGCGTCGCTGACGAGCGCGGCAGGCAGCCCAAGGCGTTCGGCGATCGCAAACGCCTGAGAGCGGCCAGGCAGGCCGATCGAGAGCCGGTACGTCGGCGAGAGCGTCTCGAGGTCGAACTCGACCGCGGCGTTCCTGGCCCCCGGCGTCGTGTGCGCGTAGGCCTTCAGCTCGGCGTAATGGGTCGTCGCCGCCACGAGCGCCCCGGCGCGAATGAAGTGGTCCAGCAGGGCCTGCGCAAGGGCTGAGCCTTCGGTCGGATCCGTCCCGGCGCCGAGCTCGTCGAGCAGGACGAGCGAGCCCGGCCCCGCGGCCGCCACGATTCGGATGATCGAGCGGAGGTGACCGGAGAACGTCGACAGCGATTGCGCGATGGACTGCTCGTCACCGATGTCGGCGTAGACGTCCTTGAAGATCGGGAGGCGGCTGCCGGTCGCGGCCGGGACGTGCAGCCCGGCCTGGTGCATGAGCGCGAGGAGGCCGAGGGTTCGCAGCGTCACCGTCTTGCCGCCGGTGTTCGGGCCCGTCACGACGAGGGCCGTGTAGCCCTCGCCGAGGCGGATGTCGATCGGGACCACGCGGCCCGTCAGGCCGGGGTGGCGTGCGCTCAGGAGGACGACCTCCGGTCGATCCGCCGTCTCGGCACGGACGCCGTCGAGATCGCCGGCGAGCTTTGCCTTCGCGGCCCAGACGTCGAACCGGGCGAGCGCGCCGAGGGCCTCCCGCAGCTCGGCGGCGTGCGCGGCGATGAGCGCGGTGAGCTCGTCGAGGATCCGGGCGATCTCGTCGTCCTCGGCGAGCTGCGCCTCGCGCCAGGCATTGCCGAGCTCGACGATCGCGAGCGGCTCGATGAACAGCGTCTGGCCGCTGCCCGAGCTGTCGTGGACGATGCCCTTGACCCGCGCGCGTGCATCCGCGCGAACCGGCACGACGTAGCGGCCGTTCCGGAGCGTGACGATCGGCTCCTGGAGCGCGCCGGCGATCTCCGAGCCGACGATCGTGTCGAGCTTGCGCCGGAGGCGGTCGTAGGCGATCCGGACCGCGGCACGGAGCGAGCCGAGTCGCGCGGAGGCCGTGTCGAGGATCTCGCCGCTGACGTCGATGCTGCGGCCGAGCGTCGAACGAACGGCCGGCAGCGGATGGAGCTCGCGGCTCAGCGCGTGCATCAGCGGCCGGCGATCCTCGGCGAGCGCGGCGCGCAGCTTGGTCGTGCTGTCGAGGGTGTCGGCGATCTCGAGGAGGTGCGCCGGGTCGAGGCGGCCGCTGCGGACCGCCCGCTCGATCCACGGCCCGATGTCGTGCGCGCCGCCGATGCCGACGCCCGGCCGCTCGATGAGCAGCGATCGCGCCTGGTCCGTCTCGTCGAGCCCGCGCCCGACGACGACCGGATCCGCCGACGGGCTCAGCGCCTCGGCGAGCCGGCGGCTCGGCGGGAACGACGTGTGGCCGGCGAGGCGGTCTCGGATCGCCGGGAACTCGAGGATCGTGATCGCCCGGTCATCCATGGTCAGCCAGGCTTCGAGACGGCCGGGCTGTCGCGGAGCGCGAATCGCCAGGGCATCGATCGCCACGGCTCGGCCGCGTAGCCGACCCCGACTCGGGGCCCCGTCACGATCTCCGGCGGCCCAGACCTGTCCTCAGCCGGCAGCTCGATCCGGATCGGCGACTCCGGGGCGGTGAGGTCGAGCCCGGTGTGCGAGCGATCGAGCCCGAACGCGCTGGCCACCCGGCCTGGTCCCGACGCGATTCGGGCCGAAGGCTCGGTCGCGAGGCGGGCCTCGATCCGCGCCCGCGTCCGCGCCGCCCCATCGTCCGCGGGTGTGCGGCGGCGGGCGAGCTCGCGCTCGAGATGGGCGGCCCGCATCGCTTCGATCCCCTCCTCCGGTTCGACCGCACGGATGAGCAACGCCGCCGGCCGGCCCTCCGGCTCGGTCACGACGTTCAGGCAGTCGTGCATCCCGTAGACAAGGTACACGTAGGCTCGGCCCGGAGGCCCGAACATGACCGCGTTCCGCGCGGTTCGCCCGAACCGGGCGTGGGAGGCCTGATCGTCTTCGCCGGCGTACGCCTCAACCTCGACGATCCGCCCCGAACGCCGCACCGGCCCGTCATCCCGGATGAGCCGCGCGCCGATCAGCGCCCGCGCCGCGCGGGTCGTCGGCTGCGCGAGGAGCGCGCGGATCAGATCAGGCTTCGCCGCTCGGGAAGACGTCCTTGACGTCCTGCGGGATCAGCGCGCCGATGACGGCGATGACCCCCGGGATCACCTGGCTCCGGAAGATGTTCGCGGTCCCGGACTGGTCATAGGCCTCGAAGATCGTGCGCAGGATGCCCATCTCGCCGCTGAACTTCGGGGCGCCCTGGAGGCGGTAGAAGGGGTCGAGGACCATGATCACGCAGCCGATGAGGATGAGGCCCTGGAGGACGCCGAGCGTCCCGCCGAGGATCTCGTCGACGACCGGGTACTTCTGGAAGAGCGGCACCACCTTGTAGAAGACCTGCAGCGCGATCGTGAAGCCGATCGTCGCGGCCACGAACACCGAGCCCATCGCGATCATCCGGCTGTACTCGTCGGGGAACTGGGTCCAGTTCTCCGCGAGGAAGTTGCCGAGCGGCTCGCGCAATTGCGCCGCGACGAGGAACGAGAAGATGATCGACGCGATGCCAAGGAGCCGCCGCACGGTCCCCTGGATGAAGCCGAGGATGAACAGCCCCATCAGAACGAGGACGATGAGCAGGTCGAACGTGTTGAACGACCTCAGAAACGTCTGGATGTCCACGAGCTCTCCCGGCACCCCCCGCGTGTCACGGCGGCGAACTCCGCCCGATCAGGCGGCGCAAGGGTAGCAGCGGCCATTCGGCGGTCGCAACCGCCCGGACCGCTCCGCTCAGCCCCGGATCCGCGCTCCGAGGTCGCGCTCGAGGCTCGCGACGACGTTCGCGACCGCGGCGTCGACCTCGGCCTCGGTGAGCGTGCGTTCCTGTGCCCGGAACGTCAGCCGGTAGGCCAGGCTCCGCTCGTCCGAGGCGAGCGGCGCACCGCGGTACAGGTCGAACAGGCGCACATCCTCGAGTCCGCTGCCGGCGGCGGCCCGGATCGTGGCGAGCACGTTCGCCGCCGTCGTCATCCCGCCGACGACCACGGCAAGGTCCCGCGTCACCGTGGGCTGGCGAGAGGGAGTCTCGGCCCGCACGTTGGTCAGCTGGCCTCCGCCCAGACCGCGGATCGCGATCTCCGCGATGACGCAGCGCTCTGCGCGCAGCGGCCACGACTCGAGGACCCCAGGATGGAGCTCGCCGAGGCGGCCGGCCAGCGCGATGCCTTCACCATCGGCCGTGAGCGCCATCACCTGTGCCGCGCGGCCCGGATGCAGGAGCGGTTCGTCGGCCAGTGCGACGTAGCCTGCCTCACCGAGTCCGAGGCGCCGGCACACGAGCTCGATGAGACCTTTCACGTCGTCGAGGTCGACGAGACGTTCCGGCTGGTTCCAGGATGCGTCGATCGCGGAGCCGCTGAGCGCGATCGCGAGCCGCCACCACTCCTGCGGCTCGCCCGACCCGTCGCGCCCGTAGCCCTTCCCGACCTCGAACATTGCGACGTCCGTTCGCCCGCGGCGCGCGTTCGCGGCGACGACATCGAGCAGGCTGCCGATCACCGACTGCCGGAGCCAGGCATGGTCCTGCGACAGCGGGTTCGTGACGCCGATGACGGCGCCTCCGGCCTGGCCCTCGCCACTGACCTCGGGGTCCGTGCCCGACCACCGCCCCGCCGCCAGCCGTTCGGCCGAGACCAGGGCGTAGGTCACCGCTTCGGTGAGCCCGGCACCCACGAGGGCCTCCCGAACCGCATTGCGAACTTCGAGCGGCGACGGGCGCGACGGCGGCAATGTCGTGTCGGGCAGCGTGCTCGGCACGCGGTCGTAGCCGTACACGCGCGCGACTTCCTCGGCGACGTCCGCCTCGATCGAGATGTCGCGGCGCCACGTCGGCACGATTCCTTCGAAGACCCGCGCGCCGGCATCCGAAACCGCCGTCAGCTCCTCGGTCCCAGCGGCGATGACAACCGGTGTCCCGGCGGCCGCTTCATGGGCCTCGATCCCGACGCGCGAAAGCAGCGCCACCTGCTCGACCGCGGAGAGCTCGAGGCCGGTGAGGCGCGACACGCGAGCGGGCCGGAACCTGACCGATCGCGGTTCGGGCTCATCCGGATGGCTGTCCACACGTCCGGGCGCCACCGACCCGCCGGCCCAGGCAGCGACGAGCATCGCGGTCCGGTCTGCCCCGATCCGTGCGAGCCGGAACTCCTGGCCCTTCTCGAACCGCAGGCTCGCCTCGGAACGTAGCGCGTACCGGAACGCCGTCCGGCGGATGCTCACGGGATCGAACACCGCCGACTCGACGATGACATCGCGCGTCGCGTCGCTGATCTCCGACGCCACGCCGCCCATGACCCCGGCAATGCCGATCGGCCCGCGCGGATCGGCGATGAGGAGCGTGTCCTCGGTCAGCTCGCGCGCGACGTGATCGAGCGTTTCGAACCGCTCTCGTGCCCGCGCGCGGCGGACGATGATCCGGCCGTCGTGGACGGCCGCGGCATCGAAGGTATGGATCGGCTTGCCGAGCTCGAGCATGACGTAGTTCGATGCGTCGACAACGTTGCTGATCGGGCGCTGGCCGGCTGCCAGCAGGCGAACCTGGACGTCGAGCGGCGACGGCCCGACGGTCACGCCCTCCACCCAGCGGCCGACGAAGCGCGGGCACAGCTGCTCGTCCTGCACCTCGACCGCCAGTCGCTCCGCGGTTGGCCGGCCGGTCTCGGCGAGCTCGATGACGGGTTCGCGGATCTTCGAGCCCGTGATCGCGCCGACCTCGCGCGCCAGCCCGAGCACCGAGAGCGCGTCGCCACGGTTGGGCTTGACGTCGACGTCAAGGACGACATCCGAGAACTGTTCGGCCAGAGCCAGCCCGATCGGCGTCTCCGGCGGCAGGATGAGGATGCCGTCGGCGTCAGCAGTCAGGCCCAGCTCGTCGCCCGAGCAGAGCATGCCGTTGCTGACGACGCCCATCTTCTCGGTGCGCTCGATGCGCCGGCCGCCGGGCAGCACGGCGCCCGGCAGGGCCACCGGGACGCGATCCCCGGCCGCGATGTTGGTCGCACCGCAGACGATGTCGAGCGGCTCGCCGGCGCCAACCGTGACCCGCGTCAGCGACAGGCGATCGGCCCGGGGATGCGGCGTGACCTCGAGCAGCTCACCGACGACGACATTCCGCCAGTCCTCGCCCCGGCGCTCGATGCCCTTGACCTCCATGCCCAGCAGCGTCAGGCGTTCGGCGAGGCGCTCCGGCTCCAGGTCAACGTCGACGAACTCGCGCAACCAGGACAGCGGCACCCTCACCGGAACTGCTCCAGGAAACGCAGATCGTCCTCGAGGTAGAGCCGCAGGTCGGCGACGCCGTTGCGCAGGTTCGAGATCCGTTCGACGCCCATCCCGAACGCGAAGCCCTGGTAGCGCTCCGGGTCAAGGCCGCCCGATTGGAGGACGACCGGATGGACCATGCCCGCGCCGAGGATCGTCATCCAGCCCGAGCGCCCGCACGCGGGGCAGCCGCTTCCGCCGCAGACGAGGCACTCCACGTCGAACGCGACCGACGGTTCGGTGAACGGGTAGTAGCCCGGCCGGAACCGCGTCCGCTTCCCGAACCCGAACATCGCCTGGGCGAACTGGTCGAGGAGGCCCTTGAGGTCACCGAGCGTCGTGCCCTCGTCGATCATCAGGCCCTCGACCTGGAAGAACTCGAAGTTCCGGTCTGCCGCGACGTTCTCGTAGCGATAGCAGCGACCCGGCAGGAGCGCTCGAATCGGCGGCGGCGTCGACTGCATCACTCGAATCTGGCCCGGCGACGTGTGGGTTCGAAGGAGCCGGCCCTCGATGTCGACGTAGAGCGTGTCCCAGAGGTCGCGCGCCGGATGGTCCGGCGGGATGTTCAGGAGCTGGAAGTTCGTGAGGTCATCCTCGACCTCGGGGCCCTCGTACACGACGAAGCCGAACTGGCCAAAGATCTCGGCGATCCGATCGATCGTCGCGATGATCGGGTGGTACGTGCCACGGCGGATCGGCCGACCCGGCAACGTGACGTCCAGTGCCTCCGTCGCGAGGCGCGCGCTGAGCTCGCTTCCGCGCAGGGCCTTCTGCCGATCCGCGAGTGCCGCCTCGATCGCCGCTCGGATCTCGTTCGCGATCGCGCCGACCTTCGGGCGATCCTCGACCGGCAGCGAGCCGATGCCGCGGAGGATCCCGGTCAGGCGGCCCTTCCGCCCCAGGATGTCGACCTCGAGCTCCTCGAGCGCGGCCGTATCGCCGGCGGCCGTGGCCGCGGCTAGCGCGTCGTCGCGGAGCTTCTCGAGCTCTCGGGTCAGCCCGGCGAGATCCACTCCCCTCCTCGAATCACGAACCCTCGTCCGTCGGACGACGGCGAGGGCTCGGCAGCTGCGTTGGTCGGCGGCCGGCCGTCAGGCGCCCTTGGCAACCTCGACGATCCTGCCAAACGTGGCGGGGTCGCGCACGGCGATGTCGGCAAGGACCTTGCGGTCCAACCCGATCTCGGCCGTCTTCAGTCCGGCAATGAACCTGGCGTACGTCCAGCCGCGCTCGCGGACGGCCGCGTTGATGCGGACGATCCAGAGACCGCGCATCTGGCGCTTTCGCTGCTTGCGATCGCGCGTGGCGTAGGCCATCGCATGAAGCAGGGCCTCGCGCGCCGGCTTGATCAGCTTCGAACGCGTGCCCGCCCGGCCCTCTGCGGCCTGCAGGAGGCGCTTGTGGCGCTTGTGGGCGGTGACGCCGCGCTTGACTCGTGCCATCGCGTGCCGCCTAGAGGTACGGCAGCAGGCGCCGGACCTGCTTCGCGTGGACGCCGCCGATCAGCGACTTGCCGGCGTAGCGCCGCGTGCGGCGCGACGACTTGATCTCGAGGTGGTGCCCGCTCCAGGCGTTGATGCGGATTGGCTTGCCGCTGCCGGTCACGCCGATCCGCTTCTGGGCCGCCTTGTGGCTCTTCATCTTCGGCACGCTGGCCTCACTCTCCCGTCGTCGCCGGAACCGCTGCCGGTTCGGCCGCTGCTTCGCTCTTCTTCGGTTCGGCCTTGGCCACCGGCTTCGGTGCCGGAGCCTTCGCCTCCGCGGCCTCCGTGGTCGCGGCGCCATTTGACTTCGGTTCGACTGCCGCCTTCGGCTCGGTCGCGGCCTTTGGTTCGGCTGCCGCCTTCGGCGGTGCCTCCTCAGCTGGCTGCGGCTCTGGTGCGGGTCTGGCGGTGCCGGCTGCGGCTGCTGCCGCCGCCTCCTCCGCCGCCCTCGTCCCGGCCTTCGCCGTTCCCTCGTGGATCTTCGGCTTGTGGACCGAGGCGATGCTGATGAACATCGACTTGCCTTCGAGGACCGGTGCTCGCTCGACGATCCCGTGATCCTTCACGAGATCGGCGAACCTCTGGAGCAGGTTCCGGCCCAGCTCCGGGTGGCTCAGCTCCCGTCCCCGGAACCGGACGGTCACCTTGATTCGATCGCCGTCCTCGAGGAACTCGACGGCTCGATGCAGTTTCGTCGTGAAGTCGCCAACGCCGATCTTCGGCGAGAGGCGAACCTCCTTGAACGTCACGGACCGCTGCTTCCGCTTCGCCTCTTTCTCTCGCTTGTTCAGCTCGTACTTGTACTGGCCGAAGTCGAGGAATCGGGTGACGGGCGGGGCTGCCATCGGTGCCACCTCGACGAGGTCGAGGCCACGCTCCTGCGCCATCTCGAGGGCACGCGCGGTGGGCATGATGCCCAGTTGCTCTCCCTCTTCATCGATCACCCGGACCTGTGGGATCCGGATCATCTGATTGACTCGCAGGTCTCGGCTGATGGTGGCTTCCCTTCCAGCTGTCTAGACGGCGAATCCGATCGTGCGCATGGTCACCACGCGCCCGGCCGAAGTCGCCGCGGGACTATAGCACAGAGGCCTTCTCAGCCCGGCAGCCGAGCAGAGGATTCGGCCGCCAATCTGGCCGCGAGATCCTCCCAGCCCTCGGCCGGCTGCTGCTCCCCGGCGCGGGTCCGCGGAGCTGCCGTCCGAGCCGCCACCTCGCGGTCGCCGAGGACGATCATGTAGGGCACCTTCTGCTCCTGGGCGACGCGGATCTTGTTCTGCATCCGCCCGTCGGAGTCGTCCACCTCGACCCGCAGGCCGCGGCCGTGGAGGACCGCCACCAGCTCGCGCGCGGCGTCGAGATGGCGGTCCGCGATCGGGATGACGACCGCCTGGACGGGCGCCAGCCAGAGCGGAAACGCCCCGGCGAAGTGCTCGACGAGGATGCCGATGAAGCGCTCCAGCGAGCCGTAGATCGCGCGGTGGATCGCGATCGGCCGCTGGGGCTGGCCGGTCTCGTCGATGTAGCTGAGATCGAAGCGCTCCGGGAGCATCGTCAGGTCGACCTGGATCGTCGCCATCTGCCACTCCCGGCCGAGCGCGTCGTCCGTGTAGATGTCGATCTTCGGGGCGTAGAACGTGCCGTCCTTCGGCTTGACCCGATACGGCATGCCGGTCTGCTCGAACGCCTCGCGGATCAGTCGTTCGGCCTTCTCCCACAGCGCCGGGTCGCCGATCGCCTTGTCCGGCTTCGTCGCGAACGTGAAGCGCGGCGTGAGGCCGACCCACGAGTAGGCCGTCTTGACCTCGCCGATGAGCGCCGCGATCTCGTCCGCGAGCTGGTCCGGCCGGACATAGAGATGGGCGTCGTCCTGGATGAACTGCCGGACGCGCGTGAGCCCGGACAGGGTCCCCGAGCGCTCGTTGCGGTGGAGCCGGCCGTACTCGGAGTAGCGCAGCGGCAGATCGCGGTACGAGCGCAGGCGCGAGCGGTAGATGAACGTCGATTCGGGGCAGTTCATCGGCTTGAGGCCGAACTCCTGGCCCTCGGCCTCGAGCCGGAACATGTTGTCCGCGTAGAGGTCCCAGTGACCGGACTGCTGCCAGAGCTTCTTGTGGACGATGATCGGCGTGCTGACCTCCTGGTAGCCGCGGGCGGCCTGCTGCTCGCGCATCGCGGCTTCGAGGGTTCGCCAGATGCGCTGGCCCTTCGGGTGCCAGAACGCCGAGCCCGGGCTGACATCGTGGAAGCTGAAGAGGTCGAGCTGGACACCGAGGCGGCGGTGGTCGCGCTTCTTCGCCTCATCGCGCCGCCAGAGGTATTGCTCGAGCTCGTGCTCCGTCGGCCAGACGGTGCCGTAGACGCGCTGGAGCATCGGCCGCTTCTCGTCGCCGCGCCAGTACGCCCCGGCGACGGCGAGCAGCTTGAACGGACCGATGTCGCCGGTCGCCGCGACGTGCGGACCCTTGCACAGGTCGCTGAACGGCCCGTGCTCGTAGAAGCCGGCCGCGGGCGGTGGGTTCCCCTCCTCCCTCGCCTTGGCGGCGAGGTCGTCGAGGATCTCGACCTTGTACGGCTGGCCGGCCTTCGTCTCGAGGGCGCGCGCGTCCGCGAGCGACATCTCCAGCCGAACGAAGGCATGGTTCGCCTTGACGCTCTCGCGCATCCGCGCCTCGATCTTGCCGAGGTCGTCCGGCGTGAGCGGGCGTTCGAGTTCGAAGTCGTAGTAGAAGCCGTCCTGGATCGCCGGCCCGATCCCGAGCTTCGCGCCCGGAAACAGGTCGAGCACGGCCTCCGCCATGACATGCGCGGTCGAGTGGCGCAGGGGCGTCAGGACATCCTCGGTCCCGGCGTCGAGCAGCTCCTCAGCCGAGCCGCGCGCGGGCGCCTCGAACAGCTCGTCATCGGCGACCGTCGCCGCGACCGAGGCTTCGGCCGTCTTCGCCGCTTCGTCTGTCACGCTGACCCTCCGAGAATCGAAACACCCCTCGTCCGTCGACAGGACGAGAGGTGTGAGCTCCCGCGGTTCCACCCGCCTTCGCGATCCCGGTGGCGTTTCCGCCAGCCGAGCCGCGCTCTTGTGCCGCGCTAACGGGCGGACCCGGGCCGGTTCGCCGGCCGCTCGCGGGTGGTGCCGTCACGCCGTCGACCACCGGGCTTCCAGCCATGACCCAGCTCTCTCATGGTCTCGTGGCGCGGGGCGTGTCCCGCTCAATGCGTTGTGGGAATACTAGCCGACGCCGTCCAGCCCGACGCACAGCCCGACATTCGAACCGACGCGCCGGCGTGAACGTCGGTGCTAGCCTCGGCCGCGGTCATGAGCGAGCGTCGGCGGATCCTGTCCATCGATGGCGGCGGCGTCCGCGGGATCATCCCCGCGATCTGGCTCGCCGAGCTCGAACGGCTGACCAGGAAGCCGACCCGTGATCACTTCGACCTCCTGGCCGGAACCTCGACCGGTGCGGTCATCGCCGGGGCGCTTGCCGCCGGGATGTCCGCCCAGGAGCTCGTCGACCTGTATCGAGAGCGCGGACGCGACATCTTCGCGAAGCTCCCGCTTCTCGGCCAGGTCGTGCGGCTGTTCACGGGAACGCTCTACTCGACCAACACGCTGAACCGGATCCTGCGCGAAGAGCTGAAGGCCAAGACAGGAACGCCGGACTGGGTCCTCCACGACATCACGAACGACATCCTGATCACGGCGAAGCGGCTCGGCGATGGGCAGCCGTACTACTTCGTGAAGGACCGTCCCGACGAGAAGCCGGGCAAGACCGACAAGCTTCTCCTCTCGGACTGCGTCACCGCATCGGCGGCCGCGCCGACGTACTTCGCGCCGTGGCTGATCGAGAGCCTCGCCAGCAAGACGCCCGACGGCCAGCCGATCAGCGGCGAGATGGTCGACGGTGGGACCGGGGTCGCGGGCAACCCCGTCTACCAGGCCTGCGTGGAGGCCTTCGAGTTCAACCCCAAGAAGTACGTGGCGGACGCCTCGACGATCGTCGTCTCGCTCGGCACGGGTCGCTTCCTCGGGCGCCAGCGACCGAGGTCGCTGGTGTCGTGGCTCTTCTGGATCCTGTCGGAGCTGCTTCGTTCCCCCGGTGAACAGCAGACGGAGCTCGTGCAACGGCATTACCCGAAGGCCCGCTTCTACCGGATCGATGTCGCCCTGAAGCGCGACATCGGGCTGGACTCGATCAAGGATCTCGACGAGCTGAGCGAGATCGCCATGAAGCACCTGCCCGAGGTCAACTGGCAGGCGATCCTCGCGGGCGGTGTCGAGGAGCACGTTGTCGGTCCCGACAACTTCCGCCCGAAGAGCTACCTGAAGGCGGTCTGAGGCTCGGTCGACCCTGGAGAGGTGGTGGGCGACACTGGGCTCGAACCAGTGACCTCTTGCATGTCAAGCAAGTGCTCTAACCAACTGAGCTAGCCGCCCAAGATCCGAGCCTAGGAATACCACATTACTGCGAGCTCTGGCCTCCCCGGGCCCCAGATGTCGACGGCCGGCGCACATCGCGATGGGGATGTGCAGTTCCTTACCTCGGGCCCCACAATCGCCAGGTCGCTGGATCCGGCCGTCGTCGGGTTGCGAACACGTCGCCGGCAGAGCGGTCCACCGCTGAGGGAGGGCTCGTAGCAGCCATGGCCATCGAAACGCCCGTGATCGTGACCCCGGAAGTCCTCCGGCCCGACTCCACCATGGCCCCGACGCGGCCGCGCTCGCGCCGAGCGCTCCTGGCCGCCGCCCTGGGTGGCCTGGGAGGCATGGTTGCTTCGCGACTGGCAGTGCCCGGCCCGGCTGCCGCGGCGGCCGGCGACCCGTTCATCCTCGGCAGCGCGACGAACAACGCCGGAACGTCGAATACCAGCCTCGCGACCGCTTCCGCTGGCACCGCGCTGCTCGTCACCCAGAACGGCACGGGCACCGCACTCCGGGGCTCCGCCGTGGGGTCGGGCTCCATCGGTGGGTTCTTCACGGCCGCCAACGGCACCGGCGTCAGCGGTGTCACCGGCAATCCCGCCGCCTATGGCGTGTTCGCCAGCAACGACGATGGGGCGTACGGCGGCGGTGGCGCCGTACGCGCCAGCGGCAAGAGCAACAACGGACTCGTGGCGACGACCGAAAACGGCGGTGCCAACGCCGTCCGAGCGTCGAACACCGGGGCTGGCGGCGCCCTGGGCAGCGCCATCCTCGCCGACGCTGGAGGCAACTGCACGGGCGTCACAGGTCGTGGTCAATCGGCGCCCGGCATGTTCGGATTCGCCGTCAACGCACCTGGCGTGTACGGATCGTCCACGAATGAGATCGGGGTCCAGGGTGCGGGAAACCCGGGCGTCTACGGCTCATCGACGTCGACGTTCGGGGCTGGCATCGAAGGCGTCGGTTATGGCAGCTCCGGACATGGCGTTGTCGGCTCCGCGCTCGCGGACTCCGGCAACGCAAGCGGGATCTACGGCGGCAGCGCCTTCGCGTCCGCATACGCCGGGTACTTCGCTGGGAATGTGCACGTCACCGGCACTCTCACGGGTTCAACCGCGGCGGGCTTCCGGATCGATCATCCCCTCGAGCCGGCTGACAAGCTCCTGCTCCACGCCGCCGTGACGTCCGATGAGGCGCTCACCATTTACGCCGGCACGGTCACGACGGATGGGCAGGGCGAGGCGACCGTCGAGCTGCCGGCCTGGTTCGAGGCGCTGAACACCGACCTGCGGTACCAGCTCACCGTCATCGGCTCGTTCGCGCAGGCGATGGTCAAGCGCGAAGTCATGGGCAACCGTTTCACCATTGCCACGAGTGATCCGGCCACGAAGGTGTGCTGGCAGCTGACCGGCGTCCGCCACGATGCCTACGCACGGGCGCACCCACGCGTCGTTGAGTCGGTCAAGTCGGCGGCAGAGAAGAACACCTACCTGAAACCCGTCGAGCACGGCCAGCCTGAATCGACGGGCGTCGATTACCCGATGCGCCAACTGCTCCGCCAACCTCGACGGGCAGTGACTCCCCCGAATTCGGACTGACTGCAACTGTCATGGCCGCGGCCTGCCGGTCGCCGGGAGAGGGAGGCGACCTCCGCGCATGGCCTCGCTGCGGCATCGATCAGTCCGTCGGTTGACAGACCTCCGTGTCGGCGCAGTAAACGGGGATCCCGCCGACGATCGTCGCGATGACCGTCATCGCCCGGATCTCGTCCGGGGTAGCGTCCAGGACGTCGCCGCTCAGGATCGTGACGTCGCCAAGCATGCCGGGCGCCAGGTGCCCTCGGCGGGCCTCGTCGCCCAGAGCCCAGGCCGCGTCGAGGGTAACCGCGCGCAACCCCTGCTTGGCGGTCAGCAGCTGGTCGAGCATCCACGGCGGCGTCGTCTCGCTACCCGTGCGAACCCGCCCGTCCATCCCGGCGGCGATCTGGTCGACGGGCCGGCCCATGTCTTCGGTCAGGTTGAAGTCCGGGAACGTCCACGGTGCGTCGGTCGCGGAGGCGACATGCAGCCCGGCGTCGACGAAGTCCCGGAAGCGGGCGATCTCGTCCATCTGGTCGGGATCGTCCCGGTCGAGCTCGGTCAGAAGCCCGTCCCACAGCACCCAGTCTGGTTCGCCGTCGAGGTGGATGACCGTAGCGATGTCCATCGCCACCAGGCGGGCCAGCTGCTGGTCGGTCACCTGGATGGCGTGCTCGACCCGGTGGTGGAGCGGGTTCGGTCCGGTCGGGCCGATCGCCGCCTCGTACGCGTCGAGCAGTATGTCCACGGCGCCGGTGCTCATCGCATGGACCGACACCTGCCAGCCAGCCTCGTCCGCCCGGCCGATCGTGGCGGTGACATCCTCCCGTTCCCAATTCACGATGTTGCCGCCGCCGTCGTCGAGGTGGATCTTCAGCCCCCGGACCCGGAGGCGGTCATCGACGGGGCCGGGCTCGCGCGACACATACCAATCGCCGAGGAACTCCTTGTCGAAGTTCAGGGCGAGGTAGGCGTCGACGCGAATCGGCATCGCGTCATCGGCGGCGAGGCCGAGGAGCAGGTCCAGCTTCTCGGGGTCGATCCACTGCTCCGAGATCGAGGTCCAGCCACGCGTCGCCGCCGCGCTCATGGCCTCGGCCGCCGACGCGAGGCCGTAGTAGTCGCGGTCCCCGATCCAATGGGCGTGAGCGTCGATGAACCCTGGGTACGCGACGCTCGAACCGATGTCGAGGACGGGTGCCTGGTCGCCGGCGAGCACCAGGACCTCGTCCCGGGTGCCGACCGCGGTCACCGTCCCGTTCTCGATGAACATGGCCTCCGCGACCGGAGGTTCGTCCATCGTGAGGATCCGGCCGATGATGACGAGGCTTCCCGTCTGTGGTGACGTGGCGGAGGCGCTCGCGCTCGGTTCGGCGGAGTCGTCGGTTGCTGCGGACGATGGCGATGGCGATGTGCTCGTCGAACAGCCCGTCATTGCCGTCAGCGCGACCAGTACGACGAGGAGTCCCGCGCGGGTAGCGACCATGGCCTGGCGCTTCCTCAAGGTGTGGGGAAGCGCGGGCGGCCAGCTTGGCCGCCCGCGCCGTTCTGGGTTGCGATCGGTCACCTCGCCTCGAACGTGGCGGACTCAACGATGGCCTGCAACTCCGCGAGGTCGCCTTCCGGCGTTGCCTCGAAGCCGTTCCAGTCGAAAATCACGAGTTGACCGTTCACGTCCACGATCCATAGGTTGTCGACCTGACCAGGGCCCTGGGAGTAGCGGTAACAGTCTCTGGCGGGATCGGGCCCCGGAAGGGCCAGGGTGCAGAACTTCGCCTCGTGGCATGTCGCGAACACGGCGTCATCGGGCACGTGGAGGGTGATCGATTTACCGGCGTACCCATCCAGCGTGATATCCGCCGGCGTCGAGGCGTCACGCGACCCCTGGGCAGCCAGCGCGGCGACGAGCTGGTCGACCGTGGTGGAAGGGGTCTCCGGCATGGTCGAATCCCAGTCGCACGGGTCCCCCGGCACGTGCCATCCATTGCCGCCGGCGAAGACGATCACAGCCGATCCGTCGGGAGGGTCAGTGTTCTCGTTCTTCCCGAGGATTCCTCCGCCCGGCTCCCCGTACCAGTCCTGCGCCGAGATGGTGACGGTAATCGCCAACCCGCTATCGCCGAAGTCGAATGGACCATCCACGATGACGAACGGGCCTTCGGGGAGACCGCCCTCAGGCGTCGGCGTGGGCGACGGCGCGACGGACGGCGAGGGGGATGGCTCGATCGATGGGGATCCGCCACCGCCGCCGGTCAGACCGAGGACCTGGACACCGACGACGAGGGCCACGACCACAGCGGCGGCGCCGAGGCCAGTGGGTACGAGCTTGTTCATGATGGGCATCCTCCACGGGCCGAAGACGGCCCGTTGTCGTTTCTGGTCGATCTCGGCACGGATCGCGTCGTAGATCTGGTCGTGGAGCTGCTCCTCGCCCTCAAAGAGGAAGGCGTGGATCAGGCGATCGGGATCTCGGGACGCAGTCATGCCAGTCGCTCCTGGGTAGGCGTGGTCGCTCGGGAGTCAGCCTCGATGCTGGCCCGGAGCGCCTGTGTGGCGTGGTGCAGCCGGGACTTCGCGGTCCCGACAGGAAGATCAGTTCGTGCCGCCACCTCGGAAATCGACAGCCCGAGGTAGTGGTGAAACACAAGGACGGCCCGCTGCTGGACGGTGAGCCTCCGGAAGGCCCGTTCGAGCAGGTCGCGGTCGTCCACGGTGACGTAGTCGTCGGGGCCGTACGTCCCCGCGACCGGGAGGATCCTCATGCCCTCGGACCACCGCGTCCGACGCCTGGCCTCGGCGTAGCACGCGTTGGTGAGGATGCGGTGGAGCCACGGTTCGAAGCGAGATGGGTCACGCAGGGTGCGGAGCTCAGTCCAGGCCGTGATGAACGCAGCCTGAACGGCGTCCTCCGCCAGGTGGACATCGCGGAGGATCCGCACCGCGATCGCCAGGCATCGGTCGCCCACCATGCGTGCCAGGGAATCGAACGCTTCCGCGTCGCCCCGCTGCGCCTGGTGAACCAGCTCCTCCAGCACCCATCCCTCCACCCGTGGCGCTCGGTCCGACGTGGACCGATCACAACTGAGAGATTTCCGGGGAGCCTAACTGTTCAATCTGGCGCGACGGCTAGTAGCCCGGGACCGAATACGAGGCGGGCGGCGCACCCGACGACCCGGGACCTGGGTTGCAGGCGCCGAGGCCGAACAGGAGCACGATCGCGACCAGCGCGCTTGCGAGTCGACGGTTCATGCCTGTCGGTACGCGTGGTTTCACGTCCCGGTTCTCCGGACGATCCATGTGCGCCATGATCAACCGATGCGCGGTGGCGAGTCGTACGAGCTCCTTGATGTCGGCGACGGCCGGCGGCTCGAGCGGTTCGGAGCGCTCGTCGTGGACAGGCCGGCCCCGGGTGCCAGCGGACGACCGTCCGAACCCGGCGTGTGGTCAGGAGCCGACCTCAGGTTCGAACGGGACGGTGGCTGGGCCTCCGTCGCGGATGTCGCACCAGGTGCCTGGCCGATCGACCTTGCCGGGCTGACGCTCGAGCTTCATGCGGCCGCCGGCGGCCAGGTTGGAGTGTTTCCGGAGCAGCTCGCGCTCCTGGCGTGGCTGCGTGATCGGGTTTCGAGTGGCGCGACCTCCGTCCTCAACCTCTTCGCCTACACCGGACTGGCCACGCTCACGGCGGCGGAGGCGGGCGCCACCGTCGCGCATGTGGACGCCTCGAAGCCCGCGGTCGCATGGGCAAGGCGGAACGCCGAGCTCAGCGGGCTCGCGGACCGGCCGATCCGTTGGCTCGTCGACGATGCGCTCGGGTTCGTCCGGCGCGAGGCGCGGCGAGGTCGTCGCTATGACGGCGTCATCCTGGATCCACCGACGTACGGCCACGCGGGACGCGCGACCTGGCGATTCCAGGACGACCTGCCGCCACTGCTGGAGGCCGTCGAGAGCGTTTTCGAACCCGGTGGCTTCGTCCTGCTGACATCACACACGCCCGATTTCTGGTCGGGCGCGCTGGCGGACGCGCTGGAAGACGCCTTCGGTCGGCGGCGGTCGATCGAATCGGGCGAGCTGACGATCGAAGCCCGAAGCGGTGCCCGCCTGGAGCTCGGGGCGTACGCGCGTTTCGGGCATTGACACGCCCGCGGCCCCAAGATTGCCGGTGATGGAGATCACGAGCCGGTCGAACCCGCGCCTCCGCGCGGCCGCTCGCCTGCGGGACCGCGGCGCGCGCACGGAAACGGGCATGACGCTCGTTGACGGGGTACGCGAGGTCAATCGGGCGTTCGAGGCCGGCGTGGCGTTCGAAGCCCTGTTCATCTGCCGGGAGCTCCTCTCGTCGCCTGACGCGAAGACGGCGCTCGAGGCGGCACGCGTGACGCGCGTCGAGATCGTCGAGTGTTCGAAGGAGGCGTTCGGCGGCGTGGCCTACGGTGACCGAGCGGAAGGTGTCGTTGGTGTCGTTCGAACACCGACCCTGGAGCTGGACGACCTCGAGCTGCCCGACGATCCGCTCCTCGTCGTGACCGAGAACGTCGAGAAGCCGGGCAACCTCGGCGCGATCCTTCGCTCGGCGGATGGCGCCGGGGCCGACGCGTTCATCGCGATCGGCGGCACGGACCTCGACAACCCGAACGTCATCCGCGCCAGCCTCGGCACGGTCTTCGCGTTGCCTGTGGTCGCGGCGACCGGCCCGGACACGGCGGCGTGGCTCGCAGAGGGCTCGATTCGTTCGGTGGCGGCCGTCGTCGGCGCGTCGCTCCCCTACTCCGAGGCGAACCTCCGAGGCCCGCTCGCGATCATCCTCGGAAGCGAATCCGCGGGGTTGTCCGCTGCGTGGCGCGGTTCGAAGGTCGAAGCGGTCAGCCTGCCGATGCTCGGCGTCGCGGACAGCCTGAACGTCAGCGCCGCCGCCGCCGTCCTGCTGTACGAAGCGCGCCGCCAGCGCGGCGGCTAACGTCGAGCTCGTGGAACGCTTCGACTTCGTGATCATCGGCGCGGGGCCGGCCGGTGAGGCCGCGGCCTTCGAAGCGCGTCGCCACGAGGCGAGCGTCGCGATCGTCGACAAGGGTTGGTTCGGCGGCAGCTGCCCGCACATCGGGTGCGTGCCCTCGAAGTCGCTGCTCCACGGGGCGGCAGAGCATCACTCGAACGCGGGGGGGTACTCGTGGGAGCGCGCGTCAGCCCGGCGCGACTACATGGTCAACCGGGCGGCGGGTGCCGCGGAGCCCGATGACGCGAGCCACGTCCGCGACCTCGAGAAGGCGGGCGCAGTCGTGTACCGGGGCGTGGCGCGGATCGTCGAGCGGGGCGAGGTCGAGGTCGAACATGACGGCATCCGGCATCGCATCCACGGTCGCGACGTCGTCGTCGCCACCGGCTCGCGTTCGCGAGTGCCGCCCGTTCCGGGTTTGGATGCGATCCCGATCTGGACCAACCGTGAGGCGACGCTCGCCCGCGAGCTGCCGCGCTCGCTGCTCGTCCTCGGTGGCGGGCCGACGGGCTGCGAGCTCGCCCAGGTCTACGCCCGCTTCGGCGTGCCGACGACGATCGTCCAATCCGGTGACCGGCTCGCCCCGACGGACCATCCGCGCAACTCCGCGGTCATCGCGAAGACGCTGGCGCGGGACGGCGTCGACATCCGCCTCGGCGTTCGGGCCATCGCCGCCCACGCCAACGCGGCGGACGACGGCGCGCACGTGGTCGACCTCGACAACGGCTCGACGGCGGCCGGGCACGCCGTCCTGCTGGCCGTCGGCCGTGAGTTCGACCTCGAGGAGCTGGGGCTCGAGCGCTACGGCATCGATACGACCGGCCGCGTGGCCTTCCCGCGCGACGGCCGCCTGCGCGTTGCCGAGGGACTGTGGGTCATCGGTGACCCGGCCGGGCCAGAGCTGCACACGCACCAGGGCCACTACCAGGGCGAGCTGGCCGTCCGAATGGCGCTCGGCGAGCCGGTCCAGCCCGATTACCGGGCCCTGCCCCGCGCGACCTACACGGATCCCGAGGCGGCCTACGTCGGCCTGTCAGTTGAGGCCGCTCGCGACGCCGGATTCGATGCCTTCGAGCTGGTCACGGACTTCGCGGCCTCCGCGAAGGGCTTCTCGGTCGAGGCGGACCTCGGCCACGTGACGATCGTCGTTGACCGCAGCCGCGGCGAGCTCATCGGCGCGGCGATGGCCTGCCCGGACGCGTCGGCCGCGATCCACGAGTGCGTGCTCGCGATCCGGGCCCGCGTGCCGGTGGAGGTGCTCGCCGACACGATCCACGCGTTCCCGTCGACGTCGCGGATCCTGAACGGCCTCTTCGCCGATGCCGCGCGGGAGCTGGCCCGAACCTAGCGCTCGAAGACGACCTGGCCGTCGAGCATCGTGAGGCGCGGCGCGACCTGGACCATCCCGTCCACGGCGGCTTCGACCGCGTCGCTCGGTGCGGCCGGCAGGATCGTCAGATCCGCGAGCGAGCCCGGCGTCAGGCGGCCGCGATCTGGCTCGTGGGTCGTCAACGCGGGCCCGAGGATCGCGCATCGCAGCGCCTCGGAGAGCGTGAGCGCCTCCTGTGGCCCGAAGCGCTCAGTGCCGGCCGGCCAGCTCGCGTCGTGGCGCAGGGTCGCCATCGCGATGCCCGGCCACGGGTCCACCGGCTCGACCGGGGCGTCGGTCCCGAAGGCGACGACGGCACCGCTCTCGAGCAGCGAGCGGAGCGGGTAGCCGTTCGCGTCCGCGCGAGCGCCCCAGCTGCTGCGGGCCGCCAGGACATCGCTGCGAAGGTGGACCGGCTGCACGGAGGCCGCGATGCCGAGCCTCGCGAACCGCGCGCGATCCACCGGCGTGGCGAGCTGGATGTGCTCGAGGCGGGGCATGTACAGCGTCTTGCCGGCTGTTGGTTCGAGCGCGTCGAGCGCGGCCCGGACCGCCGCATCGCCGATCGCATGGATCGTCGAGGTGATCCCCTGCCCCGCCGCCCGCGCCGCAAGCTCGGCCATCCGCTCGGGTTCGGTGAACCAGACACCGCGCTCCTGGCCGGCGGGGATCGGCCGGTCCTGCTCGGGTTCAAGCGGTTCGAGAAGAGCCGCCGTCCGTGACCCAACGGTGCCGTCCGCGAACAGCTTCAGCCAGCCGAACGTCACGCGCGAGGCGTCCCCGTCGGACAGCGACGACCCGGTCCGGAGACCGCGTTCGGCGGCGACAGCAAGGGCTTCTTCTCGAATGCAGGCGTGGATGCGAAGGTCGAGGTCGCCGCGCTCGTCGAGGTTCCGATAGGCGACGAACACGCGCGACAGGTCGGCGTCAGCGGCCAGCTGGGCCGGATCGTGGGCGCCCGTCACGCCGACGGCGAGAAGGCGCCGGACGAGCGCCGGAAGCGCGGCCTCGATGTCGGCCGGGCTCGGCACCGGGATCTCGGTCGAGACGAGGCGTGCCGCGGTCTCGTGGAGGACACCGCTCGGCGCTCCAGAATCGTCCCGACGGACGATGCCGCCAGGCGGGTTGCCCTCGAACTGCGCGACGCCCGTTGAGCGGAGCGCGGCGGTGCTCACCCAGAGCGAGTGGTGATCGTGCGCCCAGAGCGCGACACGACGCCCGGGCGCGGCGCCCTCGAGGGCATCCGCCGTCGGCCAGCCGCCCCAGCGGTCGCTGTCCCAGCCCTGGCCGATGAGCCACGCATCCGGATCGGCAAGCGCGGCATGGCGACGCGAAACGCGGGCCAGCCCTTCTTCGAGCGTCACTGCATCCTCGAGGTCGAGGAGGGTCGCCTCGATCGCCGCCTCGGCGACATGGAGGTGCGCGTCGGTCAGGCCGGGCAGGCAGATCTCGCCCGGTCCCAGGTCGATCCGCCGGGTGTGCGGATCGGCCCGCGTTTCGAGCTCGATTGCTGAGCCCGCGAACGCGATCCGGCGCCCGCGGATGCCGAGCGCCTCGACCCATCCGAAGCCGGACTCGCCGGCAAGGGTCGCGATGCGACCGGTGATCAGCGTGTCGAGGGGCATCAGCCGCGCTCCGCTACAGGTTCGGCTTCCGGCGGCACCCCGCCGTGAACGGTCTTCGCGAACGTCAGCGGTCCGCGCCGGAGCGCCAGGCGAACGAAGGCACCGGGGATCGCCGCCAGCCAGAGCACGGAGAAGGCCGCCGCGAGGATCGCCGAGCCGAACCGCCGGGCGGCTGTGAGCGCCGCGCCATCGACGGCCGCCTCGCGCCCGAGACCGACCCAGGCGAGCAGGCCGCTCGCAGCGATATAGCCACCGATGAAGGTCGCGGATGCGAGCACCAGCCCGGTCCGCGCCGCCGCCGCCAGCGTCCCGAGGATGAGCGGCGCCGCAACGAGCTGTCCGACGTAGCCGGCAAAGTCGAGCTTGGCGCGGATGGGCAGGAGCGGGCTCGCAAGCACTTCGACGCCGTGTTCGAAGACGCGGCGGATCGAGCCCTCGGCCCAGCGCAGCCGCTGCCGCCACAGCGATCCCACCCGGCGCACCGGCTCCTCGACGACGACCGCGTCGATGGCCCAGGCGACCGTCACGCCAAGCCGGGCGGCAAGGCGGCTCGAGAGATCGAGGTCCTCGGTCAGCTCTTCGGCACGCCAGCCGCCGACGGCAGCGAGCGCATTGCGGCGGACGGTCATCCCGTTGCCGCGCAGCTCGGAGCAGCCACCGAACGCCCAGCGGCCGCGCTGGAGGGCTCCGTCCTGCGCCTGTTCGACCGCCTGGGCGCTCGTCAGCCAGGTCGCATCGTGCGTGTTCGTCTGGCGGCGCGGCGTCACGGCGACCGCACCCGCCGCGAGATAGCCGGCGAGGGTCCGCAGGAACGTCGGTCCGACGCGCGCGTCACCGTCGAGGACCACGATGCCTTCGCCCCGGCACGCCTCCGGCTGGACGAGCGTCAGCGCCGCGCCCTTGCCGTCGGACAGCTCCGCACCGGCCCGGCGGGCCACGCGGATGAACGATGCGGCACCGGCCTCCTCGGCGGCGGCCTCCGCGGCAGTGCCCGTCCCGTCCGTGGAGCGATCGTCGACGACGATCACTTCGAACGCCGGGCCTTCCGATGTCCGGTGATCCTGGTTGGCGAGGTCTTCAACGAGCCGCCCGATCACGTTCGCCTCGTCACGCACCGGGATGAGGACGCTGAGGGTTGGCAACCGCCCGGTGGCCGCGGTCGCGAGGAGTCCTGCGATTGGCGGCCGGCGCCCTGCGAAGGCGGCAGCCGCTGCCACGACGAAGGCGACGAGCGCGATCGCCAAGGCCACAGCGGGGCCGGCGGCGCTGGTCGCGACGAGCCAGCCGGCGACGAGCCCCGCGACGAGCACGCCCAGCGCGATGAGGCGCCACGATGCCGGCGTCCCGATGTCGCCCTGCGGCCGGCCCTCGGCGCCGCGCCGCTCGCGGGGATCGATCGTCGAGGTCATCGACCCGCGGGTCCGTCGTTCGGGGAGGGCTTTGCCGGGTCCGATTCGTCCGTGTCGAAGGCGTCGAGATCGTCGACCGGGCGCTCGCGCGTGGCACGACGCTGGCCCAGCTTCCGGGGCACCCCGGCGTCATCCGTCCGGATGATGCCGATCGCGTCGAACGCGCCACTATCCGGCTTCGTCTCGGCTGTCGTCCGGGACTCCGCAGGCTGCAGGCGGCCGCGCATCAGCACCGAGGCGATCCCGGACAGCGTCACGAACACCGCGACAACGAGGATGACCGCAGTCGTGTTGATCAGGTCGGACGTCAGACCGACGACGATGATCGGGACGAACGTCCCGACCGAGAGCACGAGGTTCAGAACCCCGAAGACACGGCCCCTGACGTCCTCGGGAATGTCCTCCTGGAGCTGCGTTTGCGCCGAGATCGCGACCACGGCGTAGGCCATGCCGGCGAAGAACCCGACGACGATGACGACGGCGACGAGCGATGTGACCGACGACAGGTTGACGACGCCGGTCGCGTCATTCAGGCCCTGGAGGAACTGGCTGATCGGGCCGGCGATCGACAGCAGGACGAGCAGGATGCCCAGCGCGATCAGGCCGCCCTCGATCGCTCGGCGGCGGGGCATCAGCCGGCCGTACGAGTTGAGCACGAGACTCCCGGTGACGATCCCGAGCCCGAGCGGCAGCACGACGACGACCAGGTCTTCCGGGTCGAGTCCCAGCGTCTTCTCGGCGAACGACGGGCCGAGCACGCCGATGACCCCGATGAGCCCGCCGGCGATCCCGAGATAGAACAGCGACCAGCTGACCTGCATGTTGCCGCGGATGTAGGTGATGCCCTCACGCAGCTGGTCGAAGACGCCGCCCACGGCACGTCCCGTCTCAGCGACGGCGGCGAGGGGCGACTCCTTCTCCCGCGGCGGGGGCGGGTCGGACGGCAGGGTGAAACAGAAGACCGCGGCGACGGCATACAGCACGGCGACCACGATGATCACGTTCTCCGGACCCGAGATCGTCGTGATCAGCGGCCCGAGGAACGCGTAGCCGAGCGCAAACGCCGCGTTGAGCGTCAGCGTGAACAGGCCGTTCGCGCTGACCAGCTGAGAACGCGGAACGAGGAACGGGATCATCGCCGCTTCGGCCGGCGTGAAGAACACGGTCGCTGTCGACAGCAGCACGATGAGGAGCAGGAGCGCCGCGATGTTCGCGCCGCTGAAATAGAGCGCCACGAGCACGATCGCGCGGACGACGTTGGTCACGATGAGCACCCAGCGTCGGTCGAAGCGATCGACATAGACGCCGGCGACGGCCGATAGCAGGACTGCGGGCACGAGGAATGCCAGCAGCAGGGCACTGACCGCCGAGCTGAGGTTCGTCGCCTTCAGGACGATGACGGTCAGGCCGAAGAGGACCATCTGGGCGCCGACCTGGGTCGCCACCTGCGACAGCCACAGCAGCAGGAAGGGCCGGTTGCTGAGGACGTTGCCGAGGTCGCCCTGTCCTGCCGGAGCGCCGGTCGTCACCGGACCCCGGACTCCGACTCCGGCCGTCGCGGCAGCAGGGCGGCCGTGATCGACGGGTCGCCGCGCGAGACGAACTCGACGAGCCGCGCCTCCAGCGGACGCCGTTCGATCATCACGTGCCGGCCGCAGCCCTGGCAGCGAAGCCCGATGTCCGCGCCGAGCCTGTCAATGAGCCACGTCGAGCCGCCGCAGGGGTGGGGCCGACGCAGGCGGACGACGTCGCCGACGAGCAGCTCGAGCACGGGGCGATCGGGCATCGGGCGGCTGAGCGTATCAGAGGCTCGGCCGGCCATGAGCCGGCACGAGGATCCGTTCGGTCGCGGGTGCCTCGATCCGCTCGGTCGGCGTCACGGTCAAGCTCACGCTCGGCTCGGTCGCGCCGATCTGGGCAACGACGCCGCCGATCCGCGTGAGGGTGCCGGTCAGCGACTGCGGGCTCCCGATCGCGGCGATGTCGAAGGACGTTCCCAGCGACTTCCCATCCACTGCGAGCTGGCCCGGCTCGCCGGTGATCGTGGTCGCCGCGACGACGCGTGTCCCGCCGATCGCCAGCGCCTCCGACCCACCGTTCCGCAGCTCGTTCAGCAGCTCCTGCACCGCCCCGACCGAGACCGGCCCGGAGACGGTGACGGTGACGCCCGGTCCGACAACGGGAACGACGCCGGCCCAGGTCTGCGTTCGCGCAAGGTCGTCGCGCAACGCGTCGACCGCGCTGTCGCCGCGAGCCTGGCCGGATGCGAGGTCGCTCAGCTGCTTCTCCAGGGCGGCAACCTCGGCGCGCAGGGAGTCGTTGTGCGAGCTGACGTTCGCGATCAGCGTCGTCAGGTCCTGCGCGGACAGGCCGGCCAGGGTCGGCGCCGCGTTCTGCGCGTGCAGCTGGCCGACGACGAGCAACCCGAGGACGAAGGCGACCACGGTGATCGCGACCTGGTTCCGCGGATGGCGCATCACGAGCCCGGCTTTGCGTATCGAAGCGTGACAGTGCCGGCGAACGCCGGAACCTGGACGGTCTCGGGGGTCGCGAGCAAGACCTTGATGCCGTACGTGGCCGAGCGGGCCGCGAGGAAGTCGGACCAGCCCGCGGACGCGGAGAGCCGGTCGTACATGCCGTCCGGACCGATCGCGACGATCGTGAACGGCGGCGCGAGGTAGGCCGAGTTCACCAGCACGGACTGGCCGATCTCGATGATCGCCGTCGTGGCGGTGACGCGCTCCGTGCTCACGGCGACGGCCTCCGCACCGGCCAGCCACAGCTCCTCGACGACGGTCCGGACGTCGCGCGCGGTCACGACGTAGTCGGCCATGTTCGTGCCCGGCGGGACGAGCTGATCCGAGTCCTCGAGCCGGAGGATGAAGCCGCCCCCTGTGAGCGGCACGAGCCCGGCCTCGAGGCGCGCGAGATCGAGCTCGCCGTTCAGCTGCGTGACGAGCCCGAGCGCGCCCTTGCCCTGCTCTTCTTCAGCCTGGATCTCGGATCGCAGCTCGAGGATTCGATCCTTGAGGCGGTCCTGGGCAGCCTGCAGCTCGAGCGCCGTCTCGATCAACGGTGAGCGTTCCTGGGTCGTGTAGCGGACCCGCGGCCGCTCCGCCGCCAGCTGGGCGGCGATCAGGAACCCGAGCGCGAGCAGCGCAACCGTGAGGGTGACCTGCCAGCCCTGAATGGCGCGGATGCGTGTCCTGAGCTCCTCGCTGAAAGCGCTCATGGCGGTCCGCCCTCGTCGTCCGGCCCCTTGGCCGGCGGCTCCACGGGTGGCTGGGCAGGCGGCTCGGCGGTCGGCCGGGACGCCTGGGTTCGAAGGCGACCCATCAGGAGAACGGCACCCACCAGGAAGACGATGAGCGCGGCGATGGCGACCACAGCCGCGAGCGGAGCACCCTGCTCGCTGCCGCTCGGTGCCGGCGCCCTGGTCGCCGCGGGCGTTGGCGACGCCGCTGCGCCGCTCGGTGCCGGGGTCGGAGCGACCTCCCAGCCCGGCGGCAACGGACCCGGCGGTGCCGGCTGCGGCCCGAACGCTTCGGGCGCGCTCGCGCCGAGATCGGCCAGCCAGCCCGCCTGGAAGCCCTCGACATCCACGCCGAGCGCCGCCGTGAACGCCGCGTCGTCCGAAACGCCGTCGGCATACGAGCGGATCAGCCCGACCAGCTCGTCGCGGCCGTACGTCCTGACCAGGTAGTCGACGGCCGAGACGCTCTCGGCGTACGCCAGCACGAACCGATCGAAGCTCGTCGGGAACTGCCCAACAAGCGCCGACAGTGGCAGCAGACGGCCTTCCGAGGCCGCCGCCTCGACATCGCCCTGGCGGTCGCTTCGATAACCCTCCGACTCGAACACCGCGAGGCCCTCGTTGAGCCACTTGGGCGGGAAGTGATACGGGTTCTCGACCGCGTTCGCGAACACGATGTGCATGAGCTCGTGGGGGATCACCGTCCGGATCCATGAAGCGTTGATCGCGCCGGGTTCGATCTGCGCGAGCATCGTGCGGACCTCCGGGTAGGCAACGCCGCCCACGTTCTCGCGTGACGCCGGTCCAAGCGCATCGTAGAAAGGTTCGACGTCCGCGTAGAGGTAGAAGTCGATGGGCTCCCGTTCCTCGACGCCAAGCAGCGCCGCCGCGTCCTCGACGCCGGCCTCGGCGATGTCGAGCGCTTGGCGACCGAACTGCGCGCTGCCGTCATACCAGTGCATCCGGACGATCTCGCCCCGTGCGGTTTGCCAATCGAAGCGGTCGTCGAGGTACTGCGCGGTCACCGCAGGTCCGAGCACGGGCTCACCGCCCGGTGGAGTCAGCCGCCAGCGTGCGGTGAAGGTCGTCCCCGGCACCGCCGCGCCAGACGGCAGCACGAGCTCATACGTGAGCTCGAAGTTCAACGAAGCTGCCGCGACGGGCACGATCGCAACGAACGACGTACTCGAGCCCTGCTCGTCGATGACGACCTCGACGACCGTTCCTTCCACGAACAGCGCCACCGGCTGGACGAACGTGATCCCGCTCAGGAATGACGACGTCGCGGTCGGCGTCCCGAAGGATGGCCCTCGAAGCGGTGCCGCCGCCGCCGGCGATCCGGCGAGACCGATGGCGACGAGGGCCGCCGCCGCCACTCCGAGCACACGCTGGGTCCGCATCAGCTGCCGTCCCAGGCCATGCCTGCGATCCGTAGCAGGCCGAGGCCGTTCTGGCCCGCGCCGAAGAGCCCGGTTCGCGAGAGCGCCCAGCCATCGCCGGTGAGCAGCGGGACCGTCGGCACGTCGTCGCGAACGGCCTCGAGGGCCCGCCGCCAGGCCGCCGCACTCGCCGTCGGATCGACCGACCCGAGCGCGTCGTCCACGGCCCCATCGAACGCCGATGACGACCAGCGGCCGTAGTTGTTCGAGCTCCCGGTTCGAAGGAGGACGCCGAGGAAGTCATTCGGACCCGGGTAGTCGGCGATCCAGCCGACGGTGAACATCGCCGGCGGATCCGTCACCAGCCGGCCGAAGTGGTCATCGAACGCCTCGAGCCGGATCGAGACGCCGAGCACATCGTGCAGCTCCGCCTTGATCGCCTCGGCGAGCGGCGTACCGAGCGTCGCGTACGTGACCTCGGGGAAGCCGGCGCCGCTCGGGTAGCCGGCCTCGGTGAGCAGGTTTCGGGCCAGCCCCGGGTCGTGGGCCGGCAGCCAGTCCCCCGCCGGTGCGCCGGGGATGCCTGGCGGAACCATCGATGCGACCGGGCTGCTCGAGATGCTCGATCCGAGCTCGCTGATCCGCGCCCAGTCGACGGCGGCACCGAACGCCCGCCGAACGAGGACGTCGTCGAACGGTGGCTCGGACGTGTCGAAGCCGAGATAGGTCAGCGCGAGCGCCGGAACCTCGCGGAGCTGCGGACCGAGGCTCTCGTCGTACGCGATCCAGGCGGCGTCGAACGCGCCGATGCCGACGTAGTCGACATCCCCCGCCTCGAACGCCGCGACCGGGCTGCGGCCGCCGATGTCGCCGAGGAGATGAACCGTCGTCAGCGCCGGCGTCCCGGCCCAGTAGTGCGGATTCGCCGTGAGCACGATGTCGTCGGGCGCGACCGACTCGACCACGTAACCGCCGCTCCCGACGAACGTCGTGATCCCGAGCGGGTCGGCCTCGTCGTCGATCGATGCCGGGACGACCGCGAAGGACGGCCCCGCGACGATGGCCGGGAAGTCCGAACCGGGTCGCTCGAGGTCGACCGTGACGTCGTCGCCGTCGGCACGCAGTCCGACCGAATCGTCGTCGCGGTTCGCTCCCGTCACGTAGTCGAACGCCCCGCTGACCTCGAGCATCAACGAGGCGAGGGGCGACGGCCGCTGCGGGTCGATGATCCGGAGCCAGCTTCGAACGACATCCGCGCCGTGGATCGGGCTGCCGTCGGAGAACGTCAGGCCGCTGCGAAGGTGGAAGACGATCCGTCGGCCGTCGGCTCCCACCTGCCATGACTCGGCGAGCGCCGGCCGGAGGACGAGGTTCGAGTCGAACGCCGTCAGGCTTTCGAAGAGCTGCGCCGTGTAGGCAGCCGAGCCGATGTCGCCCTGTGCCGCGGGATCGAGCGTTGCCGGCGCACCCAGGAAGATGCGGACGTCATCGCGGGCCGCCGCGCCTGGGGCCGATGCAGCCGCGCCGGTCGTGGAGACCGTCGCGCCGGCCGGCGTCGCCGGAGGCAGCGCGTCATTGAGCGCGAGCGCGACAACGAGCGCCATCGCGACGACAAGCATTCCGACGGTCGCCGCTCTCGAACGCACGGAGCGCTCCGTGGGCTCGGCGACCGGCGGTGATCCGGTCAGTGGCCCCACCACGCGAGCGTCGGGCGGAGGCCGTGGCCGCGGCCCGCAATCGGCAGCTGGCGAACGATCGCGACCGGGATCCGAGGCCGGGCGTTGAACGCGTAGCCCTCGCCGCTGAACCCGAACAGAAGGGCGATCACGCAGACCCAGCGGCGCATGCGCCGAGTATAGGCGGGGTCACGCCGGGCAAAGAAAAAGAGGCCTCGAGATCCACCGCCGGGGGAACGATGTCTGCCGCGAGGCCTCTGCCGGTGGAACGAAGGGTTGGCCCGGACGTTAGGGCCTTGCCAAACCCGTTGTTGCAGGCCTGCGATTCGAACGCGGATAGCATGGCCGGGCCGTGACTCTCCGCCTCCGCGACACCCTCACTCGTCGCCTCCAGCCCCTCCAGCCGGAGGCGAGCTCCGGCGAGATCCGGATGTACAGCTGCGGGCCGACGGTGTATCGCTATGCCCATGTCGGGAACCTGCGGACGTTCCTCCTGGCGGACCTCATCCGGCGTGTCGTCCTCTATCACGGCGTGCCGGTCCGCCATGTCCAGAACATCACCGACGTCGGCCACCTGCGGGACGAACGGTTCGACCGCGGCGAGGACAGGATGCTCGTTTCGGCGGGGCTCGAGAACAAGACCCCATCCGAGATCGCTGATGCGTACGAGGCGGCGTTTCATGCCGATGCGGCGCTGATCAACCTCCTGCCGGCGCACGTCTACCCGCGGGCCACGGAGCACATCGACGGGATGGTGGCGCTCGCCGAGC
>Ga0075428_100000396_pt1 | contig 43116 bp, 35 predicted proteins | sample RhiMetdeltSRZDD2_FD_75291 | JGI IMG/M metagenome (GOLD analysis project Ga0075428, IMG submission 75291) | Populus rhizosphere microbial communities from Tennessee, USA - Rhizosphere MetaG P. deltoides SRZDD2 | ecosystem: Host-associated > Plants > Roots > Rhizosphere > Soil | place: USA... | reverse complement strand
TCTTCGACACCGCGTAACCGCCGTCGCGCTGGTTGCGGTCGCGGCGGCCGCGGATGCGTTCGTAGCCGACGGTGATCATCTGCGACCACCAGCCGCTGACCTTCCACCTCTTGTGCACGAGCTCGGCGATCTCGGTGTGCGTCATCGTCTTCGCGCCCGAGTGGTCGAGCGCCATGACCCACCGCTCCCACGTGCAGCCGGTCTTCGCCTCCACCGTCGCGTCCTTCATGCCCGCGAGCTTCTCGTAGTCGGCAGCCAAGCTGCTGACGACCGGCGCGCGCGTGACCGTCCTCTTCGCTTTCTCGCGCTCTGCTCTGGGTGGCGCCTTCGCGAGCACATGCAGACGTGCAGTCGTGAAACTCTCGCCGGTCTTCGCCATGCGGGCGCGGACCAGGCGCTTCAGATCCTTGTTCTTCGGCATCGGAGCAAACCTCGTTCAAGGCCGGGCGGAGTGCTCCCCAGCAGCCTTCCACTCAGCGGAACGGATTTCGATGCCGACCCGGCGGTATGCCCACCTTTGCCTCGCGGTGACCCGGGCTGGGGTCGGGTCGGGAGAGGTTTGGCGCGGGTCGAGCGCCATGGGCAGAGTATCGCCGCGCGTGGGCCGCGCAAGGCCCCGGGCGACCCGCACGACCCGGGCCTAATCACGGGCACGACGGCGCACACTGCGCTTCGACCCCCTACGCCGGGGCATCGTGTTGTCGCGCAGCCACGCGGCGAAGGCTTCCTCGTCCAACGCGCCATCCGCGACGCCGAGCATGAAGGCCGCCGCGTGCGCCGGGGGCGCCGTCAACGTGAGCCCGTTGCGTTCGAGGAACACCGTCGTCGCGAGGAACGCCGCGCGTTTGTTGCCGTCGACGAAAGGGTGGTTCTTGGCGATACCGTGCCCGTACGCGGCGGCCAACCGGCACAGGTCCGCCTTCTCGTAGCTGAACAGGTGCTGCGCACGCGCCAGCGCTGACTCGAGCAGCCCCGGATCGCGCAGCCCAACCGAGCCTCCGAACAGGCGGACACTGTCGGCGTGCATCGCCAGCACTGCCTCCATGGTCAACCAGATCGGCGCCTTCACTTGGCGAGTTCGCGCAGCGTGCGGCTGTAGCGCTTCATCAGCGAGCGCGCAACGCGCATCTGTTCTTCGAACTCGGCGTCCTCCACCGACAGCTGGTAGCCCTTCTCGTTGGGCAGCAACGTCAGCTTGCTGCCGTCCCTCACCTGCAGCGCCTTCACGACCTCGGCGGGCAGGATCACACCGTAGGAATTGCCGATCTTGCGCAGCTTGAGCTCCATGTTGCCACACATGTTATAATGGGCACCGCCGACTGGCAAGGCGCGACCTGCTCGGGTCACGGCAGCACGAACGCGCGCAGCACCGGCAGCAGCACGTCGTCGCGCGTGCCGAGGTGGGCCAAGACCGAAGGCGTGGTCGCGTCGGCCAGTTCCACCAGGTGCACGCCGATGTGACGAGCCGCGAGTTGCATCGAAAGCGCCGACGCCTCTTCGCGCAGCGGGCGCGGATCGGCGTCGCCGTACACGAGCAACACTCCCGGCGGTGTCCCGACGGCAGGCGTCAGCGCTGCGAACACGTCGGGCACTGGTGCACCGGGCCACGCCTCGGCGATCGCGCGCGGCCCGAGCGGCACACCGAGCACGACTCGGCCGCGCAACCCGTCAGGTGCGACGTTCCGAATGCCGGCCACGTCGTGGTCCGGCGCCTTCGCCCGGTGCTCGCCTACAAGGGCGCGTGAGCCGAGAGCGGGCCGCGCCGCTCACGCTCGCAGCGCGCGCACCATGCCGCCGATCGCGACGAGCAGCAACAGCGCGCCGAGCGGCACGAGCACGATGCCGACGCCCGGATCGCCGCCTTGCACGCCGAAACCGCCGAGCAGGAAGCCGCCCGGCAGCGCGAAGCTCGCGCCGATCAGGCAACGCGAGCCGAGCTGCGGCAGCCGTTCCCCGGCCGATCCGAGCGACCACGCGAACGCGAGATGCACGAGCGAGAGGAACGTGCCGTGCGCGTGCGCGAGCCGCCACAAGAAGCGCCGCGTCTCGTTGCCGACCGCGAGATACCAGTCGACCTTGAAACCGTGCATGCCCTCGATGACGACGCCGAGCACGACGAACACGAACAGGCTGGTCCAGCCGAAGCGCACGTGGCGGAGCCGCAGGTGCGTCACGGGGTCGGAGTCGTTCATTCGGCGAGATACACGGGGCGATCGTCGCGGCGTGCGTAGATGCGCTGGAAGGCGTCGAGCTGCAGCCCATCCGTGCCGAGCAGCACCGCGTGGCGAGGACTGCCACGGTAGCCCGAGGCCCAGGCCGCGTGCACGCGTTCCCCGAACGAACGCGCCACCGGCGCTTCGGCGAGGAACTCGTAGCCCGCGAGCGCGGCCGCACCTCCGGGCAACGAGCGCAGCGAGCGGGCGGCGGAAAAGCGCACGGCGTAGTAGGGATCGTCGAGCAGGCGCGCGAGATACGGTGCCTGCCAGTCGGTGCCCGAAGCGAGCTGCGCGTCGCGCCAGCCGAAGCTCCACGCGGCCAGCACACGCTGTCCCGCGTCGCCCGAAAGCAGCCAGCGCACGGACGCCGCGACCGTACTCCGCTCCTCGTCGAGCTCGGGCGCAGCGATGCCCCACGAAGCACTCAGGTGCTCGGCCGTCCACGACAGCGAGCGGTCGAGGTGGCACTGGTTGCACGCGTTCGGCCGCCCCGTCGCGAGCTCCTGCTGCACGCTCGGGCTCGTGATCGTGTGGCTGCGCATGGCCTTCATGAGGCCGAACGTCGTGTAGCTCATGTGGCAGTTGTAGCAGCTACTGCCCGTGGACTCCGGCGCGTGATGCGTGTGCGCAGCGAGCGCACTCACATCGCGCAGATTCTCGTGGCACTGCGTGCACGCCGTGTTGCCACGCGCGGCCACCGCGAGCTGGTCGTCGCGCCACGCGGTCACGCCGACGCCGGGTTCGCCGTGCATGACGTGGCACGACGAACAGTCCATCTGCTTCTTGGGATCGCCGTGCGTGTAGCACGGCGACTGGCGCAATCCGCTGAACTCGCGGCCCGAGAGCCGCACCTGTCCGTCCGGCCAGAACGAGCTCGCGAAGAAGTGCGGGTTCTTGCGCAGCTCACGCGTGAGCTCCGGCGCATCGCGGTCGCCGATGTCGACGACGAGGCTCGTCGCGTGCAGATCCTGACCGGGCCGGTAGGGCAGTCCGTCTTCGACCCAGCGTTCGGCATGTTGCTGGCGAAGGATCGACACCGAGTGGCACTGACCGCAGACCTGCGACGAACGCACGGGATGCAACGCCGCCGGATCGACGATCGTGTCGTCGCTGCCCGCGAAACGGCGCGCGTAGCGCCGCAGCGGGTTCGCGTTCGCGGCCGCGTGCGCGGCGCCGGGACCGTGACACGCCTCGCACGCGATGCCGAGCTCGGTGACCTGCGTGTCGTTGTGATCGGCGCCGAACCGCGGCCGCGCGTTCGTCGCGTGGCACATGTGGCAGCTCTGGCTCCAGGCGCCGGGCTCCGGCGGATCGTGATACTCGGGCGGCAACACGAACACCGCGGTCACCGGCAGCCAGATGCGCTCCTCGAGCTTGTAGCAGAGCGGCACGGGCGCGAGCTCGCGGCCCTTGCCGGTCGAGTACCAGAGCACCTGCAGATGGTGCGAGCCCGTGATCTGTTCGACGGGCCGGTGCACGCGCGCCGGCTGCTTGCCGCCGCGTTCGAACGTGGCCCACAGCGTGTCGCCGCGCCAGTCGAGCTGCACGGGCTTGCCGAACCAGTCGAGCCGCAGCGTTTCGAACTTCGCCACGAGCGCGTCGCGGCTCGCGACCTGCGTCATCGTGCGGTGGAACGAGTCGTGCCACGTCGCGTGCTGCTCCGGATGGCACGAACGGCACGCGCGCGAGCCCACGTAGCCGTCACCGGGCGTCTCGAGCGGCCGCGTCGGCGAGGGCGTCGTGTCGACCGAGGGTGTCAGCGACGCCAGCACGACAGCCGCAACCGCGGCGAGCGTGAGCAGCACGCGCGCGGCCGCGCCACCGCGCCCTGGCGCGGGCAGCCACAGCGGCGCGAGTGCGAGGCCAGCCACGATCGCGGTCAACAGAACCTGCATCGAATCGGACTGTAGGTGCGCCGCGAGCAGACGGCCAGCCTCCGCGGCGCTCGCGTGCTCAGCCGAAGACCGCGAGCACGTCGGCCCACGGGTCGCGCGCGAGCACCCAGCGATAGAACAGCGCCCCGAGCCAGCCGTGCAGCACGCCGAGCGGCCACAGGTTGCGCCAGCGCAGGAACAGCACGCAGCAGCACAGCCCGAGCAGCAGCGTCGCGCCACACAGCGGCCAGTCCGGAACGTGCACGACCGCGAACCCCACGCCCCCGACGAGCACGACCACGGGCGGCGGCGCACCGAAGCGTTCGAGGTTGCCGACCGCGATCCCGAGCACGAGCAGCTGCTGGATCCAGCCCCAGAGCGGATACACCGCGAGCAGCGGCACGAGATGCGCGTCGATGACGAACGTGCCGCGCCCGAGACCGATCGCGGCGCACGCCAGAGCACCGACGACACACGCGATCGCGGCCGCGCGCGCACACGGCCCGAGACCCGCGCGCTGCATGCCCCACCCCGCGAGCACGCCGGGTGTGCGGGCACGGACCACGACATACGCGAGCCAACCGAGGCCGAGCACGGCCTGGTCGACGCCGCGCAGTTCGAGCCACAGCGTCGTGACGAAGTGCAGCAGCGCGCTCGCGAGCACCGCCACCAATTCGAGCACCGCGCGGCGTCGGCTCACGGTCTCCTGCATGGCGCCAAGTGTCGCGGCGTCCCGTCTTGCTGCAACGGCTCGCGACCGCGACCCGGCATCAGTTCCCCGCCCCCACCCGTGCGGGCACCTCCGGGGCCGGCTACCGTGGTTGCCCCGCGGCGGTCCGCCGCGAAGGACCGCCGATGCTCCGCGCACTGCTCCCGTTCGTCGCCCTCGCCACGTCGCTGCTCGCGCAGGGCGGCGCGCCGACGTTCCTGCCCAAGCCCCACCTGATGCGTCTCGCGGCCGAGGACGTGCCGAAGCTGCTCGAGCAGCTGCCGGCGTCGGCCGTCGGCAAGCTGCTCGCCGACGCCGAGGTCGCCGCCGCCTTCGCGACCGGCCTCGAACGCTACCGCGCGATCGCGGACCGCCGCGAAGCGCTGCTTTCGTTCGCGAGCTCGCACGAGATCGAGCTCGAGCCCTGGTCTCGTGCCAACCTGATGTATGCGGACGGTCACGCCGCGGTGCGCCAGATCGACCTCGCCGACCTGCAGCGGATCGAGCTCAGAGCGGTCCTCGCCGAGGAACAGCGGATCCCGCACCCCGTCGTGACGCTGTCCTGCCGGCCGCGCGCCGAGGGGCGCTGGACGGCGATGTTCGAGCGCTGCGCGAAGGCGATGGCGGACAGCAAGCAGTGGAAGCACGACGCGGAAGCAAAGTTCGGCGGTTTCCCGGTGTGGCAGTTCGCACCAACCGCTGGCAGCAACGACCAGACCCAGGACTCGTTCGGCGTGCCGACGTCTGCGTGGCTGCTGCACCTGCCGGGGCTGTTCGCGTTCGGCAGCCGTTCCCCCGACGCCTCTGGCGTCCTGGCCGATCCGCCGGCTCGGCCGCCGGCGCAGGTCGTCGCCGAGATGGACCTCGCCGCGATGTTCCGGAGTCGGATGGGCGCTCCGCCGTCCGGGTTCGCCGTGCTCGGCTTCGACGCGCTCACGAGGATCCAGTGGCGCGGCAGCTTCGACGGCACGCGGATCCTCGACGAGATCGAGGTCGAGCTTGTGGAAGAGCCGAAGGGTCTCGTCGGCGCGTTGCTCGCCGGCAAAGCCGCGCTGCCCGCGCAGCCACTGCCGGCGGGCGCACTCGCGCAACTGCGCTGCGGCGTCGACCTGCCGATGCTGCTCGAGTGCGCGCAGCCCGCGGGGCTCGGCGAGCTGGTGCCCGAGCAGCTCGCGAAGCTCGTGCGCAGCGCGCTCACGGGCGGCGTCGCGCTCGGCATCTGCGCGCCCGCGCCGGGCGGCATGATCCCGCGTCTGTATCTGTCGCTCGGCATCGCCGACGACAAGGCGGCCGGCGAACTGCTCACGTCGCTCGTCCGCAAGGCGAAGGAAGTCACCTACGAGGACGTGCCGTGCACGGTGCTCGAGCTGCCCGACGCGCCACCGGCGTTGCAGCCGACCTGGTGCCGCGTCGGCGGCGTGCTGCACATCGCCGAGTCGCCGCTGTCGATGCGCGCGTTCCTGAAGGCCCGCGCCCAAGGCGGCGACACGGACCGCGACGCGATGGACGTCGGCGACGCACCGCTGCCGCAGGGCGCCGGCGACGTGCTGCCGACGTTCGACGTGCGCTGCGACGAGCAAGAGCTGTATCGCACGTTCCACAAGGTGTGGCTGCCGCTGCTGAAGCTGGTCGCGGACCGCGGCGAGGCGAAGCCGCTCGTCGGCGAGAAGGAGATGCCGTCGCCCGACGCGGTGCTGCCGCACCTGGGCAAGAGCCGCGGCGTGCTGCGCCGCGACGGCAGGGTCTTCCGGCTGCAGCAGCTCGGCGCGCTCGGCGGCGTCGAGGCAGCCGCGGTCGCGATGACCTGGGGGCCGTTCCTGTCCGGCCTCTTCCACAGCGATTGGAGCCTCGAGCAAGTCGAGTCGGCGGTCGCCAGGCACCAGCTGCAGGGCGTGTGGGCGGCGCTCGAGACGTTCCAGAAGGACAACCGGCGCTGGCCGAACGACCTCGCCGAGCTGTTCGCCGACAAGAAACTGCCGGTCGACGCGCTGCTGATGCCGGGCGACCCGAAGGCCGAAGTGGTCGCGTTGCCGGCCGGCGACACGCGCACCGTGAAGACGTCGTTTCGCTACTTCAAGGACGGCGTCGAGGTGAACGTGAACGGCAACCAGCAGAAGATGGTGATGATCGCGATCGCACCGCGGCGCTACGGCCGGCCGATGCTCGGCGCCGACGGCTCGATCCCGGAGATCTGGGGCGAGGACAGCACGCGCGCGGTCCAGGCGTTCGGCAAGTGAGCGGAGGACGGAACCAGCCCCTCATTATCGCGGCGCGCTCAACGGAACTGCGCGATCTTCTCCGAGACACGCCGGATCGCTTCGACCGCCGGATCCGGTGCGTTGCGCACGGGCCAGTGACGTCGAACCCTCTCGCCGCCAGGGACCCCCATCACGTCGAAGCTGACGTAAGCGCCGGTCTCTGGTCGTTCGCCAGGGACCGAGTCGAGAACGCCACCGCGGACGAGGATGGCAATGCACTCCGCGAACGACGCCTCCCCATCGCGCGCCGACAACTTGCCCATCTCGGGAACACCATCCGCTGCATAGGCAGGCCGCGTTCCCCTCGACTTGCGTATCTCGCGCTCGCGCCCCCGCCCCCACTTCCAGCCATCCTGACCGGCGTGAAGCCACATCGTCACGCGTTCCTGCGTGTTCGCGAGCTCGATCTCGAAGCCGAAGCGGTGCGACAGCGGCCGATCCTGCAGCGCAGCCGCGAAGACGTCGTATGGCGAGAACGGGAGCAGCGGAACGACGCGCAACCACTCGGCGAGGTTCGACTCGCCGTAGGCCTTGTCCCACGAGTCGTGCGCCGTGTGCTCGTAGAGCGTGAGCACCGGATGGCCGCCCGCCTTCTCGACCGCCGCGCACAGGTCCTTCGATTGCTGCGCGGGCACCGTCTTGTCGTCGACGCCGTGGAACGCCCAGATCGGTTTCGCCTTCAGCTCCGGCGCGATCTCCGCCGGCCGGCCGTAGCCACACACCGGCGCGAGCGCCGCAAACACGTCCGCGTGCTCCGCGCCGAGCGCCCACGTTCCCGCGCCACCCTGCGACAGCCCCGTCAGGTATCGGCGCGCCGCGTCGATGCGGCATTCCTTCTGCGTCGCCGCGAGCGCGCCCATCACGAGTGCTTGGTGGTCCGCCCACTCCGACGGCTGGTCCGGCTTCTGCGGGAAGACGACGACGAACGGCCAGCGATCGTGATCCTTCCGGATCGCCGGACCGAGCCCCACGTCGACCTGCTGTCTGCCGTCGGTGCCGCACTCGCCCATGCCGTGCAAGAACACGAGCAGCGGCCAGTCCTTCTTGGCGTCATGGACGTAGTCCGGCGGCACGTAGAGCACGTAGCGGTGTTCGCGCCCGGCGATGGTGATCGTCTTGTCGAGGAAACCCGTCGCCACGGCAGCACTCTGGTCGGGGACGGACTGCGCGAACGCGAGCGCCGTCGCGCCGAGCGCAGCCAACAGCGAAGGAACATGCAGCACGCCACCATGCTATCCGCTGCGAACGACACGTCCGCTGCGGCGCCGCGGCGTCCGGGCGCATCGAAGTCAGAGCAGTTCGAGCGTCCGTGCATCGGAGTGGCCGCCGGCCAGGCGCTCGATCGCCTGCGCGAAGGCCGGCTCCTCGGGTGCGATGGCGCCGAACAGCGTCATGCACGAGACGAACTTCAGGTCGTCGGGGCTGCCGAAGATCTCGTGCAGCGTGCGGCCCTGCTCCTGCAAGACGAGCCCGGTGCAATGACGCAGCCGCGCGCCGAGCAGCGGATGCTGCCAGTATGCAAGGGCCTCGGCGCGGCCCGAGATGCCGTACTGCTGCGCGATCTCGCTGCGGCCCAGCGCCCTCAGCTGCGGGAAGACGAACCACATCCAGTGGCTGGTCTTGCGGCCGCGCGCGAGCTCGAGGCAGACCGCCGCATACACGGGCGCCTGCGCCGCGACGAAGCGCTCGAGATCGAACGGGTCGGCTAGGGCCATTTCGCCAGCTTATCCCGCCGCTGGTCCCCGGCCCGGCTGGAACCAGGAACCCAGCTGCGTTCGAATGCGACGATGAGTCCCTTGCCGTCGCTCGCCGTGCTGGTGTGTTGCCTCGGCTTCGCTGGCGCACAGGCTTCCGTGCATGAGTACTCGCAATTGCTGCGTCGCCTCGTCGATGTCGACTGGCTGTGGCAGGCGCCGCTGCCAGGCGAGCGGTGCGTGCAGTGGAGCAGCTACGACCGCGCGTCGCACAAGGGGCCCGCCGATCACGCTGCGTGGTATGCGAACGACGACCGCGGCCAGCACCTCCGCGTCGTCGAGAAGGACGGCGTGAAGGAGTTCGTGATGGTCGACACGAAGGGGCCCGGCTGCGTCGCGCGCATCTGGTCCGCGAACCCGCAGGGCACGCTGCACTTCGACGTCGACGGCGCGCGGGTCTGGAGTGTCGACTTCCTCGCCTTGTGCTCGGGCAAGGTCGGCGGCGTGCCCCAGCCGCTCGCCGGCATGCGTTCGCGCGGCGGCAACAGCTACCTGCCGATCCCGTTCCGGAAGTCGCTCGTCGTCTCGTGCACGGCGGGCGACTGCTACTACGCGCTCGACGTCGTGCTGTGGCCGGAAGGGACCGACGTGCCGAGCTTCACACCGGCGATGACCCAGGAAGTACAGGACAGCTACGCCTACTTGATCAAGCTCCCTGGCCTCTGGGAGGAGCCTCTCTCGTGTCGCGCGGGCGAGGGCGACGCACGGGTCGTCGTGCCAAAGCGCATTCTCGTGCGTCAACTCATGCTGGCGGCGGAAGCGCCACGGGGCTCCGACCTGGCCGAGGTCCTGCAGCGCGTCGTGTTGGCAGTGCGCGCGGGCGGCGAGGAGACCGTGCGCGTGCCGGTCGCCGACTTCTTCGCCGCGGGGCCAGCGTGGTCGCACTGGTACGGCGCGATGCTGAAGGTAGCCGACGGGCTTGCGGTGTCGGGCTGGCCGATGCCGATGCCCGCGGGTGGCGAGTTCGCGCTCGAGCACGAGGGCGACCTTCGCGGCGCGAAGATCCAACTCGATCTGCTCACCGAGCCGTTGCCGGAGTCCGTGCGCGATCCGCTGCTGTTCCGCGCCAGCTACCACGTCGTGAAGGGCAGCAAGACCCGGCCCTTCGGCGAGCACCTCGTGCTCGACGCGAAGGGCAAGGGCCGTTTCGTCGGCTGCTCGCTGCTCGTGCGCAACCCGTCGCGTGTCTGGTGGGGCGAGGGCGACGAGAAGTTCACGGTCGACGGCGAGGCGTTCCCGTCGTGGTTCGGCACCGGCACCGAGGACTACTTCGGCTACGCGTGGTGCGACCCGACGCCGTTCCAGGCGCCGTTCCACGCGCAGATCGAGTGCCAGGGGCCGAAGAACTTCGGCATCACGCAGCTGCACCGCACGCACCTGCTCGACTCGGTGCCGTTCCAGCAGTCGTTCCGCTTCGAGCTCGAACGCTGGCACTGGGTCGACAACATCGCGATGGACTACGCGACGGTCGCCTACTGGTATGGCGCTCCGGGCGCGACCTCGGGCCTGCCGCCCGTGCCAAAGGCGGCCGAGCGCGCGATCGAGCGGCAAGCACCGCCGCCGGTGTTCGTCGCCGAAGGAGCGCTCGAAGGCGAGGACCTGCGCGTCGTCGCGTGTGCGAGCGGCACGCACGAGGTGCAGGACCTGTGGTTCGTCGAGAACACGTTCAGCAAGGAACGCCTGCTGTGCTGGCGCGACGGCAAGGTCGGCGATGCGCTGGTGCTCGCGGTGCCCGTGCCGGCCGCCGGCCGCTACAAGGTGCACGCCGCGTTCTGCCAGGCCGACGACTTCGGCATCGTGCAGGTCTCCATGGGCGGCCAGCCGCTCGGCGCGCCGTTCGACGGCTGGGCCGAACGGGTGCGCAGCACGGGCCCGCGTGAGCTCGGCACCATCGACCTGCCCGCCGGCGACGCCGAGCTGCGCTTCGAACTGACCGGCCGCAACGAGAGAGCGACGCCGCGCTTCCTGCTCGGCCTCGACTACGTCCGCCTGGAGCGCCAGCCGTAGCAGTGATCCTCAGGGCACGACGAGCTTCACGGCGACGCGCGTCGCCGGCCCGTCCTTCGTCCACGCCGGTCCGTCGCCGAGCGCTTGTTCGACGTTCGGCGCCATCGCGGCGTCCCACGGCAACGTCGTGAGACGGTAGTCGACGAGCTGCAGCACCATCGGCGCGCGGTCGGCGTGCCGCCGCTCCCGCGGTTCGTCGTGCGCCGCGAGCGACCACACGCCAGTCATGTGCCAGCCGTCGCCGCTGCGCGCCGCGGTCGCGCCGAGCCACAAGCCGCTGTACGCGACGCCGACCACGGGGTTCGCTGCCTGCATCTTCGCGGCGATCTCCACCTCGTGGTCCTTCACGACCGCGCGCTCGCGGCCCACGAACGCGCCGGCCGCGCGGTCCGCAAACACGGGCTGCACCAGTTCGAGCACTTCGCCGTCGCCGACCGCGCGCGTGTGCAGCGTGGCCGCGCGCAGTCCGCCCGCGAGCTGCTGTAACAACGCGTCGCACTGCCGGCACGCACCGGGGTCGCCATGCACGACGAGCGTCGTGCCCTCGAGCAACACCTCGGCAGGCGGCTGCACGTTGAGCAACGGCAGCAGGTCGTTGTTCGCGAGTCCACCGTCGCGGTCGGCGCGCATGAATTGAGTTGTCTCTTCGCCAGGGCGCGGCCAGCTGCGCGGCATCTGCACCGGCGGCGCTGCGGCGAGCAACGCGCCCACCGGCCTCACGAGCAGGTCCGGCGCCGGATCGGGCGAAGCCGGAGCGAGGTAGCGCGCGCCGAGCACGAGCACGAAGCCGTCGGGACCGACACCGCCGCCGCGGCCAGCGACGACGAGCGCGCCGCCGCTCGCGACCCTGCCAGCGAACGAGATCCACGCCGTCTTGTGCTCGGGCAAGTCGACCGTCAGGGAACGCTCGCAGACTTCCTGCTCGTGCAACGCGACGGGTTCGCTGAGCAGCCAGCTGCCGCGCAGCACGAGCTCTTCGGGCGGCAGCGCGTCGACGACGAGAGTCGCGCGCACGCCGGCGAACGCGACGTCGATCTTCGGATCGTACAACTTGGCCTGCTCCGCAACCTCGGTGTCGAGATCGCGCAGGATGCCGATGCCGCGCTCGTCCGCGAGCCGCACCGCGCCGCCCGAGCGCGTCCTTGCGCGCGCGGTCCACAACGGCGGCGTGCGCTGCAGCGCCTGCTGTACGGCGGCCGGGTCCCACGACGTAGGCGGCAGCGGACCGTCCGGCAGCGGCAACCGCCATGCCGTCACTTCGATCGCCCGGCCGAGCGCAGCCGCCAGCGAGCTCAGATCCCGTTCGCACGCGGCGACGTCCGAGGTCCGGCCGCGCAAGATCACGCTCGCGCCGTTTGGGTTCTCACCCTCGCTGGCCGGTTTCGAAGTCGGATGCGTCGGCACGAGAGACAGTCGTCCGGCGTCGACGGCCGTGCGGTGACGCTGCTCGAGCAGCGTCACGACCCAGGTCGGCGGCCTCTGCTCCGCCGCAGCGTCCAGCCGCACGGGCGCTTCCAACACGACGTCGCCCGGGATCGCGGTGCAGATCTGGTCGGGCAGCTGCAGCGACGGCCGCGTGAACGGCAGCAGCGAGCGAACGCGCACCGTCCATTCGTCGCCTTGCTGTGCGTGTGCACCGCCGGCGTTCGCGACGAGCAGTAGTCCCAGGATGGCTCCGTTCATCGCGACATTGCAGCAGCCGCGAAGCAGGCGTCAAGCCACGCTGCCGGCCACCGGGGAGCGGGCCCGCGCCGCGCAGCGCCCGTTCACTGCACGGTGAGCACGACCGCGACCGAGAACGAAAGCGTCGAAGGCGTCGGGCTCGGCAAATCAGCGATCGCCTGTAGCGCGACCGAAGCGCCCGAAGGCACGCCGTTCGGCAGCGGCAGCAACACCTGCTCGGTCCCGCCCCAGCACGCGAGGATCGGACTCTGCTGGCTCACGAATCCGGCCGTCAACACGCCGATCGGCAGGCCGAGGATCAGCGAGTTGTTGAAGCCCGGGATCGGCACGCAATTGGGCGCATCGGGCGCCCACCCGATCGCATAGAAGGCCTGGTAGGGCGCGTTGATGCGCAGCGTCAACGTCTCGCCGGCGACGACCGAGAGCTGGCGCGGCGTGCAGTCGAACACCCAGCAGAACTCGCCGGCAGTGCCGAGCTGCCCGGTCGCCACAAAGCCGAAGCGGCCCATGACGACCTGGCCGAACGCGGGTGTGGCGAACAAGAGAGCGGTCAAGGAAAGGCAGGGGAGCATGTTCATGAGGAACTCCTTGGGTGCCGGTGGTGCAGGCACCCACTGCCCACGATACCGCGAAACCGACGTGGTCTGTTCCCGCAAGTGCGGTCCGCCGCGATGATGCACCGCCCGACGCTGCCGAGGAGCCGCCGATGCCGACCCGCCTGTCCGCCGTCCTGTTCGCGTTCCTGCTGCCGGTCGCCGGCTGCCTCGAAGTCGAGTCGATGGAGGTGCGTGTGGTCGCCGACAGCAAGAACGACCGCCTCGACATCATGATCGTGAGCCGCGGCGTGTGGTCTTCGGCGAAGAGCGACAGCGAGCTCGCCTCGGACCTCGCGAAGTTGCGCAAGTGCCGCGAGGTCGCAGCCGTGCCCGTACCAGGAATGGGCGTCATGGACTTCACGGCGCAAGACGACGACGCCGACTGGCAGCGGTGGCGCGAGCTGATACCGTTCCTCGACATCGAGGCGGGCGCGTTCTTCACCGACGAGCAGGGCCGCCTGTCGTTCTACCAGTTCCTGCGCGTGCACCGGCCCAAGGAGTTCGCGGCCGCGTGCAGCCGCATCGCGCGCACGGCGATGCTCGCGGAGAAGAAGATCTCGGCCGCCACGCGCGCGCTGCTCGAGAAGGCCGCGAACGAGGAATGGCCCGTCGTGATCATCGACGGCGCGGGTTTCGGCTTCCGGCGGCCGCTCGCCGACGAGGATCACCGGACCGAACGCGCCGAGCTCGCACGCGATGTCGAGCGCTCGCTCGACCGCGAGGCCAAGAGGGCCGAACGCGAGGAAGGCAAGCCCGAACCGAGCTTGCTGCGGAGCCTGTTCGACAACGACCTCGCGATCGTGCGGCGCGCGGGCGTCACCGAGTATCTGATCGGCACGCAGGGCAGCGAGGTGTGCGACTACGTGATGCCGGGCAAGGCCTACGAAGACAACCTCATGAAGGCGTTCACGGCCGACGAGCCGCGGCCACCGGCCGTCACGCAGGCGATCATCGACAAGCAGTTCGCGGCGTTCCACGCGCGCGAGGCGCGTTTGCCTCCGGCCTTCGCGGAGCAGAAGAAGCGCGCGCAGCCGGCGGGACGCTGAGGCCCGCGATCCGGGACAGCAGCTACAGCTGCACGAACTCGAGCTTGTTCCTGCCGAACAACGGCACGAGCAGCAACCGCCGCACCGCGTCGAAACCACAGTCGGCAGGCTGCTCGAGCTTCTCCGGCAACGTCGTGCAGCCGCCGCGCACGTCGAAGCGATGCAGGCAACTGCCCGCCCACGAGGTCGTGATCCATGCCGGCGCGCCCGTGCCGTCCTTCGCCTCGACGCGGACGAGACCGTCGAGCTGCCCCGTCGCGGCCTTCGAGAGCTGCGTGAGCGCGCCGCACGGCTCGACGAGCCAGAACGTGCCGTCGCGCCAGCTCACGTAGTAGACGCTGTTCTTGTGGGCGACGAGACCGCGCGGCTGGCCGAGCTCTGGTCCGCGCACGAGCGGTGTGGGGGTCCACTGCTCGCCGTAGCGCAAGACCGAACCGGCTTTGGCCCAACACTCCACGTACCAGATTCCATCGCTGCCGGTCGGCTGCCCGTTCGCATCGAGACCCGCATCGCTGACGAACAGCATGCCGTCGGCGCCGGCCGCGACGTCTTGCAGACAGGACGCCCCGGGCACCTCGATCGAGCGGACCGGGGCGCCGCTCGTGCGATCGAACGCACGCAGCGTGTCGATGTCGGCGACCCACAGGATATCGCCCGTGATCGCCATGCCCTTCGGCGCGTGCAGCGTGACGCCGTTCTTGCCACCTTCGATCCAGTAGCGGTGCATGCTGCGGTCCTTGGGCGACACGCGCGCGATGTAGCCGTTGTTGTCCTTCGCGAGCAGCGCGCCGCGCACGTTGCTGACCAGGTAGAAGTCGGCCTCCGCATCGTGCACCGCCGCCGCCGGCCCGTCGAAACCCGGAGGGTCGCCTGTCGGGTCGCCGGCGGCTGCGTCGCCATGCCGACACCCAGGCAGCGCGAGCGCAGCGAACGCAACGAATAGAGCGCGCCTCACCAGGCCTCGCTCTCTGCGCCGAGCCGCAGCATGGTGTTCCAATCGCCGCTGTCACGGTCTGCTTGCAGCGCTCGCGCGACACGACGTCGCGCATCGCGCGATGCCATTCGATGTGGACTCGGAACCACGCCCTGGATAGTGGGCCAGCGGCGCGCAGTAACTGACACAGGCATGACTGGACGTTGGCGATGCTCGCGCTGCGATGGGCCGCCGCCGCGAGAATCACCTGCCGGTGGGATCGGCCGGCTCCACGTCGACCACGCGGCCGCGGATCGTCACCAAACGCTCGGCGGCGGTCGCGGCCGGCTGTTGTGCGGTGAGCGCCGATGCCAGCACGAGCACGATGGCCACGTTCCGGCGGTCTGTGTCAGGAGGCTCTCTCATCCAGGGGCATCTGATGCAAGCAGCTCCTGTGGCCGCCTGGAACCCGCGACGCTCACCTGCCGAGCGGCTTCTCGAGACGGTCGATGCAGGCCTGGTCGAACACCTTCAGCAAGTCGTCGGCCTTGATGCCTTCGCTCGTGACCTTGATGAGGTGCGCGTCGTGCATCAGGATCGTCAGTTCCTGGCCGTTGTCGCCGGCTTTCTTGAGGATCGCCTTGTGCTGGCCGTACTTGACCAGTTCGCCGCCGTCGGCCTCGATCAGCGCCGGGTTGTTGAACACCATAGCGAGCCCCATCTGCAGCAGCGGTGAGTTGGCGGTCACCTCGACGTGCATGCTCTTCTCGCCCTGGCGGTAGTGCCGCGTCGCCGCGTAGGCGCCGCCGAGCATGCCGGCGGTAAGCTCTGCCTGCTCGTCGACCGCCTGGTCCTCGACCTGCCAGCCGTCGGGCTTGGGCAAGGCCGCGAGGATCGCGGCGCGCTGCTTCTTCTGCAGATCCGCGACCGCCGCCTGCAGCGCGGCGATCGCGGCGCCGAGCTTGTCGGCCTCGACCGCCTTCTTCGCGGTCTCGATGGCCTCCGCGAACGTCTGCGGCTTCTTCGGGCCGCTGCGTTCCTGGGCCTGCGTGGAGATGAGGAGGGAGCCGAGGACGGCGGCGGTGATCAGGACGTTGCGCATTGAGAGCTCCTGGGGCGGTGCGCAGCGTAGGGTTCCTGGTTCCTTCGTCCACTTCGCCGTGGTTGATCGGCGCGCGGGCGGCTCGAAGATCCCGCGGTGAACCAGACGTTCGTCTCGTGGCTCGAAGACATGCGCGCCGCGGTCGAGACCACGCGCGCCAGCTGGCAGCAGGCGTCGTCCAACAGAAGCGGAACACGCCACTGCGGCGACGAGCGGCTGACCGCGCCGCGCAGCCGTTCGATCAGTTCACCCGCCAAGAAAACGCAGGCAGTACTTGCGGCGGTTGCGGTTGGGGTCCGTGTTGTCGCGCGTCGAGAAGTACACCGCGTCGTACCAGTGCGAATACCGGCCGAGTCCGAGCTCGCGAATGTCCTTGTGCGGCGCGTGCGGCAGCGGCAACGGCACGCCGTCCTCGAGCAGCTCGCATCGCGATGCGGCAGGATGCTCGGCCGTGTCCGGCAGGCCACGCGAGACCAGGCCGCAGCGGCTAGTAGCGACTCGAGCGACTCGGGGTCGAGTTCCCGTCCACCGTCATTCGTGCTAGCATCCGCGTCTGAGGACCGCAAGGTACCCTGCGGCGACTTGCCTGCTCTTCAATCTACTATGCACGTAGCGAGGAAACTATGGCCGTCTCTTCTTCCGTCCCTAGCGACACCACGAAAGCAACCCTGGGCTTCCTGAGTTCAGGCGTAGTTCTTCTGAGCTGCGTCGCAGTCGCGTTGGGCCTCGGAACTGCGAGGCTAACTTCGAAGGCGCCCTCACAGTGGGTCAACGTAGTCGAGTACGGGGCAGTTGGAGACGGTGTCACGGATGATACCCAGGCCATCATGGCTGCCGTCAGCGCATTGGGGGCGTCGGGGTCTACGCTCTTCTTTCCCCCTGGGACCTATCTTTTGGGACAACAGATTGCGCTTCCGTCAAACTCCGAACTCCGCGGCAGCGGAGCCGGTGCATCGAGGATCCTCAGGAAGGCAGGCTTGTCGTTTACTCCCGTGTCCGCGGTCGGTTCACAGAACATCGCCATCCGTGATGTCGCGATCGATGGAAGCACGGCGGGCAGTTCCGGAAACCTCTTGCACGTCGATAATTCGAGCCATGTCAGTATCCACGCAGTCGCCGTGACAAGCACTCCTCACGCCGGGATCCGCGTGTCTGGCTCCAACGTGACGGACGTATCGATAACAGCGACGAGGATAGGACCCGTAGGGAATGAAGGAATAGTAGTCGTCGGCACCCCCACATCGCCTGCGAGGCGCATTGTGGTCGACTCCTGCATCATATCCGATACTGGCCAAAGCGGCATTTATCTCCAAGACTCGGCGGATGTTACGATATCAGCCAACAACCTCGCTTTGCCTTCCTGCTCCTCCAATCCGGGCTACGCCGCAATAGTCGCCGAGGTCGGGTGTTACGCTTTCTCGATAACTGCGAACTCCATAAGATCGTATTCCCGTGGCATCTGGGTTCACGATTCCGCCGCGATCCCCGCTTCCCGAGCGACGATTTGCGGAAATACCATCGCTCAGACGTGCAAACAGGCCATTTGGGTGGCTGGTGCGGACTGCACCATTACTGGCAACGTCATCGACGATCCTTGCCGCGCGGAGGCAATCGGCAGTCGTATTGCGATCTTGATTCATAACAACGGACCCGTTGTGCCAGATCGCGTGATTGTGTCTCAGACCGTCATTAAGGATAATGGGGCAGGAGCTACGCGGCTGCTGGAAACCGGCATCCTCATCACTCAGGGCCAATACCATATTGTGACTAACAACATAATAAAGGGCAGCACTGTCCAAGGTTATTCAGTTCCCCCGACTACAGTCGTGAATCAGAACATCCATGTTCCGTGAGCGTGTCATGACCTCCTATCAGGCCGGCGTAGCTCTTCTCCTGCTCAGCTCACTTGCCATCATACCGGACTCCTCACGGCACTTCCTGTCTAGTTCAGCCCAAGGAGGGGAGGTTGGTGCTTGGGGATGGACCGATGTCACCACCTATGGAGCCATCGGCAATGATCAGAAGGATGACACTGCGGCTATCCAGGCGGCCCTACAGAACATTGCTCCTACTGGGGGTTGCTTGTATTTCCCACCTGGGACGTTCTTGGTTCAGACAACGGTCTCGATTCCAAGCAATATCGCGGTCCGCGGATCGGGTTGCAGAGCCTCCGTAGTCAAGGCCGTTGGGACTCTCGGGCACGTCTTCCGAACAGCCGCCGGCGCCGCAGACGTATCATTTCACGATATCGGAGTGGACGGATCTGGTACTGCGAGTGGGATACATCTCCAACAAGTCAATGGGCTCTACCTCGAGCGCACGGCGGTCTCCCACACGTGGGACCACGGGGTATGGGCAGATCACTGTGTTAGGGGCATTATTACGCGCTGCCTCCTGGAGGATACTGGCAGGCACTATCTGAGCAGCCCCTCGACTGGCGGTGGCGCCCACGCGATTACGCTTGGCAACGACACCTTTCAAGTTGTAGTCGCTGGCTGCAGCGTTCTCGACAACCATACAGCCGGCATCCTCTCGTATCAGTCTTCATCGCTGGTCTATGCCCGTAACACACTGGAGTACACTCAGCCTGCGCTTGCGTTTGCCGGCCTGCGTGTTGCCAACGGGGATCTCTACCCATCGGCAACAACAATATTCGCGAACGTAACTCGCGGACAACCTCACGGCATTGCGATCCCTCAGAACGTGGTCACTGGTGCGCAGAGTAGATGTGTCGCCGCAGTTGCCAATGTCCTGAGCGCGAGTGCGAACGCGGGTGTCTCCGCGGGCGGTAGCGCCTTGCTCTTCTGTGGGAATGTTGTGGACTTTCCGAATGTTAGCATTGGCCCTGACGCCATCTATCTGGGACACCAGCATGCCGGTCAGCAAGCCGCTACTGATATGCTGTTCGGGTCGAATAGTCTGTATAGGCCAGTGCAACAACCTGGTTACTGGATGTGTCATGGCTTCACCACAGACAGAGTCATGTGTACAGGTAACGCAATCCGCGATGCCTACCTAAACATTTGGCTAGCGGGCTCCTCTTTGGTTGCTCACAATACCGCGTATTTTTGAGGCGGGGCGTGTTGGGGCAGAAAATTCAGGGCTGGCCTAGGAGCATGGTTGTGGCCATTGTGATTGGCTCTAGTCTACTGTACTGGTGTACGCAGGATGTCGGTCTCAACGACGACTCCCTCGGCCAGCTTCGCGATTGGTGGTCTCTGTCGCGTGGGGGCTCGACATATTATCCACTCGGCTACCCAGTGTTTCTCGGCTGTCTTGAGTTTGTCGGTCTTATTCCCATAGGTGGGCTATCAACTCTGTTGCAACAGATCCTTGGTTGTCTCGCGACTTGGTGGTTGTATCGTATTCTGGCGTCCTTTCTGCCGGAGGCAACAGCATTGACGGCGGCCGCCCTCACGCACGTCTTTCCAGCAACGCTTGCAATGCACCAAGCCGTGTGCTCGGAGTCGCTGGCGCACAGTACCGTGATTGGCAGCCTATGGTACTGCGTACGTCTGCATGATTCTATGCGGGCGAAGGATGCTATTGCTGCTGGCCTCCTCGCTGGTGTCGCTTGTACTATTCGCGTCGCTCCAATCGCGGCCTTTCTGACGGGATTGGTGATTGTTAGCTGGGGGGGAGATTGGCGAAGGCGATGGCTCAACTGCGGCATCGGCGTTTGCGCCGCCGGCTGCTTTATTCTCCTCTGCTGCTCCGTAGGATGGTTATGGAGTGGGCACTTCGGGCCCGCGAATTCTATCGAGGGCCATCTGTTTAACCGGATCATCAATGAACAGGGATTGGTGAATCACGATGGTATTGCGACTAGACGGATCGTCGCCTTGGCAGGCCCACTCCACAAGAAAGGCAGTGAGCATACGGCGGTTCGCGTACGCCTCGAACAGTGCGGTATGAGCTATGAGGGGAGCATGCAGCTCTTGGGTCGCGCCGCCTGGGAGGGTGTCGGGGAGAATTGGCTTGCCTACGGCTCCTACTCGATTCGCCAGTCGGTTATGCAGTTGTTCATGAATCCGGAGATGCCCGTGGGGAATGAATCATCATTCGCGCCTGCCGAACTAACTTGGGCTCCTGTTTGTGGAGCTACCCTAACGGCAAGTTGGGCTCTGCGAAAGGTACGGGGTGCCCAAGGGCTCTTGTGGCCATTCTGCGCGACGGTCGCATGCCTCGGATTTGTCCGCCTTGTCAGAAGTCGGCGGGTTGAAACTGTTGCATGGGCGACGGCTGCTCCCGCGTTGCTCCTGTGCCAGGCTGCAATTGAACAGTCCATTCCGAGATACACAGTTCCGGTAGTAGCCTTCGTCGTTCCGATGACTGTCGTTGGCATGCTGTGTATCGTTGGGCTTGTAAACAGGTGCACACCGCGGTTGCGAGCCGGAGAGGTTTGAAAGCGTTTTGTCCGGAAAGTCAGTCGAGCGAGATCGGGCTCGAATTGGCCACTTGGACTGCGACGGCTGTGGAATCCTCCCGGCGCGTTCTCGTCGAGCGGATCGTGGCGCGACTCGGAGCGCAGGCTCGTAGCTTTGCAGAAGGAATAAGGCCGTCAGCGTCCTGTCCGGAAAGTCAGTCGAGCGAGATCGGGCGTGTCCTTCTGTCCTTCATTCCCACCTCCGGGCACGCGGTCACCTTCGGAAATCTCAGCCACTACATTATTGCGACTCGTAACACCATTCTCGCTCCTCGCCAGTCATGGTCGCAGTTCTATAGGTGCGATGTAGTAACAACGCGCGACAATATCGTGCACGTCGCGAACCATGGCCACATGAGCGGATTTGGTGGACTACAACTGTCGCCTCCGCCAACGTCGTCACCTGACGTCCATCGAGCTCAGCTGCGTTGCGGTCTCGTCCGCGCGCGATGCCCTGCAGCAGAGTCGCCTTTGCCCGAAGAGTAGTTTCCTGTTTCCTGGTGACCGACGCAGCCGTAAGTCGCATGCTCTTGTTGCTTGGACGCACCATCGAGATCTCGGCCGCTTTTTGTCCGCCACTTGGCCCTGGGTGGCGTGGCGCTGCTTATCCAGGCGGTTCTCAATTGGTCGAGCGTGCTTCATCCGACGATGCACGCCGAGGATGGATCGGTTCTCCTCACGCGGTTCTACGCGGAAGGATCGTTCCAGCGCATCTGGGAGTCGTTCAGCGGCTACAAATCGATTCTACCGAACTTCGTCGGCTGGTTGGTCTGCTGCCTGCCAACTACTTGGATTCCGCGAAGCATGGTCTTGGCATCGCTCGTGCTCCATGCGTTCGGCATCTGCCTCTTTGTTGCGGCAGCTCTCGGCGGCGCTGCTCGGCGCCTGGTCGTCTTTGCAGCGCTCTGGATGTCGTCCCTCGCGATTGGCAGCTACGCCCTCAGCGCTTGCGTCATGTACTCGCGAGTGTCGTTCTTGCTCATGCTCGCGGCAGCATGTTGGACCGCTCGCCACGCGACCGTCAGACCGGTCGTCACGGCGATGGCACATCTTTGCATATGGTCGCATCCACTCAGCATTGTGGTCGTTGGAGTGATGATGTCGGCGTGGATGGTTCGAAGGGCGAGAATCAACATGGGATTCTGGATCAGTGCACTAGTGTCGGTGTTGCTGTATGTGTGCTTCGGCCTGGATCGCGGCAACGACGTCGACGTTGCCTGGCGTCCTCTGGATTGCTTCAGCTACATAGGAGTAAGGGGCGGAATCGAGTTGATCGTGCCTACAGCACTGAAGAGCTACTGGTACTCGCCAGCACCGGCCGTTCATGGCGCGATCGGAGTTGGCATGTGCATCGCTTGGACGGCCTGGATCATCATTGCAAAGCGTCGTCGAATGAGAAACGAGACGGTCGAGCTGTCGGCCTCCGGATGGGATCTGCTCATAGCCGTGGCGATTCCATTGTGTGCGCTTACAGCGCGACCGCACACGATGGGGCCGGCGGACGAATGGGGGCAGAGATACATCTTCACGACGAGGGGCTTGGTGCTCCTGGTCGTCGCCATCGCAGCGTTGGGCCGGGCGACACGCGCGAGCCGGAAACGGCTGACAAGCGTGCACGCGGTCATGATCGCATACGCGCTGATGCTCGGGTACGCCAACCGGGTCTACTACCGGGTAGAGAGGGAAGATGCCGAGCGGATAACCACGTTCATGAAAATCCTCGACACAGAGGAGTTGTCGCACGCCGGAGAAAGGAGAGCTGTGAGGGCGTTCCTCGAACGAGGAGACTGGGACATACGTATTGGTTAACGATCCACAGCGTGGTCGTCGCGTCGGGGCGCACTTCGTCTGGTGCCGGCACGAGGAACGGCGACTGCTCGGAATCGACGAGACGTTGGATCTTCGTGCTGGACCAGTGCTGGACCCCCGGCGAAACTGAGATCGGGAAAACGGTTCAGGATATGACCAGCGCCTGGAGATGGCGACCTCGTGCGCGACAAGTGTGCAATGCAGTGTGCAATGGGGTTGGTCACAACGTGGCACAACCTCGCACGACCTGGCACAACCGAAGGGCCGGCGAGGCGCCACAAGCTCGCGTGCGTGGCACTCATAGACACAACCGGGCACAACGTGGCACGACCTGGCACAACCATAAGCCCTGTGCTCGACACGGGACGGCGCGAACGGTATCCCGGCGGCAGGCTGGCGCCAACTTGCCTCGCGCCTCATTGACTTCGGTGCCCGCGGCGGATTGCCTGCGGGCGTGCAGCTCGCCTCGTTGACCGTGCCGATCGCCCTGCTGCTGATTGCCGCGACGGGCGTCGTGCATTGCTGGCACGACGTCGCGGACTGGGATCGGACGCGCGTCGGCAACGACGCAGCATCCGTGATGCGCAGGCGTCTTGCCCCGGCGCGGGCCGAGCTCGCCTCGCGCAACCTCGCATTCGTGGACCTCGCGAGGCCGGACGTCGACCTGGGCAAGCTCGAGGGCGCGCCGCAGGCCCTGATCGATGTCGCGGCTGCGGCCTTGCATCGCCAGCTGACGACCGGTGTGTGCGATCCGCCACCGGGCTTCGACGCGGCGTGGATGAACGCGCAGGTGGCGTACTTCCGCGCGACGTTCTCCCCCGAGCAGAACGCCGATCCCGCCGCCGTGCGCACGAACCTGCGCGACTCGTGGGTGCAGCTGCTGATCGGGATACACCAGACCGAGATCGAGTACGGGCTCGCGCCGATCGTCGTGCGAGCTGGCGCTCCGTGGCTCGTCGGGGTGTTCGAGCCCGGTTTCGATCACCAAGCACTCGCGCAGCGCCGCGGGCTCACGGTCGTGCGCGAGTTCGGCGACGGCGTCGTCTTGTTCCGCGAGGGCAGATGACGATCGGATTCGCGTTCGGCCTGCAGTGGCTGCTCGGCTTCCTGATCGTGCGCGGGCTCTGGCCCGCCGACCAGCGCGCCGGCAGCCTCGTCCTGCGTTGTTCGCTCGCGGTCGGCCTCGGCGCCGGGCTCGCCAGCGCCGTGTGGTTTCTGCACCTCGTGCTGCTCGGCGCCGCGCACCAGGGCAACGTGCTCGCCGTGGAGCTCGTGCTGCTCGCGGCATTGGCGCTCGCGAACCGGCGCGGCGTGCGCGCCGCCAAGATGCCGGCCGCGGGCGCGCGCGAGCGCGGCGCAGGGCTCGCTGCGGCCGCGTTCGGGATCGCCGCGGCAGCGGCGCTGCTCTCGTTCGCGCTCGCGACGATCGGAAACCCTCAGGGTGTCGTCGATGCGCTCACGATCTGGAACATCCGCGCACACATGCTGTTCGACAGCGGTGGTGCGTGGCGCCGCGTCCTCGAGCCATCGCTGCACCACGTCGACTACCCGCTGCTGGTGCCGATCACGGTCGCGCGGGCATGGCAATACGCGAGCGAAACGTCGCCGGCGGTGCCGGCGGTGAATGCGTTCGCGTTCACTTTCGCGGCGGCAGGCGTGTGCTGGGGCGCGCTGCGGATCCTGCGCGGAAGCGTCGCCGCGTTCGGCGGTGCCGCAGCGCTGCTCGCATGCCCGCCCTACGTCACCGTGGGCGCGATGCAGTATGCCGACGTTCCGTTGGCGTTCTTCACCGGCGCGACCGTCGCGCTGCTGATCCTGCACGCACGCAACCCCGCGGGCGGCCGCCGGCTGCTGCTGCTCGCCGGCGCGTCGCTCGGCTGTGCCGCGTGGACGAAGAACGAAGGCATGCTGTTCGCGGTCGCCGTGCCGGCCGCCATGCTCGTACTGGGTCGCCGCGCGCTGCGACACAAAGCACGCGAAGTGCTGCAGCTCGCGATCGGCGCAGCGCCGTGGTTCGTCGCGCTGGTCGTGTTCAAGTCGTCGCTGACTGCCGACAACGACCTCGTCGCGCAGGTCGAGGCCGGCAAAGCATGGGCGCGTCTGTTCGAGGGCGAACGGTGGCTGACCGTGGCGCTTCGGTTCGTCGAGTGCACCTGGTCGCTGGGCCCCGGCTTGATCGTCGCTGCCGGGCTCTGGCTCAGCGCGCGCGCACGCGACTGTCCGCGGCTGCCGTTCGTCGTCGCTGGCCTGCTGCTGCTCGGCTACTTCGCGACGTATCTCACGACCTCGGTGAATCTCGAGTGGCACCTCGGGACTTCGTGCCAGCGGCTCTGTCTGCAGATCCTGCCGGTCGCGTTGCTCGCGGTCTTCTCGGGACGGCCTGCGCTGCCCGAGGCGAGAGCCTGACTGCGGCTCACAGTTCGGCTCGGGCAGGAAGCACGTCGATGTCGATGACGTCCGCCTCGGGAGAGGACTTCATGCCCGACGAACTCACCTATCGTTCCAGCCCCTCGAAGGGCCTGCAGCTGGTCGTTCTCAGCGGCGGCTTCGTCGCGCTCGGGTTCTGGCTCGCCACAAGAGGCCTGGACCTCGTCGACTGGCTCGCCGCCGGCTTCTTCGCACTCGGCACCGCGATTGGCCTGCTGATGATTCTCTGGCCGAACTCGATGCATCTGCGTCTCGACGCGGAGGGCTTCGAGATCGGTTCTTTCGCCAAGAAGTTCCGCGTCAGATGGTCGGACGTGCAGGGCTTCGAGATGCGGAGCATGCATCAAAACAAGATGATCGCGATCGTCTACGCGCCGCACTACAGCGCGCAGAGGATCGGCCGCGCAGTCGCTTCCACTCTCTCGGGGATGGAGGGGGCCATCGCGAACATGTACAACGCGCCGCTCGACGAGATCCTCGACGTGCTGAACGAGTGGCGAGCCCGCTACGGCGAGCCGCGCTGACCGATCGGGTTCGCCATCGGCCTGCTTCAGCACTGATTGTCATGCGGCCTCGGGCACCGTGCCCTCCCCCGCCACACCGGGCTCGCTGCGAGAGGGCGCGCCAGGTACCGTTCCGAGAAATGCCCTGACGTCCCCGCCCGTCGCAGGGTCCTTCTCCGGAACACAATGAGTCAGAGTCACAGGATCGCCGCCGCCACTCTTTCGCTTGCACTCTACGGGGGTGCACAGGAGGCCGCCCCGCGCGAGCTGAATACGCCGGCGGGGTCAGTGCAGATGCTGCACGGTGCTGGCACCACCGCCGAGCTGCGCTACACGCTGTGGGTCAGCTATCCGCACGCGCGCGGCGAACTGCTCGACCACTCGCAGTATCTGACCGACCTGCAGCAGCGCTACGCGGACAAGGGCATCGCGATCGTGGTCGCCCTGCCGCGCGATGCGGCAAAGACGCTCGCCGCGCAGAAGCCGCGGTTCGGCGTCGGAGCAATGCAGGCTGCGGAAGAGCACGCCGATCCCACGAAGGACGCCGGGCTCCGCATGCAGTCGATGCTCTGCAAGGGCGAGGCCGGAGAATCCCTCGTCACGTGGCCCGCGCTCGACGGCGCTGTCGACCTGCTCGAGCAATGCGCCGGTGGCTCGTTCGATCAGGCAGCGGCGATCACATCCGAGGACATGATGCAGGGGCTGCTGCAGAACGTCTGCGACGGCGGCGACATCGCCGCGCAGGTCGAGGCGTGCACGCACGCGTGTCCGCGCTCGGGCCGCGCCCGCGCGCTCGCCGTGCTCTTCCACTGGTGGTGCAAAGGCGACCTCGTGAAGGCGCGCGAAGCGATCGACGAAGGCATCAAGGCGCTCGGCAGCGAGGCCGTTCCGATGACCGTCTTTGCCGATCTCGTGCTGCGCGGCGACCGCACCGATGCGGGCATCGCGAAGAAGCTCGCAGTCCTGCTCGCGCCCGCCGCGGTATCCGCACCCGAAGGCCCGCAGACCCAGCTCGTATACCTGCGCGCGCTGCTGCGCGCGGGCCAGGACCGGCCCGCCGGGCGGCTCGTCGCGACGATGCAGAAGCGCCTCGCGAGGCCGTGGGACCAGATCGTGTTCGCCGAGACGCTGATGGAAGCCGGCACCCCCGGCGCGTTCCGCGACATGGCGCTGAAGGCAATCGAAGCGGCGAAGGACACACAGGGTCTCGAGCGGTTCGTCTTCGCGGCGCGGCACAAGGTGCTGCACCGATGCGGCGACGTCGAAGCCGCCGAGAAGCTGATGACCGAGTATCGCGCGAGCGACTTCCAGAACGACAGCCTCAACAACGACGCGTGGTACACGATCACGCGGCCGGACACGGTCGGGCGCTTCGACCCGTTCGCGCTCGCGCAGTGCGAGGAGATGCAGCGCCGCGAAGGCCAGGCCCTGGACTACGGCAGCAAGGACACGGTCGCGCTCGCGCTGTTCGTGAACGGCAAGGTCGACGAAGCCGTGACGCTGCAGACGGAAGCGACGCGCGCGAGCAACCGCGACCCCGAGTATGTCGGTCGGCTCACGCGCTTCCAGGCCGTCGCCGCCGAGCGCGCGAAGCCCAAGGTCGAACCCCCGAAGTAGACGGCATCACGCCGCCCGTTCAGGTCCGTTCGACGGCCACCAGCCAGGTGCCCGGCGCGTCGGCGGTGAACGTGATCCGGACCGGCAGGAAGCGCTCGATCACCTGCGCGTTCGTGCGCGCGTGCAGCGACGGTTCGAGCGTGCGGAAGGCGCCGCCACCGGCGACCGCCATGAGCGGCAGCAGCTGATCCGCGAGGTGCTCGCCGACCGGCACGTTTGCGGCCAGGAACGCCAGGGCCTGCGCACACGCGGTCTCTGCGACCTGTTCGGCGCTGATGCCGCGTTCGCCGGGCACGCCGATCACTTCGCTGCAGGGTTGACCCGGGAACTCGAGCAGCAGCATGTTGCCGGGGCCGTGCGACGCGACCGTCTCGACGCGCATCTGCTCCGGATGCAGATCGAGCCGCCGGCGCACGATCGCGAGCTCGCGTTCGCCGATGTGTGGCGACAGCTGCGCGAGCAGCGCACGGGCGCGCGGCAGGCCGGTCGCCTTGCGCTCGAGCAGTTTCACGGGCTGCAGCCGCGACGGACCGATCGTTGCGACGATCACACCGCCGCCGGCCGGCGCGAAACCGTAGCGCACGAGCTCGAGGGCGAGCGACGCGCCCATCGCGCGCAGCGCCGGCGCGAACGCGAGTTGCAGGAACTCGAACGGAGGCGCCAGCGGGTTGTGCGTGCCGCCGCCGAGCACGACCTGCGACGGTGCGAGACCGCGCAGCAAAGCCGGCAGCACGGTCTGCAGCACGAGCGTCGTGCTGCCCGCGGTGCCCGTCGCGAACCGGAAGTCGCCCGCGTGCACCGAGACCGGTTTGAACACGAGCCGCTGCGAGCCGAGCCCGGCACCCTCGACGCGTGCTTTGCCGACGGCCGCGGCGGCCTCGACGCAGGTCAGGTGCTGGCGCGCGAGGCCGGGCTTCGACCGCCCCGCGCGGATGCGCTCGATCAGGAACGGCTGCGCGGTCACGAGCGACAACGCCAGCGCCGTGCGCAGCACCTGGCCGCCGCCCTCCCCCATGGAGCCGTCGATCGTGATCATGTTCAGCCCTTCACGCAGACGACCTGCTTCAGCGTGTGCACGACCTCGACGAGATCCTGCTGCGCCGCCATCACCGTGTCGATGTCCTTGTAGGCCATCGGCGTCTCGTCGATGACGTCCGCGTCCTTGCGGCACTCGACACCTTCGGTTGCTTTCACGTGGTCGTCGACCGTGAACCGCCGCCTCGCTTCGCCGCGCGAGAGCGCGCGGCCCGCGCCGTGGCTGCACGAGTGGAAGCTCTGCGGGTTGCCCTTGCCGCGCACGATGTACGACCTGGCGCCCATCGAGCCCGGAATGATGCCCAGCTCGCCGAGGCCGGCGCGCACGGCGCCCTTGCGCGTCACGAAGACCGTGGCCCCGAAGTGCTCCTCCTGCTGCACGTAGTTGTGGTGGCAGTTCACGGCGACCTCGCCGTGCGTGAACCCCGGCAGGTCGTCCGTCCACGAGAGCGCGTCGAGGATCGACTGCATCATGAGGTCGCGGTTCGTGCGCGCGAAGCGCTGCGCCCACCCGACCGCGAACACGTAGTCGTCGAAGTGCTCGGCCCCTTCGGTGAAGTAGGCGAGGTCCTGGTCGGGCAGGTTGTGCAGGTGCTGCCGCATGTCCTTCTTCGCAAGCTCGATGAAGTGCGTGCCGATGCGGTTGCCGGCGCCGCGCGAACCCGAGTGCAGCATGACCCACACACGCTGCGCCTCGTCGAGACAGAGCTCGATGAAGTGGTTGCCCGTGCCGAGCGTGCCGAGGTGCTCGGCGGTCGCGCCGCGGTCGATCTTCGGATGCTTGGCGACGAGTGCTTGGTAGTCGGCGCGCAGCCTCTTCCACGCGTTCTCGGCGAACGCGGGCAGGGCGTGCCACGCGCCGCGGTCGCCCTTGCCGCCGTGGTTCGTGCGGCCGTGCGGGACCACGCGTTCGATCGTCGAACGCAGGTGCTTCAGGTCGTCGGGCAGGTCGTTCGCGCAGAGCGACGTGCGCACCGCCATCATGCCGCAGCCGATGTCGACGCCGACGGCGGCCGGGATGATCGCGCCCTTGGTCGGGATCACGGAGCCGACGGTCGCGCCGATGCCCCAGTGCACGTCGGGCATCGCGGCGACGTGGCCGTGCACGATCGGCAACAACGCGACGTTGCGCAGCTGCTGGATCGCCTTGTCGTCGGTGACGACGCCGCGGATCCACGCCTTGATCGGCGCGCGGCCGGTTTCGATGTGTTCGTGGTTGCTCATGACGGTGTCGGACAGTCGGTCGAGGGCGTGCGCAGAACAGAGTGCGCTTTCTGCCGGCAAGGAGCCAGCCCCGCCAGCCCCTGCAGGGGTAGGCGAGTGCGAATGCCGTGGTCAGGCTGCCGGCGACGGCAAGCGCCGTAGTTCGGCACTTCGGCCCGAACGTGGGGCGGCTGAACGAGAATCGCGATGGAGACGACGAAGACCTGGCTCGCCTCGCGGAGGCTGGAGACGATGGCGCAGCAGCTACGCGACGCGACCTCGACGTCCCGTAGCGTTGCGTCTCACTGTCCCACGCCGGGTGCGAGCCAGGCGAAGTGCACGGGCAGCGTTGCCTCGAGCAGCAGCTGGTTCCAGATCGCCCGCGCACGCTCGTTCGTCGGTTCGTGACGCAGCACGGTCGCGATCGCCAGCGGCGTGCCGAAGAAATCGTAGCCTCCGCTCGGCACGTTGGCGTCGTCGCGCGCGACCACGTCGCGCGCGGTCCAGCGATCGCCGGCAAGCCAGTAGGCATCGTGAAGCACGGCTTTGGCGGCGCGGAACGCGACGTCGCGTGCACCCGCATGCCCGAGAATCTCGCCGGCGAGGTCGAGCCCGTAGGCACCGACGGCCTGCTGCCAGGGCATCCAGCGCCAGCCGGGCCCGATCCGATCGTCTCTCCTCCAGTCCCAGACGTCACCCGGCAGCTGGCCGAGCTGAGGCACGAGGACCTGGGTGGCGCGGTTGAGCCAGTGCGCCTTCGTCGCGGCGGCGAGGTCGCGGTCCTCCAGGTTCATCCACAGCTGCACCGCCATCATCCCCTCCCAGCCAACCGCTCGCGCCGCGAACGGGATGCTCTGGTACATCAGTTCTGGTCGCGTGGTCCACTGGTAGGGATAGATCCGGGCCTGGATGCTGAGTATCTGCTGGATCGCCGGCGAGCCGGTAAGCCTCGCGGCAGCCACGGTGTTGTTGTGGAACCAGTGCTCGACGTCGCTGCCGGACCAGCCAGCAGTCTCGATTCCCGTCCCCAGGTAGCGCGCCTTGCCGAGCTGGTCGGGGCTCACGCTGATGAGGTGCGGCCTGCTGTCCCACATGACGAGGTTGGGATGTGCAGCGCTGAGCGGCGAGCCGTCGGATTCGAGGTGATGGCACGGCCTTGCCGAGGCCTTCAGCGCCGCGAAGTAGATCACTTGCTCCGCGCCCGCTCCGTTCGGCAGGAACGGCTCGCCGGCAACGAACGTCTGGTCTGCCTGCTGACCGGTGTCGCCAGACCGTCGGTTCGGGCCAAGCAGCGGAGCCTCCCACGTGTGCAGCCTGCGGATCGACTCGTCGCGTCGCACGCTCGCCCAGGCAACGGGATCGAGTCCGGGCGGCAGACGCGGGTTGCCCTGCGGCAGCAGCCGCGAGATCCCGACAGCGCCGATCGACTGGATTGCCACCGCCGAGCACCAGTGGGTCAGATGCTCGAAGTGATTCGGCCAGAGCAGCGTCACCGGCAGCGTCCGGGCCTGCCCGTCGCCGAACTGCGTCCCTGCGTCGATGAGCGGCTCGTTGGGTTGGCGGCCGGGCACGAGCACCACGGCGTTGCCAACGCGCAGCGTGAAGTTCGGCGACATCAGGTCGACCACTTGCGGGACCCTGGGGTTCGAGCACGTCACCATCACCTCGCCGCGCGCCCACGGCTCGTCCGGGCACAGGTGCAGCCACAGGTCGACGCACCACATCCGGCCGGTGCGGCAGCGCAGGTGCAAGAGGTAACCGGCGCCGTCGCGATCCAGCGAGACGAGCCCGAACATGTCGTCGTTGACCGTGGCCAAGCCACCGAACCACTCGATCGGAGGCAGAACGACATTCGGCATCTCGCATGGCTGGCTCGTCGAGAGATCGAGGGTCAGCCGCTGGCCGGGATCCAGGCGCACGCGCACGTCGAGCGCGCGCGTGTCGAGACCCGTCAGGCGCCCGAGTTGGTAAGGGTATGTGCTACCGCCGAGCGTCGAGACGACGCCGGTGGGGTGTGGTGGCATCACATCGACCGTGCAACGTGTCCAGCCCTCGTAGACCACGGGGCTGAGGTTCACGAAGTGGACGATCTGGGAGGGTAGGGATGCCGCAAGCAGCAGCGCGACGATGCGAGAGCCGATCATGAGGTGTGCTGGTCAAGGTGGGGCCTGCAACTGTCCGAGCCATCGCGACGCCAGGCCATCCGTCAGAGCCTGCAGTCGCGGCTCCGGTCTTCTACTCGGACGGCGTCTCGCGTGCGATAGTGCGGCAGAAGCGCGCCGTCACCGGCGACGAGGGCCTGCTCGTGTTGCGCGCGCGCTGCTCGATCGCGCTGCAGCCGGTGGCCCTCACCGGAGCGGACGTCGAACTGTCCGGGACCGCGGGGGTTCTGCACTTCGCGCGGCACACCCGGGCCCTACGCAACATCGGCGTAACGCAAGACGAGAGCGCTCTCGAGTACTACGTACTTGCGTTCAACAACCCGCAGAACGTGCACAAGTTCGACCTGCTGGGCGCACCGACGACGACGTTCTCGTCGACGCCCTGCACGCCGTCGCTGCCGTCGCCGAACGACATCACCTACGACCCGTTCCGCGACTGCGTCTGGCTCGTCGACAACAACGGGCGGCCGCGTGCTCAAGATGAGCCGCCAGGGTGCGTGCCAGGGCGGGTTCACGATTCCCATGTCGGTGCTGAATCCGGTCGGCATCGCCTTCGACCGCAACTCCGACACGCTGTTCGTCAGCTACGACGGCGCGGTCATGCACCTCAGCCTGACCGGCACGCTGCTCGGCGGCGGCTTCTCTTTCGCGCCCACGCCCGGCTCGGTCATCCTCAGCGGCATCACGTACGTGCCGGCGACCGACCACTTCCTGATCACGCAGAGCAGCGGCAACCGCGTGTTCGAAGTCGACCGGACGGGCGCCCTGTTGTCGACGACGTCGCTGGCGGCGTTCGGCGTCGTCAACACGCAGGGACTGCACTACAGCCCGGTGCTTCAGCAGCTCGCGGTCGTCGACAACTCGCTGTCCACGACGTTCGTGTTCAGCCTCGCGTTCTGCGCCGGCTCCGTCGTGCACCGCGGGCTCGGGTGTGCCGACGGTTCCGGCCAGAACATGGTGATCGGAGCCACCGGCTGCGCGAACATCGGCAGCACGCTGACTATGCAGGCGCTCGCGTCGCCGAGCATCCTGCCGATGCTGTTCGCGGGCGGCGTGTCGGACACCGCGGTGGGCCCGGTGCCACTGCCGTTCGACCTCGGGCTGATCGGCGGCCTCGCCCGGGTGCCAGGTCTACACCTCGACCGACGTGCTCCTCACGGTCGGCATGGTCGGCGGCACGGCGACGTTGCCGTTTTCGATCAACCCGGCGCTCATGGGTTCGAGGGTCTGTCGCCAGCAACGGCGTGCGGCTCACGCTCGACGTGAACTGAGCGGGACACCGGCGCGCGTGCTTTGGGAACTGATGGTTTGAGTGGACCTGCCACTGCCCGGTGCATGTTCACACCCGTGAGTCCCCAACGGATTGTGCGTCCCGGTGGCGTGCCCACGCAAACCATCAGTCCCCGTGCTTTGCGGGGCGCCGTGTCGGCGCCGCCCCGCGCGGGTTGACTCCGCTGCGGGGCCCGGCACCATGGCCGCGTCGATCCGCTTGGTTCTTGCCATCCCCCCGCGGGCTCCCGGCTCCGCTCACTCCAGCTCCCGACCACCATGAAGTCTCGCCTTCTCGTCGCCACTGCCATCGTCTCGCTCGCTGCGACCGCGGCCGCCCAGACCGGCCGCACCATGTCGCAAACGGGGTTCGCGTTCCCCGGAGCGACCTTCAACGCCGTGATCACCTACCCGCCGGCCGCCGTCGGCAACATCTACGCCTTCATGTGGTCGGGCCCGTTCCCCGGCTCGTTCCCGCTGGTCGTGCCTGGCTTCACGTTCGTCGGCGACGTCCGCGTCGATCTCGCGACCATGGTGCTGCACAATCTCGGCATCTACACCGGTCCTCCCGTGTCGATGCCCGTGGCGGTGCCGAACACGCCGGCCGTGCTCGGCGCGCAGCTCGACTGCCAGTCGGTCGACATCGACATCACGCAGACGTTCTACTTCGCCGACAACGACATCGCGGTCGTCGTCTCCGGCGGCCCCGGCAACGTCGAGATCGCCATCGCGACATCCACGTCGACGACGCTCGGCGACAACGACACGCACCAGATCAGCAACGCGACGATCGGCGCGCCGGTCAGCTACGTCCAGCCGACCTTCAGCTTCCTCGCCACGCGCCACCGCGGCGACGAGGGCTTCGTCGAGGGCTACGCCGGCACGTTCAGCGGCACGTCGTTCAACAGCGACATCGACTCGGTCAGCTACCTGCGAGTCGGCCGCCGCTCGTGCAGCCCGTCCTACCAGACGATCGGCCTGCCGAACGGCTACGAGATCTCGATCCAGCGCGACCGCGTGAACGGCCGTCAATTCAGCCTCGCGAGCTACAACCGCGCGACCGGCGCGACCACGATCATCCCGGGCTCGACGTGGCTCGACACCGGCACGAGCGCGACGCCGGTCCAGCAGATGTTCTACTTCGGCTTCTCGCGCGACGGCGTGTGGGGCGCGATCTACGTCAAGGACAGCAACACGACGACGCCGTTCGTGCCGAAGGTGTGGGCGTTCCGGAACGACGCGAGCCAGCCCGTGATCGACATCACGCCACCCGGCACGATCGCGACGACTGCGTTCTTCGACGGTTCGCTCGGGTTCACGAACGACTTCCTGCTGGCCGCCAGCAGCAACGGCTTCTTCTGGACCTCGGCGACGGCGCCGGCGACCCTGCAGCCGCTGGTGCTGCCGAACACGACGGCGACGAACATGCCGAACGTGTGGGCCTTCCCGCTGAGCTGGCGCGTCTCGCGCGACGGCAGCAAGGGCTACATGCAGATCAGCAGCAATCCCGCCCTGTCGCGCGGAGAGATGGACATCGTCAAGATGACCAACAACGCCGGCACGCCGCAGGTCGTCAACTACTCGCAGTTCCTGCTGCCGACCGGCACCACCGAGTTCGGCTACAGCGCGATCACGCCGTCGACCGCGAACAACAGCAGCAACGGCATCAAGGCGTCGGTGTCGCCGAACGGCGACCGCCTGGCATTCCTCGCCGCCACGACCGTGACGACGGTGTTTCCCGGCCTCTACGTCGCCGACGGCACGCCGAACCCGGTGCTCTACACGGTGCCCGGCGCGCTGTTCTACAGCGAGGTCGCGTTCATCAACAACGACACGGTGATGTTCTTCGCCGGCGCGTCGAACGTGCTGCAGAGCCTCTACAAGCTCGACCTGACCGCCGGCGCGCAGCTCGGCGTGATCAGCCAGGTCGGCGCGTTGACCGACATCCGCACGCGCGGCCAGTTCTGGTCGCTGAACAAGAACTGGTGGTATTTCGTGCGCTCGAACAACGCGAGCACCATCAACGACATCGTCTCGGTCGACTGCGCGACCGGCGCCGTGCGGAGCGTGACCGGCACCGAGTTCGGCACGCCGGGCCCCGTCGCCACGCTGCGCACCGGCTCGTTCAACGTGACCGCCGACCCGTGGTTCGCGCTCGAGATGCAGGTCCGCCGCGCCCCGGTCGGCAGCCAGGCCTACTTCACGGCGCGCCGTGAGGTCCCGGGTCTGTTCGAGGACGCGAACGTGTTCCGGTTCGACATCGAGAACGGCGGCCAGGCCGTGATGCTGACCAACAACACGGGCACCGGCGCCGCGGTCGGCAACGTGATCTGCATCGAGAACCTGTGCATCTCCGACGACGGCAACCACCTCGCCTACTCGCAGCGTCTCGGCAACACCGCGACGGCCAGCACACCGGAGAACGTGTTCCACCTGAACCTCGGCACGAGCACGATCACGCAGTGCTCGGTGAGCCAGGCGTCGCAGTCGATCACCGACGGCTCGGTGCGCTTCTGCGGCGGCGCGAACCCGTCCGGGCTGGTCTGGTCGCTCGGCACCAACTCGCCGAGCGTGCCGACGGCCAACGCGGTCGTGCAGTTCGCGGCGCTCGGCAGCAACTCGCCGATCACGATCAGCGCGCCGCCGGCCGGCACGCGGCTCTATCAGGTGCTCGGCACGCACTGAGCGCCCGCCAGCCTCACAGGCTGCCGAGCTTGCCGTCGATTCCGTTCGACGTGATCGTGCCGCCGAGCAGCTGGTTGACGCCGGGCTGGAGCACAGCCGCCTGCTTGTACAAGTGCACGTTGACCAGCGACGGCGTGGTCGGCACCGCGAACGTGTAGGAGTGCAGAGCACCCGCGACGAGCCACGCGTTCAACAGGTCGAGCGTCGTGCGCAAGCAGCAGCCGGGCGCATCGCGTGCTGCATCGAATCCAGGCACTCCGGGATCGTACCCCGCCCGGTCCGGACATCGGCGCCCTCGGGTCGCGGGGGAACTCCACCTGACAGCGATATTGTGAAACACTGTGCAGCCCTTCGCCGCATCGGTCCTCGTGCAACCCGACACCCTCGATCGCGACTTCCAGACGTTCCGGCAGAGCCGCGATCCGGCGGCGCTGGCGGCGGTGTTCGACGCCGCGGCACCGCGCCTCTTGCTCGTAGCGATGCACCTGTGCCGAGATGCGGCGACCGCCGAGGACCTCGTGCAGACCGTGTTCCTGCAGGTGCTCCGCGACGTCGATCGCTTCGACGCGCGGCGGCCCGTGCTGCCGTGGCTGCTCCGCATGCTCGAGCACCGCGCGAGCGATCTGCGGCAACGCGCGCACGTGCGCCGCGAGCAGTCCGGCGACGCGGCGGCGGCCGCGGGTGGACCTTCCCCCGAGCGCGCGGCGGCTGCGAACGAGGTGCGCGAGCGCGTCGCCGAGGCGCTGGCCGGCATGCCGCGCGATTACCGCGACGTGCTCGCGCTGCGGCTCGTGCACGGGCTCTCGTCGGTCGAGATCGCGCACGCCAACGGTCTGCCGCCGGCGACGGTGCGCACGCGGCTGCGCCGCGGCCTCGAGCTCCTGCGCGGCGCCTTGCCGCGCAGCCTCGCGACGCACGGACTGCTCGCGCTGCTCGCTGCCGAGCTCGCGTTCGCGCGCGACGGGATGGCCGCCGTGCGCACGAAGGTGCTCGCCGCTGGCGCAGGAACCGGGGTCACGGTCGCGTTCGGCTGGTGGCTTGCGGCCGCCGCGACGCTCGTGCTCGCAGCCGGCGGTTGGTGGTGGTTCGCGCCAGTCGCCTCGGGCGCCAAGCGCCTCGACGCGAACGCGACGCAGACGGTCACGGCGCACACGGCGAACGACGGCGAACAGCCGCGCGATGACGCTCCCACCCGTGACGCGACACGTTCCGCGGCGCAGCGCACCGCGGTCGCAGACCCGCGCACCACGACAGTGCGCGGCCGCGTCGTCGATGCCGCCACCGGCCTGCCGATCGGTGGCGTTGCCGCGAAGCTGCGGTCGATGCCCTGGAACGGCGTCGAGGACCCTGAGTGGCGCGATCCGGAACCCGTCGCGACCGCCGCCGACGGCTCGTTCTCCGTGCAGTTCGTCCCGTCGCGGCAGCGCGGCGTCGAGCTCGGCCTCGCCACCGCGGGCTACGTCGAGGAGTTCCTGTCGTGGGAGCCGATGCGCGAAGGTGTCGACGTCGACGCGGGCGACGTGAAGCTGCAGCCCGGCACGCCGGTCCGGCTGCGCCTGCTCTGCGACGGCAAGCCTCTGGGCGGCGTCGAGACGTACGCGAGCCCCGCGCCGGGCGGCGCGCAGCCCGCCGGCATGAACGGCCACGGCCTCAGCGATGCCGACGGCTTCGTCGATCTCGGCACGTGCGAGCCGGGGCCCTGGTGGCACGACGTGCGAACGGCGCATCTCGGCAGCGAGGCGAAGTTCGACGTGCCGCTGCAGCGCGCGCCGTTGGTCGTCACTGTCGATCTGCGCGAGCCGCCGCGCGATCGTTCGATCTCCGGCCTGCTCGTCGACACGAGCGGCGCACCGCTCCCCGGCATCGAGCTCGGCATGCGCATGCCGGGCGGTGGCTACCTCACGGCCACGACGCGCAGCGACGGCCGCTTCTTGTGGGGCCAGAAGGTGACGCCGCTCGCGAGCGTTCGCGAGCACATCGAACTGCGTGGCGAGCATCCCGAGCTCGAATGGGTCGACGATGGCGGCGAGGTCGCATGGGGTGCGCACGAGCTCCGGCTCGTCGTGCGGCGGCGCGCGCCGGCGACGCTGCAGCTCGAGGTTGTCGACGCAACCACCGGCCTGCCGGTAGAGTCGTTCGGGGCGAGGTGCGATCCCGATCGCTGGCGCGGCATGCGCTGCCCCCCATCGAAGCGGACGCCCGTCGCGAGCGAGCATCACGAGGGCGGCGTCGTGACGTTCGCTGCCCTGGTCCCGGGCCCGTACCTCGTGTCCGTATTCTGCGACGGCGTGCTCGCCGACTGCACGGACGTCGAGGTGCAGGTCGCCCAAGCACCGCCGACGACGCTGCGGGTCGCATTGCATCCGCCCGCGGAGCTCGTCATCGAAGTCGCCGACGCGATCACGGGAATGCCGCTGTCCGGAGTGGAGGTGATGCTCGCGCGCGCCCTCCCCGCCGATCGTGTTCGCGAGTTCGGCATGAGCTGGTTCGGGGTCGTGTTCGCGGATCCGGATGGCCCGCGCTACACCTCGACGGGCGACCTGCTCCAGGTCGCGCGCGGCTCGAGCGACGAGCGCGGCCGCGTGTCGCTGCGTGCCGCGGCGGACACGCCCGGACTCGTGCTCTACGCAGGTGGCCCGCGCTGCGTCGCGAGCATCCATCCCGGCGTCTCGCTGCCGCCCGAGGGAACGACAACCACGATCCGCGTGACTGCAGCCACGGTCGTGCGCGGCACCGTGACACCGCGTGCGTTCGTCGAGCGCTTGGGGCCCGATCCCGAACGACTCGCCGAGGCGGCTGCGGACGCGCGGGTCCAATGGACCGATCCCGGCCAGTTCGCGAGCCACTACCCGAGCGTGGTGTTGCGGCCGCTCGGCACCTCGCCGGCGAACCGTCTTGCGGCGCACGTCGCCGCCGATGGCACGTTCAGGATCGGCGGCGTGCCCGCGGGCCGGTACGCGGTGCACGTCGAGGACACGATCGGAAACTCGCAGGCCGACATCGGAGCGCTGGCGACGGTCGACGTGGACCCCGCGCGCCCCGGTGAGCCGCTGACGATCGACGTGTCAGCGCTGGTGCCCGCGCGCGGCACGGTGCGTTACTTCGTCGATGGCGCGCCCGCGAAGGGCGAGGGCGGTCTCGCTCGCATCGTCGACGGCGGCGTGCAATGGCTGACGTTCCCGCTCGACGGCGAAGGCGTCGCGACGACGCCGTGGCTCGTGCCGGGCACGTACGTGCCGTTCGCCGTCGGCGCCGGCAACGAACACGTCTTCGGCACGGGGCGCCTGCTCGTGTCGGCCGGCGGCAGCATCGACGCGACGTTCGCGTTGCAGCGACGTCCGGTCGCAGTCCGCGTCGTCGATCCGGACGGCGAGCCGGCACGCGACCTGTTCGTCTGGACCGAAGCGGTCGACGCGCCCGGGCTCGGCCGCTGCCCCTGGCTGCCGCGGCGGACCGACGCCGACGGCCGCCTCGTGTTCGCTGCGGCACCGCCGGGCCGGCTGCGGCTGCGCGCGTTCGCGCGCGACCAGGACCTGCGCGACAGCAACGCCGAGCCCGCGCTGCTGCTCGGCGAAGTCGCGGCAGACGCGACTGCGGTGACGTTCCGGTTGCCGCGCTGATCGGCTCGTCGCGCCGGCATCCGCGTTCCGGGCGCGATAAGCTACGGCGATGGTAGACCTCGGTGCCATTGCCCGCGCCCTGCCCGGCGTCGGGGAAGGCGTCGCGTGTGCCGGCACGTCGCTCGAGAGCCGCACCTACACCGTGAACGGCAAGGCGTTCCTGTTCGTCGCGACGAAGGACGCGCGTCTGAAGCTCACCACGTCGGCCGCGGACGCACGCACGGGCGGCTTCGCCGTCGGCGCGAACGGCTGGGTCAAGCTGCCGCTCGGCGAACTGCCGCCGGCCGCCACGGTGAAGCGATGGATCGCCGAGAGCCACGCGGCGATCGGCGGCGGCAAGCAAGCGCGCCCGTCGAAGCCTGCGGGAAAGCGTCGCAGGTGAAAGCGCGCTGCACGTCCGCGATCGCGCCGCGCAGCACGCCGGCGATCACTTCGGCGCGCCGGGTGCTGCCGGCTGCACGACGCGGAGAAGGCGCTGGCGGTACGACAAAGCCAGCGCATTCACCGCAGTCGCGTAGACGCGGCCGCATTCGCGGCCGCGCCGATCGATCGGGTCCCACGAGCCGGCGTGCGCACCGTCGGTGCGCTGGTGCGGCAGCAGCGCCGCCTCGAGCGCCTGCTCCCAGTCCAGCGACTCGTCGCCGCCCTGCTGCATCATCACGCAGGTCGCGAGCTGCCAGGTCAGGAAGTCCGCGGCGGGCGCGCCCTTCGCGCCCGGCCAGCTCGGCAGCCGCGCGCCGAGGCCGGTGCACAGCCGATCGAGCACCGCGTCGTGCTCGCGGTCACGGTGGGCGAAGATGCGCAGCAGCGCCTCGGCCGCCGGGTCGAGGAACCCCGCGTGCCGGTCGGCGAACGCGATCGTCGGCGCGAGGTCGAAAGGCTGGACGCCGAACTCACTGCCGCTGAGCAAGGCCCAGCACGCCCACCAGGTCGTCGCAGCGTCGCCGGCCGTCTCGCCCGGGCGCGCCGGCCACGTGCCGTTGGCGAGGCGCAACTCGGTGAGCCGGCGCAACGGCGCTGCCGGAGCCCTCGATTCGCTGAGCGCGCGGCCTTCGCTCAACGAGAACGTCGCGATCGCGTGCGCGGCCGTGGCGTTGGCCGCCGACGGCTCGCCGATGAAGCCGTCCTTGCCGATGCGCGCTTCCAACCAGTCCACGGCCTTGGCGACGCATTCGCGGTGCGGGCCCTGCTGCGCGGTGTTGCCCGAAGCCAGCAGCGCCATCGTCGCCCAGGCGGTGACGTGGAGGTCCTGGTCCGGCTTGCCGACGCCTGTGCACAGGTCGTGCTTGGAATCGTGGCGCATGAACTGCGACGCGCTCCAACCGCCGTCCTCGTCCTGGTGCGCGACGAGCCACGCGAGAGCGGCGTCCATCGCGGTGCGCGCATTGGGCACCGGGGCGGGCGCAGCGGCGGGGCGCGCTGGAACCGGCGACTGCGCCGCGGCGACCGGGAGCAGGATGGCGGCGAGGGCGGCGGCGTGGCAGGCAGACATCGTGGCGACCTCCAGCCGCCATCCTACTGCACGCGCACGGGCCTGCGATCGCCGAGAGCCGAGGTGGGGCTGGGGCGTTGACGCGGTGGCGGGGAGGGCGATCGTGCTGGCGTGGGTTCCGGGTGGTCCGGGACGCACTCTCCAACACCTACGCGTCCGTGCAGCCGTTCCGTCAGAATCCCGAGGTCCCCCATGCCCGCGGTGACGTCTCGTTGCCGATGGTCCCGTTCCCTGCCGACGACCTGACCCGGCACGTCGCGTCGCTGCGAGCGCTCGCGCGCGACCTGCTCGCGGACGACACGCTCGCCGACGACGCGGTGCAGCAGGCGTGCGTGACCGCGCTCGTGCGGCCGCCGTCGGGGCCGGTGTCGGTCGCCGCGTGGCTGCGCGCGGTCGTGCGCAGCTGCGCGTTCGACCTGTGGCGCACCGAGCAGCGGCGCCGCCGGCGCGAACAGCTCGTCGCGCGCGATGACGGCGTCGAGTCGCGCGACGCGGCCGAGCAGCTCGAGCTGCAGGAGGACATCGTCGCGGCCGTTCGCTCGCTCGACGAGCCGTACCGGACCGCGGTGTGGCTGCGCTACTACGAGCACCGTTCGCCCGCCGCGATCGCGCGGCTGCTCGGCGAGCCGGTGAAGACCGTCAAGACGAGGTTGTGGCGCGCGCTGCAACTGCTCCGGCGCATGCTCGACGGTCGTTACGGAAGCCGCGGGACGTGGGCCGGAGCGCTCGTGCCATTCGCGCACGCCGGCACCGGGATGGTTGTCGCCGGCATCGCCAAGGGAGGACTGCTGATGGAAGGCAAGAAGCTGCTGCTCGCGGGCGTCGTTCTCGTGGTCGCGATCGCCGGCACCGCGGTGGCATGGCCGCGCGATGCGGTCGCCGTGACGCCGCCGGCTGCGGGCGCGCCGGTCGCGAGCGCGATTCCGCAGGCGCAGGCCGAGACGCCGCCCGCTGCGACTCCGGCGGTTCGCGAAGAGGCTGCCGCGTCGGCGTCGCCGTTCGGCTCCCTCGTCGTCCGCGTGCTGTGGCACGACCGCACGCCCGCGCCGGGAGTCGCGATCCACTGCGTGCTCTGCGGCGAGGCGCAGCTCGACCGCAACGAGCTGCGTCTGGTCGCCGACGCGCGCGGCGTCGCGCATGCGAGCCGTGTGCCCGCGGGCAACGTCGAACTGTCGTCCGATCGCGGCGGCAGGGCCAAGACGACGGTGGCCGGCGGCAGCGTGAGCGACGTCGACTTCGTGCTGCCGCGCGGCATCGACGTCGCGGGCACGGTGATCGACGAACACCAGCGGCCCGTCGCAGACGCGCAGATCGTGCTCGTGTCGCCGCGCGGCGGCTGGCTCGGCGGCCGCGTGATCGCGGCGAGCGACGCCGGCGGCGCGTTCGCCGTGCGCGCGGTCGATCCAAAGTGGTCGCTCGGCGCCCGCGCGGCGCGCTACGCGCCGTCGCGGCTCGTCGATCTCGAGGGGGTCACGAGGCCGGCGGATGCGTTGGCGGTGCAGATCCGGCTCGAGCTGGTGCGGCCCGGCGCGACCGTCGCCGGCGTGGTCGTCGACCAGAGCGGCACCCCGGTCGCCGGCGCGACGGTCGTGCTCGGCCGCGGCATGGGCGGCCACTACGAGCCGCCGATCACGCGCGAGTCGTGGAGCCCGCACGTCGCCGACACCGGCGACGACGGCGCGTTCCGCTGCGACGGCGTCGAGCCCGGCGAGCAGCCGATCGACGCACGGGCCGACGGCTGCACGCGCGCGTCGTCGAGCGTCACGTGCGTCGCGGGCCAGACGGCGCAGGTCACGTTGGTCGTCGCGCGGGGCTTCGTCGTGCGCGGCACGGTGCGCGACGAGAAGGGCAGTGCCGTCGCTGGCGCAATCGTCACGTCGCTCGATCCTCTCGTCGCCTCCTTCGGGTGGCTCGAGGGTGCGCTCAGCGAGCGACGCGAGTTGAAACGGCCGCGCACGCGCTCCGACGCAGCCGGTCGGTTCGAGCTGCGCAGCGTGCCGGAGGGTGCAGCCGATGTGATCGCGGCGACGCAGGGCGGCTCGTGGGGGTCCGCGGTCACCGCCTCGTGCAGCGCGACCCTGAGCGGTCGCGCCGGCGACGAGCTGGCGTGGGACCCGGTTCTCACCGCGGGCAAGACGCTGCGCGTGCGGCTCGTCGACGAGCACGGCAAGCCCGCGCACTACGGCACGTCGATGCTCGCTTACGCGGAGCAGCCCGCGGGACTCGCGACGGCGCTCAGCGTGTTGGTGGAACGCGACACGCCGGGCCTCTTCGTGTTCCCGAACTGCGCGGACGTGCCATACACGGTCGGCGCCCGCGTGCACTCGGCGGCGCTGGGGACGCGCTGGGTCTACGTCCACGGCGTCGTGCCGGGCGGTCTCGACGTCGAGTTGCTGATGCCGGCGATGCTGAAACAGGGCTCCGGTGAAGTCACCGGAAGAATCGTCGACGCCGGCAACCGGCTCGCCGGCCGCGCAGCGGAGATCTCCCTGTCGACGTCCGTGATGAGGGTTCGTGCGCAGCTGGACGGGGACCGCTTCACCGCCAGGCAGGTGCCGCCCGGTCGCTGGTTCGTGTGGCTGCAGGCGGACGGCGAACCCGTCGTCGTCGGACCGACTTTCGAGCTGCAGGACGGACAGCAGCTCGACATCGGCGACGTCGTGACCGAACCCGGCGGCACGCTGCGCGTCGCACTGCGCACGAACGACGG
>Ga0075428_100000395_pt1 | contig 43162 bp, 36 predicted proteins | sample RhiMetdeltSRZDD2_FD_75291 | JGI IMG/M metagenome (GOLD analysis project Ga0075428, IMG submission 75291) | Populus rhizosphere microbial communities from Tennessee, USA - Rhizosphere MetaG P. deltoides SRZDD2 | ecosystem: Host-associated > Plants > Roots > Rhizosphere > Soil | place: USA... | reverse complement strand
CCGTAGGGCTGTGGCTGGCCGTAGGCACCTGTCCCTGTCGGCGGCTGGCCGGGCGGCTGTCCGAAGGGACCTGTTCCTGTCGGCGGCGGCTGGCCCCAAGTGGGGCCGGACGGGCCCGGCGGACTCGGCGGACCCGGACGCGCCGCCGGCGGGGTCCACCCGCCCGGGCCGGGATTCCCACCCCAACTCCCCCCATCACTCATGGCGGACAGCCTGCCTCACACCGCCGGCCAGTGCCTGCCGGTCGTTCAGCCGCTCAGTCCGGCCAGGCGCTCGGCGGCCTCGGCCAGCACGTCGGTGCGCTTGCAGAAGGTGAAGCGCACCAGGTGCCGACCCTTGGCCGGGTCGGCGTAGAACACGGCGTTCGGGACCGCCACCACACCGCACCGCTCGGGGAGCGACCGGCAGAAGGCCAGGCCGTCGTCCTCGCCGAGCGCCCGGATGTCCACGGTGACGAAGTACGTCCCCCGGGGCTCGAACACGGTGAGGCCCGCGGCGGCCAGCCCCGAGCAGAGCACGTCCCGCTTGGCCTGGAGATCGGCCCGCAGACCGTCGAAGTACTCGTCGCCGAGGCCCAGCCCGGTCACCACCGCGTGCTGGAACGGTGCGCCGTTGACGTAGGTGAGGAACTGCTTGGCCGTGCGCACCGCCGTCACCAGCTCGGCCGGCCCGCACGCCCAACCCACCTTCCAGCCCGTGAAGGAGAAGGTCTTGCCCGCCGACGACAGGGTGAGCGTCCGCTCCGCCATGCCGGGAAAGCCGGCCAGCGGCCGATGGACACCGTCGAACACGATGTGCTCGTACACCTCGTCGGTCACCGCGAGCAGGTCGTGCTCGACGCACAGCCGGGCGACCGCGGCGAGCTCCGCCTCGTCGAGGACGGCGCCGGTCGGGTTGTGCGGGGAGTTGAGGAGGATCAGCCGGGTCCGCGGGGTCACCGCCCCGGCCAGGGCGTCCAGGTCCAGGGCGTAGTCGGGCGGGTGGAGGGTGACCGGACGCACCCGCGCGCCCGCCATCGAGGCGGCGGCGGTGTAGGAGTCGTAGGTGGGCTCCAGGGCGATCACCTCGTCGCCGACCTCGCACAGCGCCAGCAGCGCGGCCGCCACGGCCTCCGTGGCTCCCGCGGTCACCAGCACCTCGCTGTCAGGATCGACGTCGAGGTCCCAGAACCGCTTCTGGTGCTGCGCAATGGCGGCCCGGAGCTCCGGTATCCCCGGTCCCGGCGGGTACTGGTTGTGACCGGCCCGGATGGCGGCGATGGCGGCCTCGGCCACCTCGGCGGGACCGTCGGTGTCAGGGAAGCCCTGACCCAGGTTGATGGCACCGGTCCGGGCCGCGAGCGCCGACATCTCCGCGAAGATCGTGGTGCCGAAGCCCTGCAGGCGCGAGGCGAGGAAGGGCAGACGCGTGGTCATCACGGAAATTCTTAGACCAGATGGTCGACGAAGCGCTCGAGCTGGCGCAGGTTGCGGCACTCGAACACCCCGTCGCAGAACGTCGAGTACTCGCCGATGATCGAGTCGCCGGTGTTCCAGTAGCTGCGCGGCTCGGGGTTGAGCCAGTAGACGTGCCGGGCGCGGTGCTGCATCTCCTTCAACACCCAGGACTGCGAGGCGTGGTAGTTGTTCCGGGCGTCGCCGAGCAGCATGACCGTGGTCTTGGGCCCGACCTCCTTGCCCCAGCGCTGCCAGAACACCTCGAAGGCGTGGCCGTAGTCGGAGTGGCCGTCCACCCAGATCACGTCGGCCTCGGTGTTGACCCGGTGGACGGCCTCGGCGATGTCCTCGGTCCCCTCGAACAGCCGGGTGACCTCGTCGATGCCGTCGATGAACACGAAGGCTCGCACCTTCGAGAACTGGTTGTTGATGGCGTAGACCAGGTGGAGCGTGAAGCGGGCGAAGGCGGCGACGGATCCCGAGATGTCGGCCACGACCACGATCTCGGGCTTGGAGGGCCGCGGGTAGCGGAACTTGGGATCGGCGGGGACACCCCCGTAGCTGAGCGAGTGCCGCATGGTGTTGCGGAAGTCCAGGGGGCCTTTGCGGCCGTGGCGCCGCTTGCGGGCCAGCCGCACGGCCAGCTTGCGGGTCAGCGGGTAGATGGCCTTGCGCAGGGCCGCCATCTCCTCCCGGCTGGCATGCATGAAGTCCACGTCTTCGGGCAGGGGCTTGCGCAGGGTGCGGGCCATGGCGTCGACGCCCCGGTCGGCGACGAGGCGGCGCCGGATCTCGGCCTCGATCTCCTGGCGCAGGCGCTCGGCCCGCATCTCGAACTCGTCCCGCTCCAGGCGCTCCTCCAACGGGCTGAGCGGCTCGAGGGCGCCATCCCGGACCTGCTGCATGAGCCGGTCGAGGATCCCGTCGAGGTCGAGGTTCCGCAGCGTGCGGTAGAGGTAGTAGGTGCCGCCGACCGGACGTCCGGGCTCCATCCCGGCGTAGCGGCGCACGGCCTGGCGGGCCAGGGCCTTGATCATGGCCTCGTTGCCCTGGAGGAGGGCCTTGTAGAGCTGCTCGGCGAGCTCCTCGGGCGTCATCATCTCGGCGCCGCCGCCCGCGCCCCGCTGGTCGCCCTGCTGCTCGGCCAGCTCGCCCAGCAGCTCATCCAGGTCGGGGAGGAGGTCGGCCTGGTCGTCGGTGAGCGCGTACTCGTGGCCCCGCAGCGAGAAGTACACCTCGAACACGGTCTCGAAGACCCGCCAGTGCGCCGCGTTCTTCACCAGCGTGGCGCCGAGGGCGTACTTGAAGGCCTCCCGGTCGTCGAGGGGGATGTGCTGGACGGCCTGCATGGCGTCGAGGTTCTCGGTCAGGCTGACCGGCAGGCCCGCGTTGCGCAGCTCGGCGATGAACCCCGACAGCAGCTCGGTCAGCGCGACGCCCGCACCGACCCCGGCGACCGCGACGGCACCCGCCGTACGGTCGGCGCCGTTGGGCTCGGGGAGCTCAGCCATTGCGCTGCCAGGGCTTGGCCGCCGTCGCGGCCTCACCGCCGACCGCGTCGGACTGCTCGAGCTCCTTGGCTGCCTTGGCGATGTCGCTCTGGTACTTGAGCAGGATGTTCGCGGTGCTCGTGGCCGTCGCCGCGTCGACCCGCTCGATGCCCAGCAGCAGCAGCGTCCGGGCCCAGTCGAGGGTCTCGGACACCGACGGCGGCTTCTTCAGCTCGAGCTGCCGCAGCGACCGGACGATGCGGGCCACCTGCTCAGCCAGGTTGTCGGTGATGCCCGGAACCTTGGCCAGCACGATCTCGCGCTCGCGCTCGAGGTCGGGGTAGTCGACGTGGAGGAACAGGCAGCGGCGCTTGAGGGCCTCGGACAGCTCGCGGGTGTTGTTCGAAGTCAGGAACACCAGCGGGATCTGGTTGGCGGTGACCGTGCCCAGCTCGGGGATGGACACCTGGTAGTCGGACAGGATCTCCAGCAGCAGGGCCTCGGTCTCGACCTCGACCCGGTCGACCTCGTCGATCAGCAGCACCACGGGCTCGTCGGCCCGGATGGCTTCGAGGAGCGGGCGGGTCAGGAGGAACTCCTCGGAGAAGATGTCGTCCTCGATCTCGGCCCACGACCGGCTGGCGTCGCCCGACCCGTCGTTCCGCTCGGCCTGGATCCGCAGCAGCTGCTTCTTGTAGTTCCACTCGTACAGCGCCTTGGACTCGTCGAGGCCCTCGTAGCACTGCAGCCGGATCAGCCGCGCGCCGGTGATGTCGGCCACCGACTTGGCCAGCTGGGTCTTGCCCGTGCCCGCCGGCCCTTCGATCAGCACCGGCTTGCCGAGCCGCTCGGCGAGGTAGACCACCCCGGCGATGCCCTCGTCCGCCAGGTAGTCGACCTTGCGGAGGGACTCCCGCACGGCCGGGACTGACTCGAAGCGGAACGCCGAAGATGCCATCGGGCCAGGCTATCGGCCCGCTTGACCCGAGGGTCAACCGCGAATCTGGCCCGTTCCTCGAACGACGAACTTCTCCGTCGTGAGCTCGCGGAGGCCCATGGGGCCCCGGGCGTGCAGCTTCTGGGTCGAGATGCCGATCTCGGCGCCGAAGCCGAACTCCTCGCCGTCGACGAACCGGGTGGACGCGTTGACGAGGACCGCGGCGGCGTCGACCTCCCGGGTGAAGCGGTCGGCGGCGGTCAGGTCATGGGTCACGATGGCCTCGCTGTGGCCCGATCCGTAGCGGGCCACGTGGTCGATCGCCGCGTCGATCGACGGGACGACCCGCACGGCCAGCTTGAGGGCCAGGAACTCCCGGGCCCAGTCCTCCTCGGTGGCGGGAGCCACCCGATCGGCACCGATCACGGCCCGAGCCTGCTCGTCGCCGACCAGCTCGACACCGTCGAGGGCGTCGGCAACGGTCGGGAGGAACGCCGCAGCGACGGCCTCGTGGACCAGCAGCGTCTCGGCGGCGTTGCACACCGAGGGCCGCTGGACCTTGGCGTTGACCACGATGTCGGCCGCCATCGCCAGGTCAGCGGCGGCATCGACGTAGACGTGGCAGTTGCCGTCCCCGTCGATCACGTAGGGAACGGTGGCGTGGTCGAGGATGGAGCGGATCAGCGACGGTCCACCGCGGGGGATGAGGCAGTCGATGTGGTCCCGCTGGCGCATGAACTCCACGGCGGCCTCGCGCGAGGTGTCGTCCACCATCACCAGGGCATCCTCGGGAAGCCCGGACTTCGCGACGGCTTCGCGCAGGACCATGGCGATGGCCAGGTTGGAGCGGATGGCACCGGACGAGCCGCGGAGGAACGCCGTGTTGCCGGCCTTCAGGCACAGGCCGAAGGCATCGCTGGTGACGTTGGGGCGATTCTCGTAGATGATCGCGACCACCCCGAGCGGTACGCGCACCTTCTCGATGCGTAGGCCGTTGGGCCGGACCCAGCCTTGCGTGACCTCGCCGACCGGATCGGCGAGCCCCGCGACCTGGCGCAGGCCTCCCGCCATCCCCTCCACCCGGGCCGAGGTCAGGCGCAGCCGGTCGATGACGGTGGCCGTGACGCCTTCGGCCTCGGCGGCGGCGACGTCCTCGGCGTTGGCGGCGAGGAGGTCGTCAGTGCGCTCGACCAGGAGGTCGGCGGCGGCGAGCAACGCAGCGTCCTTGGCCTCGGTGGACGCCGTGGCCAGCACCCGGCTGGCCGCCTTGGCCCGGCGTCCCAGATCGGCGATCGGCGTCGGCGGCGCGGGCGGGGTCGGGATGTCGGACACGCCGCACATCGTACGGCCGGTCGCCGCGTGGCAGGCTCGGGGCCGTGATCGATGACGACCATGATCGGCGGGGCGGCGTGATCGAGGTGCGGACGGCGACGCCAGGCGACCGCGAGGCGCTCGCGACCGCGCTGGCCCGCGCGTTCTGGGACGACCCGGTGATGACCTGGCTCATGGGCCGGGATCCGGTCGACCGGCTGCGCCACTTCTTCCGGGCCGAGCTCGGGCAGTTCCTCCGCGGCTCCAACGAGGTGCTCACCAGCCCCGGCCGGGAGGGCGCTGCCTTGTGGGCGCCACCCGGCCGCTGGCGTACGGGCTGGCTCGACGTCGTCCGGGCCACCCCGTCCATGACCCTCGCCCTCCGCCTCCACCTCCCCCGGGCGCTGCGGGCGCTGTCCACCATCGAGCGGGTCCATCCCCGGGAGCCGCACTGGTACCTCGCGGTGCTGGGCACCGAGCCGGCGGCGCAGGGCCGCGGCATCGGCGCGGCCCTGGTCGAGCCCATCCTCGAACGCTGCGACCAGGCCGGCCTCGCCGCCTACCTCGAGTCGTCCAAGGAGCAGAACGTCCCCTACTACCAGCGGTTCGGCTTCAAGGTCACCGGCGAGATCGCCCTGCCCAACGGACCGACGGTGTGGTCGATGTGGCGGGAGGCCGCGGCCTAGCGACTGCCGGCTGTCCCACGCTCCGCGCCCGCTAGACGCCGATGCGGTCGTTGTAGTCCTGGATCACCTGGTTGGCGGCATCCGCGGCGTCGGCCAGCGCCTCGGCCGGGTCCTGGTCCTCCAGGAACATCCGGTTCTCGGCCTCCTCGATGGCTGTCCGCACCCCGAACATGTCGCCCATCACCGCGCCGGCGGTCGCGTCGTTCTCGGCTCCCGCCACCAGCTGGTCGTAGCCCACCCGGAAGCCGGGCACCTCCGCCCACCGCTGCTGGATCTCGGGCTGTTCGGTCGCGGACTGGCGCACGGGGATGTAACCGGTGCCGGCCGACCAGATCGACTGGCTCTCCGGCGAGGTGAGGTAGGCCATGTACTCCCAGGCGGCCGCCTGCCTGGCCGGCTCGGTGGCCGAGATGTAGAGCCCGGCACCGCCCACGAGCACCCCGCCGTCCTCGTTCCGCCCCGGCAGCGGCCCGACAGCGGGATCCACGTTGGCGTACTGCCCGCCCGACAGCAGGTCGAAGATCGTGCCCAGGGTGGCCGACGAGTCGATGGTCATCCCCCACCGCTCGCCGCCCACGCCGAGCAGGTTGTCGAACTGGCCCGGCCCGTCGCGGGGGGTGGTGATGGCCAGCCCGTCGTCCACCAGGCCCGCGAGGTAGGTGAAGATCTCCTCGCCGGCGTCGTTGTCGAAGGTGACCTCGGTGGCCCGGTCTTCACGGCCGTTGCCGTTGTTGACGAACGTCTCGCCCTGGAGGGCGAGGAACTGCTCGAGGTGCCAGGCGTCCAACTTCAGGCCCATGCCGGCCTCGAACCCGGCGTCCTTCAACGCCTGGGCGGCCGACCGCAGCTCCTCCAGGGTCTCCGGCGGACGGTCGGGGTCCAGACCGGCCTGGACGAACGCGTTGCGGTTGTACAGCAGGATGGGGTTCGAGACGTTGAACGGCAGCGCCCACTGCACGCCTTCGACCTGGTAGTAGCGCAGGGTCCGCTCCACGAAGTCCGAGGTGTCGTAGTCGGTGGCATCGATGCACGACTGCACGGGCAGCGCCGACTGCGAGTCGATCATCTGCTGCAGGTAGATCTCTTGGTGCTGCACCAGGTCCGGCAGCTCGCCGGTCCCGAGCGCCTGGCGGTACTTCTCCTGCTGGTCCTCGTAGCTGGTGTTGTTGACCAGGTTCACGTGCACCCGGTCCTGGGACTCGTTGAACGAGTCGGTCAGCTGGACCAGCGTCTCCTCGTTGGCTCGGGTCATCGTGTGCCAGAAGGTGATGTCGACCGGTCCATCGCTGCTCGCGCTGTCGAGCGCGTCCACCGGGCAGTCGGGCAGGTCGCCCCCGCCGACCGGGCCGCCGCCGTCGTCGTCCCCACCCCCGCAGGCCGACGCGAGCAGCGCCACTGCTGCGGCGACCAGCCACGCCCGCGACCGCTTCCGTGCGCTCATTCGTGCTGCCTCCCGAAGACCGAGTCCCACCACTGCCGTCACCACTCCCGCACGCCCGTTCTTCCGTCGCCGTCCTGTGTACTGGATGTCCCCGTCTCCTAGCCCTTCACCGCGCCCGCGGTCAGGCCCCGGATGAGCTGCTTCTGGAACAGGATCAGCAGCACCACCAGCGGCGCCGCCGCCAGGATCGTCCCGGCCAGGGTCACGTTGATCTCGTCCAGGGCCGTGCTCCGCAGCTGCTTGAGCCCGATCTGCACCGTCCGCAGCCGGTCGTCGTCGGTGACCAGCAGCGGCCACAGGTACTGGTTCCAGGCGCCGAGGAACGAGAACACGGACAGCGCCGCGATCGTCGGCCGGACCAGCGGCACGGCGACCAGGGCCATGAACTTGAGGTTCCCGTAGCCGTCGACCGTCGCCGCGTCGCGCAGGTCCCGGGGGATCTGCAGGAACGCCTGGCGCAGCATGAACGCCCCGAAGCCGGTGGCCAGGAAGGGCACCGTCAACCCCCGGTAGGTGTCGTGCCAGTCGAAGTGGAGGGGGCCGATGCCCTGCGAGATCGTGGTGAGGTTGGTCACGATCGTGACCTCGAACGGCACCATCATCGTCGCCAGGAAGACCACGAAGATCGTGCGCTTGAACGGGAACTCGAGCATCGCGAAGGCGAACCCGGCCAGGATCGAGGTGATCACCTGGCCGGCCGTGATGGTCAGGGTGACGATCGCGCTGTTGACCAGGTAGCGGGAGAAGTGACCCGCCGACCAGGCTTCGCTGTAGCTGCCCCACTGGGGGTCGGTCGGGAACAGGGCCGGCGGCCGGTGCACCAGCTGGTCGGGCACCAGCAGCGAACCGACCACGGCCACGTAGATCGGGAACAGCACCACCAGGGCCAACACGGTGAGCACCAGGTAGCGGAGGAACGCCGGCCGCGAGCGCCGCGCCCGCCGCGCCCGGGCTCGCCGCAGCTGCCGGTCCGGCCGCTCGGTCGGGCTAGGCGGCATAGTGCACCCGCCGTTCGAGGAGCCGCATCTGGGTCAGGGTGAGCAGCAGCGTGATCGCGAACAGGGCGATGGCCAGGACGGCAGCGGTGCCGGGATCCTGCCGCTCGCGCAGGTTGCTGAAGATGTAGTAGGTCAGCACGTTGGTGCCCAGCAGCTTCTGGTTGCTGGGCGTCAGCAGGTCGATCTGGCCGAAGGCCTGGAAGGCGAAGATCGATCCCACCACGATCGTGAAGTAGATGGTGGGCGACATCAGCGGCACCGTCACCCGCCAGAACCGCCGCCAGGGGCGCGCCCCGTCGATCTCGGCCGCCTCCAGCAGCTCGTCGGGGATCGCCTGGAGCCCGGCCGACATGATGATGAACGACAGCCCGATGTTCTGCCACACGCTGACCAGGGCGACCGCGGGCAGCGCCCAGTCCGGGTTCTCCAGGACCGGCGGCCGCGGGTTGAAGCCCAGGGCCGGGATCCAGCCGATCACCGGGTTGAACAGGGTCCCGAAGATCACCGACGCGACGGCGACCGAGCTGGTGACGGTGGAGGCGAAGATCGTCCGGTAGATCCCGATGCCCCGGAGCCGCCGGTGCGCGGCCACGGCCAGCGCGAGCCCGAGGAAGATGCCGGCCGGCACGGACAGGATGGCGAAGACCACGGTGGTCCACACGCTCTCCCGGAAGTCCGCGGAGGTGAGGACGTCGACCGCCTGGTCCAGGCCGACGTACCGCCTGGGCAGGTGGGGGAACGGCGGGTTGCGGTACAGCGCGAGCTCGAAGTTCTTCGCGAACGGATAGAAGACGAAGATCGCGAACACCACCAGGGCCGGGGCGACCAGCACGTAGCCGAGGGCGGCCTCCCGCCGTCGTTGCGCCCGGCGGCTGGTGGGTCTGCGGGCCGTCAACCCTCGATCCTCCGGCCGCTCCGCGGGTCGAACAGGTGGAGGCGCGCCGGCTCCGCGGCCAGTCGCACCGGCGTGCCGATGTCGGGCGGGGTCCGGTCGTCGGCCTGGCGGGCGATGACCAGCCCGCCGTCCTCCAGCCGGCAGATCACGTGCTGCTCGTGGCCCAGCAGCTCGACCACGGCCACCACGGCGTCGACCGATCCGTCGGGCCCCAGCTCGGTGTGCTCCGGCCGGACGCCCACGACCACCTCGACCAGGCCCTGGTCGTGGAGCAGCTTGGCCTGCTCGGCCGTCAGCTCGAACCGGCCGCCCGATACCCGGACCACCGGGTCGGCGGACGCGTCGTCCCCGTCGTCCCCCGCGGCGACCGTGCCGGTGACGGTGTTCATGGGCGGGCTACCGATGAAGCGGGCCACGAACAGGTTCGCGGGCCGCGCGTAGACGTCGTGCGGCGCGCCGACCTGCTGGAGCACCCCCTGGTCGAGGATCGCTATGCGGTTGGCCATGGTCATGGCCTCGACCTGGTCGTGGGTCACGTAGACCACGGTGGTCTCCAAGCGGCGCTGGAGCTCGACCAGCTCGGCCCGGGTCTGGACCCGCAAGGTGGCGTCGAGGTTCGACAGCGGCTCGTCCATGAGGAACACCTGGGGCCGCCGGACGATGGCCCGGGCCAGTGCGACCCGCTGGCGCTGCCCGCCGGAGAGCTGGGCCGGCCGCCGGTCCTCCAGCCCCGCCAGCCCGAGCGTGGCCACCGCCTGGCTGACCAGCTCGCGCCGCTCGGCCTCCGGGACCTTCCGGCTGCGCAGCGGGAACTCGATGTTCCGCCGCACGGTCATGTGCGGGTAGAGGGCGTAGCTCTGGAACACCATCGCGATGTCCCGGTCGAGCGCCGCGACGTCGTTGACCACCCGCTCGCCGATGGTGATGGTGCCGTCGGTCGGGTCCTCCAGCCCGGCCAGAAGGCGCAGCGCGGTGGTCTTCCCGCACCCCGACGGTCCGAGGAGGACGAGGAACTCCCGGTCCTCGACGTCCAGGGTCAGGTCGTCGACGGCGGTGACGTCGCCGAACTGCTTGGTGACGTGCTCGAAGGCCACCCGTCCCATCGGGCCAGGAAGTTACAGGTTCACCTCGCTCGGAAACCCCCACCAGTAGCCTGACAGCCACCTATGGCCGGGCTGTCGGTACGCGATCGGTTCTTCACCCCCCGGGTGGCACGTGCCATCACGTCGCCGTCCGGCCTGGCGCTGATGGTGGCCGGGGTCGCTCTCGGGCTGATCGTCGGCCTGCCGATCCCCTTCGCCGTCCTGCTCGGCGTCGGGGCCTGGTCGCTCCGGGTGGCGGCGGCGATGGCGCCGCAGCCCCCCGCCGAGCGCATCGATCCGTTCACGGTCAACGAGCCGTGGCGGGGCTTCGTCCAGGATGCGCTGGCGGCCCGCAGCCGGTTCCGGGCCGCCGTCGAGCGCACCCGGTCCGGCCCCTTGCAGGACACGCTGAGCGACGTCGCGGGGCGCCTCGACACCGGCGTCCAGGAATGCTGGCGCATCGCTCGGCAGGGCGAGTCGCTGGTCCGGTCGCGACGCGACATCGACACCCGAGCCATCGACCGCGAGCTGGCCCAGGCCGAGACGGCCGCGGCCGCGGACCCCGGCGACCGGGTCTCGTCCCAGACGGTCGAGGCGCTGCGCACGCAGCGGGCCACCGCGGACCGCATGGACGGCATCATCGACAGCACCCGCAGCGAGCTGCGGCTGCTGGACGCCCGCATGGGCGAGGCCGTCGTCCGGGCCATCGAGCTCTCGGCCCAGGCCAGTGCACCCGACCTGGCGCTCGGCCTGTCCAGCGACGTCGACGGCGTGGTGTCCGACCTCGAGGCCCTCCGCCTGGCGCTCGAGGAGACCGCAGGTGGGCCGAACCCGGGCCCGGCTCCAGGGTGAACCGACCCGGTCCGCCACGCCGTCCGGGCCAGTCCCATCTCGGGTGGTACGAGCCCGATGCACCGACGATCGAGATGCCGGCCATCGACTCGCCGGTGTTCAGCGACAACGTCGCCCTGCAGCGGCCCCGCGACCGGGTCGCGCCGCCGCGGCCCCGGCCCGAGCCCGGCGCTGGAGCGCCGAGCGAGGCCGCGCCCCCGTCCGAGAAGGAGCAGGCCGCCGCGGCCTCCCGGTCGTCGTTGCTGGTCTCGGCCGGCATTTTCCTCACCAGCTGCTCGGGGCTGATCCGCGAGACCTTCATCAGCCTCTTCCTGGGCACCGGCCCGGCGGCCGATGCCTTCAAGGCCGCCCTGCGCATCCCCAACATGCTGCAGAACCTGATGGGCGAGGGGGTGCTGTCGGCGTCGTTCATCCCGGCCTACTCCCGGCTCCGGGGCGAGGGGGACGAGGAGGAGGCGGGCCGGCTGGCCGGTGCGATCGCGGGGCTGCTGGCCGCCGCGACCGGCATCCTGAGCATGCTGGGCTTCTTCTTCGCCGAGCAGCTCACCCGGCTGCTGGTCACGGGGTTCGGCGAGGATCCCCGCTTCGACCTGACCGTCCGGCTGGTGCGGATCATGTTCCCCGGCATCGGGTTCATGGTGCTGTCGGCGTGGTGCCTCGGCGTCCTCAACAGCCACCGCAAGTTCTTCCTGTCCTACGTGGCGCCGGTGATCTGGAACGTGGCCCAGATCACCACCCTGACCGTCGCCGCGCTCCGCACCAGCGACCGCGCCTCCCTGGCAACCGCTCTGGCGTGGGGCGTGCTGATCGGCGGCATCCTCCAGTTCCTGGTGCAGCTGGGGCCGGTGGTCCGCCTGCTCGGCGGCCGCGTGCAGCTGAGCCTGGACATCCGGCGCGCGTCGGTCCGCCACGTCATCCGCCGCTTCGGCCCGGTGGTCGCGGGCAAGGGGGCCGTGCAGATCCTGGCCTTCGTCGACCTCTGGCTGGCCAGCTTCCTGGCCGTCGGCGCGGTCTCGACGCTCGCCTACACGCTGCCCATCTACCTGCTGCCGATCGGGATGTTCGGCCTCGGTGTGGCCGCTGCCGAGCTGCCCGATCTGTCCCAGGTCTCGGTCTACGACCCCGACACCCGGCGGATCTTCCGCCGCCGGCTCGAGGACGGCATGGCCCGCATCGCCTTCTACGTCTTCCCCATCGCCTCGATGTACATCGTGGTCGGCGATGTCATCTGTCGGGCGATCTTCCAGCACGGGGAGTTCGGTCCCGACGACACCTGGGGCATGTGGATCACGCTGGCGGTCTTCGCCCTGGGCCTGCCGGCCACGACCTCGTCCCGGCTCCTGCAGAACGGCCTCTACGCGCTGGACGACACCAAGACGCCGGCCCGGCTCGCGGTCATCCGGGTCGTGATCTCGACCATCGTGTCGATGGCCTTCATGTTCCCGCTCGACCGGCTGTTCATCGGCGAGGGCGGCATCCAGGGGTGGAGCGACGTCTGGGCCCTCGGGCCCCTGCCCGACTCCGTGCGGACCAGCAACGACTTCGTCCACCTGGGGATCGTCGCCCTCGCGCTGGGGGCGACGGTCGGCGCCTGGATCGAGTACCGCCTGCTGGCCCGGGCCGTCGCTTGGCGGATCGGACGGTCCCGCCTGGCGGGCCGGTGGCTGAGCCCCATCGCGGCCTCGTGCGCCGTCGCCAGCCTCGTGGCCTACGGGATGGTCCTGGTCGCCGGGGACCTCCCGTCGATCCTCAGCGCGATCGTCGTGCTGACGCCGGCCGGCCTCGTGTACCTGGTCATGGCCTATCGCATGGCCGTCCCCGAGGCGATCGTGACCGTCGAGCGGCTCGCGGCCCTGGCTCGCCGGGGCCAGCGCGTCGGGTAGGACCTGCGACGGCGCACCGAACGTCGCCTGCCGTGGGGCTTCTGTAGGGTTGGGGTCATGTTGAAGCTCCTGCGGCGCTGGTGGAAGTACATGACGGCCAAGCTGTCGTCGTCCTTCGCCGAGAAGGCCGACCCGAAGATCCAGCTCGAGCAGGCCATAGCCGAGGCCCAGGACCAACATCGGCGGCTCAAGGAGCAGGCCGCCAACGTCATCGCCCACCAGAAGCAGACCGAGATCCGGCTGAACCGGGTGATGGGCGAGCTCGAGAAGGTCAACGCCAACGCCCGCCAAGCCGTGATCATGGCCGACGAGGCCGCGAAGTCCGGCGACCAGACCAAGTCGACGCAGTACACGTCGACCGCCGAGTCCTTCGCCAACCGGCTGATCCAGCTGGAGAAGGAGGTCGAGGAGCTCAAGTCCCTGCACCTCCAGGCCACCGATGCCGCCAACCAGGCCAAGAACGCCGTCCAGCAGAACTCGATGGCGCTGCAGCAGAAGCTGGCCGAGCGGCAGAAGCTCCTGTCCCAGCTCGACCAGGCCAAGATGCAGGAGCAGATGAACTCGGCGATGTCGTCGCTGTCCGAGGCGGTCGGCGAGGACGTCCCGACGCTCAACGAGGTCCGGGACAAGATCGAGGCCCGCTACGCCAAGGCGAAGGGCATGGCCGAGCTGACCGAGTCCTCGGTCGAGAGCCGGATGCTCGAGGTCGAGCAGGCGTCGATGAACGCCGAGGCACAGGCCCGCCTGTCCCAGATCAAGGCCCAGCTCGGCTTGGCCGCCGGCAGCCAGAGCGACCAGATCCCGCAGGTCGAGGCGACCCCCAGCGACGCCGTGCCGGCCGACGGGAAGAGCGAGTCGACGACCGAGTAGGCGACGAGCCGGGCCGCGGCCCCGGCGGCCAAGCTGGGCGGCGCAGCGGCGGCGCCGAGCGTCACACCTCGGCCGACACGGCGGCGTGGATCTCCGGCAGGCGGCGGTAGGCGATGTTGCCGGCCACCAATCGACCCAGCCACGCGATCGACGCGCCGTAGACGAGGCCGGCCACCGGCACCCAGACCGGTCCTTCGAGGGCCGCCGGGAGGACGACCGGCAACGCCAGCAGGAAGGTGGCCAGCATCAGCGCCATCGACGCCACGCCGGCCAGGCATCCCTGCCCGCTCACGCCGGTGCTGAAGGGGTTGCTCCGCTCGGGCACGGCCACCGGCGCCAGGACGGTGTTCAGCGTGGCCAGACCCAGGGTGATGGCCAGGACGGTGAGGCCGACGAGGACCGCGGGCGCGATCTCGTCGGGCTTGCCGCCCACCAGCGCCGCCACGACGGCCAGCGCCGCCAGCGCCGGCCCCACGACCAGGGCGAAGGCCAACTGGCGTCCAGCCAGGTCGGTGCGCACCTCGCGGGGATCGTCCCAGGCCAGGACGTTCATCCAGAAGGCCCGGCCGTCGTTCCCGAACATGTTCAGGCAGTGCAGCCCCATGATCGCGGCCCCGAACGCGACCCCCACCGACGGACTGATGCCGCCGCGGACCCACGAGAACCCGAGGATCAGGGTCACGACCAGGGAGCTGAGGATGGCCATCGTCCGTCGCGGATCCCGGCGGGTGTAGGCCAGCTCCTTCACCACCACCCCGCCGAGCTGGCCCGACGGGTTCCAGCGGCTGCGCTTCACCGCCGCACCCTGGGTGGACGCGTCGACCGTGGTCAGCTCCCGCCCCAGAGCCGCTACCCACCACCACGCCAGCAGGCCCACCACGACGGCCGGGATGGCCAGCCACAACGGATTGCCGGTGTGCAGGGCCCGGCCCAGCATGCCCGGCGGCGTCCACTCGAGGACCTCCACCACCCGGTCGACGCTGGACCGGGAGATCGTCGACCCACCGTCGCCGCTGATCGCGACCCGGGCCACCTGGGGCAGCACCGGCACCAGCAGGGCGATGGCCACCACCACGTCGCGGCCACGACGGCTGCGCAGCGCACCCGCCAGGCTGGTAGTGACGGCCCGGGCCAGGAGGACGGCCAGCGCCAGCACCAGGACCGCCGCGATCAGACCGACCAGCGCGCCCGGGGGATGGGGAGCGACACCGACCACCGCGCCGATCGACACCGCCACGGCCGCCAGGGGCCAGACGCCGGTCACCGAGGCCGCGAAGAGCCCGACGGCCAGGTCCCGCCGGGTCAGCGGCAGTGGCGCGAGCCGGGACGGATCGAGGGTCTCGTCGACCCCGAAGACCAGGACCGAGAGCAGGGTCCAGCCCGCGACCAGTCCGGTGAACCCGATCACGGCCGCGTCGACGGCGACGTGGTGCGGTGCCAGACGCAGCGACGCCGCGAACGCGAACCCGCCGACCGCCGTGCCGAGCGCGGCGATCGTGGAGAGGATGAAGCCGACCTGCCGGCCGCTGCTGCCGCGCAGGCTCCCGGCGATCAGGCGCAGCTTCAGTCGGACGAAGAGCCCAGCCACGCGAGCCCCTCCCCGGGATGGCGGTCCCCGCCGACCAGGGCGATGAAGGCCTCGTTGAGCGATCGGCCGCCACGCACGTCCGCCGTCCGCCCCTGGGCCACGATCTGCCCCTGGGCGATCACCGTCACCCAGTCGCACAGCCTCTCCACCAGCTCCATCACGTGGCTGGAGAAGACCACGGTGCCGCCGGTCGTCGTGAACCGGGCCAGAACCGCCTGGAGGATGTTGGCCGAGATCGGGTCGATGCCCTCGAACGGCTCGTCGAGGAACAGCACCGCCGGGTTGTGCAGGAGAGCGGCCGCGAGCCCGATCTTCTTGCGCATGCCGGTCGAGTAGTCGACCACCAGCTTGTCGGCGTCGGCGGTGAGGTCCATGACCTCCAACAGCTCGCGGGTGCGCTGCTCGACGTCCGGGGCCGGGAGGCGGCGCAGCCGCCCGGTGTAGACCAACAGCTCGCGGCCCGAGAGTCGCTCGAACAGGCGTAGGCCCTCGGGCAGGACGCCGATCCGGGCCTTCACGCCCACCGGGTCGTGCCAGACGTCGTGCCCGTCGACCGCGGCCAAACCCGCGTCGGGGCGGAGGAGCCCGGTGACCATGCTGAGGGTGGTGGTCTTGCCGGCGCCGTTCGGCCCGACCAGGCCGGCGAAGCTGCCCCGGGGAACCTCCAGGTCGATGCCCCGCACCGCCCAGTGGGAACCGAAGCGCTTGGCCAGGCCCTGGGTCCGCACCGCAGGAGTCACGCCAGCGATCCTCCCATGGCCGCGGCCTGGTCCACGGTCAGGCCAGGCTACGGCGACTGGTGTGGTTGGGGGGCAGGACGACGAGGTCGTCGCGGTGGACGACCTCGTGGGGGACGCCCTCGGGGAGCTGGCTGGTCTGCCAGCCGGCGACCTCCCGGAGGCCGGCCGCGTCGAGCTTGCACAGACCCTTGGCGAACACCTCCTCGTCGGGCCCCGCGATCTCGACCGCTTCGTCGGCCTCGAAGCTGCCCTTGACCCCGACCACGCCGGCGGGGAGCAGCGACACCCCGCGCTCGCGCAGCGCTCGGCGCGCCCCGTCGTCCACGTAGATGGTGCCCGCCGAGCCGACCGCGAACGCGATCCACAGCTTGCGGGCCCCCAACCGGCGCCGCCGCGGCACCACGACCGTGCCCACCCGGTTGGCACCGGTCACGGCGTCGACCAGCACGTCGGGCCGGTCGGCCTGCGCGATCACCGCCCGCACGCCCGACCACGCCGCGATCTTGGCCGCTGCGAGCTTGGACGCCATCCCACCGCTGCCCCGGTCGCTGCCGGCGCCGCCGACGACGGCATCGAGGGTGTGGTCGACCTCGACGATCTCCTCGATGAGCGAGGCCTCGGCGTCGAAGCGGGGGTCGGCGGTGAAGATGCCCGGCTGGTCGGTCATCAGGACCAGGAGGTCGGCGTTGACCAGGTGGGCCACCAGCGCGGCCAACCGGTCGTTGTCGCCGAAGCGGATCTCGTCGTCGGCGATGGCGTCGTTCTCGTTGACGACGGGGACGACCCCCAGCTCGAGCAGCCGGGTCAGCGTCGACCGGGCGTGGAGGTACTGCTGGCGGACCATGAAGTCGAGCGGCGCCAGCAGCACCTGGCCACCGAGCAGCCCCAGGTTGCCGAGGGCGGCGTCGTAGACCCGCATCAGTCGGCTCTGGCCCACGGCCGAGACCGCCTGCAGCGTGACCGCGTCCCGGGGTCGGTGCTCGGCCAGCCCCAGCGTGGGGAGACCGGCGGCGATGGCACCCGAGGTGACCATCACCACCCGGTGCCCGAGCTGGCGCAGCTCGGCGACCTCGCGGCAGAACTTCTCGATCGCGGGCTCGCTGATCCGGCCGAGCCGGTCGGTGATCGAGGACGACCCCACCTTGGCGACCACGATCACGTTGCCCTATCTCCTCTTCGAGCGTCTGGTGCGGGAGTCGGCTGTGTCGGCCACGTCGTCCTCTTGATAGTCGAAGTTGAGGTCGCCTATCTGCACCGTATCGCCGGGCCGGGCTCCCGCTCGTGCGAGCGCCCGGTCGACGCCGAGCGCCTTGAGGCGGCGGTGGGCCTCGGCCAGGGCATCGGGCCGGGTCAGGTCGGACAGGGCCACCGCCCGCACCGCGTCGCGCCCCTCGACCCGCCACCCCTCGTCGACCCGGACCACGTCGTAGCCCTGGCGGACCGGCCGGTGCACCACGAACTGGGTGGGTGCGGGGAGCTCCTCACGGGCCGTCCGCACGGCGTCGCCCAGCCGCCCGGTCAGCTCGGCGATGCCCTCGCCGGTCACGGCGGACACCCGCAGGTCGAGGTCCGGATCAGGGTCCGGCTCGCCCTGGTCGGCGTGCGAGGTGGCCAGGTCGGCCCGGCTGCCGACCACCAGCCGGGGCCGGCGCAGCAGGTCGGGCTGGTAGGCCTCCAGCTCGCGGCGGAGGACGGCGAGCTGCTCGGCCGGCGGCTGCTCGGCGACCGGGGCCAGGTCCAGCAGCACGCACAGCACCCGGGCCCGCTCGACGTGGCGGAGGAACCGGTGGCCCAGGCCCCTCCCCTCGCTCGCCCCTTCGATCAACCCGGGCACGTCGGCGACCACGTACTCGAAGCCCCGGTCGAGGCGGACCACGCCGAGATGGGGTTCGAGCGTGGTGAACGGGTAGTCGGCGATCTTGGGCTTGGCAGCGGAGATCCGGCTGATGAGCGTGGACTTGCCGACGTTGGGCAGCCCGACCAGGGCCACATCGGCCAGCAGCTTCAGCTCGAGACGGAGCCAGTGCTCCTCGCCCACCTCGCCCTGCTCGGCGAAGCTCGGCACCCGCCGGCGGTTGGACAGGAAGCTGGCGTTGCCCCGGCCGCCCCGGCCGCCCTCGGCGGCGAGGTAGCGGTCGCCGGCGTGGATCAGATCGGCGAGCCGGGTGCCGTCCCGGTCGAGGACCTGGGTGCCCTCGGGCACGGTAACGATGGTGTCCGAGCCGTCGCGGCCGTGGCGGCGCTTGCCCTGGCCGTGGGTGCCGTCACCGGCCCGGCGGAAGGGATGGTCCTTGAACGAGGCCAGCGAGGCGACGTTGCGGTCGGCCACCAGCCAGACGCTGCCGCCGTTCCCCCCGTCGCCGCCGTCGGGCCCGCCCCTGGCCACATGGGCCTCCCGCCGGAAGGACACGCTGCCAGCCCCGCCGTCGCCCGCCTTGGCATGCAGGTTGCATTCGTCGACGAACTGGGACATCGGTCGGTTCCCCTCGACGAACCTGCCTCCGAGGCGGAGAGCCCGCTCTCGGCCTCGGGGGTAGGTTCGGCGTGGTTGCCCTAGTCGGGGAGGATGTCGACCAGCTTGCGGCCCCGCCGCTGGCCGAACTTCACCCGCCCGTCGGCCCGGGCGAAGAGGGTGTCGTCGCCGCCCCGGCCGACGTTCTCACCAGGGTGGATGCGCGTGCCGCGCTGGCGAACGATGATGGATCCCGCGGTGACCGCCGTGCCGTCGTACACCTTGACGCCGAGGCGCTTGCTATGGGAGTCACGGCCGTTCCGAGTCGAACCGGCGCCCTTGGTCTTGGACATGTCCTGTGCGCCTCCTGGTCAGCCGGTGGAGATCCCGGTGATCTCGATGGTCGAGTAGCGCTGGCGGTGACCCCACCGGCGCCCGCTGTTGGTCTTGTTCTTGTAGGTGAAGCCGTCGATCTTGGGGCCCTTGGACTCGCCCACCACGCGAGCGGTGACCTTGGCCTTGCTGAGCTTGCTCGGCGTGCCGAGAACCGTCTTGCCGTCGACGACCAGCACCGGGCGGAACTCGACCTCGTCGTCGTCGCTCAGGCGCTCGACGTCGATGCGCTGACCTTCCTCGACCCGGTACTGCTTCCCACCGGTCTTGATGACTGCGTACATCTTTGAGCCTCGTGTAGAAAACGGCTCGCCAGCCTATCGAGCGGCTGCCCGCGCCCGCCAGCGGGCAGCCGTTCGGTGCAATCACAGAAAGGTTACCCAGTGGTATTGTCACTCCCCGTTTGTTCGTCGTTGACTTCGGTCACAGAGGGGGAACATCCATGCCGTTGAAGCTCCGCCGCACGTTCGTCGCGCTCGGGTTGCTGACCAGCGCTCTCGTCACCGCCGTGGTGGCCGCGCCATCGGTCGGCGCCGACCCCGACCTGGACATCAACTGGGTCGTCGACGCTCAGACCCACATCGCCCGCCTCAACCAGGACATCAGCGTGACCGGGGGCAGCTTCGTCGGCACGGTCGACCTGGGCACCGGCGACCTCACCGGCGACCTCACCCTGCCGCCCGCGACGACCCAGCTGAAGCTCGGCAGCCTCCCGTTGGCCAACGTCACCTTCGAGCTGGTTCCGGTCGGCCCGGTGACCGGCCACGTCGACCTGTCCACCCTCACGGTCACCCAGACCGCCACCTTCAACATCCGGATCCCGTCCATCCGGCCGGTGCTGCTGCCCATCAACCTGGTGGGCAGCCGGTGCCAGACGGCGACACCCATCACGATCACCATGTCCGGCCCGGTCGACCTGGTGAACGGCACCACGCTCAGCGGGGAGTTCACCATCCCCCAGTTCAAGAACTGCGGCCTGCTGGTCACGCCGGTCCTGAACCTGGTGGTGCCGGGGGGCGGCAACACCTTCTCGGCGACTGCCCGTCCCGCCGCGTGATCTGAGCACCTAGCCGTCTAGCCGTCCACGCTCGACGACGTCACCGGCCCCCGCCGCACAACCAGGGCGGGGGCCGGTGCGCGTCCTCACAAGGGGGGTCGGGGGGCTTGCGCAAGCCGTCAAACGGCGTTGACCGGACGGAAACGGCCGCGAACCAGGGCCTCCCTACGGTGCGCGGGCGTGGACCGACGATCCTTCCTCCAGGCCGGTGCGCTGACGCTCGGCGCCGCCGCGTTGCCCGCCTTCGCCGCCGCCTGCGGGGGAGGTGGCGACGACACCTCAGCCGCCGGCGCCGGCGCCGGTGGAGGCGGCGGCAACCGCCACGTGAAGCTGGGCTTCATCGCCCTGACCGACTGTGCCTCGGTGGTCATGGCCAAGGAGCTCGGCTACTTCGAGCAGCGGGACCTCGACGTGGAGGTCCTCAAGCAGGAGTCCTGGCCGGTCACCCGGGACAACCTCCTGCGGGGTGAGATCGACGGTGCCCACTGCCTGTTCGGCATGCCGTTCTCGGTCGCCACCGGCATCGGTGCCGAACAGCCGTCCCGGGACCTCAAGATCGCGATGGTCCTCAACAACAACGGCCAGGCCATCACGCTGTCCGACGAGTTCGCGGGCGTCGGCTACGCCGACCTGGAGGGAGCCCGCGACGCCCTGGCCGCAGCCGGGACCCCCCAGCTGGCCATGACGTTCCCCGGCGGTACGCACGACGCCTGGCTGCGCTACTGGCTGCTGGCCACCGGCTCCGGCTTCTCGGCGGTCGACATCCAGCCCGTGCCGCCACCCCAGATGGTCCAGAACATGACCGTCGGCAACATCAAGGGCTACTGCGTCGGCGAGCCGTGGAACGCCGTGGCCGTCGCGCAGGACATCGGCTTCACCCACCTCGCCACCCAGGACCTGTGGCAGCACCACCCCGAGAAGGCGTTGGTGGTCGGCACCCGGCTCACGGAGGAGACCGACGTCCTCAAGGACGTCATGGGGGCGGTCCTCGAGGCCAGCAGGTGGCTCGACGATCCCGACAACCGGTCCGCGGCCGCCGACACCCTGGGCACCCAGAGCTACGTCAACGCCAGCCCCGACGACATCCGGGGCCGTCTCACCGGTGTCTACGACCTGGGCGGCGACCTCGGCGAGAAGACCTTCGAGGGCGATCAGATGCAGTTCTTCCGGGACGGCCAGGCCAACCTCCCCCGCCGGGCCCACGGCATCTGGTTCCTGACGCAGTACCAGCGGTTCGGGTACCTCGACGAGGCTCCCGCCTACCAGGAGCTGGTCGACGACCTGATCCTGACCGACCTCTACGCCGAGGTCGCCGCGGCCGAGGGCATCGACGTCCCGGACGACGACATGGCGCCCTTCGAGATCGAGCTCGACGGCGTCACCTTCGATCCCGCCCACCCCGACGAGGAGGCGCAGCGACCATGAGCCTTCAGATTGCCGAGGAGGTCCGCCCAGCGGTCCCGCCCGTCGAGGAGGTCACCTCGCCGCCCCCGGTGGCGCCCGCCCTGCCCGAGGTCTCCCGGCTGCGCCAGGGGGCCGCGTCGGCCGGGTGGGCCGTTGCCGGCGCAGCTGGCTTCGTGGCGCTGTGGGCGCTGGCGGCGTCCCACAACCCCAAGCTGCCGGCACCCGGCGACACCTTCACCGTGCTGAAGGAGCTGCTGTCGGACCCGTTCTACGACAACGGCCCGGACGACAAGGGTGTCGGCCTGCTGGTGTGGGCGACGCTGCTGCGGGTGTTCAAGGGCTGGACCCTGGCCACGCTGGTGGGGGTCCCGCTGGGGCTGCTCGTCGGGACCAGCCGCCGGGCCTGGCAGGCACTCAACCCGGTGATCCAGGTCCTGCGCCCGGTGTCGCCGCTGGCCTGGTTCCCGATCCTGGCCTTCGCCCTGGGCCAGTCGGAGCTGGCCTCGGTCTGGACGGTGTTCGTGATCGCGCTGTGGCCCACGGTGCTCAACACCGCCGCGGGCGCCGCAGCGGTACCGGCCGATCAGCGCGACGTGGCCCGGGTGTTCCGGTTCGGCCGGGTGGCCTACCTGCGCCACGTGCTGATCCCGAACGTCCTGCCCTTCACGGTCACCGGGCTGCGGTTGTCGATGGGGATCGGCTGGATCGTGATCGTCGCCGTCGAGATGCTCGGCGGTACCTCGGGCATCGGCCGCCAGATCTGGACCTGGTACAACGCCCTGGACCTGTCGAAGGTGGCGGCCGGCATCATCATCGTCGGCGTCGTCGGCCTGGTGCTCGACCTGTTGCTGCTGCGCCTGGCCAAGGCGGTCGCCCTGGACGACGGGAGCGCGGCATGAGCGCCGAACCTCGTCGTGCGCTCGAGGTGCGGGGCGCGTGGAAGTCGTTCGTCCACGACGGCCGGGCCCAGGCGGTCCTGCGGGGCATCGACCTGACGGTCGAGCCAGGCGAGCTGGTCTCGCTCATCGGGCACTCGGGCTGCGGCAAGTCGACGCTGATCCGGGCGCTGGGCGGGCTGGTGAAGCTCGACGGGGGGACGATCCGGCTGGACGGCGCGCTGGTCACGGGACCCGGCCCCGACCGGGCCATGGTGTTCCAGAACTACTCGCTGCTCCCCCGGCTGAGCCTGGTGAACAACGTGCGCGCGGCGGTGCGCTCGGCCCGGCCCGACAAGTCGCGCGCCGCGGCCGACGACGCGGCCGAGCGGTACCTGACGGCCGTCGGCCTGTGGGACGCGAAGGACAAGAAGCCCGGCCAGGTCTCGGGCGGCATGCAGCAGCGGGCCGCCGTGGCCCGGGCCTTCGCCGTCGAGCCCCGGGTCCTGCTGGCCGACGAGCCGTTCGGAGCCCTCGACGCCCTGACCCGGGCCCGGCTGCAGGCCCAGCTCATCGAGCTGTGGACCAGCGAGTCCGACACCGAGATCGTGGTCATGGTCACCCACGGCATCGATGAGGCCATCCTGCTGTCGGACCGGATCGTGGTCATGGGCAACCCGCCCGGCCCCTCCGTGGTCGACGTGATCCCGGTCGAGCTGGCCCGGCCGCGCGACCGGGTGTCGGTGATCGACGACCCGCACTACCGCGAGGTGCAGGAGCGGCTGCTCCACCTGCTGACGGCGGAGGGCCTGGCCGATGCGAACGGGAGGGCGGCCTAGATGACGGGCGCAGCGCCGCAGCAGCCCCTGGTCGTCGCCGGCTACGGCATGGTCGGCCACCGCTTGCTGGAGGCACTGGCGGGCCGGGGCCTGCTGGGTGCCGGCGCGCCCTGGGAGGTGGTCGTGGTGGGCGAGGAGCCGCACGCGGCCTACGACCGGGTGTCGCTCAGCTCCTACGTCGACGGCCTGGGCGCGGAGGATCTCAGCCTGGGCGCGCCGGGCTTCCACGACACGCCGGGTCTCACGGTGCACCTCGGCGACCGGGTCGCTGCCGTCGACACCGCTGGCCGCGCCGTGACCACCGCGGAGGGCCGGGTCATCGGCTACGACGCGCTGGTCCTGGCCACGGGATCGGTGCCCTTCGTGCCGCCGATCCCCGGCACCGGGACACCAGGGGCGTTCGTCTACCGGACCATCGACGACCTGGAGGCCATCCGCATGTGGGCCGCCGGTTGTCGCACCGGGGTGGTGGTCGGTGGCGGGCTGCTCGGCCTGGAGGCGGCCAACGCGCTCCGGAAGCTGGGGGTGGCGACGACGGTGGTCGAGTTCGCCTCCCGGCTGATGCCGGTGCAGCTCGACGACGGCGCAGCCGCAGTGCTGCAGGACCGCATCGAGGCGCTGGGGATCACAGTGCACACGGGATGCGCGGCGTCGGCCGTCCGCGACGAGGGTGGCCAGGTGGTCGGGCTCGACATCCAGGGCTGGGACGAGCCTCTACCGGCCGACCTCGTGGTGTTCGCGGCCGGCGTCCGCCCCCGTGACGACCTGGCCCGGGCCGCTGGCATCGAGGTCGGCGAGCGCGGCGGCATCGTGATCGACGACGGCTGCGCCACGTCGGCAGCCGGCGTGTACGCGATCGGCGAGTGCGCCGCCCACCGGGGACGGGTCTACGGGCTGGTGGCCCCGGGCTACGCGATGGCCGACGTCCTCGCCGACCGCCTGGCTGGCGGTGGGGCCAGCTTCACCGGCGCCGACACCTCCACCCGGCTCAAGCTCCTCGGGATCGATGTGGCCAGCATCGGGGACGGCCACGGCACCGCCACCCCCGGCAGCCGGGCCCTCGTCTACACCGACCCGCTGGCCGGGGACTACCGGAAGGTGGTGGTGACCGGCGACGGCCGGCGGGTGGTCGGCGGGATCCTGGTCGGCGACCTGTCCGCCTATCCCCTCCTCGTCCAGTACGCCCGGGGGTTGCTCGACACCCCCGAGCGGATCGATGCCCTGATCGCCCCTACCGGAGCCGCCGCGGGAGGGGACGTCGGCGGTGTTGCCGGGCTCCCACCCTCCGCCGTGGTGTGCTCGTGCAACACCGTCGACGCCGGCACCATCCGGGCGGCGATCCAGGATGGCGCCGAGGACGTCGGCGCCATCAAGGCCTGCACGCGGGCCGGCAGCACCTGCGGCAGCTGCGTGCCGTTGCTGGCGGACCTGGTCGACGACGAGCGCCGCAAGGCGGGCCGGGAGGTCCGGCGCACGCTCTGCGAGCACTTCGACCTCACCCGCCAGGAGCTGTTCGACATCGTGCGGGTACGACAGATCCGCAGCTTCGCGAGCCTCCTCGCCGAGCACGGACGGGGCCAGGGCTGCGAGATCTGCAAGCCGGCCGTGGCGTCGATGTTCGCGTCGATGGCCAGCGGCTACATCCTGGACGGCGAGCAGGCGACCCTGCAGGACACCAACGACCACTTCCTGGCCAACCTCCAGCGCGACGGGACCTACTCGGTGGTCCCGCGGGTGCCGGGTGGCGAGATCACGCCCGAGAAGCTGATCGCCCTGGGCGAGGTGGCTCGGGACTTCGACCTCTACACCAAGATCACCGGCGGCCAGCGCATCGACCTGTTCGGGGCCCGGGTCGAGCAGCTCCCGGCGATCTGGGGCCGCCTGGTGGAGGCCGGCTTCGAGTCCGGGCACGCCTACGGCAAGGCCCTGCGGACCGTGAAGTCGTGCGTGGGCACCACCTGGTGCCGGTACGGCGTCCAGGATGCGGTGGGGCTCGCCATCCGCCTGGAGCTGCGCTACCGGGGCCTGCGGTCGCCCCACAAGGTGAAGTGCGCCGTCTCCGGCTGCGCTCGGGAGTGCGCCGAGGCCCAGGGCAAGGACATCGGCGTCATCGCCACCGAACGGGGCTGGAACCTCCACGTCTGCGGGAACGGCGGCATGAAACCCCAGCACGCCGTGCTGCTGGCCAGCGACCTCGACACCGAGACCCTGGTCCGCTACGTGGACCGGTTCCTCATGTACTACATCCGGACCGCCGACCGACTGGAGCGGACCGCCACCTGGTTCAACAAGCTCGACGGCGGGATCGACCACCTGCGCAGCGTGGTCGTCGAGGACTCGCTGGGCCTCGCCGCGGAGCTGGAGGCCGACATGGGCCGCCATGTGGCGACCTACGAGTGCGAGTGGAAGGCCACGTTGGAGGATCCGCAGCGCCTGGCCCGGTTCCGCAGCTTCGTCAACGTCGACGCGCCCGACCCGTCGCTGGTGTTCGTGCGCGAGCGCGGGCAACGGCGGCCGGCGCTCCCCGACGAGCGCGAGGCCGCCGTGAGGGTGTCCGCCCGTGTGGGCTGACGTGGCGGCCGTCGACCAGCTCACCCCGGGCCGGGGCGTGGCCGCGCTGGTCGGTGGCCGCCAGGTCGCGGTGTTCCTGGTCGACGGGGGCGAGGTGCTCGCCGTCGACAACTACGACCCCTTCAGCGGCGCCCACGTCCTCAGCCGCGGCATCGTGGGCGACCGGGCGGGGGCGGTGAAGGTGGCGTCGCCGGTCTACAAGCAGTCCTTCGACCTGCGCACCGGGCAGTGCCTGGACGACGAGGCGGTGCGAATCGCCACCTACCCGGTGCGGATCCGCGCCGGCCGGGTCGAGGTGGCGGTGCCGTGACCGCCGTGACCGGGCCTGTCGTGACCGGAGCCGCCCGGGAGTCGGCCGAGCGGCCGGAGCTGCTGGCCCTCGACGCCGGGCAGCACTACCGCTTCGGGTTCGACATGGGGGCCTGCATCGGCTGCCACTCCTGCGAGGTGGCGTGCGCCGAGCAGAACGGCCTTCCCCCCGACACCGTGTGGCGGCGGGTCGGCGAGATCGAGGGCGGCGCGCACCCCGACACCCGCCGCTTCCACCTCTCGATGGCCTGCAACCACTGCCTGGAGCCCACGTGCCTGGCCGGTTGCCCCACCAACGCCTACCTCAAGCTCGACAACGGCGTCGTCCAACACCAGCCCGACGAGTGCATCGGCTGCCAGTACTGCACCTGGAACTGCCCGTACTCGGTGCCGGTGTTCCAGCCCGACCGGCGGATCGTCACCAAGTGCGACATGTGCCTCCCCCGTCTGGAGCACGGCCTGGCACCGGCATGCGTCGGCGCCTGCCCCACCGAGGCCATCACCGTCGAGCCCATGGACGTCGAGAGCTGGCGCGCCGATCACCGGGCGGCCGACGGGCCCAACCTGCCTTCGGCCGACATCACGCTGTCGACCACCCGCATCGCCCTCCCCGCGGGCGTGCCGCTCGAGACCTACGCCGCCAGCGACCACCACCTGCGGCCCGAGCATCCCCACACCCCGCTGATCGTCCTCACCCTGCTCACGCAGGTCGCCGTGGGCGCGAGCTACGCCGGAGCCCGACCCGTCGCCGCCCTGCTGGCCGCGGCGGCTCTCGCCGCGTCGCTGCTGCACCTCGGCCGGCCGGTGCACGGCTGGAAGGCGCTGCGCAACCTGCGCCGCTCGTGGCTGTCCCGGGAGGTGGCGCTGTTCGGCGCGTACGGCGCCGCCGCCACCGCCGCCGTCGCCGTTCCGGCGGTGGCGCCGGTCGCGGCCGTGCTGGGAGCGGCGGGCGTGTTCGCCAGCGCCCGGCTCTACATCGTGCCGGGCCGCCCGGCCTGGAGCTCGCCGCTGACCGTCGCGCAGTTCGAGCTGACCGCGGCCCTCGCAGCCGCCGTGGTCACCGGGCGTCCGGCGCTGGTGGCGGGCCTGGCCGGGGCACAGCTGGGGGTGTCCCTGGCCAACCTGGCCCGGCTGCGGCTGTCCCGGCAGTTCGAGGCCCGCGGGACCGTGCGGTTGACGCTGCGCTGGTTCGGGCCGCTGTTCGCGCTCCGGGTCGCGGCCGCGCTGGCCGGCATCATCCTCGCGGCCTCGGGTAGCGGTGTGCTGGCGGCAGCAGCGCCCTGTGCCGTGGCCGAGATGGCCAACCGTTACCTCTTCTACGTGACCGTCGTGCCTCTCAACATGCCCGGCAACTTCTTCCGCGGCCGGAGCATCCCCCGGTGACCCGCGCTTCCACCCGAGGCAACAGGTCTCGCCTTACACCCGCACGAGGCGCTGGGTCCCGGCCCCCGGGACCCATCGCCTCAGGCTCGAGGTTTCGGGACCTGTTGCCTCGGGTCCTGGGGCTGGGGCACGGGGGTGAGCGCTACGGCTACGAGGTCGACGAGCTGATCGGGCCGGTCAGCGGATCGCGGCGACCGCACCGCTGGGTCAAGACCACCTGCGGCTACTGCTCGGTCGGCTGCGGGATGCTGGCCGGCGAGCGTGACGGCCGCATCGTCGCCGTGCGCGGCGACCCCGACCACCCCGTGAACCAGGGCCGGCTCTGTCCCAAGGGGTTGTCCGAACACCACACGCTCACCGCCCCCGGCCGCCTCACCGCCCCCCTGCAACGGGACGCGACCGGCCGCCTCCGGCCGGTGAGCTGGGATCGGGCGCTCGACGCCGTCGCCACCGGGTTCCGGCAGCTGCTCGACGAGCACGGACCCGAAGCGGTGGCCGTGCTCTCCACCGGCCAGCTGGTGACCGAGGAGTTCTACGCCCTCGGCAAGCTGGTCCGCCTCGGTCTCGGCCTGGCCCACTACGACGGCAACACCACGCTGTGCATGGCCAGCGCCGTCTCGGGCTACAAGCTCAGCTTCGGCAGCGACGGCCCACCCGGCTGCTACGACGACCTGGCCCGGGCCGACGTGGTGCTGCTGATCGGCGCCAACATCGCCGACAACCACCCGTTGCTCGCACCCCGGGTGCTCGGGAACCGGCGGGCCCACATCGTCGCCGTCGACCCCCGGGTCACCAAGACCGCGATGGTCGCCGATCGCCACCTGGCCCTCCGACCCCGTACCGACGTCACCCTGCTCAACGGGATCATCAAGGTCCTGATCGACGAGGACCTGGTCGACCGGGACTACGTCGCCGCCCACACCACGGGCTTCGAGGCGCTGGTCGCCCACGTCGAGCGCTACCCGCTGGAGCGGGTGGCCAACGAGTGCGGCCTGCCCGCCGACGCCATCCGGGACGTGGCTCTCCGCTTCGGGCGGGCCGAGCGAGCCGTCGTCGCCTGGACCATGGGCGTCAACCACTCCGTGCAGGGCACCGAGACCGTGGCCCTGATCAACACGCTGTGCCTGCTCACCGGCAACATCGGTCGGGCCGGCGCCGCGCCGTTCTCCATCACCGGCCAGTGCAACGCCATGGGCACCCGCGAAGCCGGCTTCACCACCTCGATGCCCGGCTACCGGCCCTACGACGACCCCGACGCCCGGGTCGAGCTGGCCCGACGGCTCGGGATCGACGAGTCCCGCCTCCCGACCGGACGGGGCCGGGCCTACCCGGACATCGTCAACGCGGTGATCGACGGTCGGATCAAGGGTCTGTGGGTCATCGCCACCAACCCGACGGTGTCGTTCCCCAACCGCGAGCTGCTGGAGTTCGCGCTCGACCGCCTCGACCTGCTGGTGGTGCAGGACGGCTTCGCCACGCCCACCACCGCCCGGGCCCACGTGGTGCTGCCGGCGGCGATCTGGGGCGAGAAGGACGGCACGTTCACCAACTCCGAGCGCCGGGTGTCACGGGTCCGCAAGGTGGTCGATCCGCCCGGTGAGGCCCGCAGCGACTTCGCCATCCTCCTCGACCTGGCCGGACGGCTCGGCCTCCGCGACGAGCTGTTCCCGGGCTGGGCCGGGCCGGAGCACGCCTTCGAGGAGTGGCGCGAGGTCTCGGCCGGCCGGCTCTGCGACTACAGCGGCCTCACCTGGGACGCGATCGAGGCTGCGGGCGGTGTCCAGTGGCCCGCGCCGGCGGACGCGCCCGCCGGTCGGTCCCACCTGTACGAGGACGGGACGTTCCCGACCCCGGATGGGCGGGCCCGTCTGCACTGCGTCGATCCGGTGCCCATCGGCGACCGGCCCCGGGCCCGGTTCCCCCTGCTGCTCAACACGGGCCGCACCGTGGAGCACTGGCACACCCGCACCAAGACCGGGCGGGTCGAGGTCCTCGAACGGCTGGCGCCCGAGGCGTGGGTCGAGGTCAACCCGGCCGACGCGCAGGCGCTGCGGATCCGGTCGGGCGACGTCGTGCGCCTGGTGTCCGAGCGGGGCGCGATCGACCACATCGTCGTGCGGGTCACGGCTGTGGTGCGGCCCGGCGAGGTGTTCGTCCCGTTCCACTACGACGAGGCCTGCGCCAACCGCCTCACCATGAACGAGTTCGACCCCATCTCCCGGGAGCCCAACTACAAGCAGTGCGCCGTCCGCCTGGAGCGGTCGCCGGCCGGCCGCCGTTGACCACGGGATCAGCGCCGCTCCGGGCCGGCCGCGTCAGACGGCGGTGACTCCCGGGAAAGCGGCCCGAAACAGCCCGGTAACCGGGTCGTGCGACGATGCCCCAGCTATGGCTCCCACGGCACTAGACGGCTTCACGGTGGGGGTGACGGCCGATCGGCGCTGGGAGGAGCAGGCCGAGCTGCTGTCCCGGCGTGGCATCGCCGTGCTCCACGGACCGACCATCCGCACCCTGCCGCTGGTGTCGGATCCCGTCCTACGGGCGGTGACCGAGGACCTGGTGGACCGGCCCCCGGACGTCCTGGTGGCCAACACGGCCATCGGTGTCCGGGCCTGGTTCTCGGAGGCCGAGAGCCACGGCCTGGGCGACGCCCTGGCCGAAGCGCTGCGCGGTGCCACGGTCATGGCCCGGGGACCGAAGGCGGCAGGCGCGGTGCACGCCGCCGGGCTCGACGTCGCCTGGCGGGCCTCGTCCGAGACCCTGGCCGAGCTGCGCGACACGCTGCTCGACGAGGGGGTGTCCGGCTCCCGGATCGCGTTCCAACGCGACGGTGGCGACGACGTCCAACAGGTGGCCGGCGAGCTCCGGGCCGCGGGCGCCGACGTCGTCGAGGTGCCCGTGTACCGTTGGCAGCTGCCCCGGGACGTCCGGCCCGCCCTTCGCCTGGCCGAGGCCGCCATCGAGCGCCGCCTCCACGCCGTGACCTTCACCAGCGGCCCCTCGGTGCGCAACCTGCTCGCGATCGCGGGCCAGGCCGAGCTGGACCAACCGCTGCGGGCCGCCTTCGCCGAGCCGGCCCGCGGTGTCAGTGCGGTCTGCGTGGGACCGGTGTGCGCGGCGACCGCCCGGGAGCAGGGCATCGAGCGGATGGTCACCCCCCACCGGGCCCGACTCGGCCCGATGGTCCGGGCGCTGCACCAGGACCTGGCGGCTCGCATCGCCACCATCCGGGTCGACGGCCGGGCGGTCGAGGTCCGGGGCACGACGGTCGCGACGCCGGACGCGACGGTGGACCTGGCGGTGCGGGAGGTCCAGCTCCTCCGGGCGCTCGCGGCCCGGCCCGGTGCCGTTTCGTCCAAGCGGGAGCTGCTGGGCCGGGTCTGGGGCTCCGGCCTGGCGAATCCGCACGTGGTCGAGGTGACGGTGGGCCGGTTGCGGCGCCGGCTCGAACCGCTCGGCATCACCGTGGCGACCGTGCCCCGCCGGGGCTACCGGCTCACCCTCCTCGAACCCTACGTGGCCGTCAGTCGCTGATCGCCTTGCGGACCGCCGCGTGGATCCCCACCAGCAGGCCCATGGCCAAGATGGGGAAGATCGGCCAGAACGGCGAGTCCTGGGCGACGAGGTTGACGGCCCAGTAGAGGACCAGCAGGAAGACGGACAGCACCGCCGACGTGTAGAGGTGCAGCCGGAAGGCCCGGGAGCCCATCAACCCCCGGCGCGTCCGGCCGGGTGCGGTCGCGGCCGCGGTATGCGATGCCGGGCGGAGCTCGGGGAGGTCCGCGAGCAGCGGCATCAGCTCGCCGCGGATGCGGGCGACGACGACGGCGTTGGTGCGCTCCTCGAACTCGCTGAGGTCGATGCGGCCGGCACCGAAGTGGGCCCGCAGCTCGTCGAGGACGGCCGTGCGCTCCTCGTCGGACACCCGCACGTCCTGGCGGGCGACCGGCCCGGGCACCGGGTGCCCGGGATCGCGGTGATTCCCTCGATGTTCCTGCTCAGGTACCAGCTCAGCCACCCCGCCTCCCGTCACGCGTCCGGCAACAGCTCCTTGTCGAACAGCACACCACGCCCCTCGCACATCGGGCAATGGGTGGAGAAGGACTCGAGCAGTCCTTCGCCGATGCGCTTGCGGGTCATCTCGCACAACCCCAGCTCGGAGATCTCGAACACCTGGGTGCGGGTCTTGTCCCGGGACAGGGCGTCGCGGAACACCCTGGTGACCTCTTCCCGGTTGTCCCGCCGCTCCATGTCGATGAAGTCGACGACGATGATGCCGCCGATGTCGCGCAACCGCAGCTGCCGCGCCACCTCGACCGCCGCTTCGAGGTTGTTCCTGAACACCGTCTCCTCGAGGCTCGACTTCCCCACGTTCTTGCCGGTGTTGACGTCGATGACCGTCAAGGCCTCGGTGTGCTCCACGATCAGCGACCCGCCCGACGGCAGCCAGACCTTGCGGTCCAGGGCCCGGTGCAACTGCTCGTGGACGTGGTGCCGCTCGAACAGCGGCAGCGCCTCGGCCGACCGCTCGTAGTACTCGACCCGGTCGGCCAGCGCCGGGCTTATCGAGCCCACGTAGTCGCGCACGGCCTCGTAGAGGTCGTGGTCGTCGATGACGATGCTGCGGTAGTCCTTGTTGAACTCCTCGCGGATGACCCGCACGGCCATGTCCGGCTCGCGGTAGAGCAGCTGGGGAGCCTTGGACCGCTTGGCCAGCTGGTCGATCTGGTCCCACTGCTTCAGCAGGCGGCGGACGTCGTTCTCGATCTCCTGGCTGGTGACGCCCTCGGCGGCGGTCCGGACGATGATGCCGTGCTGGGCCGGCTTCACCCGGTCCAGGACCTGACGCAGGCGGCGCCGCTCGTCGTCGGGAAGGCGCTTGGAGATGCCGTAGGTCGCCGAGTTCGGGATGAGCACCACGAACCGGCCCGGCAGCGAGACCTCCTGGGTGAGGCGCGCGCCCTTGGCGCCGATGGGGTTCTTGGTGACCTGGCACAGGATGACCTGGCCGCCCTTCAAGACCTGCTCGATGCGGGGCTGGCCCGAGCGCTCGACGTCCTCGGGGTCGTAGTGGACGTCGCCCCGGTACAGGACGGCGTTCTTCGGGGTGCCGATATCGACGAACGCGGCCTCCATGCCGGGGAGGACGTTCTGGACCCGACCCAGGTAGATGTTGCCGTGGATCTGGGAGATGTCGTCCGACGGGCGGGACACGTAGTGCTCGATCAGGGCCCGCCCCTCGAGGACCGCGATCTGGGTGGCCTTGCGGCTGACGTGGACGCACATCATGTAGCGCCCGACCGGCCGGCCCTTGCGCTCGCGGCCGCGCTGGCGCTCGAGGACGTCGTCGTCCAGCTCGAGCGGCTCGTTGGGCAGCAGCGCCTCGACGGGCTCGGTGCGCCGGCCGTCCTGCCTGCCGCGCCCGGTGGAGCCGTTGCCGCCTCCGCCGTTCCCGCCGCCCTTGCCCCGCCGGCGGCGGCGCTTGCGGCGGCCTGAGCCGGTGGCGTCGCCGTCGGACCGCCCGTCGCTGCCGGCCTGGGCGGGCGGCGGCGCCGGCATGGTGTCGCCGATCTTGGGCTTGGCCGGTGCGCCACGGGGCGCCGCCTTGCGCACCAGGGCCCGGTTCGCCGCCTCGACGGTGGCCGGGCGGCCCTCGCTGTGCCGCTCGGGCAGCTCGGGCTGGCGGTCACGGTCGCCATCGCCGTCGCCGGCGGCCGCGGCATCACCCGCGGTCGGTGCGACGGACGCGGCGTCCCCGGCCGCGGCTGGGGTGCCGGTCGCTCCGGCCGCCCTCCGGCCGTCGGACGGACCGCCTTCGGCGTCGCCCGACGCCGAGTCGGCCCGGGCCTTGGAGCGCTTCCGGCCGCCCCGCGAACCCCGGCGGCGCCGCTTGCGCTGCGCTCCGTCGCTCGTTGCGCTGCTGCCGTCGTCGGCGTCAGCCGGCGCGCCGGCGCGCGCTTCTGCGTCGTCCTCCCGGGTGGCGGGGCGCCCTTCGGGCACCTCCCGCCGCGCCTCGATCTCGGACATCTGTCGATTCCCTTCTCATGACGCACGCGCCTGCTGCGTGCGGGTCAGCGTCGCTACTCGACTCCGGTCCGGCCCGGTCGGGTGGTCCTCCCGGGCGGGATCGGGGTCGACCGACAGCAGAGGGATGACCTCCTGCCGGGCGCCGCCGACTTGCGTCCACTGGTGGATGCGCACCACTCGACGTACCTCTGTCGCCGGGTGGAGCGCGCGAGCCAGCTCGGCTGGTCGCAAACCTCGGGGTTGGGTCGCCAGCTCGGCTTCGACGACAGTGCTGCCGTCGGCCGCTGGGCCCAGAGCCCGCAAGCTGAGGATACCGGAGCGAACGTCCTCGACCGCCTCCTGCCCCTTGCGGGTGCGGGCGATGACCAGCTCGGAGGCGGCCAGCGCCCGGTCGACCAGGGTCGCCACCGCCGCTTCGGTCTCGCTCAGCTCGATGTGCCAGGTGCAGCTGGTGACCGCCTGCTGGAGCGACGGCATGCCGGGCTCCAGATCGACGACCGCCTGCACCTCCATCCCGACCGGTAGCGCCACGGTGAGCAGGGTCGGGGCCTGCTCGAGATCGACACCAGAGGACCCCCCGTCCCGCAAGCTGATGTCGAGGTATTCGCCGAGGGACTCGTACCCGGTGGACAGGGCCAGCCCGAAGCTGAGCTTCGGCCGGGGTGAGAAGCCCTCGGTGTAGGCGATCGGGACGCCGGCGCGGCGCAGCGCCCGCTCCCAGATCCGGGCGACGTCGCGGTGGCTGACGAAGCGCACCTTGCCGGTCTTGGCGAACCGGGCCCGCAGCCGCCGGCTCACGATGGCGCTCCGCTCAACGCGGCCGCGGCCGCCGGCTTCCGGACGCCGGGCAGGAGGGTCACCGGGACCTCGGAGCCCCGGGTCAGATCCTGGCCCGTGCCCTGGCTCCCGCCCGCCGGCGGGACGGCCGACGCCACCACGTGCTCGATGCCGTAGCCGGTGCAGGCGCCGCAGTCGTAGCACGGCGTCCAGCGGCAGTCCGGCAGGCCCACCTCGGCCAGGGCGTCCCGGAAGTCCTGCCAGAGGAAGTCCTTGTGCAGCCCCGCGGAGAGGTGGTCCCAGGGCAGGACCTCGTCCTCGTGCCGATGCCGGTACACGTACCAGTCGACGTCCAGCCCGGCCTCGGCCATCGCGTCGAGCCACAGGTCGACGTCGAGGTGCTCGCTCCACTCCTGGAACGTGCCACCCTTGCGCCACACCCGCTCGATGACCGGCCCCAGCCGCCGGTCGCCCCGCGACACCAACCCCTCGGCCAGGGTGGCCCGGGGGTCGTGCCAGGTCAGCTGCAACGACCGCGTGCGCCGAGCACCGTCGCGCAGCAGCCCGATCTTGCGGCCCAGCTCGTCCAGGGTGTTCTGGCCGAACCACTGGAACGGCGTGAACGGCTTGGGGACGAACCCCCCGACGGAGGCCTTGACCGTCGGGTTGCGGTGATGCCGCCGACCGATGTCGACGCAGTTGCGGGCCAGGTCGAGGATCCCCAGCGTGTCCTGGTCGGTCTCGGTCGGCAGGCCGGTCAGGAAGTACAGCTTGACCCGGCGCCAGCCCTGGCTGAACGCGCTCTCGACCGCGCTGTACAGGTCCTCCTCGCGGATGAGCTTGTTGATCACCTGCCGCATGCGCCACGACCCGGCCTCGGGGGCGAAGGTCAGCCCGGTGCGACGGGCCTTCTGGATCTCGGCCGCTATGCCGACCGTGAAGGCGTCGACCCGCAGGCTGGGGAGGCTCACCGAGATCTGGCCGCATCCGGTGGGGTCGTCGACGATGTCCCGGACCACGCCTTCGATGCCCGAGAAGTCGGCCGACGACAGGCTGGTCAGCGACACCTCGTCGTAGCCGGTGCGGCGCAGCCCGTCGCTCACCATGGTCCGCACCTGGTCGGCCGGCCGCTCGCGCACCGGCCGGGTGATCATCCCGGCCTGGCAGAACCGGCAGCCCCGGGTACAGCCCCGGAACACCTCCACGTTGAGCCGGTCGTGGACCACCTCGGTCAGCGGCACCAGCTGGTTGCGGGGGTAGGGCCAGTCGGCCAGGTCGGCGATGGTCCGCTTCTCGACCCGCTCGGGCACCTCCGGGTAGCGGGGGCGGACCGCCCGGATGTGGGGACCGTCGTAGTCCACCTCGTACATCGCCGGGACGTACACCCCATCGATGCCCGCGAGGGCCCGCAGGACCGCCTCGCGGCTGCCCCCGGCTTCGCGGCCACCGCGCTTCCACTCGGCCAGCACCGCCGTGATCTCGCCCACCACCTGCTCGCCGTCGCCGAGGACCACGAAATCGAGGAAGTCGGCCAGCGGCTCGGGGTTGTAGGTGCAATGCCCGCCCGCGGCGACCAGCGGATCGGTGGCGGCGCGCTCGGCGGCGCGCACCGGCACCCCGGCCAGGTCGATGCAGTTGAGCAGGTTGGTGTAGGTCAGCTCGGCGGACAGGTTGAAGGCCAGGACGTCGAAGTCACGCGCCGCCCGGTGGGTGTCGACCGAGAACAGCGGGATGCGCTCCCGGCGCAGCACCGCTTCGAGGTCGGTCCACGGCGCGTAGGACCGCTCGGCCACCGCGTCGTCCCGCTCGTTGAGGATCTCGTAGAGGATCTGCAAGCCCTGGTTGGGCAGGCCGATCTCGTAGGTGTCCGGGTAGGTCAGCAGCCACGCGACCCGATGCGGAGCGTGCCGTGGCCGCTGCGCGCCGAGCTCCAGCCCGATGTACCGGGCCGGCTTCTCGACGCTCGCCAGGTGGGGTTCGAGCTGGGTCCAGACATCCCGCATCTGCCGCCCAGGGTAGCGGGGGGCCGTGGCGCGCCCCGAACCCCCTGGTGGTTAGGGCCAGGCACCAATCAACGGAAGCGGCGCATGTGGACGTTCATCACCAGCCCCAGCGCAGCCCACGACGCGAGGGTGGACGATCCTCCGTAGCTCATGAACGGCAGCGGGATGCCGGTGATCGGCATGATCCCCATGGTCATGCCCACGTTCTCGAACACCTGGAACACCAGCATGGACAGCACCCCGCCGCAGAGCAGCATCCCCAGGCGGTCCCGGGCGATCTGCGCCGTCCGCCAGGTCCGCCAGCAGAGCACCCAGAACAGCGTGAGGACGGTGGCGCAGCCGGCGAAGCCCAACTCCTCGCCCAGCGCGGTGAAGATGAAGTCGGTGTGCTGCTCGGGAACGATGCCGAGCCGGGTCTGGGTGCCCTCGAACAGACCCTTGCCGCTCGCTCCCCCGGAGCCGAGGGCGATCTTGGCCTGGTCGGAGTTGTAGGTCTCGGGTGACCCGGTCTCGGACTCCAGGAAGACCGTCAGCCGGTCGCGCTGGTACTCCTCGAGCATGTCGGAGTTGAGCACTCCGATCACGCCGATGACCCCGACAGCGGTGATGACCACCAGGTGCCGTAGCCGGGCCCCGGCCACCAGCAGCATCCCCATGGCGATGGCCACGAACACCAGCGCCGTCCCCATGTCGGGCTGCAGCAGGATCAGCGCCATCGGGAACCCGAGGGCCAGCAGCGCGCCCAGCACCCAGCGGGCGGCCAGCGGCGGCTCGGGTCGGGCCAGCAGCACAGCCACGGCGACGATCACCACCACCTTGGCCAGCTCGGCGGGCTGCAGCTGGAACGCCCCCACCTGGAACCACGCCTGGGTCCCCCGCCGTTCGGTCCCGAGGCCGGTGAGGACCAGACCGAGGAGCACGATGGCCAGCGCGTACGGCAGCCAGGCCCAGTCGCGGAGGCGGCGGTAGTCGACGCTGGCCACCAGGATCATCGTGGCGAAGCCCATGCCGATGAACACCAGTTGGCGCCGCAGGTAGGACAGGTCGTAGGCGTTGGGGTCGGTGCCCCGGGTCGAAGACAGGATCATCAGCGCCCCCAGCGCCGAGATGCCGACCGCCGCCAGCAGCAGCAAGAGATCGGCGTGACGCCACACGGGCGGGGGCTTCCGGCGGTAGGGGCCGGTCTCGATCCGGCGCTCGGGGGCTGGGCTCCCGTTGGTGCGGCGGTAGGCGGCGATCTCCCGCCAGCGCGTCCGGGGGAAGTCGACGCTGGTCATCGCCCACCCCGTTCCCGCCGGCCCTCAGTCATAGGTCGACCCGCCCGAGACGAGGCCGCCGATGTCGGCGGCCGGTTGCCCGCCGAGCGGTGCCGGCGCCAACGGGGCCGCTCCGCTCAGCGCGTCGAAGAGCGCGCGGGCCACCGGCGCAGCGTTCGTCCCGCCGAAGCCCGACTCGCCCATGAACACCGAGATGGCGTAGTGAGGATCCTGGACCGGACCGAACGACGCGAACACCGCCGTGTCGGCCTTGTTGTCGACCTGGGCCGTGCCGGTCTTCCCGGCCACCGTCCAGTTCTGGTGGTCGAACCCCGAGAAGGCCCGGGCCGCCGTGCCGCTCTGGGTCACGCCGATCAGCCCCTCGAGGATCGGCTCACGGACCTCGGGCGGCAGATCGACCTGCCCGGCCACCACCGGGTCGACCGCCACCGGGTCCGCCTCGCCGGGAGGCTCGACGCGGATCGCGATCTGGGGCTCGAACCGGGTCCCGCCGTTGGCGAGTGTGGCGTAGCCGTTGGCCAGCTGCAGGGGCGTGACCAGGACGTCGCCCTGCCCGACGGCCAGGTTGACGTTGTCGCCCGTGCGCCAGACGTCGTCGCAGGTGGGGTCGTCCAGGCTCGCGCAGTAGTCGTGCTTCCACTGCGGGGTCGGCAGCCGGCCCGAGAGCTCGTCGGACAGCGGGATGCCGGTCGGCGAGCCGATGCCCCAGCCCCGGATGTACTGCTGGATGCCGTCGTCACCCCCGAGCCGGTCGCGCTGGAGCCAGAACTGTGCACCCACGTTGTAGAAGAACGCGTCGGAGGAGATGGTCAGCGCCCGGGGGATGGTGAGCCGCCCGTAGGCGGCACCGCCCGCGTTGCTACGGAAGCAGTGGGGGTCACCGCGGCAGCCCGGGATCTGGTAGCCGCCGCTGTCGTAGAACACGGTGTCCGCCGAGAGCAGCCCGGACTGCAGCGCCGCGTAGCCGGTGAACAGCTTGAACGTCGACCCGGACGCCCACTGGCCCTGGATGGCCCAGTTGTTGAGCGGATAGTGGTTGGCGGGGTCGGTCAGGAAGGCCCACTCGCTGGCGTCGATGCCGTCGACGAAGGTGTTCGGGTCGTAGGTCGGATAGGAGGCCATGGCGAGCACCTGGCCGTTGGTCGGGTCCTCGACGACCACCGCACCGGTGGTGGCGCTGTTCGGCTCGTTGCCGCTCCGCGGAGGGCGCTCCCGCGCGACGGCCAGGCCCTGCTCCAGCCGCTGCTGGGCCAGCGCCTGCAGGTCGATGTCGATGCTGAGGACCATGTCGCTCCCCGCGACCGGCAGGGTCTCGCTGATCACCCGCACCGGATCGCCCTCGGCGTCGACCTCGATGCGTCGCAGCCCCGGCGTCCCCCGTAGCTGGGCCTCGTAGGCCTTCTCCACGCCGCTCTTACCGATGTCGTCGTTGAGCGTGTACGGCTTCTCGGTGTTGTCGGCGACCTGGCTGAGCTCGCCCTCGCTGATCTTGCCGACGTAGCCCAGCACGTTGGCGGCCAGCTGGCCGTAGGGATAGCTGCGCACCGCCATGCGTTCCACGCTGACCGAGGGGAACTCGTCGGTGTGCTCCTCGAGGTAGATCTTCAGCTGCTCCGGGACGTCCTGGGCCACCGGGACCGGCGCGTAGCGGCTGAAGCGCTCGTCGTGGATGCTCTGGCGCAGGCCGTCGACGGTGACCGGCTTCCCCACCCGGTTGAGCTCGCCGACCAGGCGGACCAGCACCTCGTCGGCCTGCTCGGCGGGGAGGTTGTCGAAGCTGTTGCGCTCGACAGCCACGACGACCGAGATCCGGTTGTCGACCAGCACCTTGCCGTTGCGGTCGAGGATCCGCCCGCGGGGCGCCGGCACGTGCACCAGCCGGACCCGGTTGGCCTCGGCCTGGACCTGGAACTCGGAGGCATCGATGATCTGCAGGCCGTACAGGCGGGTGAACATCGCGACGAACAACGCCACCGTCACCACCCCGAGCATCGACAGACGCCAGCGGGGAACGGTGTTGGTGCTCATGGGAGGAGAACCCGGTACCGGTCGCTGTCGACCTCGCCGTAGGCCCAGCGCCAAAGCCGCCGCGCGGGCAGGACCAGCAGACCGTTCCACACCGCCACGACGATGGCCGACCGCACCACATCGTTGAACGCGAACGCCATCCCCAGGATCCGGGCGACCACCATGCTGAAGACCACCGCCACGATGCTGATGCCCACGGCCGCCACGACGTGGAACCACCACTGCGGCTCGCGGACCGCCCCCACCGCCCAGCCCGCCGCGTAGCCCGCCAGGACGCAGGTCAGGGCGGACAGCCCGAACGGCGTCCTGAGCAGCAGGTCGTACGACAGGCCGGCCGCGAAGCCGATGGTGGCACCGCGATCGGGACCACCGCTCGACCCGGCGGCGATGGCCATCAGCAGGATCAGGTCGCCCACGGCATCGAACGCGCGCAGATCGGACACCACCGCGACCTGGAGCAGCAGCGCGCAGAACAGCACCAGGCCACATCTACCCAGCAAGCCGAGTCGCTCAGCGATCATTGTGGCGGCTCCCACAAGAGGACGTTGACGAACGAGAGACGACTCACGTCGACCAGCGGTTCCGCCACCAGTTCCAGCGACAGCCCACCGGCTCCCTCCCGGGTGGACGAGACCCGGGCGACGGGGATGCCGTCGGGATAGGCACTGCGATCGACCCCGCTGGTCACCAGCCCCGTACCGTCGGGGACGTCGACACCGGGCTCGATGTTCGAGTCGATCACCAGGGGTTCGCTCCGTCCCTGCCCTCGTGCCGTGCCCAGCGCGCCGGTGTCGGCCACCCGCACCCCCACCCGGAACGCCGGGTTGGTCACCAGCTCGATGCTGGCCCGACCCCCGGAGGCCTGCGTGACCCGGCCCACCAGCCCGCCGGCGGTGACGACCGGCATGTCGATCTGGATCCCCTGGTCGGTGCCCTTGTCGATCTCGACCGTCAGCGACATGTTCGACCGGGGCCCCGACGTCACCCGGGCCGTTACCGTGGGGATGTCGGCCAGCGACCCCAGCTCGAGGCTTTGGGTCAGCTCGTCGAGTTGCCGCCGGGCGTCCTCGCCCTCGACGACCTGGGCCTCGAGGTCGTCCACCTGCTCCCGCAGCTGCTCGTTCTCGTCGCGGATGGCGGCGGTGTCGTCCTCGCTCGCCACCTCGTTCCACCCCCGGCGGATGGGCCGGGACGCGCGCTCGACGGCGTCGGTGAACGGCCCGGTGACGGTGTCGGCGGCGTCGCGGACCGGCAGGAGCGTGGCCGCGTCGCGCTCGTCCACCGCCAGGAGGGTGACCGCGGCGAGGGCCAGCACCGCCAGGCGAGTGCGGGACCCGCGGGAACGCGACTGGGCCACGGTGCTCAGCGGGACGAGGACGAGGAGAAGAGCACGCCGTTGAGGGCCTCGAAGTGCTCGAGCGCCTGGCCCGAGCCGACCGCCACCGCGTGGAGCGGGTTCGGGGCGATCGCCACCGGCATCCCGGTCTCGTCGGTCAGGCGGCTGTCGAGCCCGTTCAGCAGCGCACCTCCGCCGGCCAGCATGATCCCCTGGTCCATGATGTCGGCGGCGAGCTCGGGCGGCGTCATGTCCAAGGTCACCTTCACGGCGTCGACGATGGCGGACACCGGCTCGTCGAGGGCGTCGCGGATCTCCTCCGTGGTGGTGACGATGGTCTTGGGGAGGCCGGTGACGAGGTCGCGGCCCCGGATCTCGGCCTGCACCTCCTGTTCGAGGGGCCAGGCCGACCCCAGCGTGACCTTGACCTCCTCCGCCGTGCGGTCGCCGATGGCCAGGCCGTACTCCTTCTTGATGTAGCTGATGACCGCGACATCCATCTCGTCGCCGCCGACCCGCACCGACTGGCTGGTGACGATGCCACCGAGCGAGATCACCGCCACCTCGCTGGTGCCGCCGCCGATGTCGACGATCATGTTGCCCGTCGGCTCCTGCACCGGGAGTCCCGCGCCGATCGCGGCCGCCATCGGCTCCTCGATGATGTGGGCCGGCTTGCGGGCGCCGGCGTACTCGGCCGCGTCCTGCACGGCCCGCTGCTCGACCCCCGTGATGCCGGACGGGACGCAGATGACCATGCGGGGTTTGGACCACTTGCGGTTGTGCGCCTTGCGGATGAAGTGGCGCAGCATGGTCTCGCAGATCTCGAAGTCGGCGATGACGCCGTCCTTGAGCGGCCGGATGGCCTCGATGTGGGCCGGGGTTCGCCCGATCATCCGCTTCGCTTCGATGCCCACGGCAACCGGGCGCCCATCGCGCATGTTGACCGCGACCACGGAGGGCTCGTTCAGCACGATCCCCTTGCCGCGTACGTAGATGACCGTGTTGGCGGTGCCGAGGTCTACCGCCATGTCCCGGCCCGTGAGAGAGGTGAAGAGGTTGTCGGACATGGCTCGTCCTCTGCCGTCCGGATGGCGGGTTCGACGTAGGTTACTGAACCTGTCCAGCCCCCCGAGCCACCCGCAGAAGCCGGTGCCGGCGACCTGCCTAGCGCCGGTCTGATCGGTGGGATACCACCGTGAACTGGGCTTCAGTCACACACCGGAAGGGTCGCGTGCGGTCGGCCCGGCGACCGGATCCAGCCAGTGGCCCACCAGCTCGCGGTACAGCGGTGACGCGTCGACGAGCTCCTCGTGGGTCCCCATCGCGGTCTCCCGGCCGTCCATGACCAGGATCCGTCCCGCCCGCCGGGCCGAGCTGATGCGGTGGGCGACCACGACGAGGGTCGTGTCCCGGGCGGCGAAGGCCCGCTCGACGACGGCCTCGGCCACGGGATCGAGGTGACAGGTGGCCTCGTCCAGCACCAGCAGCCGCGCGGGCGCCAGGTAGGCCCGGGCCAGCGTCACCAGCTGCCGCTCCCCTGCCGACAGCCGGTCCGGCTCCAACTCGGCCTGGTAGCCCCCCAGCCGCTCGACCAGCGGCTCCATGCCGATGGCCGCCACCGCGTCCTGCACGGCGGCTGTCGGGGCGTCGGGCCACAGGTAGCGCAGGTTCTCGTCCAGCGAGCCCCGGAACACGTAGGCCTGCTGCGGCAGGAGGACCCGGGCCGGCGCCGGGACGAGCTCCGGCGGCTGACCCCGCCAGCGAATGGTGCCGCCCTGCGGCCGCAGGACTCCCACCAGCAGCGCAGCCAGGGTCGACTTCCCGGCGCCGCTGGGGCCGACCACCGCCAGGTGGTCCCCCTCGGCCAGCGCGAAGTCGAGGTCCTGCATCACCGGCTCGGCGGCGGCGCGGTAGCGGAACGTGACCCCCCGGACCACCAGGGCGCCGTCGCCGTCGGACGGGGCGAGCGTCGCCGCCGTCGTCGAGATCGGGCTCGGGGCCGCCGTCGAGGACGTGGGCGCCGGGGGCGGTGCGGTCGCGGTGTCGATCCGATCGATGGTCACCGCTAGCTGGGCCAGCGGAGCGCCGATGCCGCCCACGATCGAGGACACCGCCGGTTCGAGCCCGTGCACCAGGTAGGTGAGCGCCCCCAGCAGGGCGCCCTCGGACAGACCCCGGCGGAGCAGCCAACCGGCGGAGAGCAGCACCAGGAGCACCGGCAG
>Ga0075428_100000389_pt1 | contig 43497 bp, 43 predicted proteins | sample RhiMetdeltSRZDD2_FD_75291 | JGI IMG/M metagenome (GOLD analysis project Ga0075428, IMG submission 75291) | Populus rhizosphere microbial communities from Tennessee, USA - Rhizosphere MetaG P. deltoides SRZDD2 | ecosystem: Host-associated > Plants > Roots > Rhizosphere > Soil | place: USA... | reverse complement strand
TACACGGCCAGAACGAGATAACGAGCCTCACCGAGCAGCCCGACACGGGACCGCCCACAAGGTCACCCAAAGTGGGGAGCTAAACCAAGCACGACTGGGGAGTTTCGAAGAGCGCCATCATCGGCGCGTACCCCTGCCGCCAAGTATTCATAGAGGCTGAGGTAACTGCTGATTCTGACGGCGGCTACTCCGTCACTTTCTTGAATTGCGGGCTTGGTGACAGCAGCTATGGCGTCAACGTCGTACGCGTTTGGCATGACACTTAACATCTCCGCCTGCTGTCGTGGGTCGAGGCGTAGAACTCCAGGGTGGCCTGTTTGCGGCGTCTTTCGTGGTCTTGGAGCGTCGCCTGCTGGGTGTGGCGGATCTGCTAGGCGATGAGGCGAAGTTGCCACACACCTGCGAACTGGGCCATGAGCGACCAACGCTCATGGCTGCTTCTTATAGCAGGGTGTTCAAATCTGCTCCTGCCGCAACGGCAGGGTGACCGGCTCGCAGCCTGATCGCATGGTGGCCCTGGCAGGATTCGAACCTGCGACGCACGGTTTAGGAAGAGACTCCACGTTGGACGTCGGCCGCGTGCTGACCAGGTTGCTTTCGTTCTTCCCCTCTAAGGCGTTCCTTGATCATTCCGTGAATGTTCCGCGAGACGCTCGGCTTAGGAAACTGGACGATCCTCGGTGGCAGAAACTTTTCTGACAAGCCGAAATTTAGCTGGCGCTGTCTCCGGCGCCAAGGTCATTGCATGAATTTTGCGCGGCTTCGGAGACCCGATTCAGTGGTGCAGTGATCATTGACAGACGATGGCAGGATGACTTCGTGACCTTAACGCATGATCAATATACGCCGGACGAGGAGGGTGTTCCTTCTCGTCCGCTCCCCTTGTTGCTCATAGTGGGTCTTAGCTGCTCAAGCGCCATTCGACGAATTCTGTTCACCGTATGGCTGCTTTTCTGCGCATTATTCGGTTCGAGTGCGCCTATGCGGCTCGCCGGGAAGTCCAGGTGCGGGGTCTGACCCTCCCCCTGACCCCCGACGCGGATTTCGCCGATGAAATTGGGAGGGTTCGGCGGTCCGCTGGAGGATACCTGTGTCCCGCATTTGGACCGCCGTCCGGCGCATCTTTCGACGTGTAACGCAAGCCTTCCGATCCAACCACCAGGAAGTCAACCGTCGGCGGGAAGCCAACTGCCCACAGGGGGCCAACTGCCCGCGCCGAGTTCGCTGGCGCTGGCTGCTTGTGCTCATCCTGACTGTGCTCATCACAAATTTGATCACGTACTGGACGGATAAGCTGCTTCATCTCTGGTTCGGATGATCTATAAGTAGGGCTCCTGATGAGCCCTACTTATCTCTCCGACACTCTGTCGACCACCGGTACCTGACAATCAACTCGGGAATTTTCGACACAACTCGAACGTATGTCGGTTTTGGTTAACCGTGACCTGCGGTCGAGCTGACCGATCGCGACCGATCGCGACCGCTGGCGGACCGCGTTAATGGCACGCTACCGCTTCCTCAACAGATGCGGCCGGCTGGCGGTACCCGCTTGGAAAAATGGTCCAGAACGGCGTCGAATGAACCATCATCCTTCAGCTAAAACCTCGGTTGCGATCTTGACGGAAGTGGCGTCGACAAGTGCGGCCGACACGAGGTTGTGAACGTCGACGTCCACATCCCCAAAGTCAATGCTCACAATTAGCGAGTACGCAATGGCTCGATCTGCTGTCGCTGTGGAGTCTTCCCACCAGCCAATAACGGGAGACACCGCCAGGAGGCGATCGCCTGTGAGGCCACTTGCGGACGTTAAGGTCCAGTCGTGCTGAATGCATCCGCGACCGCGGGCATTGATGCCGACGCGCCAGTCGTAACTGCCTGGGCCGATGTCGGTCCCTGGTTCTCGGAGCAGACGGTTAATTCGGACGCGGAAGCCTTCTGACGTTTCAGCGGGACCTTGCATATCCCATCTCAAACGTCCGCCTGCGTATGTCCGCCGAACCGAGCTTTCGGTCGGTTCGATGAAGTAGGACAGCGTTACAGCAAGTCTTGCCTCTATCTCGCCGAACTGGTCCAACGGAAAAGGGATCTTGATGAAGTCAGCTTCTCGGATCCGTTTGCCCTTTGCTGCACGAGGGCTTGGAACCAGATTGCCCTCGTAAACCAAGACTGGTCGATTTGAGGCGCTAGACATCACCTTAGTGAGATCGGGAACACCGTAGCCGAAGGATCTAAGAAGATCCTGCTTAACAAGCTGCTTTACTGCAGCAGTGGGCCATCTCGATGAATGGATGAGCAGGCCCCGTAGCGTGGCTACGCTCAAGTTGGGATGCGCGTTGGCCAACTGTGCTAACAGGTTTGATGCGGCAGCTGCGGCCGGACTCGTTCTATAGGTCCTTCGAACAGGTGAACCTCCGGTCCTCCATTTCGAAGACGTCGTGAGGATTGTGAGCCCTTGTGCCTCGGGTGACTCAAGCCCCCCGCCTGGTGCCGTGTTCCCAGCCTCCATAACGATCTCGGGCTTTATAGGTCGATTGCCACCCTGCCGTGTTTTGCTGTGAGGGCTCAGCTGGCCTGCCTTGGCTAACGGGCTTGCGTACCCTTCGCTTGCGTCCTTAGTAGACAATTGGTCCAGCATCGTATATCCGCCGACCGTGATCGCGTTCCACGCCTGCGCTGGCTGGTCATGATGGGGTGGGCCAAGATTTATCGCCGGGTAGTCATCACGGTCTGTTATTGGCTCAGCGTTGCCAGCTGCCACGACCATAAGACGACCACCCCCTTCGTTCCAGCCAAGTTGGTCGACCGACACCGACCATGCTGTCCGATCGAGCGGCAGGCCCTCCTGATCATTGGGGGCACCGATACTCAAGTTATGAATTACAGTTCGCCCATTCGAGAGTGTTTCTGCAGTCTGGACGGACTGAACGGTTCGATCGGCCCAGAGAGGCCCGCGTTCGGGATCTCCGCCCGCCTCAGTCTCCGATTCGAGCAACCTGACGGAGATTAGCTGACATGTCGCTGCGAGCTTACCGGCAACAATCTGTGATGCGAGATTTGGGAACGCCGCGACGCCAGCCATTTGAGTACCGTGTCCGCCAGGGTAATCGGAAGTGCTTGGCACTCCGGGGACGACGCTTTCCACACCGATGATGAGGGGCTTGAGGTAAGGGTGCGCGTTGTCAATCCCGGCATCGTGTAAAGCTATGACTGCGGTATCCCGTTCCGGTACTGCCACCTCAACGTCGTCTTCTCCCTCGGCAATTATCTCAGCGAGTTCGATCGGGCGAACAACAGCCGCGCGCTGCACCTCGACGACGTCAGGCAAAAGGCTCGGGAGTATTTTTAGGAGGAGGCCTGTCGCGTGGACAAGGTATACATCCCGCTCCGCACCTCTATATGTCGGTACTGTCAGCTGAGATCCAGCCAGTTCCGCGAAAGCCCGAATCGATAGGTCGCGCCCTTGGCGATCATGTTCATGAGCCATACCTCCGAGGGTCCATAGCTCGACCCAGAGCTGTTCATCGTCTGGAAGCGTATCGTCGAGCTTTCCGCTGCTAAGATCACTAAGGGTTGCGGGTCGAATCGTATCGATACGTGCTACGAGCCCTTGGAACTTCGGGTTACCACTCGGCGTATTCGTACTTTCGTATGTAGAGACCTTTTGCCGCAAGCCAGAAAGATCATGGTAGATCCTAACGAGGGCCTGGTCGTCGATGCGGTTTACTACTTCGGCTTCGGTGCCGGCGCTCCTCGAGTTCAGGCCTTTTACCGTTATCGGATCGTCGATGTGTGGGCCAGCTATGGCTACGATGCCCCCAGGTTCGTTGTTCAACGCTGGCCGTTTCGTACTTAGCGCACGTTCGACATGATCAATTTGTTGAAGCAGCTGTGCCGAGTGGGCCGCACGCGATCTGAACGGCAGCGGGCCGCTGATACCGCCCTGAACCTGTCTGAATTGCTCACTACTTGCGGCTGGCAGTGTCAGCAGGGGCAATCCTTCAACGATCATTCTTGAGCCCTTGACGGAACCTAGGGGAAGTTGCCTTACCTAATTGGATAAACGACGGATTCTTCTCCGAAGAGCGTCCTCAATTTCCTCTTTCGCTGGAGCTGCGCGCCCGTCAAGGATGTGAGCCTTCATGGCGTCCTCTACCGCTGCACGAATGTCGTCAAAGCTCAGTTCTTGCGCGGCCTTGACCATTGAGTCATCAGGGGTCATCTTCCAAGGTTTGAGCATGCGTTTGAGCATTTCTCGGGCCTGTTCGGGCGTGGGGCCAGGGAAGTAGACTACGTCATCGAAACGTCGGAAGAGCGCCTTATCTAGTGTGGCTCCGATATTGGTCGCGGCGACTAGGACGCTGTCGCTTCGGTCTGCGTCCAACAACTGTAGAAACGTGCTGACAACGCGTTTGACTTCGCCAACCTCAACATCGGTCGAGCGAGTGCTCCCTAGCGCGTCGAACTCGTCAAAGAGGTAGACACCTCTCACCCGGTTTGTTTCTTCGAAGATGTCTGTCAGCGTCGCTGCCGTTTCACCTAGGTAGCGACTAAAGATCAACTCAATACGCACACGAATGATGGGCAGCCGCAGCTCGCCAGCCAGCGCATGGGCTGCCATCGTTTTGCCGCAACCAGGTGGTCCATGTAGCAGAAGCCGTCGCCGTGGTCGCAGGCCATGACTGGCCAGGCGATCACTTGCTCTCTGCTCGACCACTAGACGATGCAGAACCTGTCTCGTTTCCAGTGCTAGAACGAGGTCATCGAGCTTCGTCTCGCTGTAGGACACCGAGAGGTACTGCTCAAGATTCCGTGGTGCCCGTGCGAGTTGGGTAACCTCGCGGGGCTCGCTCTTTTTGGATTCGTTCTCGACACGGAGCTCACGTAGGCGCTGGGCCAGTCTGACATGCCCTGCTTTGGATTCGGACGCAATGACCTGATTGAGCAGGTTCGTAAAGCGACGCTCGTCCCCTGCGTAATGCGCACGAACTAGCTCCGAGAGCAGTTCAGCGTTGGCCATCGTTCCTCCCCTCGTCACGTCGCTAGCCAGCTACACTAGTTCGCCACCATAAACCGACCATAACGGGACGCGCCGGGGTGGTTAGTCGTCTTTAGTTCTGAAACCGTTGATCAAGTTGTGACGACCTCAATGTACGTGAGGATTATTTCGTTCCTACTCTAGGGCGGCCATACGACAATTTCGCCAGGCCAAGATCAAATAGACCGAACGAGCGTCTAGTTGCCGTGGCCTTGCGGCTGGCCAGCCCTCCAACGCTGCTACGGTGCCAATTTTCCCATCTGCTGTCGGCTCGCCCGTTGGGGCGCCGGGTTCTGCTGGCCGCGCTTGGGTGAGCACCCCACGCGCTGAACGACCGTAGCGCGGCCAGCAGGTTCCGACTCGGCTTCGCCCAGGTCGACAGCAGGCGGGACATCCCCGGGGCTGGAACGCCGCGCCGGAGGTGAAGAAGGTCTTGGAGCACGGGGACCAGAGGGAGCGCAGCGACCGACCCTCGGCGTGAGCTGCGGCGAAGGACCACATTGGACATGCGACAAGAGGATCTTCACTATCAAACTTCCTCAAGTCCAACTGTTGCCTCTCGATACTGAATGGTTAGCTCGTGGGCGCGGCAGCGGCGTTGAGCATCCAGCTGTCAGGGTTGGCCTGACTGCTGTTCCGGTTGTGGCTTGGTGGAGGTTGTGGGAGAGCACAGCCTTCATGTCATGGCCTCTCTGGGTCACGGTTGGGCAACCATGCCGGCCGGGCGCGCGGGGCGGCCGGGCCGGAGGTGTAGGCCGATTCCCGCGCAGGCCCGGCCATCTTGCGGCCCGCTGGCGGGCCGCCTTGATCCTGTAGAGAGCAATTCGGCAGTGAATTCTTTGTAGGCCGTGACAAGCATTGACACGGCATGTCGTGTCCCGGGTGCTTTCCATTCGGCGTCCTGGTTGATGCTTTCCATGCCGGGATGCGGCGAGCGGATTATGTGATCTTTGCGGGCATCGCGTGCGGGCAAGGCGTTCAATTTTGTTGTGACTGTTCAAAGGATGAGCAGCGACGCTCGTGTGCTTATTGCGCTGCGAGCCGCCGCCAGCGGGCCAGGTTGTGGCGGGTGGTCAGGGTGTGGGGGTGGTCGGCTCCCAGCACCCGCAGCCGGTCGTGGAGCAGTTCGGCGAAGGCGGCGGCGGCCCCGGCCGGATCACCGGCCTGCCCCCGCCAGCGGGCCAGGTTGTGGCGGGTGGTCAGGGTGTCGGGGTGGTCGGCTCCCAGCACCCGCAGGTGACGTCTACGGTGTGCTGGTGGCTGTCGGGTAGCGAGGTGGGTTCGGGCACCAGTGCGGCAAGCTGGCGGGTGTGGTCGGCGAACAGCTGCCGGTAGCGGCTGCATGGTATCTCCTCGTCGAGTAGATACGCGGCTGCTTGCGCCAACGCCAATGGAAGCCGACCCAGGTCGGCGGCCACACCGGCCACGTCGTCGGCCAGATCCGGGTGTGCGGCTAGTTTCGCCTTCAGGTAGGCGGTGGCCTCAGCCATGGTGAACAGGCCAACCTCGATGCGGCGGCGGCCGTGCCCGGAGAAGGCGGCGTCGCGGCGTCGTGTGGTCACCACCGTCGTCCCGGCCGGTGAGGCCGGTGGCCACCAGTCGTGTAGATCGGCGGGATCGTTGACGTCGTCCAGGATGACCAGCCATCGCCGTTCGGTGGCTGCCAGCCATGGCAGTAGCCGGGCGGCGGCAAGCTCGCCCTCGTGTGGGCCGGCGATGCCGACCTGTTGGGCTGCCTGGGCAAACCCGGCGATGATCGCCGACCGGTTCGAGGCCGCTACCCACACCAGCAGGTCAACGCTTCGGGTGTGCCATCGGCGGGCGACCAGCTGCGCCGCCAGTTGGGATTTGCCCACCCCGCCCAGCCCGGAAAGCACCTGCGTCAACACCACGGTGCCGGAATCGTCGGTCCAATCAGCCAACCGATCGCCTTCGGCACGAGCCTGGAAGCAGTCGGCCAACGGCGGCGCCGAACCCACCCACACCGGCCACACCACCGGCGCGGCCGGCGTCACGATGTTGAACGTGTTGTACTGCTGCGCGTCATCACCCACGACCAGGCCCATCGCCTGCGACGCGTCGACCTGCGGTGTCGGCTCTGCCATGAGTTCTCGGGGCGTTCAGTGGAAGGTGTTGTGCTGCTGTGCGTGATCCCCCACGATGATGCCCTTGGCCTGTGACGCGTCCACCACAAACTTTCCCTTGTCCTTCAACAATTCCAGCAGGTGTTCCGCCGCAGCCACCGTCGGCTCGTCGACCTCGACCCGGCTCAACTGCGCTGTCAACGCGTCCCGACCGGCCGGATCAGCAACCCGATCCACAAGCAGGTCGGCATCTGGTACCTCGCCGCCGCGCAGCCGGTCGAGCACCAAACCCTTCAGCCCCTGATAGGCATCGGTCACCATGGCCGAGGCCGCACCGGACAACCCCGCAGCTGCCCCGGCAGCCAATGCCGTCACTACCAGTGTCACCGGTTCCACATCAACCACCTCCACATGGGCTGTGATGCCATCACGATAGACCCCACGGGCATCAGCACAGTCGATTAAATCACGCAGCAGACAGCCCCTTCGCATAAGTGAACGCGCATGTAAAGCGCTGTATACCAGGCTGGCCGGGGACAAGCGTCAAGGGGACGAACGCGTCAAGGATTTGTGGGACTCCACAATTCTTTGTAGGCCAGGGGATTCGCGTCCGGTGCTTCAGGGCATATCACGGTTGGCCAGTGCGGTTTCTCGCTTTGCGACCTGGGAAAACGCCTCCAAGGTCATTCCGCGAATGTTCCGCGACTGGCGACAACTGGCTACCAATCTTGGCGTCTGGTGGCACCTAGTGGCACAAGCGTTCTAATCGCTAGCGGTGCATGCTGCCTCGTGGAAGACCGTTTCCCCTGATCGCATGGTGGCCCTGGCAGGATTCGAACCTGCGACGCACGGTTTAGGAAACCGACGCTCTATCCCCTGAGCTACAGGGCCGGCTCGTGGAAGCTTACTAGTCAGCTTAACGGTTCGGGCGGAGGGTCCAGGTCACTGTCATCTGCCCCGTGGTCACGCCATCGGTGTTGGCGATCACAATCTGGACGTCGAACTCGGGGCGCTGGCCCGCCTCAAGCTCCGCTATCACCTCGCCGGCCGGGCGGGCCAGTTTGGCGGTGGCGGTAACGGTACCCATGGCAAGTTTGACGTATTCGATTGAGGCTCGCACCGCCAATGGTGTGGCCAGGTGGAGGTGCGGGGCGAAGGCGGCGAGCACGATAGCGCCGGAGGCCGTCTCGGCGAGCGAGAACATGGCGCCCGCGTGGGGGCCGCCGACGTGGTTGTGCAGTGCGGTGGTATCGGGCAGCACGGCGACGGCCGAGTCGGGCGTCACCGAGCTGAATGTGATACCGAGGGTGCGGGCGAACGGAACAGCGTCAAGCAACGGCGTCATGGCCGCATGTTACTAGCGAGTAACAGCTAGCGCCATCCCACATCGATCCGGTCGCCACGGTCGTCGAAGAAGTGCAGGGCATCCATGCGCACCGCGACAGCGAGCGGGTGACCCGGCCCCACCTGCGGATAGGGCGCCAGCCGCACGGCCAGCTCGGCAGCGCGCCGGTGGTGCCGGCCGGGATCGGACAGCACGCTTTCGCGCTGCCCGCTCGGCCTCTCGGCGATCACCGTGTTGGCCGAGTTTCCGTTGGGGCTGCGACCCTTCAACAGGTTGACCACGTTCCCGAAGCGTTTGAAGCGCGACCCGGTCTCGTCCGGCTCGGAGGTGGCCCGGCCGACCTCGTCGACGACGACCGCCGTGGCGCCGATGTCGACGAAGGCGAGCGACTCGTGCCCGTGGTGCTCCAGGTACCTGATCCGCCCGTGCAGCACATCGCCCGGAGTGTCCGACGCGACCGGGGTCAGCGCCTCGGCCCGCACGCCGATGACGATCCGCTCGCCGTGGAAGTGCGAGACCGCCCGCGCCCGGATGTCGTTCCAGGACAGGTAGAGCGACTGCTCGCCCAGGTTCAGCTGCACATAGCGGTCAAGGTGGACGTAGACCGACGCCTCCAGCAGGTTCATCCGCGGGCTGCCCAGGAACGCCGCCACATACAGCGTCGCCGGCTTGCCGTAGACCTGCGTCGGCGTCCCTACATCCTGCAGGACGCCCTTGCGCAGGATCGCGACTCGATCAGCCATGGTCAGCGCCTCGGCCTGGTCGTGCGTCACGTAGATGGTGCTGACCCCGAGCTCCCGCACCAGGCCCGAGATCTCAGCACGCAACTCGGCGCGCAACCCACTGTCGAGATTGGACAAGGGCTCGTCCATCAGGAACAGGCCCGGCCGCCGCACGATGGCCCGACCCATCGCCACCCGCTGCCGCTGGCCGCCGGACAGCTGGCTCGGCCTGCGAGTGAGCACATCCCCGATACCCAAAGCGCTTGCCACATCGGCCACCCGCTCGGAACGCGGTTGCGCCTCCACCCCGGACAGCCGCAGTGGGAAGCCGATGTTCTCTCCGACGGTCATATGTGGATATAGAGCGAAATCCTGGAACACCATCGCGATCCCGCGATCGCGTGGTGGCAGTTCGTTGGCGAGCTGCCCGTTGAGCACGATGGCTCCTGTGGTGGGATCCTCCAGGCCCGCCACCATGCGCAGCACGGTGGACTTCCCGCAGCCCGACGGTCCCAGCAGGACCATGAACTCCCCGTCAGCTACGTCAATGCTGACGTTATCGACCGCAACCGTCCCGTCTGGGAAGACTTTGGTGACGTCTTTGAGCGCGACGGTGGTCACACCGTCTCCCTCCAGAAGAGAAATGACTTAAGCCTGAATCCGTCACTTTGGCGAAGTAATAACTTACTGCCAATCGGGTGAACGTGCCATGTTCACCGTGTGACAAGTCCATTACGTACCGAGCAGATTGGCCCGTTCTAAGTCGGGCAAAAAGTCCACCTCGACGCAGCCGAATGGCGAGATATCAACGGCCGAAAAGCGTAGATCCGATTCAGCGATCGCGGTCTCTATACCCCGCTCGAAGTAGTCATCGTCGGCGCATCGATCAAGGTGCTCCACCAGCACGGCCCGGTCCTTCGCGCTGACATAGTTGATCCCGACGGCCTCGCCGAGCCCGTCAGTGACCTGCTTGGACAGCTCTTTGATGTACCCGTCCCCGTCCAGCGTGTACTTGATCTCCTCATCGGCCACGCGATCGGTGTTCACCGCCACGAACGATTGCTCAAAGCCAAGGGCCGTAAGGGCTCCGAGCAACCCGGGCACGAAGACCACATCGCCGTTGAGCCACAGCACGCCGCCCGGAGGCACCAGCCGCAGCGCCCGCAGCAGGCTCTTGGCCGTGTTGGTCTGGTCGAAAATCTCGTTGTATACAAAAGAAGCTTCGGCGCCGATGGCCTCGAGGATCATGTGGAGCTTGAACCCGACCACCACCGTCAGGTGAAGCTCCTCCCCGAACTCCTGCCGCAGGTGGTCGATCTGCTGGCGCAGGATGGTGCGGCCATCGGCGAGAAGCGTGAGCGGCTTGGGGTGGGGCCTGCCCAACCTGGTACCCAATCCAGCCGCGAGAATGACCACGTTCACAGCGTCTCGCCCAGGATCACACGCCGCACCACCCGCTCCGCCGCGCGGCCGTCGTCGAACTCGCAGAGCTGCTCGCGGAAGGCGGTCCGCTGCCTCCGGCAGCGCCACACCGCCCCCGACTCGAACGCCATCACCAGCTCCTGCGGCGTGCGGGCCACGACGCCCGGCGGGTGGCTCACCAGGTCGAAGTAGACGCCGCGCTCCCGCACGTATTCCTCCCAATCCGGTGCGTAGATCACAATCGGACGGTCGAGCAGAGCGTAGTCGAACATGACCGACGAATAGTCCGTCACCAGCACGTCGGACACCAACATCAGCTCCTCGATGGCGGGTCCTCTCCCTCCGCCCGCCACAAGGTAGTGCTTCTTCTCCAGCACCGTGACCCCCGGGATCTCGGGCAGCGCCGGCGCCGGCAGCGGTCCCCGGTGGGTCGGCGCGTGCAGCACCAGCAGACCGTCCGGATAGGAGCGTCGCAGGCGCACCACGACATCGGGAGTGGCGGTGACCAGAACGTCGTTGCGCGGATAGCCGTATTTAAGGAATTCGAATCGACATGGATAAGCGCGGCGCCATACCCGCTCGGAATAGCGATTCGACACCAGGCTGAAATCCCAGCGGTCACACCGTTTCAACAGCTGCTCCGGATTGTCGCGATAGGCGGGTTCGTCGACCCCCATGAATTTGAGCGGGGTACCGTGATGGGTCTGCACGTGAATGGTGCCCGGCCGCTTCACTACCTCGCCTTCGAAATTGGCGTTGTTGAAAAACCACCGGGCCCTGGCCAAAGCGCGGTAATAGGCGAAACTACCGATAACCACATGGTTCACGCCGGCGGGCAGTCGCCCGATCTGATCCGCGCTCACCGTCCACACCGAGCGGACGGCGGGGACGAGCCGGCTGGCCGCGGCGTGAATCGCGGCCGGATTGCATTCGTAGGCGCGCCCCCAATAGCTGCTGTAAACCGCCAGATCCTCCAGTGGCCAGCGCCTTTGCCACCAGTAGTATCCCAATCCCGGTAGCCGCCCCACCTTCCGCGCGACGCCGCCGAACGAGACGCCGGATAGCCGAGCCCGGGCCCGGCGGAGCAGGCCTTTGCCCAGCTGAAGGCCGTGATAGACCTCCCACGCCCGCCACCGGAGCAGGAAGTCGCGCACCCCGCCTTGATGGGTGTCGTGCCGGTCGGCGAAAGCGGCGAGGCGCAGGAAGAATTCGCGGCGGGATTGGGCCGGCAAACGCCCGGCGATGCCCAGCACCTGCAGCCCATGCCGCACCGCTTGTTGGCGCACGAATTCGGCGACCCAAACCGGCCCGATCCGCTTGAGCGCCAGCTCGTACTGGGAGATGAGGTCGATGTGCCGCGGGCTTGTCGTGCCCAGGATGCTGCCGCGGGGGCGCTGCCGGTAATACACGCAGACGCGGTCGAGGGTGCTGATCCGCCCCGCCTTGGCCAGGAGCGGATAGGTGAAGGGAACATCCTCGTACCAGCCGGGCGGAAAGCTCAATTCCTCCGCCTCCAGGAACTGGGTCCGGACCACCTTGTTCCAGGCGACGCAGAATCCGGTCAGCATCAAGGGGTACCTGTCGAGGCTAAAAGCCTCCGGAGCGCCGCTGAGTAGGTGTTGCCCACCGCTTCGCTGGACGCGCCCGCCCGCCTGCGCGCGCGCGTAATCCACGACCAGGACGTCGGGTTTGATGTCGCGCAGCCGGTTGGCCACGGCCTCGAGGGCACCCTGGGCAAGCCAGTCGTCGGCGTCGACGAACCAGACATACTCGCCCTTTGCCCGCCGCAGTCCGGCGTTGCGAGCCGCACCCAGCCCGGAGTTGATCTCCAATCGCACGGGCTTGATCCGATCGTCGCGCCCGGTGTACTCGGTGATGATCTCCGAAGATCCATCGGTGGAGCAGTCATCGACAACCATCACTTCGATGTCATCGAACTTCTGTTCTAATATCGAGTCAAGGCAATGGCCAAGGTATGCCTCGACTTGGTAAACCGGTACCACCAAGCTTATAAAGGGCACTATGCGAGGCTATCTCACATCACGGTACCGGGGATCACGTATTGACTGCCGCTGAATCGTGAATCACTATTCACGCGTGCGACCCGATGACTGGGGCCAGGACGGCGTCGACACCGACGTTCCCAACGTAGCCCGCATGTACGACTACTACCTCGGCGGCCTGCACAACTTCCCGGCCGATCGCGAGATGGCCCAGCGGGTCGTCGGCGCATACCCAAGTCTGCCCGCCATCCTGAAGCTGAACCGGGCGTTTCTGCGACGAGCGGTCAAGTACCTGGCCAAGGCCGGGATCAGGCAGTTCGTCGACCTCGGCTCGGGCCTTCCCACGGTCGGCAACGTGCACGAGATCGCCCAGTCGGTGGACCCCGAGGCCCACGTCGTCTACGTGGACATAGATCCCACGGCCGTGCTGCACAGCCGGCTGATGCTCGTCGGCAACCCCTACGCCACCGTGCTGCAGATGGACCTCCGGCAGCCCGAACTGGTACTCAACCACCGCGACCTGCGCTGGCAGATCGACCTCGACCAGCCGGTGGCGATCCTGGCCGTCAGCGTCCTGCACTTCATGACCGACGCCGACAACCCGCAAGGCCTGATGAAGACGTACGGTTCGGTGCTCGCCCCGGGCAGCTGCATAGCGATCAGCCACGCCAGCCACGACATGGAGCCGGAGCAGTCCGAGAAGGTCATGCAGCTGTATGCCCGAAGCGGCAACCCGATGCGGTTCCGCACTCACGACGAGATCGCCGGGCTGTTCGGCGGCTTCCCACTGGTCGAGCCCGGCCTGTCGATCCTTGACGACTGGCATCCTGAGCTGAGCGAGGATTCCTTGCCTCGGCTCGATATCGGCTACTGCGGCGTGGCCCGCAAGAAGTAGATCGTGATCCCGGGAAAGCTGCGCTTCTCGACGACGGCGAAGCCTACCGGGACCGATGCGTTGGGGCCGTTGGACACCAGCCACAGTCGCGCGGCGCAGCCGGCACACTCGGTCGGCATAGCGCGACCCCTTAACTCATAAGCGAATCCGAGCCGTTCCCGGCCATCCGCGTACCCCTCGAACCAGATCCCGTCCGATGGGCTCATGTGTTGCGCCACATAGGCCGCCGCTGCCCGGTAATCCTGGTCCCCGGGCAGCGGGGAGTGGCGCAGAGCCAGCTGGTCGGGCACGCCCAGCAAGAGCGCGGCACCGACCGCCGCGATCGCCGCGGCACGCTTGCGCAGCGCGAGCCCGGCCGCCAGAACCCACGCCGGCAGCACGAACAACAGATACCGGTAATAGAAAAGGTCGTGCGCCACCACGAAGAGCACCGATGGCGGCCCGAGGCCCCACACCACAAGCATCGTGAGCCGCCAGTCCCACCGGCGCCCCAACACGCCCACAATCGCCAGCGCCGCAAGGATTCCCGCCACGGCGGCGGAACGCGCCAGTGAGAACGGTAGGGAGGCAAGGCTTCTCCAGCCGGCGTCGATCCACGACACCTGCCCGGTCTGGCTGACCCCGAGGATCGCGATCGGGATCACCGGCACGAGGCCCACTACCACCGCGATGATCCACGGCCGCAGCACTTTCCCGGAAAATGCTGCCTCGCGCGCGGCGGAGGCCGCATTTTCCGGGAAAATGCTGGAATCGGCGCCGCCCGAACCCGCGCCGCCCGAACCCGCGCCGCCCGAACCCGCGGAAGCGCGGCCACGCAGCATCACCGGCACATGAGCGAGCAACACGAGCAGCGCCACCAGGTGAGCGAGCCCCGTCAAGGCGACCATCACCGACACCAGCCACCAGCGGTGCGCCAGTAATGCCAGCAGGCTCGCCACCGCGAAGGCGATGGCAAACGCGTAAGGCCGCGCCTCCTGCCCGAACCGGCTCACGCTGGGTACCACCGCGAACAGGCACCCGCCCGCGAGCCCCGTCCACCGGTCAAACAGGCGCGAGCCGAGCAACCCCGTCAACCCGGCGGCGCAAGCCATCGCCAGCAGCGAAGGCAGCCGCATCGCCACCACCGAATCGCCGAATACCGTTATCCATACTCGCATCAACAAGTAATAGGGCAGCAGCACAATGTCCACTTGCGACAGATGCTCGCGCAACAGGGGCCAGGACATGGTCGCCGCGTGCCAGGTCGCGTGCTCGTCCCGCCACGCCTGCCGGCCCAGCCCCAGCGCGCCCAGCATCAGTGTCAGCACGGCCGGTACCAAGGCCACCATCACACCGAGACGGCTTCCTTGTAATCGCGCAAGGCGTCGCTCATCGAGCCGTCCGCGCGCAGCCCGCCGTCATCGATGAACAGGCCCCGGGTGCAGAAGCGCGTCAGGTCCTCCTCGTTGTGGGAGACCAGCACCAGCGTGCGGCCCTCGGCGAGCAGGTTCTCCATGGTGTCGTAGCACTTGGCCCGGAACTCGGCGTCGCCGACCGCCATCACCTCATCCACCAGCAGGATCGGGTGCTCGAGCTGCGCGATCACCGAGAATCCCAGCCGCACCCGCATGCCGGACGAGTAGTGCCTGACCGGCGAGTCAAGAGACCGCTGCACCTGCTCCCCGGCGAACTCCACGATGCGATCGAACTTCTTGCGCATCTGCGCGGACGTGATCCCGTGCAGGGCACCAACCAGGTGGACGTTCTCGCGTCCGGTCAGGTCATAGGCGAAACCGGCGGACAATTCAAGAAGGGGGGCAACCTTTCCGCCAAGACTCACTCTTCCTTCATCTGGTACCAGGACGCCCGCGATGAGTTTGAGAAGTGTGCTTTTCCCGGTGCCGTTGCGGCCCACCACGCCCACCGCCTCGCCCGCCGCGATGTCGAAGCTGACGTGGCGCAACGGCCAGAAGGTCGGGTGATGCGGCATCCGCTTGCGCCCGTAGAAGAGCAGCTCCCGCAGGCGCATGTGGCGCCGCCGTCCCTGGTGGAACTCGATCCCCAGATCCCGTATCCGGATCATCGACATCGCTCACAGCTCCTTGAGCACCGACGGTTCGAGCTTGCGGAAGGCCCGCCAGCCGGCGGCGGCCACCGCGGCACACCCGATCATCGCCGTGATCAGGATCCGCCGGGGCGGCCACTCCAAGGGGAACCACGCGGCGTGGTAGAGCTGGAAGATGCCGACCAGCGGGTTGGCCAGGTACAGCTCCTTGGCCCATCTCGGAAGCGCGGTCGACTCGAACACCTTGCTCAGCGGGTAGATGATCGGGGCGGCGTAGAAGAGCACCCGCGTGATGAGCCTGACGAACCTCTCGATGTCGCGCAGCATCACCGTCAGCGCCGACAGCAGTAGTGAGATCCCGATGAGCAGGATGAACTGCATCGCTACGGCGAGCGGCAACGCCACGAAGGTCCGCCACGACGCCCGCGCATCGAAGATCACCGCACACGCGAGCAGAATTGGTACCCCAGCTAAAAATTCGAAAAAACGACCGATCACCCTCCCGATCGGAAAGATCTCCCGCGGCAGGTTGATCGTGGTGACCAGGCCGCTCTGCGACGTCAGCGCGCCGGTGGATTCGTTGATGGCGCTGTTGAACCAGGCCCAGGCGAAGATGCCGGAGATGATGAACATCGGATACGAACCGCCGCTGACCAGGCGGGTATTGAACAGCAGCCCGAAGATGAACCAGTAGATGAGGGCCATCGTCAATGGCTCGATGAGCGACCATAGATAGCCGAGAATGGACTGCTGGTATTTCAGGGTCAGGTCCCGCCGCACCAAAGTGCGCAGCACGCTGCGATGACTCCACACCGCAACCACGCTGTGACCCATAGGGTCACAGTAACTAACACTCGATCACGTTGACGGCCAATCCGCCACGCGCAGTCTCCTTGTACTTCACTTTCATGTCGGCGCCGGTCTCGCGCATCGTCTTGATCACCTTGTCGAGGGAGACGAAGTGGTTGCCATCGCCGCGCAGCGCCATGCGCGCGGCCGTGATCGCCTTGATGCTCGCCACCGCGTTGCGCTCGATGCACGGGATCTGCACCAAACCGCCCACGGGATCGCAGGTCAGCCCAAGGTTGTGCTCCATGGCGATCTCCGCCGCGTTCTCCACCTGCTCCGGCGTGCCGCCCATCACCTCGGCCAGCCCGGCCGCCGCCATCGAGCAGGCCGACCCGACCTCGCCCTGGCAGCCCACCTCGGCACCGGAGATCGACGCGTTCTCCTTGAACAGCACGCCGATGGCGGCCGCGGTGAGCAGGAAGCGGATCACGCCCTCGTCGGAGGCGCCCGGCACGAAGCGGGTGTAGTAGTGCAGCACGGCCGGGACGATGCCGGCGGCGCCGTTGGTGGGCGCGGTCACGACGCGCCCGCCGGCCGCGTTTTCCTCATTACCGCAAGCGCGAACAGGGTCACCCAATCCATGACCCGCAATGGGTCCGTGGCGAAATGTTCGCTCTCCAGCTGCTTGCGTATCGCGTGGGCGCGCCGGGCGACCTTGAGCCCGCCGGGCAGCGTGCCCTCGGTGTCGAGCCCGGCCTGCACGCACTCCTGCATCACCTGCCAGATTCGCAGCAGCCCGGCTTTGATCTCCGCTTCGGAGCGCCAGGCCAGCTCATTGGCCATCATAAGATCGCTGATCCGCTCGCCGTGAGCAAGCAGCTCGGCGCCGGTCCGGAACGGATACGCCACCGGCGTGTCGTCCGCCTTGAGCTGCCCGGTCGCCTCATCGACCACGAAGCCGCCGCCGACCGAGTAATACGTGCGCTGCCGGACCGCGCCCTCCCCACCCAGCGCGGTGAAGATCATGCCGTTGGGGTGGAAGGGAAGCGTGCGCCGGCGATGCAGGGTCAACTCGAACTCGCAGTCGTGGACCCCGAGGAGCGCCACCTTTCCGCCGGCCTTGATCTGCGCCACCTGCGCCTCGGCGGTGGCGGTGTCGACCGTCTCCGGGTCCTCACCGGACAGGCCCAGCAGCACGGCCTTGTCGCTGCCGTGGCCGTGCCCGGTGGCGCCCAGCGAGCCGAACAGCTCCGCCCGCACCAGGGTCGTCTCGGCGAGCCGGCCGCCGGCCTTGAGCCCGGAGACGAAGATGTTGGCAGCGCGCATCGGCCCGACCGTGTGGGAGCTGGACGGCCCTATGCCGATCTTGAAGAGGTCGAAGACGCTTATCACTGGACGAGTTTAAGCGCCTGCTCAGGCGTCCTGGAAGATGATGGTCACCGATATGTAGCCGAGTGAGTGCAGCAGGCCCTCCAGCGTCTTGCGCGTGTTCTCCTGCGCTCGCGCGGTGAGCGTGCTTGCCTTGGCCGCCCCGGCCAGCCGCTGTTCGGCCACGATCAGGGTCTCGCGCTGGCGGTTGACGTCGCCGGCGAAGAAATCGCCGATCTTGTTGAATAGGCCACGCTCCTCGGCGAAGACATAGCTGCGCTCGAGGTTGAGCTTGGGCTCGCCCAGCTGCGGCGGCGGCAGCGTGATCTCCACCGTCTTATGGTCGGCCGAATCCTTGATCTTGTCCTCGGTCAGGCCGGAAAAGTCCACATATGCCTCGACCGTGCCGGCCGCTACGAACAGCGTGCGCTCATTGAGCAGCCAGTCCGGGACGTACTTGCGGTCCCGCTTGAGGTCTATGACCACCTCGAAGTTGCCCTCGGCGGCGACGAAACGCGCCAGATCCTTGATGGACAGAAGGATCGGGGGCTGGCTGCGGTCGGTCACCTGCTCCTTGAACGGGTTCTTGAGCCAGGGCACCAGGTTGACCGCGCTCACACCGATGAACAGCGCTCCCACCAGGCCGATGACCAGGAGCGTCCAGAACACACGCCGGCCGAAGCCGGCGCGATCAGAGGGCAGCTTCTCAGTGCGGTCGGTCTCGCGGCCCGCTGGCAATTTCTTAGTGGGGTCGGTCATGGCTGCCACCCTAGAGCTAACCTGCAATCGTGAACAGCGCCGTCTCTCCGATAGAGCTCATCCGCCTCGACGACCTGCTCTCCGACGAGGAGCGCGAGATCCGGTCCGTGGTGCGCAAGCTCGTAGATCAACTGGTCCGTCCAAACGTGAGTTTGTGGTATGACCAGGGTCATGCCCCGATCCGCGACCTGGCAAACGAGTTCGGGAAGATCGGATTGTTGGGTATGCATCTAAGTGGATATGGCTGCGCGGGCGCGAGCGCTGTCGCCTATGGACTGGCCTGCATGGAGCTGGAGGCGGCCGATTCCGGGGTGCGGTCGCTGGTGAGCGTGCAGGGTTCCCTTGCCATGTTTGCCATCTGGCGCTACGGCTCGGCGACGCAGAAGCAGGAGTGGTTGCCGCGCATGGCTTCCGGCGAGGTGCTCGGTTGCTTCGGTCTCACCGAGCCCGATCACGGCTCCGATCCGGCGTCGATGGCGACCCGCGCCCGGCGCCACGGCGACGACTGGGTACTGCAGGGCTCGAAGATGTGGATTACCAACGCACCGCTGGCCGACGTCGCCGTGGTCTGGGCCCGCACCGAGGAAGGGATCCGGGGCTTCGTCGTGCCGATGAACACACCGGGCGTGCAGGCGCGCGAGATCAAACAGAAACTGTCGCTGCGGGCCAGCTCGACCGGCGAGATCATCCTCGATGAGGTGCGGCTTCCCTACGACGCTGTCCTGCCCGACGTGCACGGCCTGAAGGGGCCGTTGAGCTGCTTGACCGAGGCGCGGTACGGCATCGTGTGGGGCGCGATCGGAGCGGCGCGCGACTGTTTGGAAACCGCCGTCGACTACGCGCGCGAGAGGGTCCAGTTTGGACGCCCGATCGCGAGCTTCCAGCTCACCCAGGCCAAGCTCGCCGACATGGCCCTGGAGGTGCAGAAGGGCTTCCTACTGGCGCTCCACTTAGGACGGTTGGGCGACAAGGGTCAGCTGACGCCCGATATGGTCAGCGTGGGCAAGCTCAACAACGTGCGCGAGGCGCTGGCGATCGCCCGGCAGTGCCGCACCATCCTTGGCGCCAACGGCATCTCGGGCGAGTACCCGGTGCTGCGCCACGCCAACAACCTGGAGAGCGTGCTCACCTACGAGGGCACGTCGGAGATCCACCAGCTGGTGATCGGGCAGAAGCTGACCGGGTTGAGCGCCTTCAGTTAGCCGCCAGCGAGTTGATCACCAACACCCGCACGTGGATCTGGTGGCGCTGCTGGAGCGCGGCGCGCAGGGCTCGGTGCAGGCCGTCCTCAAGATAGAGTTCGCCCTCCCACTCCACCACGTGCGGGAACAGGTCGCCATAGAAGGTGGAGTCGGTGGCCAGCACCCGGTCGAGGCCGAGCTCGAGCTTGGTGGTGACCAACTGGTCAAGGCGGACCGGCCGGGGCGGAATCTCCGCCCACTGCTTGAGGGTGTAGCCGTGCTCAGGGTAGGGACGCCCATCCCTCACCGCCTTGAAGATCACGTTCCCCCCTCACGCCTCCGGTCGTGGACTCAAGACAGCCTATCCGGAGAGTTCCAGTGCCCGAAATGTGTCACATCCCGCCATTCTCGCCGTCCCCGATGGGTGGAGCCACGGAGATTGTCAGATTTGCGATAGCCCACCGAGATCGCCCCGACCGGCGTGAACCCCTCGGGCACCCCGAACTCGGCCCGGAACTCGTCGATCTGCTCCGGCATCACCCCGAAGAAGCAGGCACCCAGACCCTCGTCGACGGCCGTCAGCAGCATCAGCAGGGATGCCATGCCGGTGTCGATGTCCCAGTATGGCACCGGCCAGCGGGCCTCGGACCGATCCGTCCAGCCCTTGTCGGGTTCGGCGTAGCGGTCGAGGTATGCGTCCTTGTGTGAGAGCGCCACGATGATCAGAGGCGCCGTGCGCATGCCTTCAAGCCACTTGGTCAGCTGCGGCCGCTTGCCCGCGGTGGAGGCCCAGAACCGGTCCCGATCCTCCGGTGTCTGCAACACCAGGAAGGCCCAGCCCTGCGAGAAGCCCGCCGAGGGCGCGTGGGTCGCGTGCTCGAGCAGCCGCTCGACCACCTCCGGCGGCACCGCCCGGTCCGGATCGTAGGAGCGGATCATGCGCCGCCGGCGGACGACCTCAGCGAACTCCATCTATGCCAACCTTTCCAGCAACCTCGACGAGGCCAGACCCATCATGCGGCTGATCCCCCACTGGCCGGACCACTTCTCTCCGGCGCCCAGCGTGATCAGATCCCGGCCGGAGCGCAGCGCGTCCGGCGGGCAGGTCATCGGTTCGACCCCGATCGCCCGGCGCCGCCGCTGCCCGCTCAGCTCCTCCCCGGTGTACAGCTGCCACCACTTGAAACCCTGATCCGCCCAGACTTGCACGGTGCGGCCGTCGGCCGCGGACAGGATCACCTCCGAGCGGCCCTCGTGATCGCGCAGCAGGTCGCCCAGGGCCGTGTTCAGCTCCATCGAGCCCAGCCGGCGAGGTGTGGTGAAGTCGTAATCGCCGCCGACGACCTTGGCCTCGCCGATGGGCAGCAACCGGCTGTCAACCAGCAATCGTGTTCTTGCGGGGACGGACAATTCAAGATCATTAAGCGGTACCCCGGGAATGCGCACATATGGATGAGCGCCAATGCCGAACGGGGCGGGCCTGTCGCTCAGATTCTGCACGCTGTGCGTGACCCGCAGCCCGTTGAGGCCCACCGTGTACTTCGACTTGAGCAGCAGCGTCCACGGATAGCCGGGCTGGGCATGCAGCTTGTACTCCATCGTGACCGAGTCGGTCATGATGCCGTTGGCGCGCCACGGCACCCAGCGCACCAGCCCATGGATCGCGTTGTGCAGGTTCGGTTCCGTCAGTGGCAGCTGATGAAACTCGCCGTCGAAACGAAAAACGCCATCCCGCAGGCGGTTTGGCCAGGGAAACAGGATCTGGCCCGCGGCGCCGGGGGCCAGCTCATCCTCCTCGTAACCGTCCACTATTTCTTCACCATCAACGGAGTAGGAGCGCAAGCCCCCACCGACCTCCACGACGACGGCGATCTGATTGCCGCGCTGGATGGTCCACTGTGCACCACTGGCTGCCACGATCTCGCACCTTATGGCGCAAGTCGCTCGATCGTCCAGCCTTGCGCCGTTCGGCGGTAACGGAGTCGGTCATGCAAGCGGCTCGGCCGCCCCTGCCAGAACTCCACCGTCTCCGGGACAACCCGCAGGCCACCCCAGTGCGGCGGGGCCGGAACCTCCTCGGGAAAGCTCTGCGCTGCCTCGTCGAAGGCGCGCTCGAGGATCGCCCGATCCACCAGCACCTGCGACTGGTCGCTCGCCCACGCCCCGAGCTGGGAATCGTGCGGGCGGATGGCGAAGTACTCCTCGCTTTCGGCCCGGTCGACCGGCGTCACGGCGCCGCAGACCACGACCTGGCGATTCATCGGGTACCAAGGAAAAACAAGGCTGGCGAAGGGATTGGCGCTCGCCTCCCGACCCTTGCGGGAGCCGTAATTGGTGTAGAACGTGAACCCGCGCTCGTCGACGCCCTTCAGCAGCACGGTCCGGGCGCTTGGCCGGCCCTCGGGGGTGGCCGTCGCGATCACCATGGCGTTGGGCTCGGGCATCCCGAAGCCGACCGCCTCGGCCAGCCAACGGCTGAACTGAGCGACCCAGTCGGCGGCGAGGTCCTCCTCGCGCAAGCCGCCCTCATACTCCTTGCGCATCCTGGCCAGGTCTTGCGGTGTGCTTATGCTCACTTAACCATCATCGCTTGTCACGGTGGGTCGCCAATCGGCGCCCGTCGCGGCAAGATGTGCTCGAAACGATTCAGTCAGCGCCGACGAACACCTGGAGAAAGAAGATGTCCGACTTCAAGCCGGGCCTGGAGGGCGTAACCGCCTTTGAGACCGAGATCGCCGAGCCCGACAAGGAGGGCGGCTCTCTCCGTTACCGCGGTGTTGACATCGAAGACCTGATCGGGCAGGTCTCCTTCGGCAACGTGTGGGCGCTACTGGTCGACGGCAAGTTCGGCCCCGGCCTGCCACCCGCCGAGCCGTTCCCGGTGCCGGTGCACTCCGGTGACATCCGCGTCGACGTCCAGTCCGCGGTCGCCATGCTCGCCCCCTACTGGGGCCTTGGCCAGCTGCTCGACATCCTCGACGACCAGGCGCGCGAGGACCTGGCCCGCGTCTCGGTGACCGCCCTGTCGTTCGTCGCCCAGTCCGCCCGCGGCCTCGGCCTTCCCGCCGTGCCGCAGAAGGAGATCGACAAGGCGTCCACCATCGTGGAGCGCTTCATGAAGCGATGGCGCGGCGAGCCCGACCCGCGGCACGTCAAGGCGGTCGACGCGTACTTCATCTCCGCCGCCGAGCACGGCATGAACGCCTCCACCTTCACCGCCCGCGTCGCCGCCTCCACCGGCGCCGACGTCGCGGCCTGCATCTCCTCCGCGATCGGCTCGCTGTCGGGCCCGCTGCACGGCGGTGCGCCCTCCCGCGTACTCCACATGATCGAGAGCGTTGAGCGTTCGGGTGATGCCGAGAACTATGTCCGCAGCGTGCTGGACCGGGGCGAGCGCCTGATGGGCTTCGGCCACCGCGTCTACCGGGCCGAGGACCCGCGCGCCCGCGTGCTGCGCCGCACCGCCAAGGAGCTGGGCGCGCCACGCTTTGAGGTGGCCGAGGCGCTGGAGAAGGCGGCCCTGGCCGAGCTGCGCGCCCGCCGCCCCGACCGGGTGCTGGAGACCAACGTCGAGTTCTGGTCGGCCGTCGTGCTCGACTTCGCCGAGGTACCGGCGCACATGTTCACCTCGATGTTCACCTGCGCCCGCGTGGCCGGGTGGTCGGCGCACATCATGGAGCAGAAGAAGCTGCAGCGCCTGGTGCGCCCATCGGCGAACTATGTGGGTCCGCCCGCCCGCCGCCCCTCCGAGGTCGACGGCTGGGACTCGATCCCCCACGGGATGTAGCGGGACGTCGCATGGGATGATGCATCCCATGCCGTTACAAATCCCAACAGATCTGCTGCCGGCCGACGGCAGGTTCTGTTCCGGTCCGTCCAAGGTCCGCCAGGCGGCCGTGGAGGCGCTGGGCAATGTCGCCCCGAGTTTCCTTGGCACCTCTCACCGCCAGCAGCCGGTCAAAGACCAGGTCGCGCGGTTGCGAAGCGGCCTGGCCGAGTTCTTCGGCCTGCCGGAGGGCTACGAGGTCGTCATCGCCAACGGTGGCACGACCGCGTTCTGGGAGGTAGCGGCGTTCTCCCTGATCAAGGAGAAGGCCCAGTTCGCGACGTTCGGCGAGTTCGGAGCGAAGTTTGCCAAGGCGGTCAAGGACGCGCCGTTCCTGGCCGAGCCGACCGTCCACAAAGGAGAGCCGGGTTCGGCCGCGTTTCTCCTGCCGGAACCGGGTGTTGACGCCTATGCCACGCCGCACAACGAGACCTCGACGGGCGTGGCGGTGCCGGTGGTCCGGGTCGGTGGCCCGGAAGCGTTGATGTTGCACGACGCGACGTCCGCGGCGGGCGGCCTGCCCGTCGATCTGACCCAGAGCGATGTCTACTATTTCGCGCCGCAAAAGTGTTTCTCCTCCGACGGCGGCCTGTGGATCGCCCTGCTGTCCCCGGCCGCGATCGAGCGGGCGCGGCAGATCAAGGCGAGCGGGCGCTACATTCCCGCTTTCCTCGACCTGATAACGGCGATCGAGAACTCGCGGCAGGAGCAGACCCTCAACACCCCGGCGCTGGCCACGATCTTCCTCGCCGCGGAGCAGGTCGACTGGATGAACGCTCAGGGCGGGCTGGACTGGGCGGTGCGCCGCACGGCCGAGAGCGCCGAGATCATCTATGGCTGGGCCGAGAAGTCACCCGTGGCCACACCGTTCGTCAGCGAGCCCGAACTGCGGTCAAATGTGGTGGCCACCATCGACTTCAGCAATGAGGTCGACGCGACGAAGCTGGCAAAGACGTTACGCGCCAACGGAATCGTTGACACCGAGCCGTATCGAAAGCTGGGGCGCAACCAGTTGCGCATCGCTTTGTACCCCGCGATCGAGCCCGCCGATGTCATGGCGCTGACAACCTGCCTGGATTACGTAATCGAACACGAATAGGGTCGGCGTGGCGGGTGCCATTATTGACGCCCGCCACGTACGGTGTCTCGGAGGAACGTCATGCCGTGGCCCCATCCGCCATTTTCGGGCGCCGCGGTTTAGCCGAGGGGACGGAGGATAGCGTGCGGCCGGTACGGTTCGTTGCTCTCTCCGAAGACGGCCAGGCGCTGGTGCTAGCGGACGAGGTTGGTCGTCTCCTATCTCTACCCATCGACGAGCGGATCAGCTCCGCGATGGACCCCGGGCGGGGCCCCGGCGCCGGCACGGTGACGATCGCCGCGATGTCCCTCGGCGGCGGCAACACCCTGTCACCGCGCGATATCCAGGCGCGCATCCGCGGCGGCGAGAGCGCCGACGACGTGGCCCGGATCGCGGGCGTGCCGGTCGACCGGGTGCTGCGCTACGCCGGCCCGGTGCTGCAGGAGCGGGCCATGCTGGCCCAGCACGCGCGCCGCACCCGGCTGAAGACCTCGGACAAGGGCAACACGCTCGCCGACGTCGTCGACGGCCGGCTGGCCCAGCACGGCATCGACACCGAGAAGATCTCCTGGGACGCGTACCGGCGCGACGACGGCACCTGGCGCATCGTCGCCACCTGGCCATCGGGCAAGGCGACCGCGCAGGCGGTGTGGGAGCTCGACCGCAACCGCCAGGCCGTCGCCCCGCACGACGACATGGCGCAATATCTTTGCGCCGAGCGCCCGACGGCCGTCCTCGGCCAGGATCCGGCGGCGGGCCAGGGCCCGGTGGAGCGGCGCAGCGGCCGCGACATCGGCGGCCACGGGCTGCCGACCGGCGCCGAGACCACACGCCGGCCCAGCCGGGACCCGATCCGGGCGGGCCGCGACGCGCTGATCGCCGCGATGGACCGGCCGCTGGGCACGGGTCCCGGGCGCGGGCTCGACGCCCCGGCCGACACGCCTCGCCAGCGCCCCGCCGCCCACGCGGCCACCGCCGGTGGCTCGGGCAGCGCCTTCGACCACGACCCCGACGCGCCCAAGGAAGTGCCCGCCGTGCCCTCGCTCGCGGTGCTGCGGCCCCGCCGGCAGGCGCAGACCGAGCAGGGCGGCCAGGCCGACAAGCCGCGCAAGCGCCTGCCCAGCTGGGATGACGTGCTCTTCGGAGGAGCGCCCGCCGCCCGCGAAAGCTGAAATATCGGCGCGTGCGAAGCAACGCGCTCTTTGGGCTTCAAGATCCCGAGGGAAGACAGGGTCGGCGGAAGTGCGGGATAGGGTGAAGCTCATGGAGTTTACGACCCTCGGCCGCACCGGCCTGTCTGTCAGCCGCTTTTGCCTGGGCACCATGAACTTTGGGCCGGTGACGTCCGAAGAGGACAGCCACCGGATCATGGATCGCGGCCTCGAGCACGAAATCAACTTCTTCGATACTGCGAACGTCTACGGATGGAAGATGGGCGAGGGGATCACCGAGCAGATCGTGGGCCGGTGGCTCGCCCAGGGCGGCGGCCGCCGCGACAAGGTGGTGCTCGCCACCAAGGTCTACGGCCGCATGGGCGATTGGCCTAACGATCGCGGACTCTCCGCCCGCCACATCATCAAGGCGTGCGAGGAGTCCTTGCGGCGCTTGCAAACCGACTGGATCGACCTTTACCAGATGCACCACGTGGACCGGCAGACCCCGTGGGAGGAGATCTGGCAGGCGATGGAGATCCTCGTCAACTCCGGCAAGGTTCGTTATGTGGGATCGTCCAATTTCGCCGGCTGGCACCTGGCCGCCGCGCAGGAGGCGGCGCGGTCCCGGCACTTCCTGGGCCTCGTCTCCGAGCAGTGCATCTATAACCTGCTCACCCGCTTTGCCGAGCTTGATGTGGTACCCGCGGCGCAGCACTACGGCATCGGGATCATCCCGTGGTCCCCGCTGCACGGCGGCCTGCTCAGCGGTGCGCTGAGGCGCATCAAGGAGGGCACGGCGTCCCGCGCCGCGGACAAGGACGGCCGAGCGGGGGAGGCGCTGAACCAGCACCGCCTGGCGATCGAGGCGTACGAGAAGCTGTGCGAGTCGATCGATTCCGATCCGGCCGACGTGGCGATCGCGTGGCTGCTGTCGCGGCCCGGTGTGACCGCCCCGATCATCGGGCCGCGCACGCTGGAGCAGCTCGACGGTTCGTTGCGTGCGTTCGACATCGCGCTCGGCGACGACACGCTCGACCAGCTTGACCAGCTGTTCCCGCCGTTGGGCAAGGGCGGGCCGTCACCCGAGGCCTGGGCTTGGTAGAAGCCTGGTAAACCGGCAGCGGCCACGTCGAGGTCACTTCGATTGCCGCTTGAGCCGCTGCTGGAACGGTGGCGGCCATGACGACGAAGACGCGCATTGCCATCTCCTGCGCTCTGCAGAACGCCGGTCAGGCGACCCGGTCTCTGGAGATCGCCAAGGGAATCATGGAGTGCACTCCTGCGGGGCACGAGGCGGCGATCACATTCTTGTCCCACGGAAGCTGGTTCGAGCCCTATATCCGCGAGGCCGGCTTCGACATCATCAAGTGCCAGCCGCAGGTGGAGGGCCGCTGCACCGACGAGGACATGAGGTTCGACCCGCCCGAGTTGATCGGCTCGGTGGAGTGGGCGAGCGCGTTCATCGCCGGGCAGCGGCAGGCCCTCCGCGAGATCCAACCCGATCTGGTCATCCACAGCTTCTGGCAGGTGGGCAGCATCGCGGCGCGGATGGAGGGTATCTCCACGATTTCCTTCCTGCCGGTGCCGCCCTCGATCGTGATCGATGGCCTGCACAAGTCGCGGCTGGGCCTGGTGACCCAGCACAACCTGACCCAGGCGATCATCGATGCCGGCTGGCAGGGCGAGCCACCGACCACCATCTATGACCAGTGCGCCGCCGATCTCACCATCATCACCGACATCCCGCAGTTCTACGCCGGCCGCGAGTTGCCGCCCGACGTCGCGATCACCGGTCCGCTGTTCACGCAGGGTACCTATGGCGCGGCGATGGATCGGAAGCTGCTGTCGATCCTGACCGCCGAGGACGGCCGGCCGAAGATCCTGCTCACCATGGGAAGCTCCGGCACCAAGGCGGCGATCCTGGAGGCGACGCGGGCGATCGCCACCGCGACGCCGGCCAACTGGAACGCCGTCATCCTCGCGTCTCCGGCCATCTGCCGCATCGAGGAGATACAGCAGATCATCGGGGACAACCCGGCCGTCTGCGCCACCGACCAGTTCGTCCCGGCGCTGCCGATCGCCGAGATCGTGGACTGTGTTGTCACCCATGGCGGCCAGGCCACCATCCAGACCGCGCTCGCCGGGGGTACCCCGATCGTCGGCCTGGCGATGCAGATGGAGCAGCAGATCAACCTGGACTTCATCGCCAACGCCGGTGCCGGCATCCGCCTCGCCTCCGACCAGTGGCGCACCTCCGCGATCCAGCGGGCGATCCGCACCGTGATCGAGGACCCGAGCTACACCATGCGGGCGCAGGAGCTGGCGCACGCCATCCACACCAGCTCGGGCCGCCAGCAATCCGCCGAGTGCATCTGGCATTACATCGAGCAGGGCCTGACCATCCCCACCATGACCGATTCCAGGATCAGCGGGGAATTTCCACTTTAGACAGTTGGTGGTATGACGGGTGGGCACCGAGCTCGCTGCGCACCAGCACCGCCTCGTGCGCGTGCCAGATCGGACCGTCGTAGTTGCGCAGCAGCTTGAGCGCCTCGGCCATCTGCCCCGGCTGGGTGCGGCGGGCCAGCGTCAAATGCGGCCGGAACTTCTTGTCGTCGGGCGGGACCCGCTTGGCTCGCAGGGATCTGCGGATCGAGCGGGTCAGCCGGGTGAGCGCCTCCAGGTCGCCCTCGACTCCCGCCCAGAGCACGGTGCCGAACTTGCCGCCGCCCCGAATCTCAAGCGTTCCAATCGGATTCAGCTCGGCCTCGGTGAGCGCGGCGGTCGCCGGACCCGCCTCGGGCACCTCGCCCAGGAAGGCCAGGGTCAGGTGCCACCGCCCCGGATCGGACAACTTGATGTCCAATGTGGACATTGCCGCCTTGAGATGCGCGATCGCCGCCGGCGGCGGAAAGATAGCGATGAAAAGCCGCATCACTCGGTGCTGAGGGTGAGTCCGGCGTCGATCAGGGCGCCCTCGACCCGCAACCGCTCGATCTCGCGGTCGAGACCGGTCAGCTCGTCGAGGTGATGGGTCACGCCAAGGCACAGGCACGCCGCGATCAACGCGTCGTCGTAACGCTCGTCGGCCCGAGGCAGGTCGCGCAGCTGCGCCACCACTTCCTCGAACGGCACGAGGGCCGGGCCTGCCTGGGCCGGAGCCGGAAGCCAAGCGGGGGCGGTTATGCCCGCCGCGATGAGCCGCTGCGCCGCGAAGGTCGCCACCGTTTGGCTCGCTGAGCTCAACGCCTCGGAGGCCACCTTGGCCACGGCGACCCACGGCGGCCCCGCCGGTGGGGCCGGCGCGAGTGCACGCTCAAGCCGGTCGAGCGCCCGCTGCTCCACCCAGGATTTGCGCACGTGCTCGGCCCGCTGCTTGACCGACTCCACCACCTCGTCGGCACAGATGACGGCGGCGATGGCCGCGGGCATGCCGACGAGCGCGATCACGCCGAGCGTGAGGGGAATAGCGCTGTCTGTCGCCACGCTGTCACCCTACTGCGTCATGGCCCGGAAAAGCTGCCCCATTAGCGCCACCCTGCGGTCACGGTTGCCATCGCCCACCGCCGGCGGCTGTGGGCGCTCACCCGGTGGCGGCGCCCAGCAAGCGGCGCAACTGATCGACCTTGGTCTCATCTCCGGTCACCGAGATCGGGCCGTCGGAGCGCCGCCACAGCCAGCGCAGCGCCGCCTCCGGCGAGCCGCTGATCTCGGCCTCGGCCGCCCCACCGCCCGGCTCCGCGGTGATCAGGCCCGACGGCGACCAGCTCAACAGCCAGCGCCGGTCACCGGCCGAGATGCCCACCGACCCGGCCACCTTCGGCTCCAGCACGGCCTCGAACTCGTCGGACCACTTGGTGCTGGGCCAGGCCAGGAACCGCTCCAGCAGCTCGTCGATCCCGTCAAGGGCCAGATCATCGGGCACCGGTTGCGAGGGCACGCCCGCGGCCAGCTCGGCGTCGATGCGGTGGATCACGGTCTCGTGCGCCATGCGCCGCATCCAGAAGCCGACCGTCCGATCGCGCTCATACCACGTGTGGGTCGGTGAGCTCGCGGCGCGCGCGGCGAACTCGTCACTCAGCTCGCCATAGGCCCGGTGCAGCAGGTCGAGCCGCGGCCCCTGGTCGAGGCCGGGCGCCGGCCACGGGTCGGGGGCGGCGTTGTGCCGCATGCACTCCACCTTGTGCAGGTAGACATGCGCGACGTGGTTCACCAGATCGTTGACCGTCCAGTCGGGACAGGTCGGCACCTTGGACTCCGGCGTCGCCTCGCTCGCCGAGGCGACAGAGGCGAGGCGCTGGTAGTCGGCGCGCAAAGGGGTCAGGTAATCCATGGGCCCCATGAAATCACCGGGGTACGACAGCCTCGGCCGCCTCGACCGAGATCCGGGGCCAGGGCCGCACCTGGACGGAGAGCCGCTCGCCCGCGTGGCGCAGCTGCCACACCAGGCCGCCCACGCCCGCCGCCAGCGAGATCGCGCCGCCCAGCCAGATGCTGGTCTGGACCCCGAGGTGCTCCGCCACGAAGCTCATGATCATTGATCCGATGGGCATGGTACCCATGAAAATCAGAACGTATAGCGCCATGACCCGGCCGCGATACGCCGCGTCCGTCCCGAGCTGCACGCGCTGGTTGGCCGCCTGGGCCAGGTACACCATGCTGAAACCCAATGGCAGCAACAGCAACAGCACCAGCCACACCGCACCGGCCAAGCCCACCACGATGGACAGCGCACCGAAGCCGATCCCCGCACCGAGATAGAGATAGACCGAGGGCCGGCTGCGCCGCCAGGTCCCGGCGAGCGCTCCGCCCAGCGCGCCGACCGCGAGCGCCGTGTTGAACAATCCGAAAGTCGCCGCGTCCGTCTGGAACACCGTCTTGGCCAGCAGCGCCAGGTAGAGCTGGGAGTTGTACCCGAACGTGCCGATCACCGCCATGGTGATCATCGGTAGCAGCAGGTCATGCCGGCTCCGCACGTAGCGCAACCCGTCCATGACCTTGGTGTCCGCCCGCTCCTCGGGCGTGGGCAGTGGCGCCCGATGCAGATCGGCGGGGTTCATCCGCCATTGCATGATCACGGGGGCGATCGCCACGACGGTGCTGAGCAGGAAGATCGGTCCGGTCCCCCAGGCGGCGATGCCCACGCCGGCCAGCGCCGGGCCCACGATACGCGAGCTCTGGAAGGTCGCGGCCGACAGCGACAAAGCGTTGGGCAGCAACGTCCTTCCCACCAGTTCGGAGACGAACGCCTGCCGCACCGGGGTCTCGATCGCCTGCGCCACGCCGAGCAGCAAGCCGAAAACCATGATCATCCATAGCTGGATGCCGCCGGTCGCCACCAGAATCGCCTGCGCCACAGCCAGTCCCGCCCACGCACCGTTCGAGATCATCAACAGCGTGCGCTTGTCGAACCGGTCCGCCAGCGATCCGGCGTACAGCGTCAGCACCATGACCGGCAGGAACTGCAACGCCGTCACCAGGCCCAGCGCCATGGCCGAGTCGTTGGACAGCTCCAGCACCAGCCAGTCCTGGGCGATGTACATCATCCAGACACCGATCAGCTTGATGAGCTGACCACCGGCGAAGAGTCTGTAGTTGCGGACTGTCAGGGATACGAACGTCGTGGTTAGTCGCGCCCGCACTTAGGATGCGCCTCCAAAGCTAGCTGGCCCGGGCGAGACGCTCCAAAATGGAGGCTGCCCGGGCGACCGTGTCGCGTTCATCGGGCGCCAGGTCTGCCAGCTTCGACGAGAGCCATTCATCGCGGGCCTTCTGGTACGACTCGACCACCTCCTGCCCCTCCGCCGTGGGCGCGAGCAGAACCTGCCGCCCATCGGTGGGGTGCGGGGTGCGGCCGACCAGGCCTCGGTCCTCCAGCTTCGCCACGATCTTGGTCATGGTGGGGGGTTGCACACGCTCCACCTCGGAGAGCTCCCGGGGGGTAAGGGCGCCCCCGAGGTGGAGGCTGGTGAGCGCGGAAAGCTGGGTCATGGTGAGATCGCCGACGGGGCGTTCCTGACGTAACCGTCTGTTCAGGCGGGTAATGGCGTCGCGTAGACGAACCGTCAATTGTTCTGGCGTCTCGCTCCTGTTCATCGCCATCACCTGCTCCGTCACGATCCTTAGTCTAGCTAATTAGCCTTGCTAAATTCCACTTCATTCCAGTTCAGCCCAGCATGATCTCGGTCACGCCGCGCAGGAAGTACAGCAGGAACAGCGCGACCACCCCCCACATCAGGGGGTGCACCTCGCGTGCCTTGCCACGCACCAGCTTGATCAACGCATATGTGATCACTCCGGCACCGATTCCGTTCGAAATCGAGTACGTAAACGGCATCAGAACGATCGTGAGGAACGCCGGGATGGCGATCTCATAATCGGCCCAGTCGATATTACGGATCCCCGTCATCATCACAAACCCCACCACCACCAAAGCCGTCGCCGCGGCCTCGAACGGCACGATCGTGACCAGCGGGGCCAGGAACATCGCCAGCAGGAACAGACCGCCCGTGACCAGGTTGGAAATACCCGTCCGCGCGCCCTCCGCCACGCCCGCCGCGCTCTCGATATACGAGGTGTTGCTGGAGGTGCTGGCGGCACCGCCGGCCGCGGCCGCGAGCGAGTCGACGAACAGGATCGTCCCGGTGCGCGGGACTGTCCCGTCCTCGTTGACCAGGCCACCCTCCTGCCCGACGGCGACCATGGTCCCCATGGTGTCGAAGAAGTCGGTAATCAAGAGCGTAAATACGAACATGGCACAGACCACGACCCCGGCGGTCTTCCATGAGTCGAAAAGGTTGAATTGACCGAGCAGGGAAAAATCAGGTTTTCCAAACCATTTTTCTGGTACCCGCGGGACGTTCAGGCTCCAGCCGCGCTCACCGCTTCCGACTTTGGCGATCGCCTCCACCACGATGGCGAGCACGGTCGTGGCCCCGATGCCGATCAGGATGGCGCCCTTGACCTTTCGCACGACCAGGACGATGGTCAGCAGCAGCCCCACCACGAAGACCAGCCCGGGCCAAGTGACGATCTTTCCGCCGATGCCGAGCCCGATCGGGGGCGCGGGCGTCCCGGTGGCGCGCACGAACCCGGCGTCGACGAACCCGATGATCGCCAGGAAGAGCCCGATACCGACACCTATGGCGGTCTTGAGCTGTGTCGGGACGCTGTGGAAGATCGCCGTCCGCAGCCCGGTCAGGACCAGCACCGCGATGATCAGACCCTCGATCACGACCAGACCCATGGCGTCGGCCCACGTCATCTTGGGTGCGATCTCGAAGGCGACCATGGCGTTGACGCCGAGGCCGGCGGCCAGGGCCAGCGGGAACCGGCCGGCAACGCCCATCACGATCGTCATCACCCCGGCGACCAGGGCGGTCGCGGCGGCGATGAGGGGAAGGCCGTCGACGCCGCCGCCCAACTGAGCGCCGGTCGCGTCCTTCGAGCTGTGCAGGATCAGGGGGTTGAGCACCACGATGTAGGCCATCGTGAAGAAGGTGGCCAGGCCACCCCGCAGCTCGCGGGACATCGTCGAACCGCGCGCGGAGATCTCGAAAAACCGGTCGAGACTGGTCATGCCGCGCAGCATGCCAGATCACCCGGGGGCGTTGGTATGAGCGGGCCGTGATGAGGAAGAATGATTGGCGTGACCAGGACCGCCGCCAGCCGTAATCCAGGCTTCAAACTCGACCAGGTGTGCGCCGCCGCCGTCTCCACGGCCCGCGACGCCATCACCGAGGATCCAGAGCACGTGGGTGAGCACCTGACGGTCCAGCCCGAGGGGGATCGGGTCGTCACCCACTACTTCGAGTGCCTGCTGCCCGGCTACCGGGGTTGGCGCTGGGCGGTGACCCTGACCAGGGTCTCGCGCAGCAAGCAGGTGACCGTCTGCGACACGGTCCTGCTGCCCGGGCCCGAGGCGCTGCTCGCGCCGGGCTGGGTGCCCTGGCACGAGCGGCTTCACCCGGGCGACCTCGGCGTGGGCGACCTGCTGCCGACCCCGGCCGAGGACGACCGGCTCACCCCGGGCTACATGCTCTCCGGCGACCCGGCCGTCGACGACGTCGTGTGGGAGCTGGGCCTGGGCCGGGCTCGGGTGCTCTCGCCCCTGGGCCGCGCCGACAGCGCCGAGCGTTGGTATGAAAGCGATCACGGGCCCGAGGCGCCGATCTCCCAGGCCGCCCCGCGCGCCGCTCGCTGCATTTCGTGCGGGTTCTATGTGCAGCTCTCCGGCGCGCTGGGCCGCATGTTCGGGGTGTGCGCCAACGTCTACACGCCCGACGACGGCAAGGTGGTCTCGCGCGACCACGGCTGCGGCGGGCACTCGGAGATCCTGATCGAGGAGACCGCGATCCCGGCCCCGCCGACCATCTATGACGACAGCGAGGTCGACAGCATCTGAGTGCCGCCGCCGACGAGGGCGGCACTCACGCGCGTCGCTTTGCACGGGCAAGCATTGCAGCCGCCTTGGTCAGCGCCGCCAGCGCGTCGGCGATCTGCCAGGAGTCGCGGTCACGCGGGCCGATGATGTTGGATATGGTCCTGAGCTCGGCGAACGGTATGCCCGCCTGCCGCGCGGCGACGGCCACGCCGTAGCCCTCCATGCCCTCGGCGATGGCGTGCGGATACTTCTGGATCATCCAGGCGGTGCGCTCGCTGGTCCCGGTGACCGTGCTGACCGTGAGGATGTCGCCGGCGGCCGCGTCGGGCATCGCCGTGCGCAGCTCGGTCAGCAGCCTCTGATCCACTCTCATCGTGGCGGAGTCACCGAAGCCCAGGTCGTCGAGGCTGATGAAGCCGTTGGGCGACTCGGCGCCGAGGTCGGCCGCGATGCTGTGGTGAGCGATCACGACGCCGCCCAGGGGCTGGGCGAACCCACCGCCGATGCCGAAGTTGATCACGCCACGGTAGCGCCCGTCCGCGAGGGTCAGCAGCCGCGCGGTGCCGGCGGCGGCCGCGGCCATGCCCACCCCCACCGGGGCCACCATGATCGGGCTGTCCCCCTCGATCCCCTTCCTGACCGCCTCCGCCTCGGCCGGTACCGCCGTAACGATCAGCAAATTCATAGTTCAATCATCGCCGCTCATCGAGCGAGGACGGACGGTATACGGCGTAGCCCTCAGGTACGTTTGTCCGCCGTCCCACCTGCTTGGGCAGTTTCGGGCGCTCCGGCGGCGGGGGCATGCGCAGCGAGAGGACGAGAGCAACAGCCAGCAGCAGGGCGAAGATCCACAGCGGAGCAGACAGCGTGAGAAGGCCGAAAACCAAGCCGGCGCCGCCGGTGAACACGCCCACCAGCAGCCCCGCGGCGGTGGCCCGGCCGAGCTTGCCCCGCGAGCCGCGGATCACCGCCGTCTGCTGCGCCACGGCCATCGCGAACAGCATCGTCAGCAGGATCCCACCGGGTGCCCACACGGCCGCGACCACGCTCACCAGCAGCTGGGCGGCGAGCAGAAGGCCGATCACCAGGCGGGTGGGCCGCCAGATCGCCACCGCCGTGAACAGGGCAAGCATCGGCAGCGACAGCAGCCAGTCGCGGCCCGAGGGCGCGGCCACCAGCAGGGCCGACAGCAGGGCCAGGTGCGCGGCGACGGTGGCGAAATGCACGTCGAGCAGCCGGGTGAGCTGTGGGTTGGACGCCACACCGAGCGAGCGCTGGCGATAGGCCTGCCTGGCCAGCCAGCGCAGACCCGAGACGAAGCTTTGGAGCGCCTGGACAACGACGCGGACCACGACCGGCATGGCTAACATTCTTGCGTGTCCAAGCAGCAGCCGCTCGATCCGCCGATGGTTCCTTTCGCTCTGGGCGGGATCATCGCCTTCGCCGTGGCCGCGATCGCAGTGTGGATCTTTGATGGCCCCCGCGGCTGGCTCGAGATCTGCCTGTCCGGTTTCGCTTGGGGCTTCGTGGGTTTGGCCGTCATGATCCGCCACGACCGGCGGCGTAAGGCGCGGCAATGAAGATCGCGTTTTCCCCGTGCCCCAACGACACCTTCATCTTTCACGCCCTGGTGCATGGCCTGGTACCGGATACGCCGCCGTTCGAGGTAACCTTCGCCGACATCGACGTGACGAACACGGCCGCTCTGGACGGGCGATGGGACATAGTGAAGGTGAGCTATGCGGCCCTGCCCTGGTTGCTGGACAAGTACCGGCTATTGCCGTGTGGTGGCGCGCTGGGGCGCGGGTGCGGGCCGCTGCTGGTGAGCAAGCCCGGCCAGAAGATCCGGACGGTGGCGGTGCCGGGCGATCGCACCACGGCTTATCTGCTTTTCCGGCTGTGGGGCCTGGAACGGTACAAAATCGAAGTTATTGCTTTTAATGACATCATGCCGGGCGTGGCGGCCGGGCGCTGGGACGCGGGCCTGGTGATCCACGAGGCCCGCTTCACCTACCAGCGTTACGAGCTGACCCAGGTGGTCGATCTCGGGCAGTGGTGGGAAGCGGAGACCGGCTTGCCGATCCCGCTGGGCGCGATCCTGGCGCGGCCGGAGGTCGCCGAGGCGGCGACCGGCTGGATCAGGTCATCGCTGCGGATGGCTTGGGACAACCCGGATTTGAGCCGGGAGTTCGTGCGCGCGCACGCGCAAGAAATGGACGACGACGTGATCGACGGCCATATCCGCTTGTATGTCAACGACTTCAGCATGGATCTAGGAGAAGAAGGCATAAGCGCCGCCCGGGTCCTGCTGACCCGAGCGGCGAAGGTGTCAGACCTCGAGCTCGCGGGCGATGACGTGAAGCGCCTCGGCGATCTTGTGTGAGATCTTTTTATCGGGGAAGCGGCCTCGTTTGAGATCCGGAAGGATCTTCACTTCGAGAACCTTGATCATGTCTTCGATGAGGGTGTTCAACTCGTCGGCCGGGCGGCGCGTGCGCTGCCGCTCGGCCTCCACCAGGGACGGTGGCGCCTCGAGCACCTTTACCTGTAGCGCCTGGTCACCTTTGCGTCCGGCGGCTATCCCGAACTCCACTTTCTGACCAGGCTTCAGTTCGCCCACGCCGGCCGGCAGGGCGGCCTTGTGGACGAAAACGTCTTCTCCCTCGTCACGGGTGAGGAAACCGAATCCCTTTTCCGTGTCGTACCACTTCACACGACCCGTAGGCACCGCTGGAACACCTGCTTCTCTCTAGCAATCGTCCCTAACAGGTTAGCGATCGTGCGCATAGCACCCAACTTGAATCCCCGTCTCACCTCTTAACTAAAAGTTATCAATATTGACTTCCGAAGATCATGGGACTAAAGTCACATCCACTCTTAAGAAAGTTAACTAATCGTTTGCATCCATGACAGGGAGTCATGCAGATGAAAAGAGTCCTCCTGGTGCTGGCGCTGCTGGTGACCGGCACCCTCTTCGGCGCTCAGCACGCAGCCGCCGCCGAACTGGCCGTCAACGGCGGGTTCGAATCCGGCTCCCTCTCGCCCTGGACATGTACCGGGAACCTGGGGACCGTCGTCACCACCCCGGTCCACTCCGGCACGCGGGCGCTGCAGGCCGCGGCGTCCAGCTCGGACAATGCCCAATGCACCCAGACGGTCAACGGCCTGGTGTCGGGTACCTCCTACACGCTCAGCGGCTGGTTCCGTGGCAACTACACCTACTTGGGCATCACTGGTGGCGCCTCGACCTGGACCCCCGGCGGGGCTTCGTATACGCAGCTAAGTCTGACCTTCACGGCCACCGGCACGAGCGCCCAGATCTACACCCACGGCTGGTACGGGCAGGGCACGTACTTCGCCGACGACATCTCCCTGCAAGGCCAAGGTGGCGGTGGCGGCACCGTGCCCGGCGCACCGGGCGGTCTGACGGTAACGGGATCGACGAGCAGCTCGATCTCGCTGTCCTGGACCGCCGCGTCGGGCACCGTGACCGGTTACCGCGTCTTCGAGGGCACCACCCAGGTGGCCCAGGTGACCGGCACGACCGCCACGGTCAGCGGCCTGACCTGCGGCACCTCGCACACCTACGTGGTGCGGGCCTTCAACACCAACGGCGAGTCCGCCAACAGCAACTCGGCCACCGGATCCACCACCTCCTGCGGCGGCGGCACGGTCCCCGGCGCGCCCACCAACAACCGGGTCACCGGCCAGACCAACACCTCGATCTCGCTGGCGTGGAACGCCTCCACGGGTACCGTCACCGGCTACCGCGTCTATGAGGGCACCACGCAGCGGGCGCAGGTCACGGGTACCACCGCGACCATCAGCGGCCTGGGCGCGTGCACCTCGCACACCTATGTGGTGCGGGCCTACAACGCCAGCGGCGAGTCGCCCAACAGCAACTCCGCCAGCGGCAGCACCACCGGGTGCACCGGCGGCGGCAACAAGCTGATGGGGTACTTCGTGCAGTGGGGCATCTACGCGCGTAACTACCACGTCAAGAACATCCACACCTCGGGCTCGGCCGCGAAGCTGACCCACATCAACTACGCGTTCGGCAATGTCACGAATGGACAGTGCGTGATCGGTGACTCGTACGCCGACTACGACCGCTTCTACAGCGCGGCCGAAAGCGTCGACGGCGTCACCGACACCTGGGACGCCGGAGCGTTGCGGGGCAACTTCGGCCAGCTCCGCCGGCTCAAGCAGATGTACCCGAACCTGAAGGTGCTGTTCTCCTTCGGCGGCTGGACCTGGTCCGGCGGGTTCGGGCAGGCGGCGGCGAACCCGGCCGCGTTCGCCAACTCCTGCTACAACCTGGTCAACGATCCACGCTGGGCCGGTGTGTTCGACGGCATCGACCTCGACTGGGAGTACCCGAACGCCTGCGGCCTGAGCTGTGACAGCAGCGGCTCGGCGGCCTTCCGCAACGTGATGCAGGCGATGCGGGCCAGGTTCGGCAGCCAGCTCGTCACCGCGGCGATCACGGCCGACGGGACGACCGGTGGCAAGCAGGACGTGGCCGACTACGCGGGCGCGGCACAGTACGTCGACTGGTACAACGTCATGACGTACGACTTCTTCGGCGCTTTCGCGGCCCAGGGCCCGACGGCACCGCACTCCCCGCTGAGCTGCTACGCGGGCATCCCGACCGCCGGCTTCTGCACCGAGAACGCCATCGCGCACCTGCGCGGCAAGGGCATCCCCGCGTCGAAACTGTTGCCGGGCATCGGTTTCTACGGCCGGGGCTGGGCCGGCGTCACCCAGAGCGCGCCGGGCGGCTCCGCGACGGGTCCCGCGACGGGCACCTACGAGCAGGGCATCGAGGACTACAAGGTGATCAGCACCCGCTGCCCGCCCACCGGCACCGTCGGCGGAACTTCGTACGCCTTCTGCGGCGGCCAATGGTGGGGCTATGACACGCCATCCACCATCTCCGGCAAGATGAGCTGGGCCAGAGGACAGGGTCTCGGCGGCGCCTTCTTCTGGGAGCTGTCCGGCGACACCACCGGCGGCACGCTGATCACGGCCATGAAGAACGGCATCGGGTAACGCTGATTCTCGGGCTCGAGTTTTGAGACTCGAGCTTTGAGACTCGAGCTTTGAAACTCGAGTTCGAAAATCGCGTTTGAAAAATCGCCCGCCCGGTCGACGAGCCCTCGGCTCTCGGCCGGGCGGTTTTCACGCCGCAAGCCGGTTATGTTTTTAGTCGATGAGTGAGTTCGCCGAGCTGATCCGCACGCTGCCAGACGAGGCGCTGGCCGCACTGCTGAAGCTACGCCCAGATCTGCTGACGCCGGTGCCGGCGGACACCGTCACGCTTGCCGCCCGGGCCCAGTCGACCGTCTCGGTCGCGCGGGCGCTCGACGGGCTCGACCAGTTCACCCTGGAGATCCTCGACGGGCTGCGGCTCGGGGTGGATCTGTCCCAGGTGCCCCACGCGGGTGCCGCGGTGGACCGGCTGCGAGCGCGCTTCCTCGCCTACGGCGATCCCGACAATCTCACCCTGGCGCCGGCGATCGACGAGGTGACCTCGCCCTATCCGGCCGGGCTCGGCCGGCCCGCCGCCCAGCTGGGCGCCGAGATCGCCGAGCTGATGGGCGACCCGGCGAAGCTGCGCCGCGCCGTGATGAGCGCTTCGCCGCAGGCCCGCGCCGTGCTTGACCGCCTGGCCGAAGGCCCGCCGGTGGGCACGATGGCGGCGCTGAGCGAGCCGGTGACCTGGCTGGTCGAGCACCACCTGCTGGCCGAGGTCTCCGAGGGCGCGGTCGAGTTGCCGCGCGAGCTGGGCCTGCTGCTGCGCCGCGACGCCGGCCCGCTGGGCACGCTGCATCCCGAGCCGCTGGCGACGGCGGCGGCGCCGGTGGAGCAGTCCGTATTGGACAGTGCCGGTGCGGCCCAGGCGATGAGCGCGGTGCGCGACACCGAGAGCCTGCTCGAAGCCCTCGCCACCGACCCGGCCCCGGTGCTGCGCGGCGGCGGGCTGGGCGTGCTGCCCCTGCGCCGCCTCGCCAAGACCGCCGCGATCCCGGAGAACGACGCCGCTCTGCTTCTGGAAGTGGCGCACGCGGCGGGTCTCATCGGCGAGTTGGAGACATCGACCGAGAGCACTTTCACCCCGGCCGGCGGCTACGACCGGTGGCGTGAGGCGCCGATAGCCCAACGCTGGGCCAGGCTGGCCAACGCGTGGCTGGCGATGGCGCGCCAGCCGTCGCTGGCCGGCGGGCGAGACGAGCGGGACAGACCGGTGACGGTGCTGTCGGCGCAGCTGGAGTGGGCCGGCGCCCCGTCGATCCGGCGCTGCGTGCTGTCCACCCTGGCCGCCAGGCCCGGTCTGGCGCCACCCGCCGATGACCTGATCGCCCTGGTGAGGTGGCGGTCCCCGCGCAAGATGCGGGGGCGCGAGGGCGCATACCGCGAGGCGATCCGCGAGGCGGCGGTGCTCGGCCTGACCGGCGCGGGCGGGATCACCACGTTCGGCAAGGCATTGCTGCTCGCGCTCGACGGGCAAGTCGACGACGATCCGCTGGGTCTCAGGCCCGGTGGGGAACTGCCGCCGGAGCGGACCCCGGCCGTGGTGGCGCTGGACGCGCTGCTACCGGCTCCGGTTGATCACGTACTGGTCCAGGCCGACCTGACCGTGGTGGTGCCGGGGCCGGCCGAGCCGAGCCTGGTCACCGAGCTTGAGCTCCTCGCCGAGCACGAGTCGGGCGGCGCGGCGAGCGTCTACCGGGTGACCCCGGTCAGCGTCCGGCGCGCCCTCGACGCCGGTTTCCCCGCGCACGACCTGCACGCACTGTTCAAGCGGCGTTCGCGCACGCCCGTGCCGCAGGCGCTCACCTTCCTGATCGATGATGTGGCCCGCACCCACGGCGGCCTGCGCGCCGGATCGGCCGGTGCCTACGTGCGCGGTGAAGACGAGAGTCTCATCACGACGGTGCTCGCCGACCGGTCGCTCGCGGACCTTCAGCTGCGTCGGCTGGCACCGACCGTGCTGATTACCCCGTTCACCTCGGGGCGGCTGCTGGCCTCGCTGCGCGAGGCCGGCTACGCGCCCGTACCCGAGGACGCCAACGGCGCCACGGTGCTGTCCAGGCCACGGGTGCGGCGGGCGCCGTCAAGGCCCGCGGTCGCCCCGCAGCGGGACCATCCAATCACGACAGCCCGGTTGCGCGGGGTCGTGGAGGAGATGCGCCGGGGCGACGCTCGCATGCGCGTGGCCCGGCAGGCGCCGGCCGAGGTGCGGGCCGCGGCCGGGCACCCGATGTCCAGCCTGACCGCGGTCCAGGCGCACACCCAGGCGCTGTCGATCCTGCAGCAGGCGGTGCGCGACAAGGTCAAGGTTTGGGTGGGTTATGTCGACGCGCACGGCGCGTCGGCTTCCCGGCTGGTGCGACCGGTCTCGATCGGGGCGGGGTATCTGCGCGCCGAGGACGATCGGACCCAGATGCTGCACACCTTCGCGCTACACCGGATCACCGCGGCGGCGCTCTCCGAGCAACCCGATTGAGGAAGGCGACGATGTCCACGCGTGTCTGGCTCTTGGTTCTGGTACTGGGCGGAGGCGGCGGCTGGTTCCTGATCTCATGGGGGTTGATGGGTACCGATCCCGGGCTCGCCGTCAACGAGGCGATCGGCGCCGCCCTGGGCCTGCTGCTGTTCGTCTCGGTGATCGGAGCCATCAGGCAGCGTCGCCGAAGTGTGGGCAAATAGCCGCCAAAGGTGACAATCTGGTGAAGTGACCGAACCAGAGTACCGCTCGAGTAGCGGCATATCACGAAATGTCAGGATTACGGCGTACGTAGTGATCGTCGGGCTGATTGCCTGGTTCTTCTTCGCCTGGCTCGGGCTCGACCGCCATGTGCTTGACGCCGCCGGCGAGTCGGTGGGCAGCGGACTGCTGTTGCTGCTGATCGTTTCGATCGCGGGGATGCTGCTAAAGCGGGGCTAGGCTCCCCTGTCGGCCCGCCCCGCCTGCAGCGTTGCGTTCCCCCGTCTGGGGCACCTCGCCAGCTGAATGCCCGAACGCACATACAAACACCTAGACATCTCCGATGCCCTGAACGGTTGTTCTCGATCTTTGAATACGGACATTCGTCTGATCGAATTCGCCCGATCAGGTACCCACCCGATGACCGAAAACCCGGACAGTTGAGCCAACTTCCAAGGTGTCCCCGATACGCTGCGGCGTCGGCCGGCAACAGGTTGACACGGGGTGTGGCCGGCGATGCCGGAACGCATCACGGTCAGTCCATAAACGACAGTGCCATCGCACTGAGATGGATCGCCAGCGCTCAGACGCTGCGCGACATCGTTGGTGGCCCGGCCGGCGATCCCGTCCACCGGCCGCAGGCCTAGCCGCACAAGCGACCACCGCCCGGAGCAAAAGGACAAGAAACAACTGCCGCACCGTCGAACCTCCCGGTCGAGTTGGGCGCTGCGATCCGGCGATGGTAGCTGGCAGACTGGAGGGTTGGACCCGGCCGCGGAGGGCCAGGAGAGAGGGATCTTATTTTGAACGCCAACGGGCCACTCATCGTCCAGTCCGACAAGACTTTGCTCCTCGAGGTCGATCACCCCGACGCCACCGCGTGCCGCATGGCCATCGCCCCGTTCGCCGAGCTCGAGCGCTCACCCGAGCATGTGCACACCTACCGGCTGACGCCCCTTGGGCTGTGGAACGCGCGCGCCGCCGGCCACGATGCGGAGCAAGTTGTCGATGCGTTGTTGCGATTCAGCCGGTACCCGGTGCCGCACGCCCTGCTCGTGGACGTGGCCGACACGATGGACCGCTACGGCCGCCTGCAACTGGTCAACGACCCCGCGCACGGCCTGGTGCTCAGGGCCCTGGACAGGGCGGTCTTGGTCGAGGTGGCCAAGGCCAAGAAGCTGGCCGGGATGCTCGGGGCGTTCATCGACCCGGACACGGTGGCGGTTCACCCGTCCGAGCGCGGCCGGCTCAAGCAGGCTCTGCTGAAGTTGGGCTGGCCGGCGGAGGATCTGGCCGGTTACGTCGACGGTGAGGCGCACACCATCGCGCTCCACCAGGAAGGCTGGCACCTGCGCGACTACCAGCGCCAGGCGGTGGAAAGCTTCTGGGCGGGCGGATCGGGCGTCGTCGTGCTGCCCTGCGGCGCGGGCAAGACCCTGGTCGGGGCGGCGGCGATGGCCGAGGCGTGCGCCACCACGCTGATCCTGGTCACCAATACCGTTGCCGGGCACCAGTGGAAGCGTGAGCTGCTGGCGCGCACCTCGCTCACCGCGGACGAGATCGGCGAGTACTCGGGCGAGAGGAAGGAGATCCGCCCGGTGACCATCGCCACGTACCAGGTGCTGACCCTCAAACGCGGGGCACCTTCCCGCACCTGAACGTCTTCGACGCCCGCGACTGGGGGCTGATTATCTATGA
>Ga0075428_100000387_pt1 | contig 43624 bp, 32 predicted proteins | sample RhiMetdeltSRZDD2_FD_75291 | JGI IMG/M metagenome (GOLD analysis project Ga0075428, IMG submission 75291) | Populus rhizosphere microbial communities from Tennessee, USA - Rhizosphere MetaG P. deltoides SRZDD2 | ecosystem: Host-associated > Plants > Roots > Rhizosphere > Soil | place: USA... | reverse complement strand
ACCGCGGCCACCAGGGCGGCGAGGAGCCGTGGAATCTGCTCGTGCTGTGCGAATTCCATCACCAGCAGGGTGAGCATGGGACTCTGGCGCGCTTCAGGGGCAAGGCACCGCTCGATGTTCTCTGCCGCATCGGAGACCGAGAGGTCGGAACGTGGTGGCGGAGCGAAAAGAGAATCGGAAGTCGCCCAACGAATCGAGGCTCGTTGCCGTGCTGAGGGCAACGGCCGCGGATCGGACCTCGATCGAATCAGCGCCCCGAGACATGCACCTTGTTGAGCGTTCCGAGAGGGGACCTCGCAAGCTTCGCCTGGGATTGCTACACTTTGAGATCATCCACGCGTGGTGGATCGCGCCCTCGATCGGCCCGCGGTCACGCCTCCAATATTTCGGAGCGTCGTTTGGGTTTGATGACCCAATCGCGCACGGAGCCGTGAGCCTGCCGCGGCATTGTTCGCACCTCGAATGCCCGGTTGCAAAGGACGAGCTTGTATTCGGAGCGCAAAGCCACTGGATCGCATGTTGGCCTGGTCTCCTTCGCCATCGTGAGCGTGGTCGGTATTGGCCTGGCTACCCTCTTGGGCCCCAGCCACAACTCCTCCCCGCCGTTGGCACCAGGACAAACTGTCGCGCACGATGCCGCGCCGGCACCGCGAGTGGGGTTATCTGCGCAGCCCGGTCGAATCGCCCCTCGCGCCGTCCGACCGCAGCCGCCTGCTCGGGCCAGCATTACGACGGCTCGCGCCGACGTGATCGACACGGCGACCAGGGCCTCCGAGCCGCCACAAGGCCCCGCTGCAGTTCAGCACTGGATACGCGTGCAAGGCTTCGTGCGCAGCGACGACGGCACGCCGGTCGCGGGCGCGATGATCGATGTGAGGGCGCTCGGCCGCAGCACCACGAGCGACGATTCCGGTCGATACGAGCTCTCGCTGCCAGCGGGCGCGCATACTCTACGCGTTCACCGCATGGATCATGTGCCGATCGAAACGCAAGTCGTGATTCCGGCCCAGGAAGCTCAAATCGCTCGCGATTGGCGTCTACAGCGGCGGGATCTCCGGCTCCCGCCGGTCGTGGTGCGCGCTTCGCGGCAAGCACGCAGCACGAATCCCGGGTCTCACGTTCTATCGGGCGCAGACATTCAAGAGCAGATCGGCGGGCTCGAGGACGTGATGCGCAACGTGCAGTCGCTTCCAGGTGTCGGCAGCGCCAGCGATTTTCACGGCGAATTTTTCGTTCGTGGCGCCGGCACGCATGCGAACGCGATCTATCTCGATGGCATCCCCATCTTCTTCCCCTATCACATCCTGGGTTTCAACAGCATCTTCAACCCGGGCATTGTCGAGAGCGCCGAGTTCTACGCCGGCGGTGCACCGGCCGCGTACGGCGGCGCCACCGGCGGTGTGCTTCTCGTGCGCAGTCATGGCACCAGTCCCTCGGATCACCGCGGCGACGCCGGTCTGAGCTATGTGTCGGCGCACGTGCGGGCTGCGGGTGGCGACGAGCAGCAGGGATGGGCACTCAGCCTGCGGCGTTCCTATCACGACCAAGTGTTGCGCTTGGTCGACCCGGAGAACACGAGTCAGATCCCATCGTTCTACGACGCAATGGCGCGCGCACGCTGGATGCCGTCGCCGAGCCACCGTGTGGTGGTCGGTCTCCTCTTGGCGGGAGATGGCCTTTCCATCCCGAGCCCGGAAGCGAGTGCCCTCCGGCACGATCTCATCCGCGACGACGCCACGCCATTGAGCGGCAGCGGTCAGTCCGCGAGTCGCGATCGCCTGGGTTTGGACAACCAACTTGCAGTGGGCTCGCTCACGTGGCGCGCGCTCCTCGGGCCGCGCGCCTGGCTCGAAACCGTGGTCGGCTACGTCCCACAGCGGCTCGGCTTCTCTTTGAAAGGCGAGAACAACGAATCGGTGCAAATCGAATCGCGCACGATCACGCTGCGTCAGGACCTGGCTGTGCAGAAAGATGCACACCAACTCCGATTCGGCTTCGAAGGCTATCGCGCCCAAACCGACGGCTTGGTCTCGGCCTATGCGGCCTTCCTCGGCCTGCGTCAGTCCAACTCGGCGCTCAACGTTTCCGATCAGAAGGAACGCTACCAGATCGTGATGGATGTGGAACGCACCTTCGCCGCCGTATATGCACAAGACGATTGGTCGCTGCGCGACGGCGCCGTGGAATTGGGGACGGGCTTGCGTTACGAGCGCGATGGCTTGGCGCGGCAGAATCTCTTGTCGCCACGGCTCGCCGCGACCTTCCGGCCGGCGTCCGACTGGAGCCTGCGCGGCACCTGGGGCGTGTCGCACGCACTGCGCAGCACGCCGCTCGAGGTACAACCGACGCGCAGTGGCGCACCGCTCAGCGCCGAGCGCGCCACGGAAACCACTCTGGGTCTCTCACGCCATCGGGGAGCCTTGCAAGGCGGAGTGTCCGCATACGTCAAGCGCTTCGACGATCTCGTGTACGAGGCCGAGCCGGCGTACTATTCGAACGGCGGCCGCGGGCGTTCGCATGGAGTCGAAACCTGGTTGCAGCTCACCCCCGCGCGCAAACCGATCACGTTGCGCGCGCAGTACGCGTGGTCCAAGACCGAGCAACGCGACGAGTCCGCGTGGCGCCGCAATTGGACGCAGGATGCCGCGGGTGCGGCCATCTGGGGGACTGTGTCCGAGGAGCCCTATTGGTATCGTCCGGTCCAGGATCAGCGGCACCAGTTCGCCGTCGAAGCTCGTCTGCGGCATCGCTCCTGGGAGTTTGGTGCGCATCTGCAGCTGGCCTCGGGGTTGCCGTTCACACCGATCACGGCGGTCGAAAGCGATGCCGAGGGCAACGTCTACGGCCTCGTCGGTCGCAAGGGCAGCGCCCAGCTCCCGGCGTACCAGCGTCTCGACCTGCGGCTCCTGCGTCACTTCCAGGCAAAGTCGGTGGACTGGCGGGTGTTCGTCGAGGTGCTCAACGCCACAGCGGCGGAAAACGTCTACATGCAGCGCTGGAATCGCGACTACACTCAGCAGTACTCGGTGACGATGGTGCCGCTGCTGCCGACGGTCGGCGTGGAAGCCAGCTTCTGAAACGGTGGACCGCCATGGTCCTGGAACGAAACTTCCAAACCGCCCGTGTCGAACCCGTGTACGGACCCGGTCCGGCTTCGAAGGCCACTATGAGCCACAAATGGATTCCATTTTTCCTGACCTTGCTGTTGCCAGGTGGAACCCTGGCGGCGGATCTCCATCGTGTGGCGCGTGGCGGGACGAGCTACGTGGCGGCACGAAATGACGGCAGGGCGTATCGCAGCGGCGCCGGCGCCACGAGCTGGAGCGTGCAAACCACCGGCAGCAGCGCCGCATTGCACGGCGCGGCGTACCTGTCCGGGCTCTTCGTCGTCGTCGGTGACGGCGGCCGGGTGTCGAGGAGCTCCGATGGGGGTCTGGGTTGGAGCGACGAGACGTCCTCCACGAGCGTCACCCTGCGCGATGCGATCGACCACGGCAGCTATCTCGTGGGCGTCGGTGATGCCGGGACGACCATTCGCCGACTTTCCACTGTGGCCGTCTGGGACACGACGCTGTCCCTGGGTGGCGCGTCGCTCTACGGGGTGGCATCGAATGGCACGATCCTCGTCGCGGTCGGCGATCAGGGCACGGTGCTGCGCAGCACCGACCAGGGCCTTTCATGGGCCCGACAACAATTGCCCGCCGCGCCCGCGCTGCGTGGAGTCGAAGCGCAGGGCGCGACCTTCGTCGCCGTCGGCCTGGGCGGCGTCATCCGGCGCAGCACGGATTCGGGCCTCGGCTGGTCATCGGTCGCGAGTCCGACGGGGCAAGATCTCCTCGATGTCACCGCGGATGCCACACGCTTCGTGGCGGTGGGTGCGCAAGGCACCATATTGAATGCCGTCGGTTCTGGCAGCAGCGGCACTTGGTTCGAGGTGGATTCACCACGCGCCGTCACGCTTCGTGGTGTGATCTTCGACGGCACCCAGTTCCTCACGACCGGTGATGAAGACGTCGTCGAGCGCAGCGTCGATGCGACGACCTGGCTGCAGGTCGCGCTCGAAACGGTGCGCTGGGGCGACGTCAAGCGACTCTTCCGGGGCACGAGCGTACGCTGAGACTCGCGGCGGCCGCCCGGCCTTTTTCGACTCGAACCGCGCTTCGGTTCTTTGCCGCCTTCGATGTCACTGCTAGACTCGCCGGATGGCGAAGCGCGTGCTGTTGGCGGGTGCTGGTGTCGCGGGGCGCATGACCGCATCGGAGGTGCGCCAGCATCCCGAGGCCGGTCTCGTTCCCGTCGGGTTCGTCGACGACGATCCGAGCTTGCAGGGGACACAGGTCGCGGGGTTGCCGGTGCTCGGCGCGCTCGACGACCTCGTCGACATCGCACGCGCGCACGCCGTCGACGAAGTTCTCATCGCCATCCCCACCGCACGTGGCACGCTGATTCGCCGGCTGGTGGCGTTGTGCGCCCGAGCTCGCGTGCCGGCGCGCATCGTGCCCGGCTTGCTCGAGATCATTCGCGGTGACGTGCACTTCGAACACATTCGGCCGGTGCGCCCCGAGGATCTGCTCGGACGCGAAACGGTGGAGCTGGTCGAAGAACCCATCGAGGCGGTGCTGCGTGGCAAGCGCGTGCTGGTGACGGGCGCCGGCGGCTCCATCGGCCAGGAGCTGTGCCGGCAAATCGCCCGCTTCGCGCCGCAACAGTTGTTCCTGCTCGGGCGTGGCGAGAACTCGGTGTTCGACATCGACTGCGAGCTCGGCGATTTGCATCCCGAGCTCGGCCGCGAAGCAGTGATCGCCGACATTCGCGACGAGGGCGCGCTGCGACGGATGGTGCAACGGTTGCGCCCGGAGATCGTGTTCCACGCCGCCGCGCACAAGCACGTGCCCTACATGGAGCGCTTCGCCAGCGAGGCGATCCTCAACAATGTCCACGGGACGTTGAACGTCGTGCGTGCATCGCAGGACGTGGGCGTCGAACGCCTCGTGTTCGTGTCGACCGACAAGGCCGTGCGTCCCCGCGGTGTCATGGGGGCGAGCAAGCGCCTGACCGAGCACGTGCTGCAAGCGCTGCAAGCCACCGGGAGCCCGACACGTCTGCTCGCCGTGCGCTTCGGCAACGTGCTCGCCAGCCGTGGCAGCGTCGTGACCTTGTTCCAAGCGCAGCTGCGCCGGGGGGTGCCGCTGACGGTGACGCACCCCGAAGCCTCGCGCTACTTCATGACCATTCGCGAAGCGTGTCTGCTGGTGCTGCAGGCGGCCGCGCTCGGCCGCGGCGGCGAAGTGTTCACCTTGCGCATGGGCGAGGCGGTGAAGATCGTCGACTTGGCGCGGACGTTGGTCGCCCTCTCCGGCTTCGACCCCGAGCAGGTGGCGATCCGGTTCACGGGCATGCGTCCCGGCGAGAAGCTGCACGAGGAACTGCAAGCGCAAACGGATGCGGAGCTGCCCTCGCCGCACCCGCACATCCTGATGGCACGGCTCGGCGCGCTTCAGGTCCCCGACGCCGTCGCGGCCGCCAGTGACCTCATCGCGCTCGCGCGCGCCGGCGATGACGACGGCATCCGCCGGCGCCTCGCCGCCGTCCTGACCGACTACGACCCCGCCTGAGCGGCGAGTTGCGTCACGCCATCAGGACCAGATCTCGACTTCCTCTTCGAGTCGAATGCCGAGCCGCGGTTCGAGCGTGTGCTTGAGCGTCGCGATCAGTTCGAGCACGTCGCCGGCGCGCGCGCCGCCCTCGTTGACGATGAAGTTGCCGTGCACTGTCGACACGCTCGCTTGGCCGACGCGCCGGCCTTTGAGCCCAGCGCGATCGATTTCCTGGCCGATGCGGTGCGGCGGGCAGTTCTTGAAGATGCAGCCGGAATTCCAAGTCCCCACAGGTTGCGTGAGCAACCGTCGCTGGTTCGCCGTCTTGATGCGCTCGAAGATGGCGGTGCGATCGCCGGCACGCAATCGCACGCTGGCGCCCACGACGATGCGCCCGGCACCGCGCAGCGAGCTCTTGCGATAGGAAAAAGCGAAATCGCTCGGCGACAGACTCTGCAGCCTGCCGTCGGGTTCGACGACGTCGACGTGGGTCACCACGCCGCCCATTTCGCCGGCCGGTGTGCCGGCGTTGGTGAGCACGGCGCCGCCGACCGTGCCCGGGATGCCACAAGCCCATTCCATGCCTTCGAGGCCCGCACGCGCGGCGACCTGCATGAGCTGGACGAGCGGCAACCCCGCGCCGGCGCGCAGATCGTCCGCGCTGCGTTCGACCCCAGCGAGCGCGCGCGTGACATGCAGCACCATTCCGCGCACGCCAGCGTCCGGAACGATGAGATTCGAACCGTTGCCGAGGATGCGGAGTGGCACCGATTCGGCATGCGCGAGCGCAGCGATCTCGGCGGCCTCGGGGATGGATCGCGGCGCGACGTAGATCTCCGCCGGACCCCCGATACGGAAAGTCGTATGGCGGTCGAGAGGTTCGTCGGTCCTGACGCGGCCGGAAGTGATGCGCTGCAGTTCATCGCGAAAGGCCACGTCGTCTCTCCGTTCTGGCATGGAATCGTGACGCCGCTACGGAGATAGACCTTCGTGCTGCGACTGTCAACGGCGGCGCGCCTCGATCCATGACGATCGGGGACCTGGCACGAAGCGCGCCCGCGGGCACGCTTGTTGCGTTTCGGCACCCCGCACGCTCGGAAGGAAGAGGGCGGGCCCGCGCAGCGGCGATTCGCCATGCGGCGGGGACCGCACGGGCACGTGAGGGAGGTCTTCGTGCACGCACCGAAGGACGCAGACAACACGGATTCCAGAGCGAAGGCTCGCCGCATTCACGTTGCCTCGCCGACACTGCCCGATTTCGAAGCGCTCCTGCCACAGCTGCGCGAGATCTGGTCCTCTGGCGAGCTCACCAATGGTCGCAACGTGGCCGCATTCGAGCGCAAGGCGTCGGAATGGCTGCCGGGGCGCGAGGTCGTGGCCGTCAACAGCTGTACCTCCGGCTTGATGCTGGCTCTGCGAGCCTTGGAAGTGCAGGGAGAGGTCCTCGTACCGAGCTTCACATTCATGGCCTCCGCGCATGCGATCGTCTGGAGCGGCTGTCGCCCCGTGTTCGTCGATTGCGACCCGGAAACGCTGTCCGTGGACATCGATGACCTGACGCGGAAGATCACGCCGCAGACCACCGCCATCGTTCCCGTGTACGTGAGCGGTAACCCGCCCGACCTGGAAGCGTTGGAGCGCATCGCCGCGCAGCACGGGCTCAAGCTCATCCTCGATGCCGCGCACGCGCTCGGATCGACCTGCCGGGGCCGGCCTGCGGGCACCTTCGGCGATGCCGAGGTGTTCAGCCTGTCGCCGACCAAGACGATCACTTCTTGCGAGGGCGGACTGGTGAGCCTGCGGGATGCGGACATCGCGCGCCGCGTGCGCATTGGCCGCAACTACGGCAACCCGGGCAACTATGACTGCGAGCTCATCGGTCTCAACGCGCGCATGAGCGAGCTGCACGCCGTGGTGGGATTGCAGTCGTTGCCGGCCCTGCAGCGCAACATCGAAGAGCGCCGCCGACTGGCTGGGCTGTATGCCAAGGGGCTCGGCAAGCTGCGCGGGGTCCGTCTGCAGCAAGTCGAGGAAGGCAATGCCTCGTCCTTCAAGGACTTCAGCCTGCGCATCGTCGAGCGCGAGTTCGGTGCCAGCCGCGATGAAGTGCGCCGGGTCTTGGAGCGCAGCGGCGTCGAGACGCGCACCTACTTCGACCCGCCGGTGCACCGCATGGCGGCGTACCGCCCGTGGTGCCCGACGCGACCGGGTGACCTCGCCGCCACCGAGCTGGTGGCCAGGCAAATCCTCGACCTACCGCTCTACGTCGGACTGCGTGAGGACGAGATCGTGCGCATCGTCTCGATCATCGAGGCGGTGGCGACTCGGGCGACGGTGCGGGTCTGACGCGCAATGGATTGACGCCACGGTGGGTGCCTCGCTGACGCAAGGAGTGCGTGGATGCTGGCCCAAAAGATGCGCTATGTGTCGCGACGACTCGTGGTGCATCTGGTCTTGCTCTCGGGATGCTTCATCGCCTCCTATTTGGTCCATTTCGAGGGGCGGATCCCCGAACCGCAGAGGAGCCATCTGTCGTTCGCGCTGGCCCTCGGCGTGGGCGTCATGGTTCTCGGCTTGTTGTGGGCGCGCGTCTACCGCAAGCTCACCGATTTCGCCAGCCTGCGCGATTTCCTCGGGATCGTGCGCGGCGCGGGCCTGGCGACGCTGGTGCTGCTGTGTGTCGACAGCCTGATCCCCGCGCCGATGGCCATTCCGTGGCCCGTGCTCGTGGTCTACTTCTTGTTGTCGACGGCGCTGCTTTCCGTGTCCATGTTCACGCTGCGCATCTGGCGCGAGAGTCCGCTGGCGCAAGCGCAGCGCTTCGACAGCGGCGCGACCCTGCGCCCGGTGGTCGTGTACGGCGCCGGCCGTGCCGGCAGCATGATGGCGCGCGAGATCCTGCAATCGCCCGAGCTCGGCTACGAGCTGCGCGGCTTCATCGATGACGACCCCGAAAAGTGGGGCAAGGAAATCCACGGGGCGCGCGTCCTCGGCGGCAGACACGATCTGGTGCGTTACATCGGCCCGCAGCTGCGCGAGCTGGTTCTCGCCATTCCATCTCTCAACGCCGATGCGCGCCGCGAGATCCTCACCTGGTGTCGCCGCGCTGGCGCGCACGTGCGCATCGTTCCCGGCCTGGCGGAGCTGCTGCGCGGCACCAGCGTCGTGCAACAGATTCGTGACGTGCGTGTCGAGGATCTCTTGCCGCGCGAAGCGGTCGAGCTCGACGACACCCCCGTGCGTCATCTGCTCGAGGGCGAAGCCGTGCTCGTGACCGGCGCGGCGGGATCCATTGGCTCGGAGCTCTGCCACCAGATCCTGCGCCACGTCCCCACCGTCCTGCTCTTGGTCGAGCAGTCGGAGAGTCGGCTGTTCTACCTGGAGCGCGACCTGGAGAAAATGGTGCACGGCGGGCGCACGCGTATCGTGCCGCTGGTGGCCGACATCGGCGACCGCGAACGCATGGAGTCGATTCTCCGCATGCACCGGCCGACGCACATCTTCCATGCCGCCGCTTACAAGCACGTGCCGATGATGGAGCACAATCCCTACGAGGCCATCCGCAACAACATCCTCGCCACCCACAGCATCGCGCTCCTGGCCGATCAATACGGCGTCGGGCGTTTCACCTTGGTTTCGACCGACAAAGCGGTCGAGCCCACGAGCGTCATGGGGGCATCGAAGCGCGCGGCCGAAATCATCGTCCGCGAGCTGAATCGCGACAGCCGCACGTGCTTCGTCATCGTGCGCTTCGGCAACGTCCTGGATTCGGACGGCAGCGTGGTGCAATTGTTCAAACAACAGATCACTGCCGGCGGTCCGATCACCATCACGCATCCGGACATGGAGCGCTTCTTCATGACCATCCCTGAAGCCGCGCGCTTGATCCTGCAAGCGACCGCGATGGGCGAAGGCGGTGAGGTCTTCGTGCTCGAGATGGGCAAACCGGTGCGCATCCTCGACCTGGCACGGACGCTCGTCGAGCTTTCGGGTCTGCGCTTCATGGAGGACATCCAGGTGCATATCAGCGGCACGCGCCCCGGCGAAAAACTCTCCGAGAAGCTCTTCTTCGAGCACGAGCACAGCGAACCCACGAACGTGCGGCAGATCGATCGCGCGCGCCTCGATGGCGGGCAGCCGGTGGACCTGCGTTCCTTCCTGCACACGTTGCACGAGCTTCTGCGCACGACACCCGAGCCGAGCGAGCTCGGCACGCGCTTCATGACCTTGATGCGCAGGCTCGACTCGCCCGCCGAGGCCCCCAAACGCGAGCGCGACGACACTTCACAAGTCGTGCCCCTGCGACGCTCCACGGGGGCACGCGGCGGCGCCTGAGAACGCCCGCGATCAGGCGTTTTGGCAACGAGATGGCAACACTCGTGCGGCTCGACTCGAGCACCGCGACCGGGCCTCGATCCAGTTGCCCAAGATCAACGGTGAACATGCAATGACGGAGGTCTTGAACGCGGCCGCGTGACCATACTACGCTGGGGATTGCCGCAGGCCGCGCACGAAAACGCGTTTCCACTGGCAACGGGACACGACCGTCTCCCAGCACGAGGACGATCATGGGAATGAGGTCAGACGAACGAAGCTGGTGGCGCGCGGAAGGGCTGCTCCAAGTCGTCAAGCGCACGGCCGGGAACCAAATGTATCGTCACCCAGCCCTCTACTCGCTGCTGCATCGCCCCACTCGCCTGTGGGATGCTCCGGACGCCGAACAGAAGAACTCCGCAACCTATTGTCGTCAGGTCTTCGAGCTCCTCTCGGACGCTTGCCCGCCGGTGGGCCGCGTCCTGGAGATCGGCCCAGGGGCTTCGCTCGGGGTTGCCCGCCTCTTCGCCCAACGCGGGCACGAGACCTACGCGCTGGACAAGTTTCCGTGGCACCACAGTGACCACCTAGAGGGGCTCTACGAACAGCTGGGTGTCAGAGGCTGTGTGGTCGATCGCTGCAAGGGAGCCGCGGAAGCCATGCCATTCCCCGATGGATGGTTCGCTTTTGTCTATTCGAACTCCGTGCTGGAGCACGTGCGAGATCCGCTGCGCGTGGCCCGTGAGATCGCTCGTGTGCTCATGCCCGGTGGGGTGACCGCGCACAATGTCGACGTCAACGACCACCGAAACTACGCTCGCCCGTTCGAGTTTCTGCGTGTGCCTGCCTGGGCCTGGGAGGCGATGTACTCGCACAAGCCCTCGTACCAGAATCGTCAGCGTGCGTCGCAGATCGCCACCGCTTTTCGCGAAAACCTCCCTGTGGTCGACATCGTTCCGGGGCGAACCCTGATCGCGGATCTCGGGACCCCGAGTCGCTTCTGTGCCCCGTACAGCCAAATGTCTGCAGAAGAACTCGCCGTGGTGAACTTTTTCATCGTGGCTCGTTCTGCGGAGTAGGGCGCGCCTCAGTTGGAATGGACCCGTAGAGCAACTCCCCCGGCCAGGAGAACTCTTCCTCGATCACGCGCGACAACCATGGACGACCTACTGCTCGATTTCGTCCAGGTCCGGCGCCCGAGCGCGCTGCGCGCCGGCACCAAGATGGGTGTGTGCATGCGCCAGCGCAGCTTCCACGACCGCAACACCCATTTCCCGGTGCATCGCCGCATTGGGGTGTCCGTCACGCGGGATTTGGAAGTGCGCGCTGTACTCCTGCTGGTCGAGCACTTGCGCGAACAATCGCGGCCCGACGTCGACGAAGAAGAGCTCCTCCGCCCCTGCCAACGTCCCGAGGACGTGCATCAGCCCAGGAGAGGGTTGTTCGCCGTGAAACGCCGGGAAGAACAGGATCGCCACGTGCGCGCCGCAGGTCTGGGCCATGGCGACCAACTCGGAGGTGACCCAGCGTGCGAGCGCCGTGTCGCTCAAGGCCGGCGGCGGTGCGAAGCGGGCGCGCACGGTCGCCGGGTGCAAGGTGCGTTGCAAGTCCTGGAGCGCGAGCGGGAGCAACAGGCCAAGCTTGTCGAGGTCAAAACGGAGCGAGCGGTTTTCGAGCTTGGCAGTGTAGTACTCGGCTTCGATGCGCGGCGACAACGCGAAGATCAAGCGATTGTTGAATTGCGGCCGCAGCCGCTGCGGCTGCGCGGCGCGCGTCGTCAAGTACGTCTGATAGACGGTGATGTCGGTCCGCGGTTGCCGCGAGCGCTCGAGGTGGAAGTTGCCGTAGGCATAGACGATGAGCTGCGGTCGCAGGGTGTCGATGTGCTGGCGCAGGAGCTCGACGCTCGACACCGCCGAATAGGCACACACGCCGAGATTGGCAGCCGCGAGCCCAAGACCTGTGGCCGCGACCTCGACCCAGGTGCTTTCGGCGGCGACTCCATGCCCGAACGTGCACGAGCAGCCGATGCCGGCGAGGCCGCCGCTCACTTCATCCGGGTTTTCGTCCGAGAGCGACACGCGGAAACCCGATGAATTCGTGCGGACGGCGATTCTCCGCGCGGGCTCGCGCACGCCGTCCTGCAGTACGGCGATGCCATTGCGGTTGGGTGCCAAACGAAACCCGATGTCGTCGTCGGCGGCGTGGATGCCACCGAGGAAGAAAAACTCGCGCGCAGCGAACGTCGCGTGATGCACGTAGACGCGGTAGGCGAGGAACAACCCCGCCGCGACGAGACCGGCGCCGAGGTAAAGGCTCACGAGCGCCACAGCTCGGCGTCGGGTCGCCGGACGCACATTGGGGCGGGGGCTCGAAGTCTGCAGCACGATGGATCTCTTCAGTTGGAAGGGCGACCCATTATGCCGTCGCAGGCAAGTCGTGGCAACTGCCGAGCGTCGACACGATGCCGCTGGCCAGGGTGCGTGCGCTACGCGGTGATTCGGCCGCCAGCGGGCGCGATGCGGCATCCCCTACACTGACGTGCACCGGATCGTTCGCCGCGTGCGGTTCACCGCCCTGGGTACCGGCAGGGCTCACAGCCCGAGCCCTGCGCCGATGGGGAGGCCTCGTGGGAATTCGACTGCGAACGTTCGCTCTGGCGGCGGCAGGAGTCGTGTCGTTGGCGCTTGGACTTTGGCTGCGATGGATGCCCCCGTCGCATTGGCTCGAAGCGTTCACCGTCGACGGCCATCTCGAGCCCGCCACGGCGCGCTTCGCCGACTCGTGTTGGATCTTCGCCTGTATCGCGGGCCTCGTACAGTGCACCGCGGCGTGGAGTCGGTCCTTTCGCGCGGCGCTGGTCGGCACCGTGCGTGGCGCCCTTCCCCGTGGCGGAACCGCTTCGGGCTGGGTGATCGCGGCACTGGCCTTGGCGACGTTGGTGGCGCGCCTGCTGGTCTCGGCCTGGAGCGACATCGGTCTCGGCGATGATGGCGCCCGTGTCGCCTGGCTGCTGCGTTGGCTGCGGGACCCGGAGTGGGTGCCGCGCGAGCTATGGGCACCGGGACATCTCTACTTGCACGCGCTCGTTTGGCTCGTCGTCCGCGACGCGGTGCGCGCTGGGATCCTGCTCAGCGCTCTGGCATCGGCGGCCACAGTCTGGCTCCTTGGGCGTGCGGTTCAACGCGAGTGGGGAACGCAGGCCGGCGTGCTAGCGGCACTCCTCGTCGGCGTGCTTCCGGTCGCCAGTGCTCACGGCGCCACACCAGACGTCAACCCCGTGTTCGCTTGCCTGTGTGTCGCAGCGGTGTGCTGCGTGGTGCGCGCGGCGCGCGGCAGCTCGGCGTGGTTGCTGTGTGCTTGGGTGTGCGTGTTCTTCGCTTCGTGGAGCCGCTTCGAGACCTTCATCCTGGCACCGGCGTTTGCGGCGCCGCTCTGGCCACACCGGTGGCGCGCGTTGGTGTTCCTGATCGCCTGTCTGCTCCCGGCGCTCGCGTGGGGCATTGCCGTACAGATGGCGCACGGGGATGCATTGCGCATGTTTCGCACCCTGCAGGTCGACCCGACGTTGATGCGGCCGCTCGCATCGCGACTTTTCGACCTGTTGTGGAGCGCGTGGCTGGGGGTGCCGCTGTCGGTGGCGCTGCTCGGATGTCTGGGGGCGTTGCGGTCGCTGCACCATCGTCGCGGCACCGAGTTCCTGCCGCTCGTGTGCCTGCACCTGTGCAGCTTGGCTGCGGCGACCTGGAGCACGGGCACGGGAAATCAACCGCGGTACTTCATCCTAGCGGGCGCGATCGCTGCAGCCTATGCCGGTGTCGCTCTCGCCGGCGCCTCGCGGACTGCCCGGGGCTGGGGTACCGCGTTGCTCGTCGCCACTCTCATCGGCATCCCATGGACCACGGCACTGTTTCCGCATCCCGGAGAACTCTGGATTCGCCGGCTCGACCGCGTGCGCGCCGTGGCGGACTGCGTTGCGGCTCAGCGCGGGGGGGCGAGTGAGCCGGTCGTGTGGATCGCCGACGAGGCGGGATACTTCTTCCTCTGTCGTGAGCACGTGGCCATCGAGTGCTATCATGCCATGCCGCGGGCGGAGAGCGATGCCGGAGCCATCCTCGCCGCGCTGCACGGCCAGCCCACGGTCCTCGTGTGCGTGCGTGACAACGCCGAATCGCGCCGCCGTTGGCAAGCGTTCTTGCAAATCGCGTCGGCATCCTTCACGGCGGACTCCGTGGAGACGTTCTGCGCCGACTATCGCCTCGCGCGCTTGTCGCGGCACGACGAATGAAGGGGAGACATGGGGAGCACGTTGCTTCTGAGTGCACTGTTCGTCCTGGCCACCGCCAGCGCCAACGTCATGCAGAAAAAAGCCATGACCGGGTCTCTGGCCGTCGTCTCGCTCGACACACTGCGGCGCTTGGCGGCGAATCCCTACCTCTGGGGCGGGCTCGGTTGCTGGGCGTTCTCGCTGTCGATGTATCTCGTCATCCTGTCACGCGTACCGCTCAACGTCGCTGCGTCGATCTCGACGCTCAATTTCATCGCCGTCCTTCTCGCCTCCCGCATCGTCCTCGGTGAGCCGATTCCACCGCTGCGCGTTCTCGGCTTCGCCTGCATTCTGCTGGGGATGTCCATCGTCGCCTTCACCCAGCGCCGCGGTGCGTGATGCACTCGAAGCAGGGGCCTTCGCCGCGCCCAAACCCATCGCGGCGTGAGACACGCGTGCATCTGCTGGCGCTCTGCATCCTGGCAGCTGCCTCGGCTGCGCTGTTCATCCAAGTACTCGACACGGGGTTCTGGAGCCCCGAGGACGCGAGCGACCTACGCAGCCTGGTCGAGATGCAGGCCTCCGGCGAGCTGCAACTCGATTTCCGACCGGCGATCGCGGGGGGATATGACACCAACCCGGTGTTGGCGTTCGAATTTCGCTCCTTCGGCATGGACGCGCGAGCTTATTACATCGTCAACTTGATCGTGCACGTGCTGAACGCCTGGATCGCCTACGCGCTGGTCATTTCGCTGCTGCACGACGCACCGGCGGCCATCCTGGCCGCGGTGCTCTTCGCCGTCGGCGTCGGCAGCTACGGGAAGAACCTCATGTTCGCGGGCGGCATCTCGAGCCTGCTGTATGCCATGGTGGTGTTGTCCGGCACGCTGCTCTACGTGTGGAACGAGCAGAAGAACCGCGGCCGGCCCCTGGGGCTGTTCGCCTTCGGCTTCTTCGGCATCTTCGCGCTCAGTCTGTTCATGCGCGGGGGCACATTCAGCATCCTGGCGTCGTGTCTGTTCTACAATTTCTTCTTCCGGCCGGAACGGCAGCGGCCGGTCATGCACACGACCCTGCTCCTCGCACTGGGGACCGCGGCCGTGTCGATGCTGGCGCGAGTGCTGCTTGGCCCGCCCCCGATCGCCGGTCCGGTCGATCCCGGCGCTTTCCTGGTGAACCTGCCGCGCTATCTGGTGCTCATGGCGTTTCCTGTCCAGCATTCCGAGCTGCTGACTTCGGCCTCGCCGTTCACGCGCACGGTCTATGCGCTGGCGCCATACATCCGGGTGGCCGTTGGCCTTGCACTCCTGTCGTACACGATTTTCGGCATCGTGTTCGGCAATCGCGCCATCCGTTTCTATATCGGCTGGATCTACGTCATGGTCGTCCCGTTCGCCGTCTTTCGTTACCCGACCGACTGGCTCAACCTTCGCTTTCTCTACCTGGTGTCGCTCGGCTTCTGCGTCCTGTTGACCAGCGGCGCGATCTACGTCTCCAAACTGCTGTCGCACCGCGGCGCACGGCGCTTCGTGCCTTTCCTGGCGCCGATGTTCTATGTCGTCCTGTCCGTGGCGTTGGTGACCAAGCTGGACGACAAAAACGAGAGGCTGGCGGCGCGGTTGGACCTGCCGCGGCAAGCCTCGGCGAACCCAGCGGCGCCCTGATCGACGCCCTCGCGGAGCCGAAATCGAGGGTGGGATCCCTCTCTCGGGGAGAGGCACAGCGAGCGAGACCATGGGGGACTTGGGCGATGTGGCTCGGGCCGGGTGCGCCGGAGCAGGCCCCTCCGAGCGGCGGTTGGCGGCCCGGCCGTCCCAGTGCTAGAATCTCTCACGCCTTGCAAGCTCCCGGCGCCACGCCAGCGCCGAGACTGCCCCTCGATGCCGGCGTGGGTGATAGGCGACAACGGCCGAGGCGTCGAGTCTGCCCCGAACCACCGCCTCCAAGACCCTGCAGGGTGATTTTCGTGTTGTGCATGCTGCATAGCCAACGCCGCCATCCCTGGTGGTTCGGAATGAAAACGAGCCGGCTGCGCGGCGTTGTGTCGCTGCTCGTGATCGGTGCATCTGCCACGAGCGGGTGCGGGGGAACCGCGCCTCCGAGCGCGGCTGCGGTGGACGCGCAACCAGGGATCGTGGATCTCACCGACCCAACCAAGCCGATTCCACCCGAGCGCTTCCTGGCGCCGGACGCCGCGCGCATCGCGCCCGGCGACCAGCTTTTCCTCAAGGCCCTGAGCTACGAGGATCTCAATGGGACGGTGACGGTAGCGCAGGATGGACGCGTCAACTTGAGCCTGCTCGGCAGTGTGCAGGCCGGGGGATTGACCCTGCAGCAGCTCGACGATTCGCTGACGACGGCTTACTCGTCTTACTTCCGCAACTTCGACCTGGCTGTGATCCTGGTCGAGAGCACGGAGCGCAATGTCTACGTGCTGGGCCAAGTGCGCAATCCAGGACGCTTTCCGTTCGCGCCCGGAGATCGCGTCCTGCACAGCCTGGCGCTCGCGGGCGGCCTGCAGGAAACGGCACGGGAGAACGGCATCGTTCTCATGCGTCGCGATCCGGATGGCAGCGATCACGCCTATCGTTTCGATTTCGCCCATTTGCACGAGGCGTTGACGCCAAAGGACATCTATCTCCAGCCAGGCGACATCGTCTTCGTCCCCAAAGGCCGTTTTCGCACCGTCACAGACTTCCTCAAGGAAGTCCTCGATGTCGCCCAGCGCGGCGCGGTCACGGCACTCCTGGTTCAGGAGTTGGCGATTCAGGAACGCGTGGAGAACATCTCGGTGGCCCGGTGACATGAGCGCCAAGCATCCATATGTCGAATCCTCCCTCGGACCGCCGGCGATTCCCGGGCCGATCGCCGCCGCCGTGCCCACGCGCTCGTCGACGACGCGGCGCACGGTGGCGAAGCCGGTCTACTTCTCCTTCCTCGAGCTCCTGTTCGGGCGCTGGCTGGTGATCGGCGGCATCTTCGGTTCCGCCGTGCTGTGGTCGTACCTGACCTTGGCGCGCTCGCCCGATACCTTCGATGCCACCGGCCAGATCTTGATCCGCCGTGGCAAGCTGCAAGTGGTGCAGAACGTCCCCATCTTGCGCCAGCAGGAGGAGATCGGCTCCGAGGTCGATATCTTGACCTCGATCGCGGTGTTGAACGAAGTCGTCAAGCACCTGCTGGCACAAGTGACTGCGGCGCAGAATCTGGACATTGGCGAGCGCGAGCTGATCTTCGGCACCTACGAGCCGGTGCGGCCGCGCATGGCGCTCACGACCGCGGATTTGCCGACCACCGATCCGGCGCGATTGTACAAGTACCTCAAGAACAAATTCCGTGTCGAGAAGTTCGGTGAATCCAACGTCATCCAGGTATCGCTGGACTCGCCGAGCCCGGCGTTTTCTGCCGAGGCGGTCAACGCGCTCATCGAGGTCTACGAGAAATTCAACCTCACCATGGAGCAGACTCCCGGCCAGTCGCAGTACTTTTCCCAGGAGATCAACCGGGTGGACGAGGAGATCGACACGCTGCAGAGCGCGATGGCGACCTTCAAGAGCAGCCATCACGTCGTCGATCTGGAGAAGCAGCAAGAGCTGCTGGCATTGCGCCGGCATGCGCTCATCTCGGAGCTGGATGAGATCCAAGTGGATGCCGCGGCGCTCGAGACCGATCTCGACGCATCGCGCTCACTGGAGACCGGGCGGGTGCCGGCCTTCCTGCGCCGGGACGAGATGGTGGTGAAGATGCGCCAGGATCTCATGTTCCACGCGGGGGAGCTTGCGCAGCTGCGGTCGAAGCAGACCGAGGACAATCCGCTTGTCGCGGCCAAGCGCGAGGAAGTGGAAGAGCTACAGAGCAAGCTGGACCTCGAAGAGCGGCGCGCCATCTCGCAGCAGGAGCATCTGCTCGAACAAGCACAAAGCCGCATGCGGGAGCTCGAGAGCAAGATCGCCGAGGTCGACCTACTGCTCATGGATTACCCACACGTGGCGGCGAAGCTCGATCGCTACGAACGCGACATCAATCAGCGCACCATCAAGCGCATGGACATGGTGGAGCAGCAGTTCACGTCCGCCACGCTCGAGAATCCAGACGAGACCATGAACAAGGTCAAGGTCGTGAGTTACGCAGCCCTGCCGGCGCTGGCGGTGGAAGCGCGCAAGGGCTTCAAGTTCTTGGTCGCAGTGGTGTTCAGCTTGATCCTGGCGTTCGTCGCCGCCGGCTTCATCGACAACATCGACCACACGATTCGCAAGCGCGAGCAGATCGAGGACCATCTGGATCTGCCGCATCTGGCCTCGGTCAGCAACCACATCCTCTGAGCCGGGAGCGACCGTGAGCAAGATCTTCGATGCGTTGCGCAAGGTCGAGCAGGAATCGCTCGATCTGGCGGTGCCGCCGCTGGGGCCGGGCCTGCCGGTGTCGGACGCGCATCCGCGCCAGGCGCGGACGCTCGAGACCGAGTTCGGCCGGCTGGGAAGCGCGCTGCTCAGCAGCTTCACCAAGAGCAAGGACGGGCGGGTCGTGCTGGTCGTCGGCGCGGTCGAGCGCGAGGGCGCGACCTACGTCACCACGCACCTCGGGCGCGCGCTGGCCGCCGGCTGCGGCGGCTCGGTCCTGTGTTTGGACGGTGACTTCCACGACCCGGGGCTCGGGCGCCACACCGGCGTGCAATCGGGTCTTGGCCTCACGGACATCGGGGAGAACGGCTACAGCCGCGAGCTGCCGAGTGTCATCCAGCGCGGCGACATGAACAATCTGTTCGTGCTCACCCCCGGACGCACACGGATCAGCGCCGTGGCGTTCTTCGACAGCCCGCAGTTCGATGCCGTCCTCCAATCGGTGCGGCGGAGCTTCCGTTTCACGCTCATCGACGGACCGCCTCTCCTCGCCCACCCGGATTCGATTCACCTGGCGGCGCGGGTGGACGGCGTGCTGCTGGTCGTGCGCCAAGGGCGGCTGAAGCGCGAAGTGTTGCAGAAGGCTCTGGAGCCGCTGCAGACCCTGAAAGTGCCCATTCTCGGCGCGGTGCTCAATCGGCGCCGGTTCGCCATTCCGAGCTTCGTGTACAAGCTCATCTCCTGAGCGGAGGGCGATGCGGCTCGACGCCCGGTACTTGAGCAATTCCTTCTACGACTTCATCGAGAACACGAGGGTCGGGGAGCGGTTGTTCCGCTGGGGACGGCTGGCGCTGTTCGCTCTCGTCCTGCTCGTTGTCGGCAAGTTCGCCTCGGGGCAGTTCCTCGGTTTTCAATACCAGGATCTGCTGTTCATGGCGATTGCCGGCGTCGTGTTCATGTTCGTGTTCTGGCGCTGGGAAATCGGGATCATCCTCATCCTGGCTTCGACCAGCTTCATCGTCTATTACGACGTATTGCCGACGCTGTCGCTGTACCACTTCATCCCCGAGATCCCGATGCTGGAGCATTTGCGGCTCACGCTCGGGCAAGGGCTGATGCTGTTCCTCTTGGTGGTGTTCGCTTTGAGCAGCGAGCGGCGCACGGCCGCGCGGCGCCTGGCGACTCCGGTCGCCCCGGCCGTGTTGCTGTTCACGCTCGCCATGTTGATCGCCTCGATCGTGGGGCTCACCTTCGGAGGCGTGAGCCTGCGCATGATGGTCGAGACCTCACGCCCCTATTCGTTCTACTTCATGTTCTTCGTCGGGGCCCTGTGCCTACGCGGCCGTCGCGAGCTGCGCATTCTCTTGCGCGCGAGCTTCTACATGTCCTTGATCGTCGCCGTCCTCATGTACGTGCAGTTCTTCATCGGCGATCGCGCCAAGGTATTCTTGGGCAACTCGGTGCGTGTGGAGTCCTTCGGTGGCTTCGCCGGACGCATCTTGCCGCCCGGAACCGAGCTCATTTGGATGACCGTGCCCTTCGTCATCGCCGCGATCCCCTTGGCGTCGGCTCGCGTGGCTCGCGCGCTGTACCTGGCCCTGTTCGTCCTCTTGGGCGGCCTGCTGCTCACCTTCACCCGCAGTATCTGGCTCGGGGTGCTTCTCAGCATGGCGATCATGGCGATTCTCGGTCGAGGCGTGATGCGTCTGGGGGTCGCGCGCATCCTGCTGGCCATGGTCTTGAGCGTGGCCCTGCTGCTGATCCTTCTCAACGTCGTGTCGACCGAGCGCGAGAACTACATGACGCCATACATCACGCGTTTCACCTCGATCTTCCAGGCCGATTCGTACGCCGAGGGCTCGTCGGCAGGCGCACGCTGGATGGAGATCCGTGCCGCCTGGCAGAAGATCGTCGAGCATCCATGGCTCGGCATCGGCGTCGGCGGTGTCTATCGCTACGAGGAGGACTGGAACGACGTCTGGCAGCAGCACTATTGGCGGCCGGTGAGCTACATCCACAACGCCTATGTGTTGCTGTTGACCCAAGGCGGCATCGTGGCGCTCGGGACCTGTCTGGTCATGTTCGGGATCTTCTTCGCGCGGGCGCGGCGTGTCTATCAGATGGTCGAGTCACCGGAGGACCGCAGTATCATCATTGCCTGCATCGGCTCGATCGCTTCCGTCATGTTGGCTTCGGTGATGCAACCCTCGCTCTGGTATCCACCGGCCGTGCCGTGTGTGGCGCTCATCTTCGGTATCGTCGAAGCCGTGCGCTATTTTGTCGAGCGCGAAGCGGCCGACGGCGCCCCTAGCAATCGCTGATAGTTCGCCTCCAGCTTCTCGCCGACGCGTGTCCAAGTGAAGTCGCGCAGAATGGTGGCCCTGCCCTCCTCGCCGAGGCGGGCTGCGAGCGCCGGGTCGTCGAGCACGTGTTCGAGGCGTTTTGCCAGCGCCGCTGCATCCCCCGGCGGAACAAAGAAGCCGTTGTCGCCATCGCGGATGAGGTCCGGGAAGCCACCCACGCGCGAGGCGACAACGGGCGTGCCGCAAGCGAGGGCCTCCAAGTTCACCAGCTCGAACACCGACTCGAGCGACGGGGTGGCGAAGACCGTCGCTGCCTGGTATGCGGCCACGAGACGCTCCTGGTCACGCAGGTCAGGCAGATGTTCGATGGTATGGAAGCCGCGCGCGTTTTCCTCGGCCAGTGCAGCGGCGAAGGCCGCCCCGTAGACGGGGTCGCGCGTGATCGTGAGCAGCACGATGTGCGCAGGCCGCCGGAAGTGCCGTAGCGCTCGCACCAGGACCAGCGGGCCCTTGTGCTCCTGCACGCCGCCCACGAACAGCACGGTGCGTGGTTGCCTGAGCTCGGGGCGCGGGTGGAAACGCGACTCGTCGACGCCGTAGTGCACGGTGCCGATCGCAGAGTCGGGCACGCCGATTGCGCGCAAGGCAGGAATCGTCGACGTGCATCCGGTGAGGAAAAGGTCTGCGGATCGTCGGAGGATCTCGCGGCTGAGTCGATGCTTCCGATAATGAAAGTGATAGGTGACATCCAGCGTGTGGCACCAGAGCACGCGTGGCGCTGCGGTGTGACGCAGCAACCACAGGAAGCCGAGCTCGATGTCGTTGTGCAGCTGGACGATGTCGTAGCCGCGGGCAAGGGCCGCGAATCCCGGCTTGTAGAAATACTTGGCGACATAGTTGTGCGGGAAGACATGGGCCTCGATTTTGGCGATCCAATGGTTGAGGCCGCGTTGATTGGCGGGGGTCAGATTGAGCACGGGCCAGCGCACCACCCGCATCCCTTGCCAGGTGGATTCTTCGCGCTTCCATCGCGCACGTTGGCGGGAATCGGTGTTGAGCGTCACGATGTCGACGTGATGCCCGCGGTCGCGAAGCGCCAGGGCGCTGTGCTTGAGCACGCGTTCGCCGCCGCCCGTCACTGGATCCCAGAACGGGCTCACCATGAGCACCTTCACCCGGGGCCCCCGCGGATGCGCTCGAAGTCGACGGGGAAAGTGTCGGTGTCGGCGGGGTCGTACTCCACATCGGCCACGGCGAGAACGGCGAGCTCGGAGTCCGCGTCCGCGACCAAACTGTGCGCGACGCCGGGAGGCACGCGTACCGACACCGGAGACGCGGCGTCCATGCGCACGCTCTCGTGCCGGTCGCCATCCATGGCGGCGACGAACAGCGTGCCGCGTCCGGCGATGGCGCAGAACCATTCCGTCGTGCGCCGGTGGTAGTGATTGGCGCGCGTCGCGCCGGCGGCGCCGGTGGAGACATACACTTCACCGAATGGATGGTCTTGCAGATGCTGCGCCTGCAGCACTTTGAGGAACCAACCTCGGGCGTCGTCCGACCGCCGCAAGGGCCGCACCTCGATCCAATCGGCGCTCACGCCGGCCCCCCGATGCGCGCATGGGCACGGTGCCAGGCGATCGTGCGCTCGAGTCCGTCCTCGAGCGTCACGTGCGAGCTCCAACCCAGGAGCTCGCGTGCACGCGTGTTGTCGCAGTAGAACTCCCACGTTTCGCCCGGCCGGTACGGGAGCTTGCCGAGCTCGAGCTGCACCGGGTTCCCCATCAGGTCGAGGACGAGCTGCGCCACGTCGCGGATACGCCGCGGCTCGCCGCAGCCGATGTTGATGATCTGCCCCTCGGTGCCCGCGACCTGGGCGCTCGCGAGCAGCCCGGCCACGATGTCGTCGACATAGTTGAACTCGCGTGTCTGCTCGCCGGGCGTCATGGGGAAGTCGCGCCCCGCGAGCGCGCTGCGAATGAGAGACGGGACGAGCAGGTTCGATTCTTGTTCTGGGCCGTAGGTGAGGAACGGCCGCACGATCACGGCACGCAGGCCGAAGGAACTGCACAGCATGCGGACGAAGCTGGTGGCGGCGGCCTTGGCGGCCGAATAGGGCGACACCGGTGCAAGGTCCTGCGTTTCGCGGAACGGCGCCGGCCCATTGCCGTATTCCTCGCAAGTTCCCACGTGCACGAGCCGCTCGACATCCTGCTCGAGGCAGGCGCGTGCCACGTGCACGGCCGCCATTTGCGTGCCGCGGACCTGCGCATCCAAGTGGTCGAGATCGCGGGCCACGTCGACTGCGCTCGCCAGATGGAAGACGCATTCGGGGCGCGCCGCGCGCAGCAGAGACGTCGCCGTCTCGGCCTGGCCGAGATCGCCAGCGCGATAGTCGACCGCGGGAGGCAACGCGTCGTGCGCCAGAGCTTCGCGCCGTCGCCTGCCAACGACGGTCACGCTGTCGCCGCGCTGCACCAGGGCCCGCACCAGGTGCCTGCCGATGAAGCCGGCGCCGCCGCTCACGAGAACGCGCAAGGGGTCCTCCACGGCATCAGGATCCAAAGCGGCCGCGTGACGAGGCGAAGAACTCGCGGTACCAGTCGATGGTCTCGCGCAGCCCGCGCTCGACGTCGTAAGCCGGTTGCCATCCCAGCAACCGGCGCGCCTTCGCCGCCGACAGGTACTGGTGCGGGATCTCGGACCGCGCCTCCCCGAGCACCACTGGCTCGATGTCGGTGCAATCCATCGCCGCGTGCAGCGCACGCACGAGCTCCAGCACCGTCATCTGGATCTCGTTGCTGAAGTTGAACGCCTCGCCCCACAGCGCCCGGTCATCCATGCCCTCGGCGAGCGACAGATAGGCGTGCACCGCGTCGAGCACGTAGAAGTAATCGCGCACCCAGGTGCCGTCGCTCCGAATCACGGGGCGTTCGCGCCGCAGCAGCGACTTGATCGTTCCGGGAACGAGGCGGTTCCAGTTGAGATCGCCGCCGCCATAGAGATTGCCGCAGCGCGTGATCGCGACCGGCAGCTCCCACGTGGCGTGGTAGCACTGCGCCAGCAGGTCGGCGCAGGATTTGGAGGCATCGTAGGGATGCCGTCCCTGCAGGGCGAAGGTCTCGTCGTACGGCAGCTGCGCGTGCTCGCCATAGGCTTTGTCGCTCGACGCTACCAGCACGCGCCGCACCGACCGAGTGCGCCGCGCCGCTTCGAGCACCACCCAAGTGCCCTTGATGTTGCTCTCGAAGGTGGAGAGCGGGCTGCGGTTCGCGGTGCCGACGATGGTCTGCGCTGCCAGATGGAAGACGCTCTCGATCTCGTATTCGTTGAGCGCGCGTTCGACGACGTCGAGATCCTCGACGGCGCCGTGCACCGCCGTCACCGCGCTCCATTCGTCCGTGTTCAGGATCAACGAGCGCGGCACGTGGTCGCGCACCAGGCCGACGACGTTGGCGCCGCGGCGCACGAGCTCGCGCACCAGCCACGAGCCGAGGATGCCGGTGCAGCCGCTGACGAAGACGTTGCGGTCGTCCCAGAAAGCCGCCACCCTGCTCACCACACCTTCCACGGCGTCTCGCCGCGTTTCCACATGTCGTTGTAATCGGTGAAGTCGCGATACGTGTCCATGCTCTTCCAGAAACCGTCGTGGCGGTACAACGACAGCTGTCCGGCGGCGGCGAGATTGACCAGGGGCTCGCGCTCGAGCACGCAGTGCGGATCCAAGTAGGAGAAGAACTCGCGCCGGAAGACGAAGAACCCGCCGCTGACGTAGCTGTCGAGCTGCGGCTTTTCCCGGAAGTGGTCGACGCGCCGCCCGCTCGCGCTCTCGATGACGCCGAAGCGCGAATCCGGCTTGACGCCGGTCACGGTACCGATGCGCCCCTCGCGCACGTGGAAATCGAAGAGATCGCGGATGTCGATGTCGGCCAGCCCATCGCCGTAGGTGGCGAAGAAATGTTCACCCGTCACATAGGGCGCGATGCGTTGAATGCGACCACCCGTCATCGTGTCTTGCCCAGTGTCGGCGCAGGTGATCTGCCAGCTCTCGTTGGCGTTGCCGGCATGCACCTCGTAACGCGCTTCGCGGCCGAGATGCATGGTGAAATCGTTGTCCATCACTTGATAATTGAGCACCCATTCCTTGATGACTTCCATCTTGTATCCCAGACAGAGGATGAAGCGACGGCAGCCGAAGGCGCTGTAGGTCTTCAGGATGTGCCAGAGCATGGGATGCGGGCCGACGCGCACCATGGGCTTGGGCTTGAACTCGGTCTCGCCGGCGAGACGCATTCCCATCCCGCCGCAGAGGATGACGACGGGAATCTCCGCCAAGGGATTCCCTGGCACGCTCGAGGAGCCGGACACGCTACTTGCCTCCGGGGACGTCCGCTGGGGCGCGAGGGCCGGACGGGTCTGCTGGACGGGAACGAGTATAGCCCAAGCCCGCGCTAGGTGGCGGTTAGGCGCCGCGGCGGGAATTCCAGACCGCGATGAGATCTTGGCGCAGCGGGCGCGACAGCGCCAAGGAACCGCCGGTCCCCACGACCAGCAGTGCCGCGCGCAGGGCGATCCCCGCCTGCAGGCCGGCGAGGAGGATGGCCGCCAAGTACACGAGCAGCCCCAAGTAGCCGCGGCTTGCTGGGCGAATGCGCCGGCTCACCACGACATCGGTCACTGCGTACGCCACGACATGGAAGGCGAAGTGGGCCCATGCGGCACCCATCAGCCCCCACGCGCGGATGAAGGTGAGGTTGAGGGCGAGGCTGACTGCGCTGGTCCAGAAGTTGATCCGGAGCGGCGTGTGCGAGTCGCCAAGCGCGACGAGCGTGTTGCCCAGCACACTGCCGAGCGCTGCGAAAGCCAGGGCACCAAGGAGCAGCGGCACGGCGGGTGCGGCCACCTGATACGAGGGCGGTGCGAGCAAAGCCAGCAGCTCGTGACGAAAGAACCCGAGTCCCAACGTGAGGACGGCGAAACAAAAGCTCATGAGACGGAGCGAGCTCGCCAGCAGCCGGCGTGCACGCTCCGTTTCGGCGGCGGCCGCGAAGCGGGACATGCTGGGCAAATACACTTGCGTGTACGACCGCAACACCATCGACAGCTGGTCCGGCACGCGGCTCGCCACCGAGAAATGGCTCACCGCCACCGGGCCGGTCAGGTTGGCGATCAGCAAAGTGTTGAGGCGCGTCGAGGCGTAGGAGAGCAAGGTGTTGACGTGGAGAGGCCAGCCGAAGCGTAGCAAGCGCACGGCCTCGGGGCCGTCGAATCTCGGCCTCCACCCGTGCGCGCTCGACCAGGCGGAAAGCCAGGCGCCGAGCGCCAGCGACAGGGCTTCGGCGAGGAAGAGTCCGTCCACTTGCAGGCCGAATCCGCGCACGCACACGACGATCAGTAGCAAGCGGGCAAGACTCGAAATCAGCGCGTAAAGCGCCATGGCGCGAAAACGGTTCAGACCCTGCAGGAAGTTCGTGTAGAGCTCGCCCACGCTACTCACCACCACGAAGACATAGACATAGAAGTAGCGCGACTCGATGGACTCGGCGGCGAATAGCTGCAGGACCCAAGGCTTGGCCACAGCGAGCACCAGGCATAGAAGCGCGAGTGCGGCGCCGCGCAAGGCGAGCACGGTGTGCATCATTCGCCGCGCCGCGTGCGGGTCGGTGCACAATGGCAGATGGCGCGCGATCCCCAAGCCGACCCCGAGGTCGGCGAAATTGCCCAGGAGCGCCGCCACCGAGGTGAGGATCCAGTAGGCGCCGAGGTCGGCTTCGGGAATGGCACCGGTGACAAGCCGCAGCGCCACCAATCCGAGCACGATACGGGCGAAGTTGCCGGCCCAAGTGAGAACGACGCTCTCGACGAAGTGCTGCTTCGAACTCGATTGCTGGGGTCGATCGAGGGGTGATCCTGATGTGTGAATGCCGAACCTCCGCCTGCCTTCGCTGCGACCGCCGGGCGGCGACGCGGTCACGAGTGTAACTCCATCCCGGATGGAACGAGAGCGAGCGCGAGTCCGGTCCGCCGGCGTGTGTTGCAGTCGCCGCGCGGGTCCCGGCGCAGGTGTGATACCATGGCTCGGAGGGCGTAGGCGCCGATTCCGACCGTTCTAGTCAGGAAAATCAGCATGCAAGGCTTCGAGAGCCTCGTGGATCTCCACCACTCACGCCACGATGGCGGCGAACGATTCGGTCGTACGCCGGGGCGGCACTGACTTTCCCATGCCTCGAACCGATTCCTCCTCACACCGCCGCACACGGATTCTCATGGGTGTGCCGACTCCTGGAGCCCGAGTGGGTGGGACGGCTCTGCCCATCCCCATGCTGGTGGAGGATCTGGGACAGGATGCGCGCTTCGACATCCGGATTCTAGCGTACGGGCGATGGGAGGAGAACGAACCGTTGGCAGTCAAGGTCGTGCATCAGATCGTGGATCTCCTCCGCTATCCGCTGCGCCTCCACCGGGCTCGGCCCGATCTCGTGCACCTGCACTCGTCGTTCGATCGCAAGACGATCGTGCGCGACCTCGCGTTCGGTGCCCTCACCCGCGTCGCGGGACGGCCGTTGCTCGTCGAGTGGCATGGCGCCGAGGTGGATCTCCTGCACCATCGCTCGCTCCTGTGGCGCGCCGGTTCCCGCTTGCTGCTGCGAGTCACGAGCGCACTGGCCGTCCTAGCCGATGAAGTGCGTACGGAGCTCGCGCGGACGGGGTTCGACAAACCCTGTTTCCTGGTGAAGAACCCCATCGATCTGGCGCGCTTCACGCGACCGGTCGATCTCCGGCGGCGTTGGGGAATCGAACCCAGCGCACCGCTTTTGCTCTTCATCTCTCGGCTCATCTCAACCAAGGGTCTGCTCGACGTCATCGACGCCATGTCCCGCCTGTCGGCGCAGGAAGCTCATCTCCTGGTGGTGGGAGATGGCCCGGAACGGCAGCCAGCCGAAGCCCGCACGCAGCAGCTGGGCCTGGCGAAGCGGATTCATTTCACCGGCCAGGTGCAAGAGGCCGAGGCGGTGGACTTCTATTGCGGCTGCGACGTGCTCGTGCTGCCGACGTATGCCGCCGAAGGTTTCCCCATGTCCATCTTTCAGGCGGTCGCAGCGGGTCAGGGCATCATCACCACGCGCATTCGCGCCGCCGCCGATCATCTCACCGAGCCGGATCATTGTCTCTTCGTGCCGCCGCGAGACCCCGTCGCGATCGCTCATGCGATCGATCGCCTGCTGTCGGACCCGCATCTGTTGGCGTCCATGCGGCGCAACAACCGCGACTTGGGGCCCCGGTTCGAGCGCCGGCGTGTGGCGGGGGAGTTCGGCGACATCTACCTGCAGATGGCGGAAGGCGTCCGCGCTCGACGGGACGCGAGAGCGCTGCCGTCAGCGCACCGCGGCGCCAAAGCGACGGGGGTCCGATGAACATCCTCGGAATCCACGACGGGCACACGGCAGCGGCGGCATTGCTGCGCGATGGACGCATCGTCGCAGCGGTGCAGGAGGAACGCTTCACACGCATCAAGAATTGGGCCGGGTTCCCGGCGCAAGCGGTGCGCTGGGTGCTGCAGAGCCAGGGGCTCGGCACCGCCGACGTCGACGCGGTGGTGCTGAACGGCAACCAGATGCCCTATGCCAAGAGCCGTGAGGAGATCCTGGCCGAATACGAGCGCACGGGAACGATCGGCACCACCTTGCGGCGGTTCGTCAAGCGCACCGCGGTACGCACCGTGTACGACGATCGTCGCCGCGCGCAGCGCAAGCGCATGACGTCGCGCTTCGGCTTCCCGGAAGACCGCGTGCACTTCGTCGACCACCACACGGCGCACGCCGCCGGGGCGTACTACGGCTGGGGGCGTTTCGACGAACCCATCCTGGTGCTGACGAACGACGGCGCAGGCGACGGTCTTTGCGCCACGGTGAGCATCGGCGAAGGCGGGCGCCTGCGGCGGCTGGCGGCGGTGCCCGAATCGGAGTCCATCGGCAACATCTACGCCATGATCACCTTCCTGATGGGGATGGTGCCGCTCGAGCACGAGTACAAGCTCATGGGGATGGCGCCGTACGCGCCGCAAAAGCAGAGTCAGCAAGTGGCCGCACTCTTCCGCCGCCTGCTCGAGTTCAAGAGCGACAACCCGCTGGTGTGGGAGCGGCGCAACGGCTGCCCGGAGACCTATTACAGTTACCAGTTCTTCCGCGACCTGCTGCAGCTCAAGCGTTTCGACACCGTCTGCGGTGGCTTGCAGCTCTTCACCGAAGAGATGCTCACCACTTGGGCGCGGAATGCCATCGCCAAGACCGGCATCCGCAAGTTGGCGCTCGCGGGCGGCGTGTTCATGAACGTCAAGGCCAACAAGGCGATCATGGAGCTGGACGAGGTAGACGATCTCTACGTCCTGCCGTCGTGCGGCGACGAGTCGAGCGCCTTGGCGACGGCGTGGTATTGGCAAGCGGAGAACGACTGCAACGCGGAGCGTTCGCCAGGTCTCGAACCGCTCGGGGACCTCTATCTGGGTCCGGCCAACAGTCGTGCCGACGAAGAGCGGGCCCTGCAACGGTTCGCCGCCGATTCCTGGTTCGAAGTGGAAACGGGAGAGGATCTGGAAGCGCGCGCGGCGGATCTGCTCGCCGCCGGCGAGGTGTTGGCGCGCTGCAAGGGCCGGATGGAATTCGGGGCGCGATCGCTCGGCAATCGCGCCATCCTCGCCGATCCGACCCGGCCCGAGTGCATCCGGATCATCAACGACATGGTCAAGAGCCGCGACTTCTGGATGCCGTTCGCGCCATCGGTGCTGGAGGAATGCGCCGACGACTACGTGATCAACCCGAAGCGCATCGCGGCTCCCTACATGATCTTGTCGTTCGACACCACCGAACGCGTCGCCGACATCGCCGCCGCCATCCATCCCTACGATCGCTCGGCGCGGCCGCAGATCGTGTCGAAGGCGTGGAACCCAGACTACCATCACCTGTTGTCGGAGTTCCGACGCCGCACCGGTCGTGGTGCGATCCTCAACACTTCCTTCAACCTGCACGGCTTCCCGATCGCCAACACGCCCGAGGACGCTCTCGACGTGCTCAAGAGCTCGGGCCTGCAGCATCTCCTGCTCGGACACTTCCTCGTTCACAAGAAGAACGGTGTGCTGCAGTCGGGTGGATCGTGAGGGGGCAGGCCGTTCCCGGCCCCCAGCGGACCGAGGCGGCGCTCCAGCGCTGGCTCGAGGAACACGGGCTCGCTTCCTACGATCCATACGATGGATTGGCGTGTGCGGCGCCGTGGTCGATCGTCCGCCGTCACCAGCTCACGGCGCGCCTTTGGACCCAACTCATCAAGAAGAGCCCGATCAACTTGAGGCCGTTCGTCGGCATCGAACCACGCGTGAGTGCGAAAAGCCTGGCCGATCTCGCGGCCGCCGCTCTGCTCCGGCACAGGCTCGGTGACGGCCCCGACGCGATGCGCCAGGCGCGCGATCTCCTCTCCCGCCTCCGAACCGCGTGTCTTCCAGGCTATGCGGGTGCGTGCTGGGCGATGGCGACGCCGTATGTGTCGCGCTACGTCGAGGCCGGACCGGACACGCCGAACCTTTTCTGGAGCGTCAGCGCGGCGGGCAGCTTTCTCGATGCATACGAGTTGGAACGCGACCCCGCGGATCTCGCGCTGGCGCGATCGGTGATCGATTTCGTCCAGCACGATCTCGGTAGCGTCGACGACGGTCAGGGAGGGGTGTGGTTCCGCTACTTCGCCGCGCACGAGGCCGCGGTGCACAACGTGGCGGCGCTCACCGGGGCACTGTTGCTGCGCGTGGCATCGCACACCCAGGAAGCGGATCTCGCGGCCCTCGGCCACGGTGCGTTTCGCTTCGTCCTCGGCGGTCAGAATCCGGATGGTTCGTGGAACTACGCCCGCGGCCCCCGCGGCCGGTGGATCGACGGCTTCCACACCGGCTACGTTCTCGAGGCACTGTTGCAGGCGGTGCTCATGGAGCGTGACCCCGACCTCGAGGCAGCGCTCGGGCGCGGTGTCCACTTCTACCTCGACCGCCTTTTCAGTCCCTCGCATCTCCCGTGTTACACGGCGGATCGGTTCTTTCCCATCGACGTCCAGAACTGCGCGCAGGCGGTTCAGACCCTCGCCAAGCTCAGCCTGTGGCAGCCAGACATCATGGCGCGCGCCCAGGCAGTCACCGAGGCGGTCACGCGTGCGCTGTTCGTGTTCACCCGCCGGGATGTCGACGAGGCTGGTTACTTCCTCATGAGCCGTGGACGATGGGTCACGAACCGTGTGTCCGCGGTGCGCTGGGGTCAAGCCCCGATGCTGCTTGCGCTCACGCACCTGCGAGCGGCGTCGGTCGGGCTCGGGGCGGCGCGGGCGTCCGCGAGGCCGAGCTCGACGCGACCTTGATCAGCCAGAGTTCTTCTTGGTGCCGACGACGCCGGTCGATGGTCCAGTGGCGTGCACGCCCGTGTACCCGAGATCGGTGAAATCCGCCATGAGCTGTTGTGGAGTGCTTCGGTGTTGGAACTCCGGCGTCAAGTTGTCGTGGAGCATGAACACGACCTCGCGCAGCGAGCGACGTCGTGGACCGCGGAAGGGCTCGTAGATCTTGAACGCGGCGTGGAGCGGCACCCCGAAGCCCCAGCAGAGTGCCTGTTGCACCGGGTGGGGAAGACGATCGGGTCGGACGAGGAGATCGCGCACCAAACGGTACGGGCTGAACGTTCGCGGGTAGAGCCAGACGAACATCTGTCCCCCTGGCCGCAACAAGCGATCGAGACTGCGGAGCCCGGAATGCGGCTCGGGGATGGCGGGGATGACGCCGTCGGCGTAGATCAAATCGAACGTTTCGGCTGCAAAGGGCGGCGCGTGCAGATCGAGCTGCGCCACGAGCGCATTCTGCAGCTCGCGACAGCGTGCGTGCGCGACGTGCACGGCGCCGCTGCGCTCGCCTCCGACCACCAACGCTTCGGGACAGGCCCGTGCGAGGTTGCGCGTGAGGCGGCCGCTGCCGCAACCGATGTCCAGAATACGCTGACCCGCGAGGTGGCCGGCGTCGGCGAGGCCGAAACGCTCGAGGAACAACTGCAGCTCCTCATCGGCGGTCTCGCCGTAGATCGTGTCCTTCTCGAAGGCTCCCTGGTTGTGCAGCGTCCACTGCGTGGCGAAAGCGCGCGCCGTTCGGTCCGGGTGGCCAGCATCGGCGAGCAGGTTCGGGAGGCCGTCGACGAGCGGATAGGCCGCCCGGCAGGACGTGCATGCGAGAGACTCCCCGCCGCCAAGTGGCGACTCGAGGAGCGGAGCACCGCATTGAGGGCAGCGGAGGAGCTGCAGCAACTGAGGATTCATGCGCTGGCCAGTATAGCAGAAGCGCATGCAGCCGCACGCACACCGGCGTCGCAGGCGAATCGGCGCACATCCGCGCCGATCTGCTATCGTCGAAGACGCGTGTTTTCTCGCACCTTGGAGGCAACTGTCTGACGCGCCCGCCGACCTCCCGACCCCCGCTCAGAGTCGTTTTCTACAGCAGCTGCTTTCAGCTGGAACCGGTGCTTTCGCTGGCGCGCGAAATGCACCGGCACCTCGATTTCCATCTGCTGCTCGAGATGTCGCCGGAGGCTTGGTCGAGCGCTTTGTTCGACGTGTCGCCGCAGCCGTTGCCGTCCGGCATCACGGATGGCGACGCAGCACTCAAGGATTGCGTCCCGGCGTCGATCCGGGCCTGCTGGCAACAAGCCAAGACCTTCGACCTGGTGGTCCACGACTTCCCGAAAGCATTGCATCCACGCACCTGGAGGACGAGCCTGCGCGCCGCACGCTTCATCCGTGCACTGCGACCCGACGTGCTGCACCTCGATAATTATTCCTTGCGCTTGGCACCGTTGCTCTGGCTCCTGCGCGGCATTCCAACCGTGCTGACCTTGCACGATCCCGAACCGCATTCCGGCGAAGGCGATTGGCGCATCGAATTGGCCCGCCGCCTCACGTTCCCGCACGTCGACAGGTTCTTGCTTCTCAACGAGTCTGGCAAGCCGGGGTTCGCCAGACGTTTTGGCGTCGAGGCAAGCCGCATCGATAGCGCCCTTCTCGGTTCCCACGGCTTGTGCAAGGAGTGGATGCAGGGAGCCCCAGCTGAGGAAGAACGCACGGTGTTGTTCTTCGGCCGTTTGTCGCCCTACAAAGGCTTGCCCGTGTTCTATGCCGCCGCAGAGATCGTGGCCCGACGGCTCGGTGCGGTCCGTTTCATCGTCGCCGGGAGGCCGCGACCGGATTACACACCCCCTCCGCCTCCCACCCTCGCCAATGGCGCGCGCGTCGAGGTGCTCGACCGCTACATACACAACCGTGAAACCGCGGAGCTGTTCTCCCGCGCCACTGCCGTCGCCTGCCCGTATGTCGACGCGACGCAAAGCGGTGTCGTGCTCACCGCTTTCGCCTTCGGCAAGGCGGTGGTCGCCTCGCGCATCGGAGGATTGCCGGAGTACGTCGAGGATGGCATCACCGGTCTCCTCGTGGAGCCAGGAGATGCGAACGGGCTCGCCGATGCTCTCGTCCGGCTGTTGGAAGACGGGGAGCTCCGTCGGCGAATGCGCGCCGCGATCGGTCTGCGCGTCCATTCGCAGCTGTCGTGGGCGGCGACCGCGGAGGGTCTGGTGCAGTGCTATCGGCGCGCCATCGGCGAGTCGGCACGGAGCGAGGCTGCTGGCGCCATCACTCCTTCCTGAACAAGAACTCGTTGCAGCCCAGGCTGCCACCGCAGGTCTTCAGCCGCTCGAGGACGAAGCCGCGCGGGCGATAGAAGTCGAGGATTGCCTCGGGGGTGGCGACCTCGAACGGACTCCCGCCCAACCAATCGATCCAATCGTGCAGGACCGACATGCCGCGACCCTGGCGATAGTTGCGATAGCGCCGCGTTGGGTCCTGTCGGCGCAGGAGATCGCCCACGAGCCCACGCAGCGCGAAGTACGGGATGCAGGTGCCGAGCACCAGCGCGCGCCCCCAACGGCTCCGGTTGTAGAGTGACTTGATCTTGCGCCAGCGGACCGAGATGCCACCCTGGTCGTTGTAAATGGCGATCCAGAGCAGCCCGCCGGGACTCACCCGGTCCGCCGCGTTCCCGAGCGCTGTCCACATGGAGCCCGTGTGGTGCAGCACGCCCCAGGCGTACACGATGTCCCACGTCCCCAGGGCATCGAGATAGTCGCGGTCGAGTACGCTGCCGCGTTCGATGCACCAGTGCGGCGCATCGGCGAAATAGCGACGCTTCATCTCACGCGTGCATTCGACGCTGTCCGTGTCGTAGTCGAACGAATGCACGCGGCTGCATCCGAGTCGGGTCGCGACGAGCGACGACAAGCCGCTGCCGGAGCCGATGTCGAGCCAGGTCTTGCCCGAAATCGACGCGGCCGGGAGGAAAGCCTGGACGGAACGGGCTGCCTTGGCGATCCGGTCGTCGTCGAGCCGGCCGAGAAAGTGCTGCCAGTTCTTGCCGAAGGCGAAACGCGGCGCCGCGCCGGCTTCAGTCACGAGCGGTCCCCTGAACGGTGTCGCAGGTGGGTGCAGGGCCTGCCGCCCGCGGGTTCGTGCCATGGCGGTCGTACCAGAGGTGGAACATCATGAGCGACCACAGTTGCAGGCTCCAATCCCAGCGGCCCGCCTCGTGCTCCGACACCAAACGTTCGACGGTACGACGGTTGAACAACGAGTGTGCGCCGTTGGGGTTCTGGAGCAGGTGCTCGCGCACCAAATCGCGCAGCTCGCCGCGGAACCAAGCGCGAAGCGGCACGCCGAAGCCGCGTTTTTCCCGATGCACGATTTCGTGTGGCACGAACCGCTCGGCGACGCGCTTGAACACGTACTTCGAGACACCTTGATGCAGCTTGAGATGCGACGGAATGCGGGCGGCGAACTCGAGCAGCTCCTGATCGAGCAACGGACAGCGGACTTCGAGGGAGTGCGCCATGCTCATGCGATCGGTCTTGACCAGGATGTCGCCGGGGAGATAAGTCGCCGTGTCCACCGCCAGGATACGGCTCAAGAAATCGGGGTACGCTTGCGCGCGCGCGTGGGCGGCGAAGTACTCGTGCTCCCTCAGGGCGCCGATCTCGGCCAGCGTTTCGCGGGTGAACAGTTGCCGGCGACCGTCTGCGTCGAAGACGTTGCAATATCGCTGGGCGAGTGGCCGATGCGCGCGGCGCAAGGCGCCAGCGGTGCGCCGCAGGCGCGTGTTGCCAGAGACCCGGGCACCGAGCCCGACCGCTCCGACCGCGAGCGCTCCCAACGGGCCCGGCACGCGCCGATGGAACGCCTCGTCGCGGAGGTGCACACGGTGGCTCTGGTAGCCGGCGAACGCCTCGTCACCGCCGTCGCCCGAGAGCGCGACGGTGACCTCGCGGCGCGCCACCTGTGACACCAGGTAGGTCGGCAGCGCCGATGGGTCGCCGAAGGGCTCGTCGAGCTGGTCGGCGAGCCTTTCCACCAGGTCCGTGGCACGCGGCTTGAGGATTTCTTCGTGGTGATCGGTGCCGAAGGCGCGCGCCACGACACGAGCGTGCCGCAGCTCGTCGAAGGTCTCGTCGTCGAAGCCGATGGAGAAGGTCTTGACCGGTGAATCGAGGCTCTGGCTCATGAGACCGACGACGGTGGCTGAGTCGACGCCTCCCGAAAGGAAAGCGCCGAGTGGCACGTCGCTCACCAATCGCGCGCGCACGGCATGCTGCAGGCGCTCATGCAGCTGCTCCACGTACCAGCGCTCGTCGGTTTCGGTGAAGGGGTGCTCGAAGTCGAGCTTCCAGTACGATTGCACGCGCAAGTTGCCGTGCTGCAGCTCGAGCCAGTGTCCCGGTGGCAGCTTGCGCACCTCGCGAAAGATCGAGAGCGGCTCCGGCACGTAATGATGGCTGAAGTAATGATTCACCGCCTGCCAGTCCAGGCTGAAGTGGGCCTGTGGATGCTGGCGCAGCGCTTTGAGCTCGGAAGCGAAGAGCAAGGTGCTGCCATCGAAGCTGTAATAGAGCGGTTTCTTGCCGACGGGATCGCGCCCGAGGAGGAGGAGACTCCGAGCGCGGTCCCAGAGCGCGACGGCGAACATGCCGCGAAGATGTTCGAACAACGAGGTTCCGTACTCCTCGTAGAGATGGACGATCACTTCGGTGTCGCTGCGGGTGGTGAATCGATGCCCGCGCGACTCGAGATCGCGCCGGAGCGTGCGGAAGTTGTAGATCTCGCCGTTCTGCACCACCCAGACCGAGCCCGACTCGTTCGTGATGGGCATCTTTCCCCCGGTCAAGTCGATGACCGAGAGCCGGCGCGAAGCGAGGCCGACGTCTGCGTCGGTGTAATAGCCCTCTTCATCGGGTCCGCGGTGCCGGAGCGTCGCACTCATGCGCCGCAGGACGTCCGCATCCACTCGGCCGGGGGAAACCATGCCGCAGATGCCACACATCGGGTCTCTCCAGCCTGGTGAGGTCCTGGGCGGTTGACGGCGGTCGGTCCGGGTCGCACCCTGGCGGGCGCCGTGCAGCGGCTCGGGTGGCAGGGCAGCGCCCAGGGTTCTTGAATCCTAGTGAATCGCAGTGCCATGCAGGAAGGGGGGGGTCGCCATACCGGAAGCCGCGAATGCAGAACGACGCGCGCAGCCCTTGCGCATCGGCATCTTGATCGCGCTGCTCCCCCCGGACGGCATCGGCGGCGCCGAGTTCCAGGCCGAGCGCCTGGCCCGGGAGCTCGCCCGGCGCGGGCACGAAGTACATCTGTTCGCGCGCGGGCGCGGAACGCGCTTTGTCAGCGAAACGCGCCACGATGGCATTCGCATCCACCGCCGCCCCGTCGTCCGCCTGCGCGGCTTGCGCCTGCTGGTCGAGGTTCTGGCTGGCGGGTGGCAGGCGAGCCGGGCTCGTGCGGACGTGCTGCTGTGCTTCATGACCTTCAACAGCGGCTTGGTGGGATACGTGGCGCACCGACTCGGGGGTGCGCCGTTTGTCATCTGGCAGCGACTCGAGTCGGAGGCACACATGCGCCCGGTGACTTGGTTGTCGCGGCTATCCGCCTGGCTGCGAGCGCGCACGTGCGAGAACTGGGTGCAATCGCAACGCGTCGCGGCCACCATGCAGCGCGAGTACGAGCGCGCCGGGGCAGCGGCAGCGTGGCGACGCATCGAGGCCCATGTGCGCGTGATGGGAAATGGCATCGACGTCGTGTCCGATCCCGATCAGGAAGTGCCGCCGCCGCGATTCGTTTTCGTCGGCAGACTCGTGGAGCAGAAGAATCTCTTCATGCTTCTCGAGGCGGCGCGATCACTGACCACGGCCGAAGTGTGGATCGTGGGATCGGGTCCTCTCGGCCGGGAGCTGGAGAGGGCGGCGGCGGGAGCGCCCGTGCGTTTCCTCGGCGCGCAGCCGCACTCCGAGGTCGCCACTCTCATTCGGCAGTGTCGGGCGCTCGTTCTCTGCTCGCACGACGAGGGCCTCCCCAACGTCGTGCTCGAGGCGCTTGCGGCTGGACGACCCGTGATCGCCACACCCGTGGGTGCGGTGCCGGAGCTGATCGAAGATGGGGTCAACGGTCGTCTCGTCGGCATCGGCGACACGCGGGGCCTCGCCCGGGCGTTCGAAGACCTTCTGGACGATTCCACCTGGAGGCGCATCGCCGGCGCCACGCGCAATTCGGTGGCTCGCTACGACTGGCCTCGGCTCGTCGATCGCGTCGAGTCGGCTTTGGTGGAGATCGTCGAGAGGACGTGAACGAAGACGAGGCCTCCAGGCGGAGGCCTCGTCGATGTCGACGTCGTTTCGAGGCCTGCTCAAGGCACGGCTGGATCGGGAGAATCGCAGTCGGTGTGCCACTTGCCGCTCAGGAAGCCGCCGGTGCTGCGCGTGTCGCTCCGGATCGGCAGGTAGTGGCCGCGCACCGCGCCACCGAGCTCGCGATTCTCGGCCACCCAGTGCCCGGCGAACGTGCCGCCCGGAAGCTCCGTGTCGCTCGGAACCCACTGGCCGCGGGCCAGCCCCAGGACTCGACCGTCGTCACTGATGATCTTGGCGAACCACACGTGCTCGCCGGCATCGTTGACACCGAAGTGGCCGCGGAGCGTGCCGACCACACGGCCGAGCTCGGTCGCCCAAAGAGCGCGGAAGACGCCGCGCGTCGCATCGCGCTGGACCCAATGCCCGCGGACGAAACCGTTCGGACACGCCGGGTCGAAGGGGATGGCCTCGATCGCCACGGCATTGCCGAGGTCGTCGACGGGAATCACGGTTTGGATCCCGCGCAGCTCTTCCAAAGACCATCGGTGCGTGTACGGTCCGGTCTCCATGCCGAACGAGATCTCCGCCGCATCACCCGGATGAATGGCGAGCAGGAGCCCATCGAAGTGCGGCTGCGTGTGCGAGACGAACCCCACGACTTGGCGGTTCTCGCGTGGCAGCAGATGATCACGTGGCGCCTCGAAGGCGATCGTCCGCAGCACGGCGATGCCGCCACTCGTGATCGCCATCCGCCCGCTCCAATCCGTCACCTGTTCCTGCGCTGGATTCCCGCGCAGCTGGCCCCATTGGATGCGCAAGACGATCGCGTCGCGCAAGCTGGCCAGATCCATCGATTCCACCTGCACTGCCGTTTCCTCGGCGTCGATCTGGGCGAACGCCGGGTCGTCGAACGCCGGCTTCTCGGGTGTGAACTCGTAGCCGCCATATTCGGCGGTGAGATTCGTGCCTGCTTCCCATTCGGTGCCGGCAAACGCGTTGTCGTTGGATGAGTCGGTGAGCTGATCACACCCTGCGAACAAGATCAGGGGGATTGCCACCAGGACTCGCTTCAGATCATGGAGAGCTCGCATTGCGTCCTCACTCTTCGACAGGAAGTTTCGCCTCGTGCGTCGGAGGCCGACTCGAATTCCGGGTTTGACCTTGCAGCGCCGGTGCCAGGCAGGGCCCGTTTCCATGGGCATGATCCAATTCGAGTCGAATCAATCGGTTGGCTCATCCGCTGCCGGCAGCTGGCGCCGCGTCGTCCTCGGGTCGTGTGAACCCAGGGGGACAGTCAAGCCGGCCGTCTGTACGGCGGCGAGCGCATGCCTGATCCAATTGTCCCACGTCCGGCGGGGGTTGGATAGGCGTCGGGCTTGCGCCAGGAGGAAACGTCGAGTTTGGCGCAGGAAGGGTGGAAGCCGAGACCCAGCGATCGCGCGGGAAGACGAGATCCCCGCGGCGGCTCTGCCCGTGCTCCCCGTCCTCGCCGCTCCGGAAGCACTTCTGGGCCCAACCCATCCGCGGGGAACCTCGTTGCACGCGAACTGGCACTAGGGATGACGTGGAGTCCCCCATGGGGGTTGCAGTCCGGAGCCTTTTTTTTCCACCCGGTGTATGATGCCGGCCGCTCTGACCGTCGAACCCGGGGGCCATCGAGTGGACATTCTCGGCATCGTGGTGGTGCTCGGGCTCGTCGAGGGGCTGACGGAGTTCCTGCCGGTCTCCTCCACCGGGCATCTCATCCTGGCCGGGCACTGGCTCGGATTCGAGGGCGACGAAGCCAACACCTTCCACATCGTGATCCAGATCGGCGCCATCCTGGCCGTGGTCTGGGAGTACCGCCGGCAGCTGTTCGGTCATGCCTGGGGACTCGTGCGCGAGCCCGTGGCCCGAAGCTATTACGCCAATCTCGTGCTCGCCTTCTTACCCGCTGCTGTGTTGGGTGCATTGCTGCATTCTTTTCTCAAGCAACACTTGTTCACGCCGCGGGTCGTCGCTTTGGCGCTCATGGGTGGTGCGATCGCCATCTACGTCGTCGAGATGCTGCGATTTCAACCGCGCGTTCACGCCGTCGAGGACATGTCGCGCCGGCAGGCGCTCGGCGTGGGTCTGGCGCAATGCGTGGCCATGATCCCAGGATTCAGCCGCGCCGCGGCCACCATTCTCGGCGGCCTGGTCTGTGGGCTCGATCGCCCAACGGCCGCACGTTTTTCTTTCCTCTTGGCAATTCCAACGATCTTGGGTGCTGCGGTGCTCGATCTGGCGCGCAGCGCTTCCGCGCTCGATCTCCAGCTCCTGGGACAGATCGGCATCGGACTGGTCGTGTCGTTCTTGAGCGCGTGGCTGGCCATCCGATGGTTCCTGCAATTTGTCAGCCACCACTCGCTGCGCGTCTTCGCCGCCTATCGACTGGTGCTCGGTGTCCTCGTGCTCCTCGCGTTGCGCGGCGAGTGAGCCGTCCTTGGCAGCGCGCAGCAGGCTGTGTTAGCGTTTCGACACTCTGCGGGAGGATTGGGATCATGCAACATGAAGGCCGCGTCGAGACCCTCGCCGATCACGTCGGCAGCGCCAGCGTCACACGCGATCTCAGCTTGATCCTCGCGGCCAGCGTCGCGGTGGGATTGCTGGCGCAGGTGCAAATCAGCTTGGCCTGGACGCCGGTCCCGATCACCTTGCAGCCCTTCGGCGTTTTCCTCGCCGGGGCCGCGCTCGGCAGCCGCCGGGGGGCGCTCGCCATGCTGGCCTATCTCGCCGAAGGCGCGGCTGGCTTGCCCTTCTTCGCCGGCGGCAGCGCCGGGATCGCGCATCTGTTGGGGCCGACGGGTGGCTATCTCTTCGGATTCGTGCCCACCGCGTTCGCCATCGGATTCCTGGCCGAACGGGGCTGGGATCGGTCGCCCCTCAAGGCGTTCCTCGCCATGTGCGTGGGCTCCGTCGTTTTGTTCGCTTGCGGCTTGGCGCAGCTGGCCGCGTTCGTGCCACGCTCGGAGCTGCTGCGCGCAGGATTCACCCCGTTCCTCGTCGGGGATTTGATCAAGATGCTGGCCGCCGCCGCGCTGCTTCCATCCGTGTGGAAGATCCTCGAGCGTGGCGGATGGATACGGCACTGAGCGATTTCGGCGCCGATGCGGGAAGTAGCCATCCCGGTATGCGACACGCGTGCGTGCGAACGCCAATTCATCGCAGCCTGTGTTTCGGATCCCTCGGTCTCGTCTTGCTCGCGACCGCCGCGCGCGCGTTCGAGCCGCGTCCGCTCCCTGGCCGAGTGGTGCTGACCTTACGCGCACCCCTCGCGGAGCCGCGCACTCTCGGCACGCGGGAGCTCGACGATCTGCACGCGCGTTTCGCCGTGTCGCGTTTCGCGCCGCTGTTCGACCCAGTGTCGATCGGGGATACCGCCGCGCACGCGCGCCTTGCCAGTTACTACGTCGTGGATTTTCCCGCCGAGCTCGACCTCGAAACGGTGCGCGCAGCGTACGCGCGGCTCGAGAACGTCGAGCGCGTCGAGTTCGATTGGATGCTGCCGTTGCTGTTCGAACCGGACGATGCCGGAGCGCAATGGCACCATGAAAGCGCCAGCGGAATGGACGCACACCTGACCGGAGGCTGGAATCACTCGCAAGGCGACACCAGCGTCGTTCTCGCCATCGCCGATTCGGGCGTGGACTGGATGCACCCGGATCTGGGAGGCAGCGGGCCCGGGGGGACCGGCGGCAACATCTGGACCAATTGGGTCGAATTCCACGGCACGCCCGGCCGCGACGATGACGGCAACGGCAAGATCGACGACGTGCGCGGCTGGGACTTCGTGCAGATCCTGACCGGCGCCTGGCCCGGCGAGGATTCGTTGGGGGCAGATGCCGATCCACGTGATTGGAACGGCCACGGAACGCACGTCGCCGGCATCGCGGGGGCGCGCACGAACAACGGACTCGGCGTGGCCGGCGTCGGCTTCGATTGCCGCATCATGCCGCTCCGAATCGGCGGCTCCGTGCGCGACGAGGAAACGGGAGACGAGCAAGGTGTCGTGCTCATGAGCCATGCGGCGCAGGCGATTCTCTACGCCGCCAACAAGCATGCGGCCGCGATCAACTGCAGCTGGGGTTCGGTGTTCTGGGCGCCGCTCCGAGACGCCGTCGATGTGGCGGTGGCGCAGGGAATGGTCGTCGTCGTCGCTGCGGGCAACGATGCCGGCGACGCCCCTAGCTACTTGTCGCAGCGCGGCGATTGCTTCGACGTCGCCGCCACGACCGCCGGTGATCACAAGGCCGGCTTCTCGAATTACGGTGCCTGGGTCGACGTCGCGGCTCCGGGTGTCGACATCTACAGCACGTACTACGACCATGTGACAGGTCAGCATGGCTATCGGACGTTGCAAGGCACCTCCATGGCGGCACCGATCGTGACCGGCCTGGTGGGGTTGTTGAAGTCGGCATATCCCAACTTGCCGGGAGCGTGGATCCAACATTTGATCGAGCTCGGGGCCGACGACATCGACGAACGCAACCCGGAACACGCTGGGTTGCTCGGCAGTGGGCGAGTGAACGCACTTCGCATCTTCCGCGATCGGTTCCTCACCGTGCCGGATGACTACCCCACCTTGGCGAAAGCCATGGCGGCGAGCGCGGCGGGAGACACCGTCGCCGCGCGCGCGGGCGCGACTCTCTCCGGCCCCTTGTACGTGCAGCATCGTGACCGGCAACTCCTCGGTGGCTGGAATGCGGACTGGAGCGCGCGCGATCCGAGCACACCGAGCATCCTCGACGGGCTCGGCAGGGGCCCGACGCTGGAGTTCGCTCCCGGACTCGACAGCACCACGGTCGTGGATGGCTTTCTCGTGCGCGGCGGCGTCGCCCGGCTCCTGACCGACCCCGCCGGCTTCTTCGGCGGTGGCGTGTTGTGCATCGATGCGTCACCGCGACTGCAGGATTGTGGCTTCGAAGCCAGCCGGGCCGGCGACGACCAGAGCGGCGGCGGCGGCGGTGGCGGTTATTTCCGCCGCTCGCGTGCACGGCTGCTGCGCTGCGCGTTTCGGCTCAACCATGCGAGCCGCGGCGCTGGGCTCTACGCCGAACAGTCACACCTCGAGCTCGAGGACTGCGTCGTGCAGGGCAACCAAGCCCCGCTCATGAGCGGCACTCTTGGTGGTGGCATCTACGTCGATGGCGGGTCGCTGCGTCTTGTGGGCTCGCACGTCGTCGGCAACGGACCGGTGGAAGAAGGCGGTGGTGCGTGGACCCGTTCCGCCATTCTCGTGTTCAGGGACGTGGAATTCGCCGCCAACCTGGCCCGCAACGGCGGCGGCATCGCCGCCACCCAGGGCAGCACGTTGGATCTGCGTGCATCGGTCATGCGTTCCAACGAGGCGACCGAGCTCGGTGGTGCCGTCTATGCCAACGCCGCCCCCGGGGCGGTCGCCAACGTCACGTTCGTCGCCAACCGCGGCATCGGGGGTGCCATCTTCGCGCATGGAGCCGCGTGGGGTCTGCACACTTCGTTGATCGTCGACCATCCCGATCTCGCCGTCTTCTTTTTCGGCGGCGCGGCCGACCTCGACTACAACATGTTTTGGCACAACACCGGCGGAGACGTGCAAGGCGGGAGCCTCGGGCCCGAGGATCTCGTCGCCGATCCATTGTTCGTCGATCTCGTCCACGGCGATCTGGCGCTCGGACTGCATTCTCCCGCACTCGACAGCGGCGATCCGGAACCCGAATGGGACGATCCCGACGGCTCGCGCAACGATCGCGGCGCCGATGGCGGACCCTGGGCCGTGCGCAGTATTCCGGCGCCTCCTGCGAGAGTGTTCGCAAGCCGCATCGGGGCCCACACGACCATCGCCTGGCCAGATCCCACGGGGCTCGCGCACGCGATCTATCGTGGCGCCGATTCCACTTTCGTGCCTGGCAACGCGTCCTACGTCGGCAGTGCGAGTGTGGGGCAGAGCCAATTCGTCGACACCGATGCGCCGTCCGGTGTCTGGTATCGTGTCGCCGCGTTCGACGTGCGCGGCGCGTCCTCGGGCTTCAGTCCCGAGGCGCGTGCCGAGACCGTGACGCTGTCGCTCGCACGC
>Ga0075428_100000386_pt1 | contig 43670 bp, 31 predicted proteins | sample RhiMetdeltSRZDD2_FD_75291 | JGI IMG/M metagenome (GOLD analysis project Ga0075428, IMG submission 75291) | Populus rhizosphere microbial communities from Tennessee, USA - Rhizosphere MetaG P. deltoides SRZDD2 | ecosystem: Host-associated > Plants > Roots > Rhizosphere > Soil | place: USA... | reverse complement strand
CTTCGCGGTCCAGGGGTTCGACGAGACTGGAAAGCCTGTCGACAAACCTGGAGACGCCACATGGACGCTGGAAAACCTCAAGGGCACGATCGCAAACGGCACGTTCACTCCGGATGCAGCAGCCGGCGCTCAAGCAGGACTCGTGAAAGCCGCGATCGGATCCGTCAGCGGGGCGGCGCGGATCCGCGTCATTCCGGATTTGCCCTGGAGCTACGACTTCGAATCGAGCGGCGAGACACCGCCAGCGCATTGGGTTAACGCCACGGGCAAGTTCGCCGTACGCGCACTCGACGGCAACAAGGTCCTGGTGAAGCTCGCGGAGAATCCCTTCGCCTTTGCAAAGCGGTGCCGCGTGTTCTTCAGCGGTCCTGACTATAGCGACTACACGATCGAAGCCGATGTGCGCGCCATGGAGAGACGCCGGCAGCGCGGCGACGTCGGCATCGTCGCGCAACGCTACGAGATGATGCTCTCGGGGGTTCACGAGAGGATCGAGCTGCAACCATGGCAGCCTGAAATCCAGCGAACCGTCAAAGCTGATTTCCCGTGGAAGGCGGATACTTGGTACACGATGAAGCTCGAGGTGCAATCGCTCGGCAAGGGCAACGTTCGCGCCCGGGGTAAAGTGTGGGCGAAGGGTGAAGCTGAGCCGGCCAAATGGCAGATCGAGCGCGTCGATCCGATCGGCAGTTTGAAAGGTGCACCTGGACTGTATGCCGATGCGCCGTCAGCAGCCGGCGGCGGCTCGGAAATCTATTACGACAATATAAAGGTCTATAAGAATAAATAAGCTGCTGGCGGCTGGCTGCTGGCTGAAGCGCCTGCGGCCCGAGCGAGGGGCCGGAGGGAAGCGCCGCGAAGCGGCGCCCCCGAGCGAGAGCGAGCGGGGGTGGGGCCCCGCGAGCAATAAATAAAGCAGACATGGCGATGAAGAAACATCTAGTGGCGATTAGTAGTTTCGTGCTCGTTGGCTCACTCGGATTTGCGCTGTCCGATCCCACGTCCGGCGATTGGCCGATGTGGGGTGGCACGCCGGACCGCAACATGGTGTCGAGCATGAAAGGCTTGCCGACGACCTGGGACGTCAAGACGAAGAAGAACGTCAAGTGGGTGGCGGAGCTCGGTTCGCAGGCGTATGGAAACCCGGTCGTCGCCGGCGGCATGGTCTTCGTCGGTACGAACAACGAGGGGCCGCGCGATGCGAGCATCAAGGGGGACAAAGGTGTCCTGATGGCGTTCCGCGAATCCGACGGCCAGTTCATGTGGCAGGCCGTGCACGACAAGTTGGCGGCAGGGCGTGCGAACGACTGGCCGTATCAGGGGATTTGCTCATCCCCCCTCGTCGAGGACGGCATCGTCTATTACATGTCGAATCGTGGAGAGCTGATGGCTGTTGATGCCGACGGGTTCCGCGATGGCAGCAACGACGGCCTCGTCAAAGACGAGAAGAACACCAAAGAGACCGATGTCGATGTGATCTGGCGCTACGACATGATGGAGGAGGTTGGCGTCCTGCAGCACAACATGGCGAACGCATCGCCGGTGAGCTACGGCGACCTGATCTTCGTCAACACGTCGAACGGCCAGGACGAGAGTCACGTCAACATCCCCTCACCCAAGGCGCCGGCCGTCATCGCGGTGAACAAGAAGACGGGCAAGTTGGTGTGGGAAGACAATTCCGTAGGCGAGAAGATTCTTCACGGCCAATGGTCCTCCCCTGCGGTTGGCAAGGTTGGCGACACGGTGCAGGTCGCGCTTGGCCAGGGTGACGGATGGATTCGCAGCTACGATGCGCTGACCGGCAAGAAGCTGTGGGAGTTCGATCTCAATCCAAAAGATTCCGTCTGGCCGAAGACGCGCAACGAGGTCATCAGCACTCCGGTGTTTTACGAAAACATCGTCTACATCGCCAATGGACAGGACCCCGAACACGGCGAAGGCGTCGGTCATCTCTATGCGATCGATCCGACCAAGCGCGGCGACATCACCGAGTCAGGCCGCCTCTGGCACTACGACAAGATTCGGCGGTCGATTTCAACGGGATCGATTTACAACGGCATCCTCTTCTATTCTGATTTCAGCGGCTTCCTGCACGCGCTGGATATCAAGACCGGCAAGCCGTACTGGACGCACGACATGTTCGCCGCAATCTGGGGATCGCCGATGGTCATCGACGGCAAGGTCTATCTCGGCGACGAAGACGGCGACGTGACGGTGATGGCAGCAGACAAGACGCTGAAGGTGCTCAGTGAAAACAATATGGGCAGCTCCGTCTACTCGACACCGGTTCCCGCTCACGGCACGCTCTACATCGTCAATCGCAACCAGTTGTACGCGCTGGCCGAGGGAGCAGGCGGTTCGAAGTAGGCGGCAATGCGCGTTCCTTCGATCGCCATCCTGATCACTGGGCTAGCCGTCTCCGCGTCGGCGCAGGCGCCGCACAACGCATGGTCGCAGTTCAGGGGGTCTTCGGCGCTTCTCGGCACAGCCGAAGCCGCACCCCCTTCGACGCTCAAACTCCTGTGGACCTATGATGCTGGCGAGTCGATCGAGTCATCGGCAGCGATCGTCGATGGCGTGGTCTACGTAGGATCGCAGGCGGGCGAGCTGCATGCGGTAAATCTCAGCGACGGCTCGCCAAAATGGAGATACAAGGCGTCTGCTGACGGAATCGGCGAATCCTCGCCGGCCGTTGCCGGCGGCCTGGTCTACATCGGTGACTTGTCTGGCACGGTGCACGCCGTCGATGCGGCAACCGGCAAGCCTGCCTGGAGGTTCAAGACCGACGGAGAGGTGAAATCGTCGCCCGTCGTCAGCGGCGAGACCGTCCTCATCGGGTCGTACGATTCGCATCTCTACGCGCTGGCCGCGAAGACCGGAACGCTGCAATGGAAAGTCAAGACCGACGGCTACGTGCACGCGACGCCGTCAGTCGTCGACGGGATCGCATACATCGCGGGATGCGATGAAATCCTCAGAGGGATACGCATCCGCGACGGCCGCCAATTGTTTACCCTCTCGTCGGGCGCGTATACGGGTGCTTCGCCGGCAATCTTGAACGGACGGGCGTTCTACGGAACCTATGAAAACGAGGTTCTCGCCGTCGATCTGAAGACACGCAAGATCCTTTGGCGCTATCGCCACCCAGATCGCCATTTTCCCTTCTATTCCTCCGCCGCGATCGCTGGCGGACAGGTGTTTGTCGGTGGCCGGGACAAGTTGATGCACGCGCTGAATGCGGCATCGGGCAAGGAAGTGTGGTCGTTTCAGACCGGGGCGCGGATCGATTCATCGCCCGCTATCGCCGGCGCTCGAGGGTATGTCGGATCGCATGACGGAAAGCTCTACGTGTTCGACACGGCAAGCGGGAAAATCGTCCAGCAGTTCGAAGCGGGTGGACCGCTCTCGGCGTCGCCAGCCATCGCTGCAGGGCGCGTCGTGATCGGATCGCAGGACGGAAAACTCTTCTGCCTCGGGTAGCTTAGCGGCGGTTTCTTCGCGCGCGGGCTAGTGCTGGTGCGCGGCGGCGCGACGACGGCATGGCGCTCGCCGGTGGATGCACCGGCAGAACCGGCTCGTCGCCAAGTTCCCTCGCCTGATGCGCGCTTGCCTCGATCAGGTGCGCGTTCATGTGATGGCGTGCTCCATCCACGTCACGAGCCTTGATCGCCTGATAGATGCGGCGGTGTGCTTCCGCCGCATCCTTCATGTCGCTCTCCGCGGCACGAGCGACAGTCTGCACGCGACGCTCGTAGTACATCGCCGACACCATTTCCACTAGTGCCGCCACGATTGGATTCGCCGAGGCGGCGGCCACACCGCGGTGGAAATTGACGTCGTGTACGAGGAAAACCTGTCGCTCCGCGAGCGACGCGAACATCCCCGCAACTTCGTCCGCGAGCGTGGCGAGCTGCTCAGGGGTCGCGCGCTCCGCTGCGAGACCGGCTGCGCCCACTTCCAGGATGCGGCGCGCCTCGTGCATTTCTTCCCGCGTGAACCCGTGCAGCGCCGCAAGAAAACTCAACGGCTCGGTTCGCAGCGCGGGAGGTCCGTCAGGAATATACGTGCCGGAACCATGCTTGGAGTGGACGACGCCCAGCGCCGCGAGCGAGTGAAGACCGGCGCGCACGGTCGGCCGGCTGACACCGATCCGGGTCGCGAGATCACGTTCGGCAGGCAGTCGATCGCCCGGCCGCAACCGGCCACGCTCGATCAGCCGCCTGACAAACGATACGACTTGTTCGCTGCTGCCTTCCGCGCTTCCGCGCGTTGTCTCCGACATCCCGGTTACCCTTTTGCGCGCTGGCGGTATTACCACTTTCTCGCATCCCGCTCAACAGTTCGGCTATTTCGAAGAATATACGAAAACCGATCGCCAGGTTTTATAGCAATGGTTTAGCCACTTTCTCAAATCAACGACAAGAGAAAGGAGAAGAGAGCCTTCTCTCATTTCTCTCTTCTCCCTTCTCCGTTTGATCTCTTTCGGGTGGCTGTCGTTGATTGAGAGTAACCCCGCGGCGATCATTTGCAGAATGCGAAATCTGGACTAAGTTAACGGCAAGGAGATGATGCCGATGAGTTCCCCAAGCCGCCTTCGTCGTCTCGGCTTCGTTCTCGCACCCGCGATCGCCTGTTCGACATTGCTCGTGGCGCAGCAGCCAGCCGCGCCCCCGCCGGGCGCTCCACAAGCCGCCGCACCAGCGGGTCGTGGTGGACGCGGCGCGCCGCCGGTGAAATCGCCCGAGATTGCAGCGGACGGACGGGTCACGTTCCGTCTTCGCGCGCCAAACGCCAAAGAGGCGGCAGTATCGATGGGCGGCAAGCAATTGCCAATGCAGAAGGATGAACAGGGCGTCTGGAGCTTCACCAGCGATCCGATGAACCCCGACATCTACACCTACTCGCTCGTCGTCGATGGCACGTCGATCAACGATCCGGCGAATCGCCAGGTGCAAACATCGTTTGGAAGCTTTCAGAGCATGCTGGTGATTCCGGGACCGCAGCCATGGCTGCCTTCGCCTGGTGTCGCCCGCGGTGCCGTCACTCGGCATGCGTATCACTCCGCGGTTGCGAATGACGATCGCGACTTTTTTGTTTACACACCGGCGAGCTACGATCCGAAACGCGCGCAGCCGTATCCGGTGCTGTATTTGCTCCACGGACTCGGGGACGACGCGGAACGTTGGCTGACCGGAGGCGGCGGCGCGGCCAACATCCTCGACAACCTGATCGCGCAAAACAAAGCGGTTCCGATGGTCGTCGTCACGCCACTCGGGTACGGCACGTCTCAAGGACCCGCCGGCGGCCGTGGATCCCAGAATCTCATCGGCTATTCGAAGATCCTGCTCGAAGAGGTCATGCCAACGGTCGATAAGGCATACAACGTCAGCAAAAATCGCGAACAGCGCGCCATTGCCGGTTTGTCGATGGGTGGCGCCGAAACCTTGTACGTGGGCCTCAATCATCTCGATAAGTTCGCCTGGATCGGGGCGTTCAGCTCGGCACCGATGCTATTCCCCGCGGCGGGCGACTTAGCGGCGCCAGCCGGACCGGGCGGAGGCCGCGGCGCTCCGCAACCGATGGATCCGGCAGTGTTCGCAAAGACGTTCCCGACGCTCGACGCCAAGGCAAACTCGCAGATCCGAATGCTGTGGATCGTCTGCGGCACCGAGGATGGGTTGATTGGCGTGAATCGTCAGTTCAAAGAATGGTTGAAGTCCAAAGGCGTGCAGTTTACCGAGCAGGAGGTGCCGGGCATGGCGCACGTGTGGCCGCTCTGGCGCCAGAACCTGACGGACATGGCGCCGAGACTGTTTCAGCCGAAAGGCAAACCGACGAACTGAGCTACCATCCGTGGTCACCCGCGAAGGGCGTTAAGCGGATCCACTCGAGTCGCGCGGCGTGCGGGAAAGTAGCACGCCGCGAGCCCCACCACGGCGATCAGTACGACAACGGCAATCAACGTCAGTGGATCGTGCGGCGATGTTCCCCACAACTCGGCGGCGATCAGTCGTCTTGCGGCAAAGCTGCCGAGAAGTCCAATCGCTGCCCCGGCCGCGACCAGCCGCAGACCCATGAATCCGACGAGACGGAGCACGTGCACAGGCGCCGCGCCGAGCGCCATCCGGATGCCGATCTGGTGTGTCTGCTGCGACACGGTATATGCGATCACGCTGTAGACACCAATCGCAACGAGCACCAGGCCGACCGACGCAAAAACGCTGAGAAGGACGAGGCTGAAGCGGGGGGTCGCGTAGGAGAACCGCGTCAGGTAACCGGTCAGCGAGCCGGTGAACGTGATCGCGACCCCGCGATCGACGGCCCACACCTCACGCTTGACACGATCGATCAGGGCCTCTGGATTACCGCGTGTGCGCGCCATGAGGGTTCGCTCGAATGCGCCCGTCACCGTGTATGGGATGAATGCCTCGGGCGCCGGCGGATCCTGAATGCCCTGATTCTTCGCGTCCGAGACGACGCCGACGATCTCGAACACAGGATTCGCGTTCGGCTCCTCAGTCTCCAGAAGCTTGAACTTGATTTGACGGCCGATCGGATCCTCGTTGCCGAAGTAGCGGTTCACAAGCGTTTGATTGACCACGGCAACGCGTCGTGCACCATTCACGTCGGCCTCGGACAAGGGACGTCCCCGCTGTAGCCGCAACCCGAGCGTCTGAAAGTATCCGTCGCTCGCCAGTTGAAAAATTGCATTCCATCGCTCGGTTGCGGTCTTGCCAGGAATCTCGATGTCGCTGCGGATGCCGCCGTACGGCGGCAAGGTCGACGCAACGGTCGCGACTTCAACTTCGGGGACTTCGTGCAGGCGCCGGAGCAACTCGCGGAAGAATCGCTGCTTCTCCGCCGCTGTCGTGTACTGTCCGCGCGGCAGCGGCAGACGCGCGAAAAGAACGTTGTTCGGGTTCATGCCGAGATCGACGGTCTGCAGTGCGACGAAGCTGCGCATCAACAAACCGGCGCCGGCCAGCAACATCAGCGACAGCGCGACCTCGATGATCACCAACGCGCTGCGGAGCTTGCCGCCGCGAAATCCCCCGCTCGTACCTTTGCCGGAATCCTTCAGTGGCTCGACGATGTCCCGATTCGCCGTGAGAAAGGCGGGCAGCAAACCGAATAGCACTGCCGTAAAGGCGGCGGTGACGAGACTGAAGATCAAGACCGTCACGTTCAGGTGAATAATTGCCTCGTTAGGAATCAGACCGTCTGGAATCGACCGGACGAGCGCCGTGATGCCCAGGTACGAAAACAGGCATCCGATCAACACACCGCCGGCCGCGAGGAGGAGACTCTCGACGAGCAGTTGCCCGACCAGCCGCGATCGGCTCGCGCCCATCGAGGCTCGAATCGCCATTTCCTTCTCCCGCGCCGTCGCTCTGGCGAGCAGCATGTTCGCGACATTGCTGCATGCGATGAGGAGGAGCAGCCCGACCGCAGCGGCAAGCGTATAGAGCGTCGCGCGGAAGGGGCCGATGAGATTATCGACCCAGCTCACCGCAAGGGTGGTGAATTGCGGCGGATAGTTGGATGGATAGATCTTGGCCAGACGGTGAGTAATGACGTCGGCGTCAGCCGCTGCCTGCTGCAAGGTGATGCCCGGCTTCAGCTTCGCCTGAAACATGAAGTACCGCTGGCTGACCTCCGGATCGGCGAGGGTGAGGACGATCGGCCGCCAGAGATCGGCGGCAAGCTTCGTGAAGCGCTGCGGCATGATCCCCACGAGCGTCGTTGGCACGCCATTCAATACAAAGGTTCGTCCGACGACGCTCGGATCGCGGTTGTACTTTGCAACCCACATCTTGTGCGCCATCACAAACACAGGCGGCGCGCCGGTGGCGGCATCAGACGGCAGGAGCGTTCGGCCAAGTAGGGCCGGCACCCCCAGGAACTGAAACATGTTGGGCGTCATGGCCCCGCCGGTGAACTGTTCCGTGCCTTCAGCCGTGGTCATCAGCACGTCTTCGAACGAGCCGCCGATCACGTCCTCGAACACGTGATTCTGCGACTGGAGCTCGAGAAACTCCGGCACCTGAAAGAACGACCGCCCGCCAGGCCTGCTGCTGGTCGTATCGTGAATCTGGATCATCGCGACACGCCGGGCGTCAACGTAAGGAAATGGATCGAGGAGGACGCCTTGGATGACGCTAAAGATGGTTGTCGCGGCGCCGATGCCGAGTGCGAGGTTGAGGATGGCCAGGAGCGCAAAGGACGGGCGGTTGGCCAGGCCGCGTAGGCCATAGCGAAGGTCCTGCCACAACGTCCGCATACATCCCGCCTTTCACCCCAATCGCCTCTGAATTACGAGGGGCATCTGCTCTGACGGCGTTTTACACGAAAAAGTTTGGGCGCACAGACCAACTTCGTGTTGAGTGGGCCACTTTGAATCGGAGGCAAATTTCAATAAACTTGTGGGTTTCAAGGCTGTCTAGGGAGATGTACATGCTGGGACAAATGATGCAGGTGGGTTTTTACGGCCACGTTCGTCAGTACAAGAACATTCAGGCCGAGATCGACGCAAACATCAAGCGCGTGATTGAGAGCGGCGAGTACGTCCAGGGGCCGATGTTGAAACAGTTCGAACAGGAACTGGCCTCGTTCCATGGCACGACGCACGCAATTGGCGTCGGCAACGGCACCGACGCCATCTGGCTGGCGCTGATGGCGATGGGAATCGGCCCGGGCGACGAGGTCATCACGCATCCAAACACGTTCTTTGCCACCGCCGAAGCCATCTGGGTCGCCGGCGCGACGGCTGTGTTCGTTGATTGCGACCCGAAGACCAAGTGCATCGATCCCGCGAAGATCGAAGCGGCGATCACGCCGAAGACGAAGGCCATCATTCCGGTCCATCTCTACGGCCAGTGCGCGGACATGCCGGCAATCAAGGCAATCGCCGACAAGCACAAGCTGCGCGTCATCGAGGACAACGCGCAGGCGATCGACGCAGCCGGGGATGGATTCAAGATCGGCCAACTCAGCGACGCCACGTCGATCAGCTTCATCATCCAGAAGAACCTCGGCACGTTCGGCGACGGAGGGGCGCTCGTCACCAACAATCCCGAGATCGACGGGCGCGTGAGAAAGTTGCGCAACCACGGATCGAACAAGCGCAACGTGCACAGCTTCGGCTTCAACAGCCGCCTCGACGACATCCATGCGGGAATCCTGAGCGCGAAACTCAAACACATTCATAAGTGGAACGACGATCGAATCCAGTGGGCCGAGCGCTACACGGCAGGCCTCAGAAAAGCGGCGAGGATCGATCTGCCCTACGTGCGCCCGGGTTACCGGCACGTGTTCCATCTCTACGTTGTCGAGACGAAGAACCCGGCGCATCGCGATCAACTCGTAGACTTCCTGGTCAAGAATGGCATCGACGCCAAGACCCACTACTCGATCGCCATTCATCAGCAGGAGGGCTATCCCTGGGGCAAGCAGGCGCGGATCGTCGGCGCAGTTCCACACGCGGAACGAAACGCCGCCAGCTGCGTCAGCCTGCCGATGTATCCGGAATTGACCGCGAATGAGGTCGATTACGTCGTCGCCAAAGTCCTCGAGTGGGACGAGTCGGCAAAGTGACCACGCGCTACCGCGTCGTCGTTGTCGGCACCGGCAAGCGCGGCGTGCACCATGCCGCTGCGTTTGCCGCCAACCCACGATTCGAGGTCGCGGGCCTCGCGGACAGCGATCAGAACCGTCTCGATGCCGCTGCCGCGAAGTTTGGTTCAGCCAAGACTGGGACGCAGACGCAGAAACTGGTCGAAGAAGTCAAACCGGACGTGTTCTGCTTCTGCACACCGCCCAATGTCCGGCTGCCGCTCATCGAGCTGGGAATCAAGAGCGGCGCGAAGCTGATCGCCTTCGAGAAGCCCGTCGCCATGACCAGCGACGAAGGCCTCGCGATTAAGCGCGCGCTCGACGCGTCCGGCGTGAAGGCCGTCGTCAGCCACCAGCATCGGTACGGCGACCATTATCAGAAAGTGCACTCGATCATCTCGAGTGGGGCGATTGGGAAAGTGCACACGGTCTACGGCACCGCCACTGGCTGGGCCGCTCACATGCTCAGCCATCTCGTCGAATACACCTCCTGGTTTAACGGCTACGCACCCGCGGAATGGGTGATGGGTCAGGCTGCCGGCCGAGGCAAACTGACCGACATCCACGCCTCGCCCGATTACATCGCTGGCGTCGTCCAGTTCCGAAACGGTGTCCGCGGTGTCTATGATTGCGGCGCCGGCGCACCCGATGTGCCAGAAGTACCGTACTGGTGGCGCAAGTGTCGAATCGGCGCGCTCGGCTCCGAGGGCTACGCCGAAGTCCACACGGGAAGTGGATGGCGGACGGTCACAAAAAATGGCGTCGAGTCCGGACCAGGCGGAATGGATTACGACCATGACATGGCGCCATACGTCCAAGAGATGGCGGATTGGTTGGACGATGAGCGCAAGCCGCATCCGTTACAGTTCGCCCATGCGTATCATGGGCTGGAGATCATGTCGGGTCTCTATCGATCGGTGATCGACGGCGGCCAAATCGCATTGCCGCTCAGCAGCGGCATGGACGAGTTGGCTGGATTGAAAGCAAAGGTACCTGACCGGAAAGTTCTGATGACGCTGGCCGACAGCGCCAAGGAATATAAAGACTGAGTCGCCCCTGGCGAACGAGCGCGCGAGTGAGCCCACGCGAGCGGAGCGGGGATCGCTGGGCCCCCGCGAGCGAGCGTGCAGGGGAGTCCGAGGGGCAACGCCCCTCGGCGTGATAAGTCGCGCACCCTCTCGAAAGTAGGAGGCGGCATGCGTCTATCCGGTCTCGCAATCAGTGTCACCGTTGCTCTCGTCGCGTCACAGGTTCCGATCGTTGAATCCCGACAAGCAATCCAGATTCAACCGCCGCCGCGCGACGTGGTCAAACGCGCGGAGCCAACCGGAACAGCGCGCATCAGAGGACGCGTCGTCTCTGCCGATCGCGGCACGCCGGTGCGGCGCGCGAATGTCAGTCTGATGAGCGCCGGGCCGACCCCCTCGATGCGCGGTGCGCCTCCTGAACTGGCTCCAGGCGGGCCGCCAACGGGGCGCTCTAATCAACCTATGGCGCCGCGTCGCGCGACGACTGACAGCGAGGGTCAGTTCGAATTCGCCGGCCTCCCAGCAGGCACCTATCGGATCACTGCCTCTCCTGCGCAGTACTCCTCGCAGTATCTCTCCATGTCGTACGGTGCAAACAGACCGATGGGAATGTACTGGGCCGAACAGGGTCAGTCGATTGAGTTGAAAGACGGAGAGTCGTTCGACAAGGTCGTCATTTCCTTGCCTCGAGGCGCAATCATCACGGGCCGCGTCACGGATGAAAATGCCGAACCCCTGGCGCGCGTTCAGGTCTACACCATGGCGTTTCCGCCCGGTATGTCCCGCGCACAGCGCACGGGAGGGGGCACCAGCACCGACGACCTCGGTCAGTTCCGGTTGTGGGGACTGAACGCTGGGGAGTTCATTGTCGTGGCGGATGCGAGATCCAATTCGTTTGTTGGTCCCAATGCGCCACCTGAAACTGAAGAGGATCGCACCGGGTATGTGACGACCTATTACCCGGGAACGCTGGACGAAGGCATGGCTCAGCGCGTCCGTGTGAAGATCGGTGAAGAGGTCCAGGGCATCGACATTCGCGTCGGTCAGGCGAGGCTGTACCACGTCTCCGGTTTTGTCGTCGATTCGAAAGGACGTCCGCTGGCCGGCGCAAACGGACAGTTGATGCGTCGAGGTGCGACGGTCGGCGTGATGCCACTCTTCGGCATGAGCGACGCCAAGGGACAGTTCCAGATGCGGAACGTTCCGCCTGGCGAATATCGCCTCGTGTTCCGGCAGCAACAACAGAATATGGTGCCGTTCTCACCCGAAACACCCCGTGAGCCTGTAGAAATGGCAAGCGTGCCGATCTCCATCGCTGGCGCCGACGTCGACAACATCATGGTCACGACGAGCCTGGGAACCACGATTACCGGGCAAGTTGTCTTCGAAGGAGTTCCGCCGACAGGGAACGTCACGAATATGCGCGTGTTTGCTTCCCCCTCGAACCCGGAGGACGCCCCAGGAGTGGGCTCTGCGGAGCCGGGCACGGTGACGGCCGACTACAGGTTCACGCTGAAGGGCCTGATGGGCGAATACGTGCTCCGCACCGGGATTCAAAATCATTACCTCAAGTCAGTCACCGCCAATGGAGAAGACGTGACCGACGTGGGACGCGAGTTCAAAGCCAGCGATCGCGTCACGATTACGATGACGTCCACGGTGGGAACCATCGAGGGAAATGTCACGGATACTCGCGATGTGCAGTTGCCGGAAGCCGGAGTGATCCTGTTTTCTGAAGACAAGGCGTCCTGGCGGATCAACTCGATCTGGACGAAACGAACTGGCTTCGACCAGAAAGGTCATTTCCGGATCACCGGCTTGATGCCCGGTCGATATTACGTCGCGGCGCTGCCACGGCAACGGCTCGACGTCTCACGCGGCGGCGGTGCGGACGTGGCATTCTTCGAGCAGCTCACAAAAGAGGCCACATTGGTCGTCGTCGGCGCGGATGAGCAGCGCACCGTCGACCTGCGCATGCTCGACGCCTACGCGCGTTAATCACTCCGAGGGGCTTCGCCCCTCGGACTCCCCTGCACGCTCGCTCGCGGGGCCCCGCAAAGCCCCACTCCGCTCGCGTGGGCTCACTCGCGCTCTCGTTCGCCGCTGCCATAAGATCGTTACTCATTCCGCAGGGCGACCATCGGATCGACACGCGACGCGCGCCGAGCTGGCACATAGCCCGCGCCAGCCGCAATCAGCGCGAGCAGCAGTGTCGCCGCTGCCATCGTGAGCGGATCGGTCGCTTGCAGTCCGAACAGCAAGCCCGAAATGCGATTCGATGCGAGCCGGCCGAGTACCAGTGCGAGCGGGATACCAATGATCACGCCGGCAGCGACCAGGATGAGCGCCTCGCGCATGACCGTCCAAACCAGGTCAGCGCGGTTGGCGCCGAGAGCCATACGGATCCCCATTTCTGCGCTCCGCTGAACGACTGAGAATGACAGCAGCCCGTACAGGCCGACGCAGGCAAGCACGAGCGCGAGCGCACTGAAGACCGTCGACAGCGTCGCAATCAGACGATCACGGATGAGGACCGCACCCATTTCATCCGCAAGGGTGTGGATGGCGAAGAGCGGCAGATCGCGATCGATATCTTGCACGGCCTGGCGGACCTGCGAAAGCACCACGCCGGCTGACGCTTCCGCGCGGACGTATAACGCCATCTGCCCGCGCCCGGTTCTGGTCTGCAGGAAGGTCTGGTAGACGGTCGGAGGCGTCTCCTCACGGATGCTCGTGTAGCGCGAATCCCGCACCACACCGACGATTTCAATCATGTCGTTTCGTTGGCGTAACTGCTGCCCCACCGCCGGGGCACCATTGAAGGCCTGACGAGCGAACGTTTCATTGACGACGGCGACGAGAGGCGACTGCGGACTCAGGTCGCTATCGGTAAAGTCCCTTCCAGCCACCAGTCCTATCCCCATCGTCTCGAAGAACCTCGGATAGATCATCGGGACCAGGGCGCGCTGCTCTGCTCCGGATGGCAACGTGAACGGAACGTTGTTGCCTCGCAACGCCGTGGGTGTGAACTGCGCCAGGCTGCACGATCGCACGCCGCCGATCGCAGCAACGCGAGCGAGCAGCTCGCGATAGGTCCGATCGAGCCGAGGCGAGGTCCCGGGAATGTTCCGTTGATCGCTCCCTCGCGGTTCGACACGGACAATCAGCACGCGATCGCGTTCGACGCCAGAATCCTGTCCATTCAGCTTCTGCAGACTGCGGATGAAAAGCCCGGCGCCGATCAGGAGTGTCAGCGAGAGTGCCACCTGGATGACACAAAGGATCTTGCCGGAGCGAACGCCTCCACGAACGGATCGACCGACGGTCTTCAATGATGGCGTCAGGTCGATCCTCGTCGCTCGCAGCGCTGGTGTCAGGCCGAAGAGAATGCCCGTAAAAATGGAAACTGCCGCAGTGAACATCAGCACGCGAACGTCCGGCGTGAGTTCCAGCACGATCGGCGTCTGTCCCGCGGACATGTAGGCGACGAGCAGGCGCGTCGCGATGCTGGCGAGCAGAACTCCGCAGACACCACCTGCGAGAGCGAGGACGATGCTCTCCACAAGTAATTGACGGATCAGTCGAGGCCGTCCGGCGCCAAGGGCCAGGCGCACGCCGAACTCGCCGGTTCTCGATGCCGCGCGCGCGAGCAGGAGGCTCGCGGTATTGGCGCACGCGATCAGCAGCACGATGCCGACGATGCCCATCAGGATGAAGAGCGGCTGCGAGAACTGGCGGCGTAAATCCGAAATCCCGGTTGCGGCCGGTTCCACTCGTAATCGTTCGGGAGGCAAAGGCGGTCCTCCGAACTTATTCGCGGTTGGAACTTCCTGGTTGTAGAGAGGCTCCAATCGCGCAACCGCCTGCGCTGGCGTTGCACCCGGGGCGACCCGGCCAGCCACCTGCAACCACGTGCGATAGATGATTGGTTGATCGAGAAGGTTCTCGAGATCCGGCATCGCGGTCGGTTGCATCAATACCGGGAGAAACAGGTCGGGCGACGAGCCGACCTCGAGGCCAAAGAACTCGGGCGGCGTGACCCCGATGATCGAGAAGCGCGTGCCGGAGATAGAGATGTCGCGTCCGATGACGGACGGAGCCAACCCGAAGCGGCGCTTCCAGTAGCCGTAGCTGATCATCGCAACCGGATGACCGTTCGGCACGACGTCGTCTTCCGCAGCGATCGTTCGACCGGCAATTGGAGAGATGCCAAGGAGAGAGAAGTAGTTGCCGGAGACGAGTTGTCCATCCGTCGTGGGTTCCAGATTCCCGTCGATGCCGACGTTCAAGCGAGCCGACGACCACGCGGCGAGTTCGGTGAATCCGCCGGGTTGCTGACGCATGACCCGGTATTGCTGGTATGTGAAGCCGCCAGTGAACGTCGATCCACGGCTGTGGGTGAGGAGCACCAGGCTTTCAGGATCCTTCACCGGCAGCGTTCGCCACATGACAGCGTTGATCAAGCTGAAGATTGCCGTGTTGGCGCCTATTCCAAGCGCCAGCGACAATATGACGGCGAGCGTGAAGATCGGACTCTTCCACAGCAGGCGAATGGCGTAGCGAAGGTCTTTGCCAAGAGTTTCAAGCAGGAGCATGACAGCCTCGCTCAGTACAGATCTACGTCGCAGAGATTGACGTTTGCGACGGATATTTGGTTGGTTGCTACTTTGCCACCGTCTCTTTGAGCGCTTCAAAGAGAACTTGAATCGCCGGAGCCACTGCATCGACCGGCAGGTATTCGGCGTCGCCATGCATCGACATCACCGCCTCGGCCGGGACGATCACCGGGGTGAACCCGTAGCTTTTCACTCCGCGCGGGCGATAGCCGTTCGAATCGGTGCCATAGGGGACGACCATCGGCGTGACGATTGCGTCAGGGTGCCGCCGCTTTACCGCCGACTCGAGCGCACGATAGAAAGTTGACTCTACCGTCGTCACTACTGGATCGGGTCCCTCGTACGTGATGTCGATCTTGATTTCTGGATCGCCGAGACGTCGCCGTATTTCGGTCAGCCATTGATCCTTTGAGGTTCCGGGAAGAACGCGGCAATCGATCGTCGCTTCCGCAACCGATGGAATGACGTTGACCTTGGGCGGATCGCCGACGCCGGACCGCAGGCTCGTCAGCGAGATTGTCGAGTGCTGGATGGCGTTGTTGAATTTGTTCGTGGCAAATGTTCCGACCCGTGACTTCATCGTATCGAGCACCGCAAACGATGAAGCCGGAAGCGGCTCACCGAGCAGCCGACCGAGGGCGCGGACGAGCCGGTCATTCGGGTTTCGATCGTGCGGTTGCGATCCGTGACCCGCGATTCCTTCAGCGCGGAGTTTCAGCCACAGAATCTTCTTTTCGGCGACTGAAATCCCGAAGACGAGCTTGCCCTGCGAAAAGAGGTCACGGCTGCCGAAGCCCCCCTCATCGAGCATGTATTCAGGATCGATGTCGGCGTAGTGTTCCTTTCGCATCCATTCGGCACCAAGAGTTCCACCGGTCTCCTCGTCAGGTACCGCCATCAGGATCACGTCGCGGGCGAGAGGCACGTTCTGACGCTTCAGCGACAGAAACGCCATCAACTGAACGACGCCGAGCCCCTTCATGTCAATCGCGCCGCGGCCCCAGATCTTGCCGTCGGCAATTTCGCCGCCAAACGGATCGTGACGCCAGCGCGTCGGATCCGTGGGAACGACATCCATGTGATGCAGCAAGAGGAGCGGCTTTGCCGTGCCGCTTCCCTTCAACCGGGCCAGGACAATGGAACGGCCAGGACCGGAGTCGTACCGTTTGACCGGGATGCCTTCGCGCTCGAGAATGCGCGACAGAAAGTCCGCCGCTTTGAGCACGTCACCCGGAGGGTTCGACGTGTTGATCCGCACGTAATCCTGAATCGTGCGGACGGCTTCGGTGCCCGTCGCCTGCCAGTCGGGGCCGCTCTGCACCTTCGGCACCGCCAGGGACATGACGAGTGCCGGAATCAACGCTGTCAATTTTTGGCTCACGGCTATGTCTCCGAAAGTCTGATTGCCTGCCGACTGCCGCGAATGTTACAACGTCGGTCATGGATCAGCAGGCACTCGCAACCGGATTTCTGTGGTTTCTGGCATTCCTGTTTTCAACGACGGTGCACGAAGCGATGCATGCGCTAGCAGCGCTGCGGGGCGGCGATCCGACGGCATATCACGGCGGACAGGTCTCGCTTTCTCCGATCCCGCACATCCGCCGCGAGCCGATCGGCATGCTCGTCGTTCCGCTCCTCACCGCCTTGACGCAAGGGTGGGCGATTGGCTGGGCAAGTACGCCCTACGATCCGCGCTGGGCCGCCCATTACCCGAAGCGTGCGGCTCTGATGGCGGCTGCCGGTCCCGCGGGAAACCTGATGATCGCCGTGGTGGCATTGGTGCTAATCAAGATCGGTCTCGCGGCAGGATGGTTCATTCCTCCTGATAGCGTCACCTTCGAACATCTCGTCACTGCCCCTGACGCCGGCAAGACATTTCTTGGAGAACTGCTGTCAATCTTTCTGACGCTGAATGTACTCCTGTGCGCGTTCAATCTGATTCCGCTGCCGCCGCTCGATGGCGCATCGGTCATCGGCCTGTTCGTACCCGAGAGCGTGGCCTACAGATTCCGCGAACTCAGTCACACGCCGATGTTCCAGATCCTGGGGCTTTTGCTTGCCTGGCGAATCTTTCCGGTGATCGTCGGACCACTCTTCGAATTGATTTTGAAAGCGGTGCATCCGAGCTTGGGGTATTCCTGAATCCGCGTTAAACCCGACAAAGTCATTCGAGCATTCCCTTACCCGGCTCGGGCAGCCAGAAGCTGGCAATGAATCCGATCACGTAGACGAGAAGTCCGACAAGCGCGGCCGCGTACGCCATCTGCACGCTGGGCGTGGCACCCGGCATGGTGCCCGCCAACGAGGTGGTGAGCAGCGCGGCGGCGGTTCCGATCATGCGGCCACCGACATTCGCGGCGAAGCTCTCACCGGTACCGCGGAGATAGGTCGGAAACACTTTCGGAATGTAATTGCCCCAAAAGCTGAACTGCGAAACGGTGCAGAGCGCGACAGCGAAGATGCCCCACTTTGCCCAGGCGAGCGGTTCGTGTGGCGCGATGAAAAACACCAATGGCAATATGGCGAGACCCGGCACCTGAAACACCCACAACAGCGATCGACGGCTCACGATGCGAACGGCGAGAAACGCGAGCAGGATTCGCCCGGTAAGTCCACCCATCTCCTGAAACCATTGAACGGCCGCGACCGCCTGCTGTCGCGCCCCGGGCGGCAGCGTGCGCACGTCGGAGAGTCCGGGCGCAATCTGCTGCGGCATCTGCTGGATCGCGCCGAATGCCGCGCCGAAGCTGCACGCAAACATCACCGTCGTTACCAGTGTCGTCCTCCGGAACTCCGGTGTGAACAGAGCGGCGACGCTCGGACGCTTGAGCGTTCCGGCGGCTTTCTTCTCCCGCCACGTCGGCGACTCCGGGAGAAATGGACGAATGATGATCAGCGGGATCGCCGGAATGACGCCCGACATCAGCGTGTAACGCCACGGCTCGTGCTCGCCGTGAATCGCAGGCAGCGAGGCCGTGTGCGTGACGATGAGCGAATACATACCGGTGACGAGAATTCCGCCGATCGAGCCAAATGCCTGGGTCCAGCCAAGCACACGTTCGCGCTGTTCAGGATCATGGAAGAGTTCGGCGAGCCAGGCTGTCGCTGCGACAAACTCCACACACACGCCGATGAACGTCGCACAGCGAAGCACGAGCAGCCAGGTCAGGCTCGTCGTGAAGCCGGCTGCGAACGCGGAGAACGCGTAGACGAGAATGCTCCACGTGAGCACTCGCCGCCGCCCCAGCCGGTCCGTCAAGTAGCCACCGAGTAGTCCAAAGACGCCACCGCAGACTGCCGGCACATAGAAGAGCAATCCTAGCCAGCGGCGATATTCAGGACTGCCGAATTCGAGCTGACCGAGTTCGGTCAGCGCTGGACGGTTGATCAGCGGAAACATCAACAACTCGTACGTGTCGAATGCGAAACCTATCGCGGCAATGACGCAGATGAGCCATTGAACAGGGGTCAATCGGTTCGATGTGTGCATAACTCCAGCATCGGATGAGATTTTTTGGAATGGTAGAGTCTACTTCAGATGGTTCCGTTCGATTTTGAACCGCGGACGCGGGTGATATTCGGACGAGGAACCGTCCACCGGGTCGGGACGCTCGCCAAAACGCATCAATTCACGCGCGTGTTCCTTGTCGCCGATCGGGGAGTCCTCAAGGCCGGCCATGTTGCCACGGTGACGAAGGCACTCGAGAGCGAGAACATCGCCGTACTGCCGTACCACGACTTTGGCGAGAACCCGGACAGCGACATGATCGAGGCCGGCCGCCGCTTCGCCAACTCGCTTCGGATCGATTCGATCGTCGCCCTCGGCGGCGGCAGCTCGCTCGACTGCGCGAAGGGGATCAACTTTATCCTGACCAACGGTGGCCGGATCGCGGACTATCGCGGCTACGCGAAGGCCTCGACGCCTCTCTTCCCGATGATCGGCATTCCGACGACGGCCGGCACGGGCAGCGAGGCGCAAAGCTATGCAGTGATTTCTGATGCGGCAACCCACATGAAGATGGCCTGCGGCGATCCGTCGGCCGCGATGCGCCTCGCGCTGCTCGATCCGGAACTGACGCTGACCGCGCCGCAGCATGTCACGGCCATGGCGGGGTTCGACGCGATCGCACATGCCGTCGAGACTGCAGTCACGGCAAAACGGACGCCCTTATCAGATACGTTCTCGTATCGCGCGTGGCAGTTGTTGAGTGAGGCCTTCGAGCGCGTGCTGCTGCATCCCGGCGACATCGAGGCCCGTTCGGCAATGCAGATCGGATCGCACCTCGCCGGCATGGCGATCGAGCAATCGATGCTCGGCGCGGCTCACGCCTGCGCCAATCCGCTGACTGCGCGATACAACCTGTCGCACGGCCTGGCACTCGCCATTCTGCTCCCACACGTCGTGCGCTGGAACGCGGACGTCGCGGGACAACGCTACGCCACGCTGATCGGGTCCCCTCGTCGCCGCGCCCGCGACGAAGATGCCGCCGAGACGCTGGCGCTTCGTCTCGAGGACCTCGCGCGCGCCGGCGGTCTCGCGCTGAGACTGTCAGACATCGGCGCCGACGAACAAGCCGTCCCCGAACTCGCGGCACAAGCTGCCGCCCAATGGACCGGCACATTCAATCCACGGCCGCTCGACGCGGCTGGTGCCGCCGAAATTTACCGCGCCGCGCTCTGAACACCGTCCGGATCCCGGAAACCGGAAACCGGATCCCGGGCCCGTGCTGTAGAATTGCGCCCATGCATTGGCTGGCATTTGTCGCAGGTACGGTGTTGTCGTGGGGCGTGTATGGCGCGATGCTTCATCAGGGGCAGACGAAGCTCGGGAGTCCGATGCGCGCGCTGCTCTGTGTCGGCGTTGCCTACTTCCTGATTGGCGTGCTCGTCCCGGTGGTCACGATGATGTCGCAGGGGCAGCTCGACTCGCGCGGCTGGAACACCTCGGGGGCGACGTTTGCCACCGTTGCCGGCGCGCTTGGCGCGATCGGCGCCGCGTGCATCATCTTTTCGTTCCGCGCCGGCGGCTTGCCTACCTATGTCATGCCGCTCGTCTTCGGCGGCGCCCCACTCGTCAACGTGCTTTACACCATGGCCGTGCATCCACCGAAGGTCGCGCCAAATCCGCTCCTCTACGTTGGTTTTGCGGTGACCGCCCTGGGCGCCGCGATGGTGTTGTACTTCAGGCCTGCGGCATAGCGCAGACCCCTATCAACCGTGAACAATCGTCGGACCGGTACGGTGATGGCGCTGGTCACAATGCTCAACGGTTCCGTGTTCGCGTCGGCTACCGACACCCGGCCATCGCAACAGTCCAATCCGGCAAACACAGTTCAGCAGACCGACGAGTGGCATGCTCCAGATTTGTACGAAGAGGGCGCCGAAGGTGTCACTATGCCGGTGCTGGTACGAGAAACACCACCGAACTACAACGCTGAGGCCATGCGAGCGCGCATTCAAGGCGTGGTGCGCATGGACTGCATCGTCGAGGTTGACGGGACGATTCGCACGGTGCGCATCCGCCACTCGATCGACCCGGGCGGTTTGGACGCGGAGGCGGTCAGGACCGTGCGGCAGTGGTTGTTCAAACCTGCGCTGAAGGACGGCGCGCCCGTTCGCATGCGGGTCGTCGTGGAGATCTCCTTTTCACTTCGGGGATATCAGAAACCAAAGGTCGAGTGGCCTGATGACCTCCGGCCAAAAGATGCGAACGCGAAGGTATCCGATCAGTTTCGTAAGGAAACGCTCACGGTTGAAAATCTCCAAATCACGGTCAAGTATCCTCCCGACTGGAAGGTTCTCAAGGACGGCCAGAACGATCGCCTGCTCGCAGTGGAGTGGACCTCGGGGCATGACGCGAGGGGCTGCACGCTGTCGAAACCCCGACCGGTCAAAATGGATTTGATGGCGCCGCTGACAACCGCGGAGCTAAAAGCTCACGCGAAGCGGATCAAAGAAGAACTCGCGAAGGATGTCGACGTCGAGCTCGTAAAGGTTGGACAAATGGGAGCGGGCGATCATTTGTGGGTCTGGTCGGAAATGTTTCGGCGCCGCCTCGACCCGTTACGACTCCTACCCGACGCCGCGGGCTCCTTTGCGGCGCAGTTCGAGAGCATGCGAATCTGGCAGTTCACGACGACGGACAGTTGGCGGCAACTGAGCGTCATCTGCGACGTGTTCATTCCTCGCGGCGCGACAAAGGACAGCAGCACACAAACCGTTCGCCGCGCCGGTGAGGATTTCGCCGAGATCATGCGCGGGATCTCGATTCGCCCGCAATAACTACCGCCGCGTGCCAATCGCAAAGAGATGCTTCGCGGTGCGGATGAAAATCTGCCCCTGCGACACCGCTGGCGAACTGAGCGTGTAGTCGTTCAGCGGATTCTCGGCAAGCACTTCGAACGTCGCACCGGCTTTGAACACCGACGTCGTTCCCTCTTCGTCGGTGGCGTAGATGCGGCCATCCGCGAGCACCGGTGAAGAACTGTAGGTGCCGGACTTCAGCCGGCTCGGCCCCCACACGGTGGCCCCGGTCTTTGCATCGAGCGCATAGGCGACGCCGTTATCAGTAACAACGAAGACGTGCGTGCCATCGCTGACCGGCGTTGGCACGTCGGGGCCGCGCGAGAAACTCCACACTTTGTGTGACTGCGTGACATCGCCGCGTCCGCCGGGACGCAGCGCGATCAATGGATTCTGCCGTGATGGCGCGAGGATCATGCCGCCCGTCACCACCGGTGAGGCGACGATGCGATAGGCGCCGTGGTTGGTCGGATTCAATCCGTTCAGGCGCCACAACTCCTTGCCGGTTGCCGGATCGTGGCCGGTGACGACGTCGCCGCCGCTGATCACGATCTCCGTGTCGGATCCCGTGCGCACGACCGCCGGCGTCGTGTAGGCGTCGGGCGACTCCTGGACGGCCGTTGTCGGCCGCTCGACCTTCCAAAGCGTGCGGCCAGTGGTCTTGTCGATGCGCATCACGTACGAGGGATCGTCGGTCTTCATCCCGTGCAGCACCTGCACGTAGAGTGCGTTTTCGTGGAGAAGCGGCGACGACCCGTACCCCCAATTCAGTCCGAAGCGCCCATACTCGCGCTGGATGTCGCGCGCCCACAGCTCCTGGCCTTTGAAATCGAAGCCTTTGAGAATCCCCGTCCCGGTCATGACGTAAACGTGCGAACCATCGGTGACCGGAGAGGGGGACGACATGTTCTGTTTCTGTTCCCGGTGATTACCGCCGCCGAGCGGCGCCTTCCACAAAACCGTCGGTCCGCGACGGTCGACGCACCACAGCGACAACGAGTCGCCTTGCGCCACGTTCAGGAAGATGTAATCGTTCCAGACGATCGGGGTCGCGCCGCTCCACTCGGGAAGAGGCAGTTTCCACGCGATATTCGAGTCTGCGGTCCACTTCACCGGGAGATTGGTTTCGCTGCTGACGCCGTTCAAAAGCGGGCCTCGCCACTGCGGCCAGTTGTCCGCCTGCAGCGAGACGAGTGACAGCGCAGCGATCGAGAGCGAGATCAGGATGCGAGTCATCATCAGGCAGGATATCAAAACGTTGCGGGCGATCGGGATCCGTTTTCCGGGATCCCGGATCCGATCCCGGATTCCGGATTCCGGATTCCGGATTCCGGATTCCGGATTCCGGATTCCGGATTCCGACAAGCGTGAGTCTCATGGATCTCCAACAACAACGCCGCTTCTACGCTGAGGAAATCAAAGTCGCTGCGAACCTGCGCACGCCGAGTCTTATCGAGGCTCTGGCACATGTTCCCCGGGAAAAGTTTCTTCCACCGGGGCCATGGCTGATCCGTTCGGAAATCGAGTACGGTGGCGGGCCGCGACGGACACCAGACGCCGACCCGCATCACGTCTACCACAACGTCGCCATTGCCATCGATCCGGATCGACAACTCTTCAACGGCGCACCCAGCCTTGTTGGCATGTGCATCGACTCGCTGGCATTGGCCGGCGGCTCGCACGTGCTGCATGTCGGCTGCGGCACAGGCTATTACTCCGCGCTCATCGCCCATGCAGTCGGCAGTACCGGCTCGGTCGTCTCCATCGACATCGATGAATCACTCGCGCAGACAGCACGCAGGAATCTGGCCGACACGCCGTGGGTCGAGGTTCGAAACGGAAACGGAACCGACGTTTCTGGTGAATCGTTCGATGCAATCTTCATAAACGCGGGCGTGACTCACCCGCACGAGCGCTGGCTCGACGCGCTGAAACCAGGAGGGCGGCTTCTCGTTCCGCTGACGTTCACTGCACGCGCGATGGGACCGATTGGAAAGGGAGTGATGACGCTGATTACCCGGAATGGCGAGGCGTGGCACGCCCGCGTCGTGACGATGACGGCGATCTACTCTGCTCTCGATATTCGCGACGACCGCATGAACGACCGCCTGCGTGAGGCGTTTATGAAAGAAGGTCTGTTGCCGGCGTTCTCGCGCATGCGTCGCGACGCGCACGAACGGTCCCCGGAGTGCTGGCTGCACGGGGACACGTTTTGCATCAGCAAGTAGCGCCGACGAATGACCGGCGGCTATTCGGCGCCGAGCGCATCGAGCATCCGCCCGCGAAGCGCGGCGCGGACTGCGACGATCGATGAAAGCAGGCCAGCGAAGATGACCGCGCCGAGCAGAAGCAGCACGCCAATCCCGGGACCGCTGCCCTCGTGGCCGAACCATGCGGGCGCGACCGCAATCGCCGCACACACAGCTCCCGTGCCGACGCCGGCGCCAACCAGCAGTGACGCCTCCGCCGCGATCATCGTCGAGATCCGCCGCGCGTCGAAACCGACCGCGCCGAGCAGCGCCAGCTCACGGCGACGCTCCAGCACGTTACGGAACATAATCGCTGAGAGACCAATCGCGCCAAGCAGCAACCCGAGTCCACCGAGTGCCTGGAACGTCGACAAGTACGTGTTTTCGACCCGGTGAAACGCCGCCAGGCGCTCCGCGGTACTCACCGCATCGAACCCGAACGGCGCGAGATCGCGTTCGAGCACTCCGGCGAGGGCGTCGGCCTGTTCGACTGAATGCGCGGATGGATCCTCGACCAGGAAAAAGCGGTATCCCTGGTGGGACGGAAACAGCCTGGTAAAGTTCTCTTCCGAAATAATCAGCTGTCCCTGCAGAACGCTGTCGCTGATCGCTGCAACGAACCTGAACACAATCGGCTCTGCCGCTCCTGTGTCCATCGAGAATGTGTCGCCGACACCGGCGTGAAGGACGTACTCGAGAGACGTCGCATCGGCGATGACCGGAATCCCGCTGCTCGTCGGGCCGCGTAGCAACAACCATGGATTCGCCCGCTCGGCGTCGCTCTCGGCAAGCGACCGGGCAAAGGAAAAGCGGCCTGCTTCAATGAACGCCGCCTCTGGTGCAATGATCGTTGGTGCCGTCGGCCGATACAAATTCAGGCAGCTCGCATCCTCTCCCGGGCGCAGGCGGAATCGGGTGAACTTCACGCGCCTGAAGTCCGGCGCGTTGACGACAAGCGCTTCCCTTCCCGCGTCGTCATTCGGATTGGCGACGATCGGCACTTCGGATTGCGCGAGCAAGGCAAAGCCACCGGCGCCGGAATGGATGTCGGTGACGAAGCTCTCGCCGCGGCGGAACGCGTCAACCGCAACGATGATGAACGCGGCCGAAGCAATCAGCGCGATCGACATCACGCTGCGCGACGGTCGGAACGCGGCGCTGCGAAAACCGAGACGCCAGATCGCCCAGGATCCGCGGCCCGCAAGCGGAGCCGAATGCCGAGCTCGAAGCGACGAGGAGATCTGGCAGAGTGACGCGCCCAGCATCGCCGCGCTTGCGCCAAAGAACGCCGCCGTACGAAGACTTCGATTGGTAAACGCGGCGACGATCATCGCCGCACCTGCCGTTGCGAGCAGCCATTTCGCGATCTCAACCCCCCGGGATCGACGCGCGACAAATCGATCGCCGTCGATCGTCTGCGCGTTCAACAGCGCTCGCGGGCTGAGTCGCGCAACCGAACGGAGCGACAGACCCACGCACGCGATCGCCATCACCACACCCGCAGCCGCACCAACAACGAGCGATACCCACGACACGTGCAACGACAACCTCGTTGTTCCCACCGCACCCACCCACCAGGTGCGCAACCCCAGCATCATGAGGCTTCCGTAAGCCACCGCCCCGACGACCCCGATTGCGCTGCCCACGACGGCCAGCACCAAAGCCTCGGCGACGAGTAGTCGCCGCAGCCGCGAAATCGTGAACCCGGCAGCGCGAAGTATTCCGATTTGGTGGAGACGCTGCTCGACGCCGAGGCGGAAGAACAAGAGGGCGAGGAGAAGCGCCGAGGCAACGAGGAAGAAGCTGAAATACGTGAAGTATTCGCCGAAATCCGTGGCGCCGCCGGACGCCGTCCGCATGTCCTGACGAACGTCTCGAACGCTGATGCCAGCAGCCTGCGGCGGCAGCAGCGGCCGGAGTGCTGCACGAAGACGACTCGCCGCCTCCGCAGCGTCGCGGCCTGCAGGTAACGCGAACCGTACCGAGGTCGACGCGCCAAATCGTGTCGTCCACAATTTTCGTCCGCGTGTGATGTCGATGAACGCCTTCGGCGTGGTTCGATATTGCTTCCAGTACGCCTCGTCCTGAGATCTCACCCGCGAGAAGTCGACTGGAAACGGCGGATCCCAATCGCCGAGACTCGTCGCCGCCGTGATCCCGGGGTACTCCGGTGCAAGGCGCCGGTCGGCGGCAGGCCCGGCGATAGGGATCGTCTGCGTCAGCGTGAATTCGGCAGAGTGAGTTGTCAGCCCCGTTGCTGTATCCCAGAGGAAATAGTCGATGGCAATCGTATCGCCTGGCGACGCATTGAGCTCCCGCGCCGCCCAATCATTCAGGATGATTGAGTCGCCGGCCGCCGCTCTCGGCGACGATGTGCCCGGGCGAGAAACAAGATTGAGATCGGTCGCAGCAACCAACGAGTAGGGAATCGCTCGATCCCCCTTGCGAATAGTGTTTGCGAGATACGTGAACACCGGGATTGCGGGCCATCCCACACTCGTACCCGCTTGAATCGCAGCCGCTTCGAGCGGTCCGCTCATGATGCCGTTACGGCTTTCGACGATCAGGTTCTGTGGGCTGCCGCTGACCGCCACGTCAGCGCCGAGATCGTCGAGCGTCACCGTGCCACGCATGGCTGTCGCCATCGCGGTCGCGTCCGAGCCCGAGGCGAGGATGGTGTTGGCGCGGCCGGCAATGCCAAGATCCCGCTGGACACGTCCGAGCGGCAGAAAGATCGCGCGCACTTCAGACTGGCGCGGGTGCAGCGAGAACTCACCAAGTTCGTCTGCCGGGAGGACGGAATCAAGGGTCAGCCTCACCGTCCGCGCGACATCGTCTTTCCGGCCGAACAACGACTCGATGGGAATCGCTGCAGGTTTTTGTAGCCGCAAGAGAATCGCGTCCCCTGCCGTCGCCCCGATTTCTGACACCAACGCGGGGGACAGCAGAACGCCTGAATTGTTCTTGGTCCCGTGAAACGCCCAGAACCGTTCGTCGACGCCGTAGACCATTACCCCCGATGCGCGGTGGCCCGACGCCTCGTGCGTGACAAACCCGGTCGCAACGATCATCGCCGCCGTCCTGGTGCCCGGTGTTGACTGCTGGATTTCCGTCGCCAACGCGTCGCGGAAGAAGTCTGTCGAAGAGATCACCAGCTCGGTCCGCCCGAGCCGCGACATCGCCAGGTCGCGTAAACTCCCGCGCACGGAGTTGCCGACCAGAAGCGCACCCGAGAGAACGGACACCGCGGTCGCTACGCCGGCGACCACCGCCAGGTTGGTGCGCCAGTGATGCGTGGCGCTTCGCCAAATCAATTGGGTTGACGTCATTGAGCTACTGCGTTCGTGTCGGGATCCGTTGTCCGGGATCCGGGATCCGTTGTGCGGGATCCGGGATCCGGGGTCCGGGATCCGTCCTCCGGGATCCGCTGCTCGCCGCTCGAGGTTCACCCATCCACGGATTCAAGGATTCAAGATTAGTGATTAACGATTCACAAGTTTGCCCGCATCCATTTCATATCTCGTGGCAAATCGCTCGGCGAGCGCAGCACTGTGCGTGACGGTAATCAGGATCGTCTTCCGCGCCGCATGCAGATCGAGCAGCAGTTCGGCGACACCATTCGCGGACGAACGATCGAGGTTTCCAGTCGGCTCGTCACACAACAGGAGCGTCGGATTCAGAATCAGGGCGCGAGCAACAGCCGTGCGCTGTTTCTCACCCCCAGACAGTTCAGCCGGACGATGATCCAGCCGATCGCCGAGTCCCACCTGCGTGAGTAACTCCCGGGCACGATGGTCATCGGTCGTGCCAGTGCCGTCGCGCGATACGGCCGCGAGAGTTGGGACCAGCACGTTCTCGAGCACGGAGCACTGCGGCAGCAGTGAGTGATCTTGAAAGACAAAGCCGATGTGCTGATTACGAAACGCGGCCTGCGCCCGCTCTCCGAGTTCGTACGGATTCGAACCGTCCAGCGTGATGGTTCCCGACGATGGAGGTTCGAGCCCGCCGAGGATATAGAGCAATGTGCTCTTGCCGCTGCCGGAAGGGCCTGTAATTGCGACCGCGTCGCCGCGGTTCATCGTCAGCGAAATGCCGTTGAGGATTGAGAGCGCGCCCCGGGGCGTCGGATACGACTTCGTGATGTCCTTCGCGATGAGCATGGGCCGGTCGTTTTCGTTCGCTCCGAAGGCGTCGCTATGCAGCCGGCGACGCGTGCGGCCGACGAATCACTCCGGCATAAATCTGCTCGACCCTCTCTGCCATGTGGCCGACAGTGTAATGCGCACGGACGCCAGCCGCTCCTGCTGCGCCAAGTGCTGAAGCCAGCGCCGAATCGTCTTGTAGTTGCCGAAACCCCTGCGCGAGCGCGTCGGGATCGTCTGCATCGACCAGGATACCGCCACCGGTCTTCTCGAGAATCTCGGGAAACGCGCCACGGCGAGGTTGCACGACGGGAACACCGACCGCCATCGCCTCGAGAAGAAAGATCCCCTTCGGTTCGGCATAGGTTGCCGGGACCGACATCACATCGAGGCTCCGGAGAAACGCAATTTTGCCAGTGCGGTCCAGCTCGCCGCGATACTCGAACTCCGACCCAAGTCCCGCGTCGTTCATCCGCCTCGTCAGGTCGGCGAGATAAGCGGAATGCTCCGGCGCAAGGTATCCAGCGACAAGAAGACGGGCGTGTGTTCCTCGATTTTTCGCGCGGAATCGTTGATACGCATCACACAGAACATGCAGGCCCTTCTCCGGTGCAATACGCGCGAAGAAACCGACGATAAACGGGCCCGAGCGATCGCGATCGGCCGGCGTGTAGCCGTCGAGGTTGATTCCGAGCGGAGCGACGTGCATCTTCGGCGGGGGCAGGCCAAGATACCTGGGCATGTAATCAGCGTAATACCGGCTCACCGGCAGGAACGCGTCGACGGAATCCGCGGCCGCTCGAATGAGATCGAGCGACTGCGATCGATATGGTTCCCCAAGTCCATCGAGGAACAGATCCTCGCCTTGCAACGTGCAGCAGATCGGCACCTTCAGCGCCCGTTTCAACGGCGCCGCCAGGCCAAGTAACAAGGCGTAGGGAAGGTTCACGACGTCAAAACGCGGTTCTCGTCGCAGCCAATCCAGCAGTTTGTGGATCTCTTTCTTCTGAAAACCCTGCTCGCCGCGCAGCATCGAGACGGTCAACTCGCCGAGGCTCTTCGGATCGACGCTGATTTGACGTTTCGTCGCCAGAGTGAGGGCCCACTTCGAATCCCACAGTTGATCCAGAAATTTCGGCGTATACCGGAACAGAGGCGCGTGTTGTTCGAGATACACGCTGATGCCGCCGAAGAACACGTGCCGACCGCTGACGTTTCGTTCATCCGTTCGCGTCGGCGTATACACGGGCGTCAGCAGCACATCGTGTCCTCTTGCCAACAGCTCGGCAGCCAGCGCATTGTCCCGCAGGCAGCTGCCGCAATACATCGTCCCGGCGCCGCCCGTAAATGCGAGGATCCTCATGCTTGCCGGCTGATGCGTTCTCTAGGCCGTCTGGAACGCACGGGCGCGAAACAGAAAGTCGACGATGTTGCCTTCGTGCGGCTGAAGCCAGTTGAGCTGAATCGTCGGAACAGGACCGAGGTTCAGGCGATCGATGTTGACGGCATCGACGAGTCGCGTGCGGAACTGACGATCGTTGGTGATGGCACTGCACACGAGCGTCGGACCGATTGAATCGATCATCCGATCCTGCGGACATTCGACCACCGTGGCAAAGGGGAACATGTATTCCTTGTGAACGATGGCGGCGTCGGCGGACGTGCTGTGCACAATCGTGGGAAGCAGGAATTCCGCTCGGCCGTCTTTGATTACTCGTGAGCCGTTACGATACGTCGCGCTCACATCGGTCACGCCGGCAGCTTGCAGGTCGGTGTCGATGGCTTGAGAGATCGCAGACGCGACACCTGGAACCGTGAAGGCCGCAAGTGTTGCCTCAGGGTGATCGGCCGGCAACGGGCGGACATCGGCCAATCGCTTCGCGATCGCCTCTGCGATCTCCCGCGTGTGCCTGCTCGCCCAGATGCCCGAGCAGTTGATGCAGCCGCGTCCACTGTTGGCGAAGATGCTGTCGACCATCACATCGAGATACGATTGCCAATCGTCCACGACATCGTCGGCGAGCAGAATCTTCGAAAAGCCCGGCCCGTGTGCCTGCACCTTCGGATTGCCACGGTAACGATCCACGGTTGGCTGGCCACCGAACACGAGGCTCCGCTCGCAGCTCGCCAGCACTGCGGCACCGACGTCCGCTTCACCCGGATAGACGGAGATCGCTTCGCGCGGCACGCCGGCCTGAAAGAACGCCTCGGCCATGCGAAAGGGCGTCCATGGTTCCTGAGGACCCGGCTTGAGCACCAGTCCGATCTGCAGAGGAATGATCGGCAGCCACAACGTGTGCACTCCCGGCGAGTTCGATGGCAGCACCAGTCCCAGGACCGGACTCTGGGCTTGATAACTGATCGGCACGCCGCGTTCCTCGCCGAATCCGCGCGTCAGTACCTCGAGATCGAGCCCGCGTGTGAGCGACGTCAAGATGCGGCGCATTTCCGTCAACACGAACATGTTTTTCTTCATGTTCGCGCGGCACAGGCGCTCGGGCAGGCCGGTGCTCGCCGACTGGGCATGGACGAATGCATCAGGCGTCTGGGTGCCGTCGCCCATGGGGAGTTCGGCGGTCGCATATAACTCGCCGGCCTTGCCGACGCGAGCGATGAGATCGTCGATGGGGATTTCCCGCAGGACCTCGCGCGCGCGCTGAGCGCGGCGCATATCGCGCTGAATCATGCCGCCATTAGCACGGCTGACTTTTGCAATCGGCTCCCCGGTCTGGAAGTGGACAACGTCGTCCACGTCCATGCTGGTGTAGGGCTGTCCCCATCGAAGCACTGGTAAATGAAGCATGGCCTGTCAGTGAAGGATATCGCATACACTGGCGCTCGCATGCCCCTCGCCTCGGCTGCGGACTCCACGCTGCGACCGCCATTGAAATGGGCCGGTGGCAAGCGCTGGCAGGTTCCCCACCTTCGCCCATTATGGACACCGTATTCACGGTCGAGGCTCGTCGAACCGTTTTGCGGCGGCCTGGCGGTCGCGCTCGGATTGAAGGCGTCGCACGCTCTCCTGAACGACGCCAATCCGCACCTGATCAACTTCTACACATGGCTGCAGCGCGGGCTGCACATCCGGATTCCGATGGAGAACGAGGAGCCCTTGTTTTATCGGCATCGCGATCGGTTCAACGAACTTCTCGCGTCCGGCAAGGCGCAGAATGAGGAAGCCGCCGCGCTTTTCTACTATCTCAATCGAACCGGATTCAACGGGCTATGCCGCTTCAATCGGCAGGGCCTGTTCAACGTGCCGTTTGGTCGTTACTCACGCATTCGCTACACGCGCGACTTCTCGCTGTACTCCAAGGCGCTGGCGGGCTGGACGTTCACGACCGGCGATGTCGAAGCGCTGCCGCTTCGGACTGGCGATTTCGTCTACGCGGATCCGCCGTACGATGTGCCGTTCACGCAGTACGCGCGCGGAGGCTTCACCTGGCGAGATCAGGAGAGGACGGCGCGGCTTCTGTCGGAACACGAAGGGCCAGTGATCATCGTGAACCAGGCGACCGACCGCATGGAACGGTTGTACCGATCGCTCGGATTCGAGGTGCGCTTCCTCAATGCCCCGCGGCGCATCAGTTGCACCGGCGATCGCACGCCGGCCCGGGAGATCATGGGGACACGGAATGTGTAGCCACAATCAACCGCATCCACGAAGAAGAGCTCACTGGCGAAAGGAGAAGGGAGAATCTTCCCAAAACAGGAGAACGAGAGAAACGGGAGCAAAAGAAATTTCTCTCGTTCCTGTTTTTTTCTTTCAGATGGATCGCAAGTGAACGCCAATGATTGATCCATGAACGAGCGAAGGAAATGAACTCTTTTCTTCCTTCTCCTTTCTCCTTTTTATCTCTTTAAGACATGAATTGCAGCGTGACAGTGAACGCTGCTGACTCTAGACTGTCCCAACGCCGATAACGTTCTCGCAGCCAGGAGGCGCCATGAACTCGCGCATCGCCGCAGCGGTCGCCGCCATTCTCCTAGTCGCCGCCACACTCCACGCGCAGAACGACCGCGCGACAGCGTGTATAGGGCTGGCCAACACGCCGTTGCCGAATGCCTCGATCCAGACAGCCGAATCGATCACTGCCGGGACATTCACGCCGCCTGGGTCGACCAATGCCATCAGCAATCTCCCGCCGTTCTGTCGCATCGCCGGCACGATTAAGCCGACGGCCGAATCCGACATTCGGTTCGAGGTATGGCTCCCCCTCGACAAGTGGAATTCCCGGTACGCACAAGTCGGTAACGGCGGCTGGGCGGGCGTCATCTCCTATGGCCAGATGCAGGATCAGCTTCGACGCGGGTATGCGGTAGCGTCGACCAACACCGGTCACCAGGTCGGGGCGCTTTTCGACGCCGCGCGATTCGCGTTCGAGCATCCCGAACAACTCGTCGACTTTTCCTATCGCGCGCATCACGAGACGACGCTCAAAGCGAAAGCGATCGTCAACGCGTTCTACGGCAAGACCGCTGACAAGGCGTACTGGTTCGGCTGCTCGTCCGGTGGTTACGAAGGACTTCAGGAAGCACAGCGCTTTCCTGCCGACTTCGACGGGATCATGGCGGCCGCGCCGGCGAACAATTGGACGCGGCTGATGGCGGCAGATTTCGACGCAACGTTGGCGGTGCTGAAGGATCCGGCCAGCAACCTGCCGGCATCGGCACTGGGCGTGCTGTATCGAGGCGTACTCGCGGCGTGCGACGCCGGCGATGGTGTCACCGACGGCGTGTTGGAAGATCCGCGGCAATGCCGCTTCGATCCCGGCACGCTGCTCTGCGCAGCGAACCAGAAGCCGGATACGTGCCTTTCCGCAGCGCAGGTTGAAGCAGCGCGACGCGTCTACCGCGGACCGGTTGACCCGATGAGCGGCGCCAGGCTTTATCCAGGAATGGCCTTTGGCAGCGAACCATTCTGGCCCAATCGTGATCCGGCCAACCCGTTCCCGATTCCAGTGTCGCACTACAAGTGGCTGGTCTTCGCCGATCCGACCTGGGATTGGAAAACGTTCGATCTATCGAAGCCGTCCGATTATCAGGCGTATCAGAAAGCCGAAGCGAAGCTCGCCCCGATTATGAACGCCACCAATCCGGACTTGCGGGAGTTCCGTAAACGAGGAGGCAAGCTGCTCCAATGGCACGGGTGGAGCGATCAACTAATCGCCGCCGGGAACAGCGTCGACTACTACGAAAGCGTGCTCTCACAGTTCGGCGGAAAGATCGCTGACGTCCAATCGTTCTATCGTCTTTTCATGGCACCGGGCGTCACGCATTGCTCCGGCGGCCCGGGCCCGAATACATTCGATGTGCAAGCCGCGCTCGAAGAATGGGTTGAGAAAGGCACCGCACCCGATCAAATCATCGCGACTCATTTGACGAGTGGGGTCGTCGATCGATCGCGGCCGCTGTGTCCCTATCCGCAGGTTGCGGTCTACAAGGGAAAAGGGGATACGAATGACGCGGCGAACTTCAGCTGCGCGGTACCCGCGAAAGGGACGCGGTAATCTATCCCCGAGGGCCGGTCGATCGATTCGCGTCCTTGCTCACTCAGTACACGCCCACCGTCGTCGTCGCGGCAAAACCTCGAAACGGCCGCACGCCGCTGACGCCATCCCATGCGAAGCGATCGATAGCCGGTTCGCGCTCGCCTTCGTCGCGTTCGAGGAATCCGGGCATGAAGAACTCTTTCGTCAGCGTGGTCAGCTTCACCCGTCCGGTCGCACCGTAGTCGACGATCTTCGATGGGTCGTCGAAATCGACGACCTCGACGACTGCGCGCGGCTGCGGTGCGTAATACGCGATCTTGTAGTTGTTGAAGGGGCCCGAAGGCGCGCTTGCGGCGAGTCCCATGAGCGTGTTGCCGTAGGTCGGCGTCATGTATGCGCCATCGAGCAGTTCTTCCTGCGCGAAACGATTCCACTGCGGCGTGAACTCGGTACCGCCGGAGAAGATGCCGGTGATCCCGGACTGACGGATGGTCGTGCCCCTCGTTTCGAGCCTGAGCGCGAAGGCCTCGAGAAGCTTCGGCGTCGTGAACATGCACCGGATATCGTGACCCGCTCCGAGAATCGTGACCGCTTGATCGATCACATGGTTCTTGTACGCGTCGAGTTGATCCATCCAGCCTTTCTGAATGAGCTTGATCACCCACCGCGGATCGAGATCGACGGAGAAGCAGATGCCGCCGCGGTGCTGCGCCAGATGTTCGACGGCGAGCCGGAGTCGACGGGGGCCGCTCGGCCCGAGCATCAGCCAGTTCGATCCCTTTGGAAACTTGTCGTCCGGCAGCGTCTCACTGAAGAGTTCGTAATCGATCCGGAAATCGTCGACGTTAATCCGTGATTTGGGCACGCCGGTTGTTCCACCGGTTTCGAAGACGTAGACAGGCTTATCGGCATAGGCCTTCGGCACCCAACGCCGCACAGGGCCGCCGCGCAACCACTCGTCCTCGAACAGGCCAAACCTGTGGAGATCGGCAAAACCCTTGACGTCTGTCAGCGGATCGAAGGTGAATTGCTTCGCGCGCTCGATCCAGAACGGGGATCCGGTCGCCGGATCGAAATGCCACTGGACAATTTCGCGTACGTGTCGATCGAGCCGCTCACGCGCGGCCCGAAGATCGCTATCAGACATGGCGTGGAAATCTTATCGCAGGTATCGTCCGGAGCTTCTCGACAGCTCGCGAAGAAATCGCGAACGCTCGCGTGGCACGGGCTCGTCGTTCAGGTCTTCAACCGGCCACGGCATCCGCCATCGCCAGTTCACGTCGTCGACGACCGCCGGGGTGTTGATGCGATCTTTCCAGCCAAAGATATCCTGCACTGGAACGACAACGAGATTGGAGCCGGCGGTGAACAGTGTGCGCAGGAGCGCATCGCGCAGACAGTCGTCAAATGTCGCGTCGATCTTGCGGCCAGTGGCCTTGAGGTATGGCCATTCCATCGCGTGCTCCCGCTCATCGGAATCCGCCTCGTCCCACCATTCAGCCAGCGTCTCGGTGTCGTGCGTGCCCGTGGTGGCCAGCGACAGCGGCGGAAAGCATGTCGGATCGCGGAAGGGCTTCCCTTCCGCCTCCCAATGCCGCTCCCAGCGCAGAACCTTGTAGCCCGGCACGTGCAGACGCGCGAGCGACGCGCGCACGAAATCCGGAACGCTGCCGAGATCCTCGGCGACAATCTGCGTCCCGAACCCGGCGAGCACTCGAAGAATGCGCTCACCCTGCGCAATCTGCGACGGTTCGTCCGTCGGGACGAACGCGGCACGTTTGTCGCGTTCGCGATAGTAGGTCCGGTAGAAGCCGATCAGATGATCGATGCGAAATCCATCGTAGAGCTCCGCCGACCGCTGCCCCCGTTGTCGCAGCCACTCGTCGCCAGCCTGCTCGATCACGTCCCATCGGTACAGCGGCAGGCCCCAATCCTGACCGGTTGCGGAGAACGCGTCAGGAGCTGTCCCGATCGACACATCGAGTCGGAACTCGTGCTGACGCGCCCACACGTCAGCACTATGCGCACTGACCACGAACGGAAAATCGCCGAAGATGGCCACTGACTGCGCGACGCGACGGGCGCGATGCCACTGCTCGTCTGCGATCCATTGCAGCCACGCGCGGTATCGTATCTCTCGCTCGAGCCGCCGCTCTGCATCGGCGAGCGCCTCCGGGCGCCGATCGCGCAGTCCATCACTCCACTCGAGCCAGTAGCGCCCGCCGTTCTCCTGATTCAGCGCCGTAAACAGAGCGTAGTCGGCAAGCCACCACGTCTCGCGTTCCCTAAACGCCTGGAATTGGCGTGCGCGAGCCGAGCGCGTCGCCCATTCACGATCCTCAAACCGCCGGAATGCGGCAACGAGCGCGCGGGACTTGAGGTCACGAATCACGTCATAGTCGACGCGAGGCGAGCGCCGAACCTCGTCGAGCCTCGCCCGATCCGCGTCGGACAGCGACGGCTCGCCGTCCGCACCCTGGAACTCTTCGACATCACGAAGCGCGATGTAAATCGGATCGATCGCCATCGCGCTCAGGGCGGAGTACGGTGAATTCTGGTCGTCCGCCATCTCGTTGACGGGCAAGAGCATGACGAAGTCGAGCCCCGACTGGTGCAACCACTCCGCGAATAACGGCAGGTCCGAGATTTCTCCAATTCCCCAGCTCTCCCGCGACGGAATTGAAAAGAGCGGCACCAGCGCGCCAGCGTGACGGAAATCGGCGAAGTTGGCCTCAGGCATGCGCCATCTCCATCACACGCCGAATTCCGTCTTCAAACACCGCCGGCTCTGGAAGCAGGCTCACGACCAGGTAGGCTTCGTGAGGAAAGTCAAAAAAGAATCCTGGATGAACGACAATGCCAGCCGTTTCCATCAAGGCGATGACAAGGTCCTCTTCCGAGCGCGTCGCCGGAACGCGCAAGACGGCCGACCACCCCGCATCGCACGGCAGCGCCTCGATCGAACGAAATTGCGCTGCGATCTGACGCAGGGCGCGATTGTTCGTGCGAATGCGCTCCAGGATCCGCGCGCGCACGCTGGTGCCCGCCGCAAGCAATTTCGCCGCAGCGTGTTGAACCGGGGTCGACACTGACAGATACGTGTCGCAAATCAGCTCCAGCCGATCGAGTGCGCTCCGCACCAGGGGCTCGGGACCCTCGACAACGATCCAACCCAGCTTGACCTGCGGAAGACCGATGGATTTCGAAAGCCCCCCGAGTCGAAACATCAGGCACTCGGGCGTTCGCACCATCGGAGCCACTGTGCCGGACAGCAGGTAGTCGATGAAGACCTCGTCGACGATCAGCGCCGCGTCCCGTTTTGCGCATCGCGCGGCCAAATCTCTCATCTCGGAATCGGTGACCATCGAACCCGTAGGATTGTTCGGGCTGACTGCGAGTACGGCGCGAACGCTGTCGGTCCACCCTCCGTCGAGCGTATCGAAATCAACACCCCAGCGGCCGTGAAAATCGAGCCGGTACGGAATCGACCGAACCCCATCGAGATCAGTGAGATGCTCGAAAAGCGGGTAGCTCGGAACCGGGACCATGACCGCGTCGCCGGTGGGTTCGCACAGAAGCTTGAACAGCAACGAATACGCTTCGCTCGTGCTGGAGGTCAACACGACGCGGTCGGCAGCAACCTTGATGCCGTTCCGTTGGCAATCGCGCGCGATCGCCTCACGGGCCTCCGTCAGGCCGAGCGGGGCTGGCGCGTATGTGAATGAACGCGGATCCGCAAAAGCGTCAAGCATCGATTCGGGATACTCGATGCGCGCAGTCGTCGGGTTCGTGAGCGTCAGATCAATCAGTGGCGCCCCCGCGGCACGAAGGCGCTGCAAAACCTGAGTCAGCCGGTTGGGTGTGAGGGCCCCCGGTACCCGGGAAGAAAACACCGCTTGATAGAGTATAGGAATGATTCGCCGCCTGCTCCTCGCAACGCTTCTGATTCCACTACATCTCGTGGCCGCTGACGCGCAGCCCGCGAAGGCCGAACAGCGTCCTGCAACAAGCGGCCCCGCCATCACGCAACCCGCTCGCCGCCAGTCGCCGCCGGTGACGCGACCGACGTCGCTGGCAGTGCCGTTCACGCAATTCACGCTTCCCAACGGCTTACACGTGATCCTTCACGAGGATCACACGGTGCCGCTCGTCACCGTCAACGTGTGGTACCACGTGGGATCCGCCCGTGAAAAACCTGGACGTACAGGTCTCGCACATTTGTTCGAACACCTGATGTTCGAGGGATCGGGCCACGTGAAGGAGGGAGAGTTCGACACGCTGCTCGAGTCGGCGGGGGCCACCAACAACGGATCGACCCAGAACGATCGGACCAATTACTACATCGATGCGCCAGCCAACGCTGTGGATCTGGCGCTGTTTCTCGAATCCGATCGCATGGGCTACCTGCTCGATGCGATGTCTCCAGAACGCGTCAACGGCCAGCGAGACGTCGTCAAGAACGAGCGACGCCAGAGCTACGAGAACGCACCGTACGGGATGGCGTCGATTGAAATCGACAAGATGATGTTTCCGGAGGGACATCCCTATCGGTGGCCGACGATCGGATATATGGAAGATCTGACGGCCGCCAGCTACGAGGATGTCGTCGAGTTCTTCCGCAAGTATTACCAGCCGGCGAATGCGAGTCTGGTGATCGCCGGCGACATCGATCCGGCGAAAACACGCGCACTCGTTGAGAAGTGGTTTGCCGATGTGAAGCCGGGAAGCGGGCCGGTGCCGCCGATCGATTACCCGCGCGCGATGCTCGCCTCCGTCACGCGAAAGACAATTGAGGATCGCGTCCAGCTTCCACGGCTTTACATTTCGTGGATCACGCCGCCACTGTTCAAGCCCGGCGATGCCGAGCTCGACGTGGTCTCGCAGATTCTGGCCGGAGGCAAGAACTCCCGGCTGTATAAGCGGCTCGTCTACGACCTGCAGATTGCCCAGGACGTCACGGCGTTTCAAGCGTCCGCAGCGCTCGACTCGCAATTCCAGATCGTCGTCACAGCTCGCCCCGGCGATCCAAAGTCAACCCCCACTGCGCTCATCGAACGGATCAAGGGGATCGTCGACGAGGAGATTGCGAAGCTTCAGCAGGCGCCGCCGACGGCCCGTGAATTTCAGCGCGCGATCAATCAGATCGAGGCGTCGTTCTATAACCGCATGGAAAGCGTCGGGGGATTCGGCGGGAAGGGCGATCAGTTGAACGCGTATTACACAGCCACCGGTAATCCCGACTACTTCAACGAAGATCTCTCTCGATATCGCGCCTTGTCTGCAGGCGACATTCAGGCGGCTGCCGCGTTCTGGTTACCGGCAAATCGCCGTGTCGAGCTCACCGTCGAGCCGATGAAGGCGGCCGAACCCGGCAAACACGAGTGACGCCATGAAAATCCTACGCTTACGTGTATTCGTCAGGGCGCTCCTCGCTGTCGCCCCGTTTCTGCTGCTTGTATCGCTCGCGTTGCACGCCCAGGCGCCGGATCGATCCGTCGCACCGAAGCCAGGCGCGCTGCCGGCGTTGAAGCTGCCGGCGATCCAGAAGCGAACGTTATCGAATGGCCTTCCTGTATGGATCGTCGAGCTCCATAAAGTTCCGGTCGTCCAGGTGTCGCTGGTCGTCAAAGCGGGTTCCGGCGCCGACGCGCCGGGCAAATACGGTATCGCAAGTCTCACGGCGGACATGCTCGACGAGGGGGCCGGTTCGCGCGACGCCCTTCAAATTGCAGATGCTGTCGACTATCTGGGTGCGACTCTCTCGACCGACAGCACGTCGGATGCGTCCTCGATCGAACTGCACGTACCGGTAACGCGGCTGACCGAGGCCTTGCCGATCATGGCCGACGTCGCCTTGCGGCCGACGTTTCCGGACGACGAACTCAAACGCGTGCGGGCGGACCTGCTCACGTCGTTCATCGAGGCCGAAGACGATCCGGAGACGCTCATCCAATTCGCGTTTCCCCGACTTGTTTATGGCCCACGGCATCGATATGGAACGCTGTCCGGAGGGACGGCGGCGACAGTGAAGGGGCTGACGGCTGCCGATCTCCGGCAGTTTCATTCGCAACGCTACGTCCCGTCGAACTCGGTGCTGATCGTGACCGGCGACATCAGTGCGGCTGATGCCGCCGCACGCCTGGAATCGGCATTCGGCGCGTGGAAGGGCGCGCCGATGCCAACGGCGGCAATCCCAACGGCTGCGCAACTGACCTCGCGGCAGGTCTACCTGGTCGACAAACCGGGTGCCGCCCAGTCGCAAATCCGAATTGGATGGATAGGCGTACCGCGATCCACGCCGGACTATTTCGCGCTGCGCGTTCTCAATACGATTCTGGGCGGGTCTTTTACGTCGCGATTGAATCAGAATCTTCGCGAAGAGCATGGATATGCGTATGGCGCGGGATCGACATTCGACATGCGTGCCTCCGCCGGTCCTTTCTACGCATCTGCCGGCGTGCAAACTGACAAGACATCCGAAGCGCTCAAGGAGTTCTTCAACGAACTCGACGCGATACGCAAGCCGATTTCGCCGGAGGAAATCGAAAAAGCCAAGAACTATCTCGCGTTATTGATGCCGCGAAACTTTGAAACGACGGAGCGCCTCGCGGGATCGCTTGCGCAGATGTTCATCTACAGCCTTCCTGACGACTACTTTGCGACATACACTCAGCGTGTGCGGGCGGTGACACCCGCCGACGTTCAGCGCGTCGCGGAACGCTACATTCAGCCTGACAAATTCGCGGTTGTCATCGTCGGTGACCGGAAAGTCATTGAACCGGGGATCTCGGCACTCAATCTCGGATCGCTGAAGATCGTCGAAACATCCGAGGTGATGAAGTAGCGATGCCGCCGACGATCACGTTCGACGAACTCGTGCGCTACTCCAACGGCGAGCGCGAGAAATGGCGGCGCTGGTTGGCCGAACGCCCGGCGGCTCTCGATGCGACCGTACAAGCAGGCGGGCGGCTGCCGACGGTGGGCAAACTCATCGATCACATCTTCCTCGTTGAGCGGCGGCATCTACAGCGGCTCACGTCGCAGCCACTGTCAGATACCACGGGATTGACCGGCAACAACGCCGCGCCGCTCTTCGACTACGGCGCATCGGTCCGGCGTGAGCTGGAGCAGTACGTCGCCGACCTCAACGATGACGACGTCGACACGATGCGTGAGTTCGAGGTGCGCGAGAAGAAGTGGCCGATGACGCCGAGGAAGCTCCTCTTCCACATCCTGCTGCACGAAACGCGACATTGGGCGCAGATCGCGCTCGCGGTCAGGCTCGCCGGCTTCGAGCCACCCGGCGATCACGATCTTTTCTTCAGCAACGCGCTGTCATAGCCGGTCGCGGTTCGTTCGTACTCAGCAAGCCGCTGCTTCCGCACGCGCTCGGCATGCGCGTACGATCCATTCAACTGCAGCAGCCGTGCCGCGACGACGACGAGATTGATTCCAAGCAGTGTCGGAAAGATCTGCACGCCCGGTCCGTGTTGGAAGTCGTACCAAAACGACACTGCGGCGACACTAAACAGCGCGATCGCGCCCTGCGTGCGAAGCCGCATGCCTCGCGGATTTCCTTCCAGCTGCTCCTGCTTTGACGGATGGACGATGACCACGAGCGGCGGCTCTGTACGTCCGGCGGAATCGAAGATTTCGAAGCGAACATTGGGCGTGTGAGTCACCCGGTCGCGGCAAAACCCGTTCGCATCGGCAAGGCTGTCGAAGAGGAAGCAGCTGACGTCTTCCACCCGTGCGAATGGCTTTCCATCCGCGTCGCAGGGCGCACCGGTATCGAACGTCTTCGCAAAGGCGACGAACTGTCCGGCGCGAATGATCTCCGTCCAGCTGCTCGGCGTGCGGGAGCGATCGTAGAGGCGGAGAGCGATCAATTCACTTCGATCGACAGCGGCACGACCACTGTCCCCCAGTGCAGTACGAGTTCCGCATGGTTTCCATCAACCACCGGGAAGTAGAACGCCAGTGTTTCCATCGGCTGTCCTTGACGGGCGGTGGTCTGAACCCGAAGCACATCCTGGTCGGCGGGATACCGTGTGTGGAACACCGGCTGCGCGCGATTGAAGATCATCGTCCATCGCTCCGGCTGTGGTTCAGCCCAGAGAGAGTAGGTGCCTGCCGCAAGTGTCTGTCCGTTGAATTTCACATCCGTGGAAAGCTGGATTGTGGTGCAGTAGTCGGCGCCGGGACACCAGACGCGGCCATACGGCACGAGCGATCCGAAGAGCGTCCGCCCGCGCGCGACGGGACGGTTGTACTCGATCGTGATCGTGGTGTTGGCGATCTGCTGACTCACCGACCCATGCTGACTCGGTTTCGGCGCCTGCGCCCAACTCGGCGCGTTCAGCGCAAACGCGGCGAAGGCCGCAGTCATGACAACGACCGATGCAATAGTCTTCATCACAAATCCCTCAGCACCCCAGGCACTCCAGGCACCCCAGGCACTCCACGCACCCTGTCACTATCTCAGCCTCTTCCCCCTGACCAGCACCATCACGTCGCGCGCGCCGAAAGCATGCGAGTACGTCGGCCCGTCCGGTCCCTGGACGAAATTGACGGCGGACCCCGTCTCCATGTTCTGCCAGATCGCCTCGGGAACATCAGGACCGAACTTGAATGTGACGCGTTCCGCGCTGTCGCCATGATTGATGGCAATCAACACAACCGCGTTCGAGGATTCGAGAAAGCGGGCCTCGACGCGGCCGGCGCCACCGTCAATACGGATTTCGGGTGCGACACCGGCACTCGCGATCAGCCGCTGCAGCAACTCGCCCGTGCTGCGCATCTTATCGGGATCCTGTTCAAAAGCGGCGGAAGGAAATGTTCCGATCAGAATGGCACGTCCGCTTCCTTGGGATGTCAAGACGATCGCCGGGTCACCCGGACGTCCGCCCTGACCGCCAAAACGTGCCAGAACACGTGTCCCGGCTGCGGCGACGTCGAGGTGCTCCGCGAACCCGATTCCAGTGAACGTCCGCCCCGCAACCGGCGCGAGCGGACCATCGAGATTGGTCTCCATCGTGAACGGAACCGAATCCGCCGCGCGCAGTTCTCGCTCCCGCGCACCGAACGTTTGATCGAGGCCGGCACCGGGAATCCGAGGGTTTGCCAGGCCGCTTTCGTTATTCCATGCCGGACGGGCTTCGCTGATGAGCGTGCCCCCACCCCGAACATACGCCTTCAGCGCGTCCGCGACGGTCTGCTGCAGCATCACCGGATAACTGAGATAGATCACGGCATACTTTGACGCCGCACCCGCAGCGACATCGTCCGGATGAATGAAATCGACCTGGATGTTCTGTTCGAAGAGCGCGCGATAGATCCCAAGCATCGAGTTGCGGACGACCGTGCCCGGCGCGACGGTGTTGCCGCCGACGAGATACGAGAGGCGGTTGTAGAGTATCGCGACCTTTGACTGATGAGGCTGAAGCGGCGCGAACAGTCCGGCGTTGCGAGCCACCACACCGGCAAACTCCCCGGCAATGCGCGCGCGATCGGTGATCGTTCCATCGAGCTCGATCATCCCGTACCCATTTGACTCGTATCCGGAACTCATGGGATACCAGGCGTAGTAGCTGATCGCACGAGCGCCCCGCGAGATGGCCGCCCACCCCCACAACCGCAGATCCGCGCCAGTGACCGGCGAAGCAACCCGCACGCCTGTCGCACCCTGTCCGGCCTGCAGCTCGCCCATCCACCACCCGCGATCGCCAGCAGCCGATCGAATGCCATCGAGCGCAGATGTGAGCCGCACCGCCGACCATGGTGTCGCGGCCGCAGCGTGCTTTGGATAGATGGACGTGCCGTAGTAGTCGACCGAACGTGTCATCCACCAGTCATCGGGATTTCCGAATCCCGACAGAGGACTCAGCATGATCGCCGGTGCGTCGGAGTGACTGGAAACGGGACGCGCTCCGCGCGGAGCGGACGCATCAGCCTTGACCTTGAGATCTTCTTCGAGCTTTGTTGCAATGAACGTTTTCCAATCGATCAGATCGGTATAGGAGAGGATGGTGCCGAATCGCGGCGCGTCGACCTGGTCCCATGTCGAGAACGTGCGATACCACGCCGCATTGACCGCATCCAGCGACTGGTATTTGCGTTTGAGCCAATCACGAAATCTTGCCTGTGTGTTGGCGCAATAACAGAATTCCGCTGGCGTGTTGAACCACACCCAATTGACCACGTGCGGCTCGCTCCAGACGTCAACGCC
>Ga0075428_100000385_pt1 | contig 43723 bp, 45 predicted proteins | sample RhiMetdeltSRZDD2_FD_75291 | JGI IMG/M metagenome (GOLD analysis project Ga0075428, IMG submission 75291) | Populus rhizosphere microbial communities from Tennessee, USA - Rhizosphere MetaG P. deltoides SRZDD2 | ecosystem: Host-associated > Plants > Roots > Rhizosphere > Soil | place: USA... | reverse complement strand
CGGCCCTGAGCGCGTCGTCCTCGTGCACGGCCGGGACGCCGAACACGGCCATCACCTCGTCGCCGATGAACTTCTCCACCGTCCCCCCATGACGCTCGACGATCGCGCGCATGCGGTCGAAGAACCGCGTTTGGACGCGCCGGTACGCCTCCGGATCCCCTTCCGCGAGCCCCGTGGAGTGGACGAGGTCGCAGAAGAGGATCGTGACGGTCTTCCGCACCTCTCGTGCGGATTCATTCATGCGGTGGAGTCTAGGACTGCGCGGTGCGAAGAGGTGCTACTAGCGTTCGACGCCGAACGCGATATCCACCGTGGTGCGGTATTCGGTGATGTGATCCCCTTGGACGACGGCGCTCATGGTCACCACGTGCGCGCCGCTGATGCCGCGGATCGTCTTCGCCGCCTCCTGCACGGCCGCGTCGGCGGCCTTGGCGAAGCTCTCCGGAGACGAGCCGATCAGCCTGACGACCTTTGCTACCCCAGCCATTTCCCCTCCTTGTCGTTTACGGGCCGGACGATAACCACTACTACACTGGAAAGCCGTGTTCGAAACGCTTTCCGACAAGCTTCAGGCCGCCCTCGGCGACGTCCGCAAGCGTGGCTCCCTGGACGAGGAGGCGGTCTCGCGCGCGATGCGGGAGATCCGGCTCGCGCTGCTCGAGGCGGACGTCAACTTCAAGGTGGTGAAGGAATTCGTCGAGCGCGTCCGCGAGCGCGCGCTTGGCCAGGACGTGCTGAAGAGCCTGACGCCGGGCCAGCAAGTCGTCAAGATCGTCCATGAAGAGCTCACCGCGCTGATGGGCAGCGGGAGCTCGAAGCTCGCCTTCGCGAGCCGTCCGCCGACGGTCGTCCTGCTTGCGGGGCTGCAGGGCTCGGGTAAGACGACCGCGGCCGCCAAGCTCGCGCTCCTCCTGCGCAACGAGGGAAAGAAGCCCGCGCTGGTGGCCGCAGACCTGCAGCGCCCTGCCGCGATCGAGCAGCTGCAGCAGCTCGGGAGGCAGGTTCAGATCCCCGTCTATACCGGCGACGACAAACCGGTCGAGGTCGCGCGCCACGGTGTTGCGGCAGCTACCGAAGCCGGCGAGGACGTGGTCATCGTCGATACCGCCGGCCGCCTGCAAATCGACGAGGAGCTGATGGAGGAGCTGCGCGACATCCACGGCGAGGTGAAGCCGACGAACGTGCTCCTCGTGCTCGATTCGATGACGGGGCAGGAGGCGGTGGGGGTGGCCGAAGCCTTCCAGGAGCGCGTCGCGTTCGACGGCGTCGTCCTCACCAAGCTGGACGGCGACGCCCGCGGGGGCGCCGCGCTCTCGGTCAAGGCCGTTACCGGCAAGCCGATCAAGCTCGCGTCCACGGGCGAAAAGCTCGACCAGCTCGAGTACTTCCATCCCGACCGCATGGCCTCGCGGATCCTCGGAATGGGCGATGTGCTCTCGTTGATCGAGAAGGCGGAGGCCGCGGCCGAGGAGGACGAGAAGGAGGCGCTCGAGCGGCGCCTGCGCGCGGGCGAGTTCACCTTCGACGACTTCCTCGCGAGCTACCGGATGCTGCAGAAGATGGGTCCGCTCAAGAACGTGGTCTCGCTCATCCCGGGTATCGGGAAGCAGATGCAAGGGGTCGACATCGACGAGCGCGAGCTCAACCGGGTGGAAGCGATCGTTCTCTCGATGACCCCGGCCGAGCGGGCGCGGCCACAAATGATCAACGGCTCCCGCCGCCTGCGCATCGCGAAGGGAAGCGGCGTCACCGTGCAGCAGGTAAACCAGCTGCTCACCGCGCGCAAGCAGATGGAGAAGATGATGAAGCAGCTCGGAAAAGGCAAGATTCCCGCGCTACCCGGAATGAGATAGGAGACAAATGGCAGTTCACATGAGGTTGACCCGCGTCGGCGGGAAGAAGAATCCGATCTACCGCGTCGTCGTGGCGGACTCGCGCTCACCGCGCGACGGCAAGTTCCTCGAGATCATCGGACGCTACAACCCCCAGACCGAGCCCTCGACGATCGACCTCGACGAGGAGAAGGTCAAGGAGTGGCTCGGCAAAGGCGCGCAGCCGTCAGCGGCCGTTTCGCGGCTCCTGAAGGCGAAGAACATTGGCTGAGCTCCTCGAGTACCTCGCCCGTCAGCTGGTCGACGATCCGGACGCTGTTCGCGTCGAGGAGGACGAGGACGACTACGGTGGCCTCGTCCTGCACCTGCACGTCGCCGACGCCGACGTCGGAAAGGTGATCGGTCGCCAGGGGCGGATCGCGCGCGCCCTGCGCACGGTCTTGCGCGCCTGTGCGGCGGGCGAGGACCGGCGCGTGCAGCTCGAGATCGCTTGAGAGTCGCGGCGCTCTACGACGTCCACGCCATGCCGTGGGCGCTGGAGGCGGTGCTGCGCGAGGTCGAAGAGGAGGGCGTGGATGCAGTCGTCTTCGGCGGCGACATGGCGTGCGGGCCTTTCCCGGAGGAGACGCTGGAACTCGTGCAATCGGTCACCGGCGCGCGGCTCGTCCGCGGCAACTGCGAGCGCGAGTCGGTGGTTCCGTGGCTGCGGGCGCTCCCGGTCACGGTCACCCTCGACGAAGTCGAGTACTGCCACTCGACGCCGTCCGACGACATGCCGATCGTGACCGCCGAGACGCCGGTCGAGGCGCTGGACGAACTCTTCGCGGACGCGTCCGAGCGCACGGTCGTCATCGGTCACACGCACCACCAGTTCGACCGGCAGGCGAGCCGAGTCCGGATCGTCAACGCCGGCTCGATCGGCATGCCCTACGAAGGCGAGATCGCAGCCTTCTGGGCGCTGATCGAGGACGGCGAGCCTCGGTTCCGCAAGACGTACTTCGACGTCGAGCAGGCGACCGCGGCTCTCGAGGCGAGCGACTGGCCGGGCGCGGACGAGTTCGTCGCCGAGAACCTGCGCGCGGCCGTGTCGCGCGAAGAGGCGATCGCGCACTTCGAAGGCATGCGCGCGTGAGCGAACGGGTCGAGGTGGGGCGGGTGGGGAAGCCGCACGGCCTCGCGGGCGCGTTCTTCGTCGACCGGGCGAGCGACGATCCCCAGCGCTTCGCCGTCGGTGTGCAGCTGCTGGCGGGCGGGGAGCCTTCCCGTGTGGTCGAGTCGAAGCGATCGGGGGGACGCCCCGTGATCCGGCTCGACCGCGACGTCGAGCGCGGGACGGTACTCGAGGTTCCCCGCACCGAGCTGCCCAGCCCGGGCGCCGAGTCGTACTACGTGACCGACCTTGTAGGTCTCGAAGCCATCGAGCAGGGCGGCCCGACGCTCGGGCGCGTGACCGATGTCGTCCCGGGCGTCGCGAACGACGTCATCGAGCTCGACTCCGGTCTCGCGCTACCCTTCGTCGCCGCCTGCGTCCTCGAGATCGACCTCGATCGGCGCACGCTCATTGTCGCTCCTGGCTTCGCCGACCACGGGTAACCTCAATTTCCTTGCAACTCGACGTTTTCACCCTCGTCCCGCATGCCTTCGGGTGGCTCACCGAGCAGCGTCCAGTCGCGTCGGTCCTCGGACAGAGCCTCGACCTCCGCCTGTTCAGCTACCGGGACACGACGCCGCTCCGCGCCGGCCAGGTCGACGATGATCCCTACGGCGGCGGCGCCGGGATGGTGCTGCGCGTGGATGTGGTCGCAGCTGCTCTGGACGCCGTCTATGGCGGCATCCCCGACCACCGCGTCGTCGCGTTGACGCCACAGGGGCGCCAGCTCGACCAGGAGATCGTCGAGGCGCTGGCCGCGGAGGAGCGGCTGACGCTGCTGTCCTCCCGCTTCGAGGGCTTCGACGAGCGCATCGTCACCCATCTCGCCTCCGACGCCATCTCGATCGGACCGTATGTCCTGTCGGGCGGCGAGCTGCCCGCGATGGTGATGCTCGACGCGATCGCGCGGCGGCTGCCCGGCGCGCTCGGGAGCGACGAGTCCGGTCTGGTCGAGAGCTTCTCCGCCGCGCTCGACGGCGGACTCGAGTATCCGCACTACACGCGTCCGCCTGAGTTTCGCGGCTGGCGCGTCCCCGACGTGCTGCTCTCCGGCGACCACGCGCGCATCGAGCGGTGGCGGAGCGAGCAGAGCCTGACCAGGAGCGTCGCTTGAAGGATCCATACGCGGTCCTCGGCGTCCCGAGAGACGCCTCCGACGCGCAGATCCGCTACGCGTACCGGCAGGCGATGCGCGAGCAGACCTCCGGCGAGTCGCCGGTGGAGGTGAAGGAACGGCAGGACGAGGTCGAGGAGGCATACCAGGCCCTGACCGATCCGCGGCGCCGCCGCGGGGATGGGGCGACCGCGGCCGTGCAGACGCCCGAGCGCGAGCCCGCGCCGACGCTGCCGGTGCTGGAGGAAGCCGAGGAGAAGCGCCCCAGGAACCCCTTCACCCGGATGACGCACAAGCTCCCGCGGCCATGGCGGATCGCGCTCGACTGGGTGCTGACGATCGCCGGGGCCGTCCTCATCGTCCTGGCGATCAAGGCCTGGGTGGTCAACCCCTACCGGATCCCGTCCTCGTCCATGGAGCCGACGCTGCACTGCGCGCGCAGTGACAACGTCGCGAGCGGCTGCGAGGCTCGCTTCTCCGACCGCGTGCTCGCGAACCGGTTCATCTACCACCTGCGCGACCCGAACCGAAACGAGATCGTCGTCTTCAACACACCGCCCAAGGCAGAACTCGAGTGCGGGGCGGGGGGGACGTTCGTGAAGCGGCTGATCGGGTTGCCCGGCGAGAGGGTGCGCGAGAAGGCCGGCTGGTTCTACATCAACGGGAAACGCTTGAACGACTCCAGCTACATCAAGCCGGGACGGCGGGACGACCGGAGCGGGTTCTGGATCGTTCCCAAGGACTCCTACTTCTTCGTCGGCGACAACCGGACGCAGTCCTGCGACTCGCGCCGCTGGGGGTCGGTGCCGCGCGGGAACCTGATCGGGCCCGTCTTCGCGATCTACTGGCCGCCCAACCGGATCCACGTGGACACGCCGGGGCCGATCGGTGCAACGATCCTGGCCGTCATCGGCGGCGTCATCGTCGTGCTGGTCGTGCTCGGAATCCGCAAGCGCCGCCGGCCTGCGTAGGCGGGAGGTTCGCTAGCATTTCTCGACGGCCGGCGGAGCGCCAGGCTGTTTCCTTGGCATGAGTCGTGTGATCGAGTCCATCGAACGGCGCCAGATGCGCCCGAACATCCCGCAGTTCAAGGCGGGTGACACGGTGCGCGTGCATTTTCAGGTGATCGAGGGCCAGCGGCGCCGGACGCAGGTGTTCGAGGGCATCGTGATCAAGCGGCAGGGCTCCGGGGTGCACGAGACCTTCACGGTGCGCAAGCAGTCCTTCGGCGTCGGCGTCGAGCGGACCTTCCCTCTCCACTCACCAAAGATCGAAAAGATCGAGGTGGTTGCGATCGGTGACGTGCGGCGCGCGAAGCTGTACTACCTGCGGGAGAAGGTGGGCAAGCGGGCTCGCGTGCGCACGAAGGCCGGTGCCGTGATTGGGCCCACGCCGGAGGTCGGGAATACTGAACCCGCGGCTGCGCACGGTGAGGAGGAGACCGAGTCGGAGACCGAGACGGAGGCGCCTTCGGACTCTCCGCCCGGAGATGAGTCCGCTCCCGAGACCGAGCGCGACTAGCGGCGCCAACAAATTCCCCCATAGCTCGTCGTTAGGGTCGGGATGAGCTTCCTCGCTTCGCCGCGCCGGCGCCGCCGCGTGTTCGTGACCGCGGCGGTGATTGCCCTTGCCGCACCCCTGATCTTTCTCGGCGTCCACTTCTCGAGCCCGGGCTCCGCCGGGAACGCGAATGGCCCGTACGTGAACGACTCGTTCTACAAGCAGCCGAAACACGTTCCCTTCACGGCCGCGGAACGACGCAAAGTTCACACAACGCTGGCTCGCTTCATCAGCACGGCCGTCGCGCGCCGGCGCGTGGCCGACTCGTGGGCCCTGGCCGGCCCCGCGCTACGGCGGGGGTTGACGCGCAGCAAGTGGGCGAGCGGTGCGATTCCGGTACAGCCGTATCCGGTCGCGAGGCACGGGCAGGGCGCATGGAGTGCCGTGCAGTACTCCTACCGCGACAAGGTCGGCCTCGACGTGCTGCTCTTCCCGAAGCCAAGGTCCGGGTATTCGGTCGCGACCGTGAGCGCGGATGTGGTGCGCGGTCACGACGGGCGCTGGCGGATCAACAACTGGATGCTGACCAAGTTCCACGGACCGGGAGCGACCGCTCCGGCCGACTCGGCCTCCGCTTTGTCAGAGGGGCCACCCAATGTCCACACGCTGCCGGGCAAGAAGGAATCGCCGCCGAAGCACAGGTCGAAGCACCGCGCTGAGCGATAGCTACACGGCCAGCGACCGCGGTCGTCTGACAAATCTCCACGTCCTCCACGTCCTCCACGTCCTCCACTCCTCCACTCCTCCACTCCTCCACTCCTCCACTCCTCCACTCCCCACCCAGGGTGGGGAGCAGACTGCTCCACCCGCCACCCACGGCGAGCGTATCCAGGAAACTCGCACGCATCGCCGTCGAAACTGCCCCAATTGACGCACGGTGCAAAGAGTTCACGAAGCTGACGCTGACTCGTGACCGGCCCCGGGGCTATCCTCGGCGCAGATGCCCGACCGCACCGGTCAGAAGCTCCTCCGCTTCGATCGCAGGCTCGGCGCGCGCTTCGTTGCAGGTGCCGACGAGGCTGGACGGGGCTCGCTCGCCGGACCGCTGGTCGTTGCCGGCGTCCTTCTCGACTACGCCTGTCTCCGCAACCACCGCGTCCGGCCGCTCGGGCTCTTGAACGACTCGAAGCAGGTGTCACCGGCGGAACGGGAGGAGCTCTTTCGCGCAGTTGTCGGATGCGCCGAGCGGATCGCGGTGCGCGTCATCTCGTCCGATGCCATCGACCGCGAAGGGCTTCACCGCATGAACCTGGCCGGCTTGCGATCGGCCCTCCATGCGCTATCCCCGCCCGCCGAGATCTGTCTCGTCGACGGCTTCCGCCTCGGGCCGACCGCTCCTGAGCATCGCGCGGTCGTGGATGGGGACGAGCGGAGCGCCGCGATCGCCGCCGCTTCGATCGTCGCGAAAGTTGTCCGGGACCGCGCAATGCGGCGCATGGACGCGCTCTATCCTCGCTACGGCTTCGTCTCGCACGTGGGCTACATCACGCCGGCGCATTCGGCGAAAGTGCGCGAACACGGCCCCTCGGTCATCCATCGCCGCTCCTTCCAGGCACTGTGTTACCTCTCCGAGGAAGAAGTTCGCGCGAGGGTCGCGCAACCCACCTAGCCGCCGGACGGGCCGCGGAACGCCGCGCCCGGCTCTACTACCGCGCACGCGGGTACAGAGTTATCGCCTCGAATGCGCGGGTAGGGAGAAGCGAGATCGATCTGATCGTGCGGCGCGGCTCCGCCCTGGTCTTCTGTGAGGTGAAAATGCGGTCCCGGCTCGACTTCGGCGACCCCGTAGAAATGGTCAGCCTGGAGCAGCAGCGACGGCTGCGGAGGGCCGCGTATATCTGGCTGGCGGCCCGCCCGCATCTGTCGAGTCTCGACGTCTCGTTCGACATCATCGGCGTCCACGGTCGCCGAATTGAGCGCCTTCCGAGCGCCTTTTGACTCAAAGCGCGCTGACACGTGCCACTTGTCTCTCTACCGTCGAAGCGTGGTCGGACGCGCGACTACGCACGCGCTCGTCGGACTGGAGCCTCGAAGGGTCGAAGTCGAAGCCCATCTCGCGAGCGGCCAGCCCACCCTGACGATCGTCGGGCTGGCCGACCGCGCCTGCCAGGAGGCGAAAGAGCGTGTGCGCAGTGGAATCGCGTCAGCCGAGCTCGAATTTCCAAAGGCACGGGTTGTGGTCAACCTTGCGCCGGCCGGACTGCGCAAAGAAGGGTCGGCCTTCGACCTCTCGATCGCCCTTGCCATCCTCGCCGCCTCGGGTCAGGTCGATCCGGCTGCGCTAGGTCGGCATGCGGTAGTGGGCGAGCTCGCTCTCGACGGAAGGCTACGGCCGGTTAGCGGTGTGCTCGCGGTCGCCGAAGGGGCGAAACGGATCGGACTCGAGCGCATTCTCTGCCCTGCCGAATCCGCGGCCGAGGCCGCGCTCGCTGGCGTCGAACCGATTCCCCTCCGCCACCTCGCAGAGGCCGTCAGCTATCTCAGCGGCGGGAGCCGCCCGCCGCCGTTTATTCCGCCAAACGGCCGTCCGGTACGGGCGCACGCGCCCGACCTCGCCGACGTACGCGGCCAAGAACGGGCGCGGCGTGCGCTCGAGGTCGCGGCTGCGGGTCGCCACAACCTCTTGCTCGCCGGCCCGCCCGGCACGGGGAAGACGATGCTCGCGCGACGTCTGCCCGGGATTCTCCCGGTCCTCGGACGCAGCGAGGCCCTCGAGGTCACTCGGATCCATTCGGTCGCCGGTGTCATGCATCGCAACCGGACGCTGATCGAGACGCCCCCCTTTCGCGCGCCGCACCACAGCGCATCAATGGCGGCGATCGTCGGCGGCGGTCCTGGGCCGCGACCGGGTGAGGTGAGTCTCGCCCATCGTGGCGTGCTCCTTCTCGACGAGTTTCCCGAGTTTCAGCGCATGGTGCTCGAGGCGTTGCGGCAGCCGCTCGAGGACGGCGTGATCAGCATTGCCCGCGCATTTGGACGGGCAGACTTTCCTGCGCGCTTTCAGCTGCTGGCGACGATGAACCTATGCCCGTGTGGCGGCAGAGGAAATCCAGCAGCCGAGTGTGGGTGCTCGGCGCAGCAACTGGCGCGGTTCCACGCCAAGCTCTCCCAGGCGCTGCTCGATCGGTTCGACCTCGTTGTGACCATGCCGCGCCCGCGTGCCAACGAGCTTTCGTCCCCGCCGAGCGAAGGCTCTGACGATGTTCGGCGGCGGGTCGTCGAAGCGCGGGTCCGGGTCGACCGAGCGTGTCTGGTGCGAACCGATGAGGCTAGTGCGTTGCTCGATGCCGCGGTCGACCGGCTACCGCTGTCGGGCCGCGGGCGTGAGCGTGTCGTGCGGGTCGCGGCGACGGTGGCGGCTTTGTCGAGCGCCGAGCGCGTCGCTGCCGAGCATGTCGCCGAGGCGCTCTCCTATCGAGTTCCGAAGGAACTCGCGACGTGAGCGAATTGGCTCTTGCCGCCTTCGCCGCAGAGACCGGTTCCCACCTCGTCGCGGAACCGCGAAGTGCTCGCTACGAACGCTTTCGGCACGGATTCGACGCGACGTCCTATCTGGCCCGCCTCGCCCAGCAAGGCATTCGTTTCGTTGCCCGTTCCGACGATGCCTTTCCAGCTCTCCTTCGGCTGATCCATGACCCGCCCCCGGGGCTCTTCCTGCGCGGGCGCGGTTCGCCCGACATCCTCGGCCGTCAGGCCGTCGCCGTCGTCGGCGCCCGCGCGTGCTCCACCTACGGCGCGCAGGTGGGACGCTCGCTCGCGCGGGATCTGGCTGCAGCTGGACTCGTTGTCGTGAGCGGCATGGCGCGTGGGATCGATGGAGAGGCTCATCGGGGCGCCTTGGAGTCGCGCGGCGTCACGGTCGGCGTGCTCGGGTGCGGGGTCGATCGTGACTACCCGGCAGCTCACGCGGCCCTCGCGAGGCAGATTGCGGACAGCGGCCTCATCGTCGCCGAATATCCACCCGGAGTCGAACCCGCGCCATGGCGGTTCCCCGCACGAAACCGGATCATCGCCGGCCTCGTTCACGCAGTCGTGGTCGTCGAGGCTCGCGAGCGAAGCGGGGCGCTCATCACCGCGGACCTTGCACTCGAGGAGGGCAGGGAAGTGTTCGCCGTTCCCGGTGAAATCACCTCATCCTTGTCGGCCGGAACGAACTCTCTTTTGCGCATGGGTGCGCACCTCGTGACGGCAGTGGGCGACGTACTCGAAGTGCTGCGAGTCGAGGGGTGCCGTCCCTCGTCGAGCCCCCAGCTGGATCCGGAAGGGCGGCGGGTGTACGAGGCCTTGAGTGACGCTCCCGCAACCGCCGACGAGCTCGTCGTCGCAATCGGCTTGCCGGCTTCCGAGCTGGCGCCGGCCCTCACTCGCCTCGAGCTTGCAGGTCTGGTGGTGGAGGGCGAAGGCTTGTACCGGGTGGTGATGCCCGGGAGTTAGCATCGCGCTGTGCCCAACTCATACTGGCTAGAAGAGCCAGGCCCTGAACTCGTCGGCGAAACCCTCGACGGCACGCCGGACATCGAGATCGTCGGTGCGGGGATCACCGGCTGTTCGGCGGCACTCACGCTTGCGGAGGCCGGGCTGCGCGTGCGTGTGCACGAAGCGCGTGCCGTGGCCGAGGGTGCCAGCGGGAGAAACGGCGGCTTCGCGCTCCGCGGTGGAGCAATGCCCTACAACCGGGCGCGTGAATGGCTCGGCGCGGACGAGGCACGCGCCCTCTGGACGCTCACCGAGCGGGCGCTCGAGCGTCTCGCCGTCGTCGTCGGGGATGCGCTTCGTCCGGTGGGCAGTCTCGGGCTCGCGAACGACGACGAGGAACGGGAAGAGCTTCGCGTCGAGTACGAAGCATTACGCGAGGACGGCTTCCAGGCGGAGTGGCGTGAGCCGCTTTGGCCGCCTCTGGACCGGCGCTTCGCGGCGGCCATCTTCCATCCTCCGGACGCGGCAGTTCAGCCGGCGCGCATGACGCGACGTCTCGCCGGGCAAGCGGCCGGCCGCGGCGTGGAGTTCGTCCAGCATCATCGCGTCGAATCGCTCGACGAGCTCGCGTCCGACAGCGTCCTGGTGGCCACCGATGGCTACCCCAGCGGCTTACTCGGTGAGTTCGAGGGCCTGATCGTCCCGACGCGCGGGCAGATGATCGCCACCGAGCCGATCGCGGAGCGTCTGTTCGACTGCCCTCACTATGGGCGGCACGGGTTCCACTATTGGCAGCAGCTCGAGGATGGACGAATCACGGCCGGCGGCTTTCGGGATGTCGACATGACCAGCGAGTTCACCATCGAGGAAGTGACCACGCCTACTATCCAGGAGGCTCTGGAGGAGTTCCTGGGCGAGCTCGTTGGGGGTCCGGTCCAGGTGACGCACCGGTGGGCTGGGATCTTCGGCCTCGTTCTGGACTTCCTCCCCGTCGTGGGTCGACTTCCCGGGCAGGACCGCGTCTGGATCTGCGGCGGGTACTCGGGGCACGGAAACGTGCTCGGCTTCATGTGCGGTGAGCTGATTGCCAAGGCGATGATGGGTGAGGAGCGGCCGGAGCTCGCTCTGTTCGACCCCCAGCGCTTGCTCGCCGCCGCCTAACTCTCGCTCTGGGACGGTTCGCCTGGCGACGGCCGGCTCGGTGCGCCGCCGACGAGGTTGGTGAACCAGACGTTGAAACGCTCGGGCCAGCCCGGATGAACGTCGTAACGCTGGTGCGCCCGCTCGAGCTTCTTCGGTTCGTGCTTGTAGAACCAACGCGCCCACGCCGAATGCGGCTTTGCGAGGCGGAGCGCGCCGATCAGCCCGACGAAGGGCACGAAGATCGCCGCCAGACCGAGCATTAGCTTCCCCTTGAGGAAGGTCATTACCGCGAGACACACGTTCAAGACAACGACCCAAAAGGCGATGTGACGCGAGTAGTGGGCGTTATCGACCCCGAACGGTGAAACGCCAACCATCAGGAGCCCCGCGAGAATGACGCCCATGATCGTCGCGTCGATCGACGTTCGGCCCTCCGGCGACCAATACACGTCTTTGAGGTACAGGGAGAGTGCGAACTCATCCAGGATGAGAGCGGCGCCGACCCCGAAGAAGATGGCGATCAGGTCGCGTCCGATCCCCGTCGGCCACTCCGCAATCGCCACGATGCCCGCTAGGAGGACGATCAGGATGCCGACCACCATGTGGTGGAGGTGGACTCCGCCAACGCTTCCGCTCCCCCACCCGTACGTGCGGGCGAGCCGCGTGTACAACCGGGTACACATGAACGTGATCAGGAAGGCGAGCAGTAAGAGGAGGACGGGCTCCTTCCCATCGCCGACGATCGCTTCCGAGTAGCCGGGGATGAAACGGAATACGTCGAGGTCGTGCGCGGCGGCGTCGACAACGCCCGACGCAGTGGTGAGCAGAAAGAGGCTCACAGCTCGACTTCCTGCAGGTCGGTGATCCTGCCGGCATGCTCGTAGGCGGCGAGCGCGATCGCGAGATCCTGAATGGCCAAACCGGTGGAGTCGAAGACGGTTGACTCGCCCGCCGAGCGTCTCCCTTCGGCCTGGCCGCTCAGCACCGCTCCGAGCTCAGTCACGTCGTCCCGGGCGATTGCCCCGGCCTCGACGGCGTGGACGATATCCCCGTTGTGGCTCGCCTGCGTCCAGTCATCGCAGAAGACCCGAACCCGCCGCAGTTCCTCTACAGCGATCTCGGCCTTTCCCGGGCCGTCCGCCCCCATCAGGCTCGCGTGCTGACCCGCGCGGAGCGAAGCCTCGGCCAGCACGATCTCGTGCCCCGGGGTGACCGTTACGAGCAGGTCGGCGGCGAGCGCGTCGTCACGACTCTTGGCCACCTCTCCGCCGACGGCTTCCGCCGCGGCCTGGGCACGCTTCGCGTCGATGTCCCACAGAAGCGGACGATGCCCGCGGGCCGCAAACGTTCGGGCGGCAGCTTTGCCGTTGATCCCCGCCCCGATCACCGCGGCTGACTCCGCGTCCGGACGTCCGAGCGTCTCGGCGGCGAGCACCGCAGCCGCGCCGGTGCGCAGCGCCGTGATCGCACCCGCTTCGAAGACCGCCTCGAGCGTACCGTTGTTCGCATTCGATAGGAGCGCGAGCCCGATCACGGTCGGCAGCCCCTGCGCGGGGTTACCCGGGAACGACGTGACCCACTTCAGGAGTGCGTGCCCGTTTCCTAGCGCCGGCATTGCTCGGAAGTCACCTGCCGGATAGGCCGGGACATACACCTTCGGCGGCATCGACCACTCACCTCGGGAGTACGCGATGAATGCGGCCCGGACGGCTTCGAGAGCCGCCTCAGGCGGAACTGCAGACTCGACGTCTGCCGCCGTGAAGAACGGAACTCTCATGGCTCCGAAGGGTACGCGTCGGCCCTTCGTTGGAACGTCTTTCGGAACCGTGTTGGGACGCATTCGAGTCGGGCCGTTTCACACGCGCGGCGTTTTCCAGACTATGCTCGCAGTGGGGAGGAGGTTGGTGGCCACCCCGCGTCCGCGCGGCTGCGAGGCCCATAGTGTGCGGCGTAACTGCCGTGCCCCGCTACAGCCCCTTGACGTCGGACACGAGTGCGGCCACCGCATCCTTGGCGTCGGCGAACAACATCACGGTCTTCGGATCGCGGTAGAGCGGGTTGTCGATCCCTGCGAAGCCCGGATTCATGCTCCGCTTGATCACCACGACGTTCTTCGCCCGGTCGACGTCGAGAATGGGCATCCCGTAGATGGGGCTACCCGGCTGGCTGCGAGCCGCCGGGTTGGTGACGTCGTTCGCCCCGATCACCAGGGCGACATCGGTCTCGGGAAAGTCGGAATTGATGTCGGTCATCTCGTACAGCTGGTCGTATGGGACGTTGGCCTCCGCCAGCAGGACGTTCATGTGTCCCGGCATCCGCCCCGCGACGGGATGGATCGCGTAGCGGACCTCGACGCCTCTCCGCTCGAGTTCGTCCGCAAGCTTGCGGACGTCGTGCTGGGCCTGTGCGACAGCGAGGCCGTAGCCGGGAACGATGATCACGCGGCGCGCGTAGCCGAGCATCACCGCGACATCCTCCGCACTCGCCGAGCGCACCTGCCCGTCCCCGGCGGCCGCGGCCGCGTCGCCCGAGACGGCCACCTGCCCGAACGCGCCGAACAAGACGTTGGCGACCGACCTGCCCATCGCCCGGGCCATCATCAGCGTCAGCAGGGTGCCCGACGCGCCAACCAGCATGCCCGACACGATGAGCACGTTCTCGTGCAGCACGAAACCCGTCGCCGACGCGGCGATGCCGGTCGCTGCATTCAAGAGCGAGATCACGACCGGCATGTCGGCGCCCCCGATCGGCAGCACGAACAGGACGCCGAAGAGAACGGCGCCCGCGATCAGCAGCACGAACAGCGACTGCCGCTCCGCGCCCGCGACGATCGCGATTCCGATCCCGACCAGTGCGGCCAGCAGCGCCGCGTTCACCACCTTCTGCCCGGGATAGACGATGGGCCGCCCGCTGATCAGATCCTGCAGCTTCCCGAAGGCGACCATGCTGCCTGCGAACGAGATGCTGCCGATCAACGCCGAGAGCACGGTCGAGACGGAGCTTTCAAGTGGCAGCCGGCCGGGATCGGGCGCCCGCGCGTGGAACTCCGCGAGCGCGACCAGTGCCGCAGCCCCGCCGCCGACGCCGTTGAACAGCGCCACCATCTGCGGCATCGCCGTCATCTTCACCGCCCGCGCCGCGTACCACCCGATCGGCGCGAACACGGCGATCACGATCAGGATCGAGGCGTAGTTCGTCAGTCCCGGCCGGGCAAAGGTGACCCCGACGGCGATGGCCATGCCCGCTGCCCCGAACCAGATCCCGAGCCTCGCATACTTGGGGGAGGAGAGAAACTTGAGCGCAAGGATGAAGGTCACGATCGTGACCAGGTAGCCGAAGTTAATCGCGTCGGCTCGACTCATCCTCCGCCTCTCCGGGCTTGCGCTTGAACATCTCCAGCATCCGGTCGGTGACGACGAAGCCACCGACCACGTTCATCGTCCCGAGCGCGACCGCGGCGAGCGAGACGATGCGGATCCACAAGACCTGGTGGGGCAGCCCGGCGACGATGATCGCGCCCACCAGGATGATGCCGTGGATCGCATTCGTCCCTGACATGAGCGGCGTGTGCAACAGCGTCGGCACCTTCGAGATCACCTCGAAGCCGACAAAGATCGCCAGCACCAGCACCGTGAGCTCGATGAGGAACTGGCTCGGCATCAGGCGGGCACCCCCTCGCGCCGGGTCACGCACGCGCCGGAGATGATCTCGTCTTCGAAGTCGAGCCGTCGCTCGCCATCCTGCACGAGGAGCTCGAGCAGCGCAGCCACGTTCTTGGAGTAGAGCTGGCTCGCGTGCGCCGGCATCGTGCTCGGGAGATTCAGCAGCCCGAGAATGACGACGCCCTCGCGCAAAACCTCCTCGCCCGGCTCTGTCAGCTCGCAATTTCCTCCGGCCTCGGCTGCGAGGTCGACGATCACCGATCCCGGCCGCATCCCCCGCACGGCCGAGGCGGGGATCAGCTTCGGCGCGGGCCGCCCTGGCACCAGAGCGGTGGTGATCACCACGTCGAACTCGGGGATCCGACGCTCGAGCTCTTCCTGCTGGCGCGCCTGCTCCTCGGCCGTCAGCTCGCGCGCGTAACCGCCCTCGGACTCCTCGCCAACGACCCCGAGATCCAGGAACGCGGCGCCGAGCGACTCGACTTGCTCGCGCACGACCGGGCGGATGTCGAAGCCGGAGACAACCGCCCCCAGCCGACGCGCCGTCGCGATCGCCTGCAGGCCAGCGACGCCCGCCCCCAACACCAAGACCTTGGCGGGGGGGACGGTCCCTGCCGCCGTCATCAGCATGGGGAAGAACTTCGGCAGCCGCTCGGCAGCGAGGAGAACGGCTTTGTAGCCACCGACGGTGCTCTGCGATGAGAGCGCATCCATCGACTGCGCTCGAGTGATTCGCGGGATCGATTCCATCGCCAAACCGACGATTCCGCGCTCGGACAAGCGCTCGATGCCCTCGGAATCCGTCAGCGGCTCGAGAAACGCGATCAGCACGGCTCCCTCGGGGATCGCCGCCACCTCGTCTGCGCTCGGCTTGCGAACGCGTACGACGACGTCCGCGCCGCTGTAGAGCTCACCCGGCTCCGACGCGATCGAGGCGCCGGCGTCGCGATAGGCGTCGTCGCCGAACCACGCCCCGTCACCGGCGCCCGCTTCGACCACGACCGCGAGTCCGGACTCAGTCAGCTTCGCGACCGTGTCCGGCACCAACGCGACGCGCCGCTCGCCCGACGTCGTCTCCTTGGGGACCGCGATCTTCACCGGGCGGAACTCTAGATTGCGGTGAACTGGGCCGTACCACCATGATGGAAGAGCCATGACGGGCGTTATCGAGGACTATGGGCTGCTGATCCTGTTCCTGATCGTCGCGGCCGAATCGAGCGGCATTCCGGTGCCCGGGGAGACCGCGCTGATCACGAGTGGAGTGCTTGCGTCGCAAGGTCATTTCGAGATCCAATGGGTGATCGTCGTGGCGGCGGCGGCCGCGATCATCGGCGACAACATCGGCTACTGGATCGGGCGGAAAGGCGGGACGAAGCTGCTCGACCGCTGGGCGTTCACACGGCGGCTGCGGGACAAGTACATGCCTCCAGCCCGGCGATTCTTCGACGCCCACGGAGGCAAGACGATCTTCCTCGCCCGTTTCGTCGCCGTACTGCGCATTTTCGGCGCCTGGATCGCCGGGATCACGCACATGCCCTGGTGGCGCTTCCTGCTCTGGAACGCGGCCGGCGGGATCTGCTGGGCCGTCCTCGTCGGGCTGGTCGCGTACTTCCTCGGGCACGCGGCGGCGGACGCGATCCAGAAGTGGGGTCTGATCGGCGCAGGCGTCGCGGCCGGGATTGCGGTGCTGCTCTTCCTCGGCCTGCACTACATGAGCAAGCGGGTCGTCCGCGAGGAGGACTAGAGGCTCGACCAGGCGTCGAGCTTCGTGCGAACGCGGCCGATCACCTCGTCGGTGAACTCGCTCGTGGATGCATGTCCGCCGAGGTCGGCCGTGCGGATGCCCTGGGACACCGCCTCGAAGCACGCTTCGCGAATCGCGCGCCCGGCCGTGCGCGCCGGCCCCTCCATGTGCGTCAGCAGAGCCGCGCCGGCCAGGACCATCGCCATGGGGTTCGCGACGTTCTTCCCCTCGAGGGCGGGCGCCGTTCCGTGCGCGGCTTCGGCCATCAGCGCGTCGGGCTCGAAATCGTCCGCGAAGGCCACGAGCAACGACTCCGAGCCGGCGATGGAGCCGAAGAGCGGTAGGACGAGGTCGGAGAGGATGTCCCCGTCGCGGTTCAGGCTCGGGATGACCAGAGGATCGCCGGTGGACGCGATCAGGAGCGCGAAGGTCGCATCGATCAACTGCGGGTCGTAGGGCACGTTCGGCCGGCGGGCGGCGGCCGAGTCCATCTCCTCCTTCAGCATCCCCTCGTAGACCGGGCTGACGGTGTACTTCGGGCCTCCGAATACCTTTGCCCCGGTTCGCTCGGCCTGGCGGAACGCGAACTCGGCCACCGCGTGGCAGATGCGGCGTTCGATTCGCTCGGTGCGGAAGGCGACCTCGTCCTCGCCCTCGCCCTCCCGCCACTCCTTCGCGCCGTACGCATCCCCGACCGCCATGCGCACGATCGAGATCGGAGCATGGACACCTCCGACCGGGACCACACCCGGAATCCGTCTACCGGTCCGCACGATCACCTTGCCGCCGATCTCCTCGCGCAGGATGCGGTTCGGCGAACCGACGTCGCCTGCGCCTTCCGGCGTAATCGTGGCGGCCTTGAGGCCGAAACCTGAGTCTCGAATCGCCGCAGCCGCCTCGTGAACGACTCCGTTCTGCGTCGCCCGGCGGTTTTCGAGCGACAGATCGAAGCGCGGGGAGTCGAACTCGATCCCCACAACATCCGGTGCGAGGACGCGCAGCGCTTCTTCCAGGAGCTCCTGCCCGGTCTCGTCGCCGTCCAGGACGACGATGGTCTGCCTGTCCACGCGGCGATTCTACTGCCGGGATTAGGGGGATCCTCGAACGGGAAACAGAGCGGCCATGCCTCCTCGCGGCGGTTGGACACGCAAGGGCCGGAAGACTCCATTCCGGTATTTCGACGCGCGCGGGAATCGGATCACGGATTCCGCCAAGGTCGAACGGATCGAGGCGCTTGCGATTCCCCCAGCCTGGGGGGACGTCTGGATCTCACCGAGCCGCGCGGCGAAGCTGCAGGCGACAGGCGTCGATTCCGCAGGCCGGAGGCAGTACCTGTATCACCCCGATTTCCGCGCCGAACGGGAGCAGGCCAAGTTCGACAAGCTCGTTCGATTTGCCGATCGCCTACCCGATCTCCGTCGCGCGATGGCGAAGCACATGGAGCTGGACGAGCTCGAGTTCGAGCGGATCTGCGCGATCGCGATTCGGTTGATCAACCTCGGCTGGTTCCGAGTGGGTTCAGAGAGATATGCCCGCACGTCCCGCACCTACGGGATCACGACGCTGCGGAAGCGTCACGCCACGGTACGAGGAAGCCGAGTAGCGCTCAGCTTTCGCGGAAAGGGAAGCGCCCATGTGCGGGTCGCCGTAGTGGATCCAGAGCTCGCGTCGGCGGTGCGCGAGCTGCTCGCGCTCGAAGGTGGAAGTCGGCTCTTTCGGTATCGCCGGAACGGTGACCTGTGCGCCCTCACGGGAGAGCGCCTGAACGATTACATCGGCACGTATCTCGGCGATGAGTTCACCGCGAAGGATTTCCGAACGTGGGGTGGAACGCTGATGGCTGCAATCGGGCTCGCAGAGCGCGGCGTGCAGGAGACCGAGGCGGAAAACAAGCGCTGTGTCGTCGCAGTCGTGCGACGGGTTGCGGAGCAGCTCGGAAACACGCCGACCGTCGCCAGAGCTTCGTACATAAGTCCGGCGGTCATCGAGCAGTACATGGACGGCCGCACGATCGAGGATTTCCGTCCCAGACATCTACGTGTTGTGGGCGCGCGAGAATTAGGTCTCAATCTCGAGGAGCAGTCACTGCTCAGCCTGCTTCGTTCGTGGCGCATTCTCCGAGCGCGAGCGGCGGCCTGATTTTCACTTGACAACACGGATAGACTTCCTGCACAAGATCCTAAAAGGGAGGGCTCCATTGGCCAGGAAGACCGTTCTGATCTGCGACAACTGCGGCAAGGAAGTCGGAGAGAGCAAGGGCGCGACGCTGCGCCTCACCTATACCGACGCCCGCCGCGGGGCGAAGCAGGCTGACCTTTGCGACTCCTGCGCGACCGACATGCCCGGTCATCCCGCAGCTCGCCGAGGGCGTCGTCCGAGGTCTGCAGCAGCGTAAACGCAAGTCGGCCGTCGGCCGTTTTTTTTTCCGCATTTTCCACTCTTCCGCGCCATTCTCGGTCCAGGAGCCGTCAGGCCCCGGGACTAGGATGGCTGCGTGCCGTTGACGCTTCTCGCCGGCCCGGCGAACTCGGGCAAGGTGGCCGCGCTCCTCGACCGCTATCTGGCCTCGATCCACGAGGATCCGGTCTTGATCGTGCCCAACCGGCCGGACGTCGACCGGATCGAGCGCGACCTTCTCGAACGCTCGCCGGCCCTCCTGGGCGGCTCGATCGGCACTTTTGCCGACCTGTTCGAGGAGCTCGCCCGCTCCGACGCGGGCGCCCGTCCGGTCGCAACCGAGGCCCAGCGCGCGCTGATCGTCCGGCGTGTCCTCGCTCGTGCGCGCCTGAACGGCCTGGATCGCTCGGCGCGCTTCCAGGGGTTCTCCGAGTCGCTCGCGAGCACGCTGGGCGAGCTCGAGTCGGGGCTGCTCGACCCGGCCGATCTGGAGGACGAGGATCTCGCGGCCCTCTATTCGGCCTACCGCGCAGAACTCGCTCGGCTCGGGCTGTGGGACCGTGACTACGAGCGGCGGCATGCGGCCCGCCGCGTTGCCGATGATTTCGCCGCCTGGGACGATCGCCCGGTCTTCGCCTACGGGTTCGAGGATCTGACCGGGGCCGAATGGGCGCTGCTGGAAGGGCTCGCTGCCCGGAGCGAGCTCACTGTGTCGCTGCCGTACGAGCCGGGGCGGGCCGCATTCGCCTCGCTCGAGCGAACGGCGGCGGACCTCGCCTCCCTCGGGAGGGGACACATCCAGGAGCTCCCGGCCGCGCCCGCGGACTGGACACAGCCGGGCCTCGCCTACCTCGAGCGCGCACTGTTCGCCGACGAGTCGGGCACACCGCCGGCGCTCTCCGGCGAGCTGCGCTTCTTCGAGGGTGCGGGTTCGCGGGCGACGCACGAGCTCATCGGTGAGGAGATACTCGGCCTCCTGCGCGGCGGCATCCGCGCCGATGAGATCGCAGTCGTCTGCCCGACGATGGAGCGGGTGCGTGCGCCGCTCGAGACCGCCTTCTCCACGCTCGGTATCCCGTTCGCCGTGGAGAGCAGGCTCCGCCTCGCGCAGACGCTGTACGGGCAGGCGCTGGCCGCGCTGCTGCGGTTCATCTGGCTCGACGGCGGCCGCTCCGACCTGTATGGGTTCCTGCGCTCCCCGTACTCGGGTCTCGTCCGCGCGCACGTCGACTATCTCGAAGGACGCCTGCGCGGCCGCGGAGTCAAGGATCGCGCGCGGGTGGAGGAGGAGACGATCCGCCACCGCGGCAATCCGATCCCGATCCTCGACCAGGTCCGCGGCCACGAACCGCTGGCAGCCGTGCGCATGCTGGCCGAATCGATGCTGCGCGCTGCGTACGGGCTTGAGGCGCCGCCGCTCGGCGAGCGCTCCCAGCTCGACCTCCGCGCCTACGAGTCCGCCTCGCGCCTCGTCGATGAGCTCGAGGACTGGGAGCGCCTGGGCGAGCACCTTTCGCGCGAGGAGATCCTCGCCTCGCTCGAGCGCGCGACCGTCCGTGGCTCGGGCGCGAACGAGCCCGGCCGCATCCACATCCTCGACCTCATGCGCGCACGCACGCGCCGGTACGAGATCGTGTTCGTGCTCGGTCTGGAGCAGGGAAGCCTTCCGCGCCGCGCGCAGGCCTCGCCGTTCTTGGACGATCAGGCCCGCACGGAGATCGACCTGCGCAAGCGCGGCGCGCGCCTGACGCGCCCAGAGCAGGTATCCCGCGAGCGGTACCTCTTCTACACGGCGTGCACGCGCGCGAGCCGGCGCGTTTATCTCGTCCGCGAGGCGGCGACCGACGACGGCTCGCCGCGCGAGGCGGGCCCGTTCTGGGACGAGGTGCGCTCGCTCTGGCCGGCGGAGGACGTCGAGCGGTGGACGACGCGACGCCGCCTCTCCTCGCTCACGTGGCCGCTCGAGCGTGCCCCGACCGAGCGGGAGCGGCTGCGGGCGCTCGCGGCACTGTCCCCGTCCGAGCCGCAGACCGCCGATGCAGCCGCGCGAGCAAACGGCTGGGAGCGGAAGCTCGAGCGAGCCCGGGGGGCCTTCGACCGGCCGACGCAGCTGCGCCATCCGTCAGTGCTCGACGAGCTTCGCAACCGCCAGACCTTCAGCGTCACGGAGCTCGAGGCCTTCGCCGACTGCTCCTCGATCTGGTTTCTGGAGCGGGTCGTCAGCCCGCGCACGATCGATTCTCAGGCCGACCCGCGCCTGCGCGGCTCGATCGCCCATACCGCGCTGCACAGATTCTTCGCCGGGTTGCCGAAGGCGCTGGGCGTCGAGCAGGTCGGTCCCGAGCAGCTGGACGACGCGATCGCGTTCCTCCACCAGTGCCTGGACGAGGCACTCGAAACCGGCCTCTGGCTCGAGCTGACCGACGTCGAGCGGAGCGAGCTGGAGCAGGCGCTCCGCCGCGACCTCGAGCACTTCGTCCGCAAGGATGCCGAGCTCGGGCTGCCGTTCGTCCCGCGCCGGTTCGAGGTCTCGTTCGGTTCCGACCGGGCGGCTCCGGAGCTCCAGGCCGGCCTCGACCTCGGCGGCTTCGCGCTTTCCGGGAAGATCGACCGGATCGACGTGGACCCGTTCTCGGCGCGGGGGATCGTCCAGGACTACAAATCGGGCAAGACGGCGTTCTCGGCGGCGAAGATCGAGTCCGAGCTGCGCTTGCAGATCCCGCTGTACATGCTCGTCCTGCGCGACCTGGTCGGGATCGAGCCGCTCGGTGGTTTGTACCGCGCGCTCGCCGGCGAGCGAGATGCGCGTGGGCTGCTGCGCGCGGGTGCGAAGGAGGATCTGCCCGGATTCGTCACGACGGATTACCTGGACGAGGACGAGTTCTGGCGGCAGGTCGAGACGGGGCGAGAGCGAGCGACAGCGCTCGTCGAGCGGATCCGGGGCGGTGACGTCGAACACGATCCGAAGGGCGGTTTCCCCTGCCCACCGTGGTGCGAGCTCTGGTCGATGTGCAGGGTGCGACGCGCCTGATGAGCACGGCCCCGAACACCGAGCAGCTCGCCGCCATCGAGGCGCCCGGCGTCGTCTTCGTCTCCGCCGGCGCCGGCACCGGCAAGACCACGGTGCTGGTCGAGCGCTACGTCCGCGCGGTCTGCGAGCGGGGCCTCGACATCGACTCCATCCTCGTCATCACCTACACAGAGCGCGCCGCCGGCGAGCTGGCGAGCCGGATCCGCGCTCGCCTCCTCGAGCTTGGCCGTCACGAGCTCGCTCGTTCGCTGGACGGCGCCTGGATCTCGACCATCCACGGCTTCTGCCACCGCCTACTGAAGGCGCATCCGTTTGCGGCCGGGATCGATCCGCGCTACCGCGTGCTGGACGAGAACCAGGCGCGGGTCGTCCAGGGGGAGGCGTTCCAGCAGGCGTTGACGGCGTTCTGCGCGGACGAGGATCCCGAGAGGCTGCGGCTGCTCGCCACCTACGGCGCACGTGGGCTCCGGCGGATGGTCACCGGCGCCTTCGAGACGCTCCGCTCCGCAGGACGCCCGCTCGAGCTCGAGCTGCCGGGCGAGTCTGCTCTCCGCCCTCGTATCGACGAGTTGCGCGACGCGGCGCGGTGCCTGCTCGATGAAGGGCCCGACGAAACGGTCACCCGAACGCTCGAGCTGCTCGACGCAGCGCCGGCCGCCGAGGAGCTCCTCGACCTGTCCGGCTACGCGCTCAAGGGGCGGGCGCGTGAGCGCTTCGCGACCTATGAGGAGGCGCGCGCGCGTGTCGAGCGCGCGGCGCTGGACGAGCTGGCCCGCCGCGACCGCGACCTCCTCCAGCAGCTCCTCCAGGCCTTTGCCAAGGCCTACCGCGCGGCCAAGGACCGCGACTCGGCGCTCGACTTCGAGGATCTGCAGCTGTACGCGCGCGACCTCCTGCTCGGGAACGACGAGATCCGGGAGCGCGAGCGCTGGCGAGTGCGCTCGATCATGGTCGACGAGTTCCAGGACACGAACCGGCTCCAGTGCGAGCTCATCGACCTGCTCGCGGGGGAGGAGCTGTTCTTCGTCGGCGACGAGTTCCAGTCGATCTACCGCTTCCGCCACGCCGACGTCGAGGTCTTCCGTGAGCGGCGCGAGCAGACGGGTGGCGTCCTCGCCCTGACCGAGAACTATCGGTCGCGCCCAGAGGTGCTGGACGTGATCAACCACCTCTTCTCGGCCGACTTCGGGACCTCGTTCCAGCCACTTTCGGCCGCCGGGCGTTTCCCCGATCCGGCCTTCGGTCCCGCGGTCGAGCTGCTGGTGACGGACAAGGCGACGTACGCGGATACGGGCATCCACTGGCGCAAGGCCGAGGCCCAGCACGTCGCGCGGCGGCTCCGCGAGATCGTGGACGCGGGCGAGGCGTCGCCCGGCGAGATCGTCCTCCTCTTCGCCGCGGGCACCGACGCGCGGCTGTACGAGGAGGAGCTGCGCTCGCTCGACCTGCCGACCTTCCGCGCGACCGGCCGCGACTACTACAGCCGGCAGCAGGTCGTCGACCTGCTTGCGTACCTCCGCCTGCTCCAGAACCGCTACGACGACGAGGCGCTCGTCACCGTCCTCGCATCCCCGTTCGTCGGCGTCTCAAACGACGCGCTCGTCCTGCTGCGGCGCGCCGCCGGTCGCCGGCCGCTGTACGCCGGGCTCGAGCGCGGGCTGCCGGACGATCTGGACGAGCGTGACGAACGGCTCTTCCGCGCCTTCCGCCAGCGCTACGAGCGGCTCGCCGAAGGCTCGGGATCCCTTTCCCTCGAGCGTCTCTGCGAGCAGGTCGTGGTGGAGCACGACTACGACCTGGCCGTGCTCGCTCAGCCGGACGGCCGCCGCCGCTACGCCAACATGCGCAAGCTCGCCCGGCTCGCCCGCTCGTACGAGGAGCTGCGCGGGCGTGACATCGAGGGCTTCGTCCGCTTCGTCCGAGAGCAGGACAGCGTCGGCGCGAACGAGCTCGAGGCGGTCGCGGAGGAGGAGGACACGGATGTCATCCGCCTGCTGACGATCCATGCGGCCAAGGGGCTCGAGTTCAAGGTCGTCGTGGTCGCCGACGCCGGACGCGACTCGCGCCCCTCCCGCGACGAGGTTCTCTGCCTGCCGGACGGCCGCCTCGGGTTCAAGGTCGCGCACCCGGCGACCGGCAAGCGCCTGCCGACATCGGGCTACGACGAGGTGAAGGATGCGGAAGCGCAGGCGGAGCGGGATGAGCGCCGTCGCCTCTATTACGTCGCGATGACGCGGGCGATCGACCGTCTCATCGTGTCCGGCTCGATCGACCCGAGCCGCGCCTCCGATGCGGAGACGCCGATCGGCTGGGTGCTCGAGCGGCTGGGCCCCGAGGAACTGGAGCGCGCCGGCGACGCGCCGCTCGAGGTCGTCCGCGAGGACGCGCGGCTCGTGCTGCAGGTCGACCGCTTCCGGCCGGCCGCACCCGCGGTCGAGCCGGCGGCGCAGGAGGAGGGGCAGCTCTCGCTGTTCGCCGCGGGCGAGGCCGTTCCGCTGCACCTCGAGGTTCCTCCGCTGCCCGAGCTCGAGCCGGTGCCGCAGCCGCCCCCGTACCGGATTCGCCGCCTCTCGTACAGCGCCCTGGCGCTCTTCGAGCGCTGCTCGTACCGCTTCTACGCCGAGCGGATCGCGGGAATGCGGCCGACGCGCCGCACCGGGGTGGAGCAGCCGGCGCTCGCCGCCACCGAGATCGGCGACGCGGTCCACGGCCTGCTTGAGCGGATCGACCTGGCCGCGCCGCGCGTGCCCGACGACTTCGAGGCGCTCGTGCGGGCGCGCTACCCCTTCGCGCGGGACGACGAGCTCGTGCGCATCCGCGAGCTGACGGCTGCTTACTGCACGTCCGAGCTCGCGCAGCGCGTTGCATCCCTCCCGGCAGCCGCCGCCGAGCGGCCGTTCGCGTTCGAGCACGACGACGTCCTCTTCCACGGCCGGCTGGACGTGCTCCATATCGGGAACGGGCAGGCACTCGTGGTCGATTACAAGACGAACGTCCTGGACGAGCGCGCTCCGGCGGACGTGGTCGAGGGCGAGTACCACCTGCAGCGGCTCGTGTACGCGATCGTGTGCCTACGGGCGGGGGCAGGCGAGGTCGAGGTCGTGCACCAGTTTCTCGAGCGGCCGGATGCGGTTGTATCGGCCGCGTTCACCCACGCGGATCTCAGCGGCCTCGAGGCCGAGCTCTCAACCGCGATCGCGCACATCCAGGCAGGCGAGTTCCGGCCCACGCCGGGTGAGATGGTGTGCTCGGACTGCCCGGTTCTTGGGCTCGTCTGCGCGGGCCCCGCCCTGCGTGAGCACGCCGGCGAACCGGCGCACGCGCTAGCCCAGGCGTAGCTGCTCGTCGGCCTGCTCGATCAGGAGCGGGTCGTGCGTGGCGCACACGACCGCGATCCCGGTTTCCCGTGCCAGCCGGGCGAGGAGGACCGCGATCGAGAGCGCATTGGTCTGGTCGAGCCTGGAGGTCGGTTCGTCCACCAGGATCAGCCGGCACCGTGCGGCCAGCGCGCGCGCGATCGCAACCCGGCCGCGCTCGCCGGTCGAGAGCCGCGAGACCCGCTGACCGGCGCGTTCCGACAGTCCGACGTCCGCCAGCGCCTCCACGGCGCCGTTCCCGTTCGCACCGTGGAGCGCCTGGCCCAGCTCGACGTTCTCGAGCGCGCTCAGGAAGGGCGTGAGCCCCGGTTCTTGTCCGACGAAGGCGATCTTGCCAGCGCGCAGCTCGGCACGCGCGGCGCGGTCGAGACCGGAGACAACCGTTCCCTCCACGAGGACGTCTCCGCTCGCCGGGAGCTCGAGGCCCGCGAGCAGGTGGAGGAGCGTCGTCTTGCCGGAGCCGGACGGGCCGGTGACGGCGCAGAGCATGCCGCCGGTGAAGATCGCATCGAGATCGCGCAGCACCTCGCGGCGGCCGTAGCTCTTCGTGACGCCGCGAAGCTCGGCCACGAGCGGAGGACCCGATGGCCGGGCAAGCTCGAAGGCGGCCGCGGCCTCGGCGGCACGCTCGGTGCCCACGGAGCGGACGACGATCTCGTCGCGCTCGAGCCGCGCGCTCGCGTGCGTGACGATTCCCGCCCGCCGGAGGTACTCCTCCGGCAGCCGCAGCCAGCCGCCGCGCCCGACGACGATCGTGTCGCCGCTCCCCTCCTCCGCGCGTACCGCTTCGGCCGCAACGCGTCCGTCGCGGATCGTCACCACCCGGTCGGCGACCGTGGCGGCGGCGGGGTCATGGCTGACGAGGACGGTCGTCGCCTTCTCGCCGCGGACGAGCTCTCCGATCAGCTCGAACAGGCGCCTTGCGTTCTCCGCGTCGAGCTCGCCGGTCGGCTCATCCGCGAGGAAGAGCCGCGGCCGGTGCGCAAGGGCCGCGCAGACGGCAATCCGTTGCTGCTCGCCTCCGGACAACTCCTGCGGATGCGCGGCGCGCCGGTCGAGTAGGCCGACCCGCTCGAGCAGCTCGTCCGCCCTGCGGTCACGAGCGACACGGGTTTCCCCTCGCAGCGCGAGCGGCGTAGCGACCAGCTCGTGCGCGGTCAGCTCCGAGGCGAGCATCAGGCTGTAGTGCTGATCGGCGTACCCGAGAGTTCGGGTGCGGTAGTCGGCCAGCCGACGGGAAGGAAGCTTGGCCAGGTCGCGGCCGAACGCGCGGACGCTCCCCGCGGACGGCCGGTCGAGCCCGGCAAGCAGCCGCAGCAGTGTCGTCTTTCCGGACCCGCTCGGCCCGAGCACGGCGACGAGCTCACCCTCACCGATTCCCAGCGAGAGGCCCTGCAGAGCAGCCGCATCCCCTTCCGGCGTCGAGAAGACGCGGAAGACGTCGCGCAACTCGACCGCGTCTTTCACCAGCCCACCTCCGAGAAGCGGCCGGCGCTCGGCGCGCGGAAGGCGCTCCAGGTCGCCGCGGCGACGAGGGCGGCCGCGGCTGCGAGATACGCGACCAGGCCGAGCGCCAACACGCCCCAGTCGATCGAGAGGACGAGTGGTGGTTGCGGCGCGGTTGCGTTGGCGGTCACCTCCACGAGCGATACGACGAGTACGCCAAGGACGGCTCCCGTCACGATCCCTCCCACGAGCCCGAAGGCGACCAGCAGCAGCGCGCGCAGCCGCAGGTGGCGTCGGAGCGTGGTCGGCGTTGCGCCCTGCGCCTCGAGGTCGAACAGCTCGCCGCGCTCGTCGCGGAGATCGGCGACGACGACCAGGAATAGCCCTGCCAGCGCCAGCCCGACCCCGGCGAGCGCAGCCACCACGAGCGCGAGCAGCGAACCGCGCGCCAGCGGGTCGGCCGCCAGCCGGCTCTCGACGCCCTGCCTGGTCGTGACGTGCAGCACGTCGAACGGGGGTCCGAGCGGAGGCTCCGCGCCGAGCCAGATCTCGTTCGTGACTGCGGTCCCGGGCTGGGCTGCCGTCAGTGCCGTCGCGAGCGTCTGCCGGTCGGCGACGACGAAGTCGCCGTCGATCGAGGGGAAGCGGTTCGCAGTGCCGACGATGCGGGTGAGCACCGGCGTCCCCTCGATCTGGAGCGGCAGGACACGATTCGCTCCGGCGGCCGCGGCGATCGCGGGCGAGACGATCACCGGCACGGCCTTCCCGTCCAGCGGCTGCCGGAGCCGGAAACCGGGCTGGAGATCGGACGTGGCGAGGAAGCGGAGCCGCGCCGACGCGCGCGCCGCCGTCGCCTTCACCCCGCTGCCGCGCCAAGCGCGGAAGTCGATTGGGAGCGGCCTGCCGTCGACCCGAGGCGGCCGCAACGTCAACACCAGCGTCCCAAGTGGATGCGCTCCCTCGCCGGTAACGGCCTCTCGCTCCAGCCCGTGACCGGTGATGTCGAACGAGAAGCCGAGCAGTCTTCCTCCGGGCTGCCGGTCCGGGAGAGGCACGAATCGGAAGCCCCCGTCGTCGGTCGCGATTGCGGCCCGGACGCGGACGAGGCCGTTGGCCGAAAGCGGGAGCGTCAGTCGCCCGGCCGGGAGCGGAACCGCCCGGAGATCGACCGGGCCGGACGGAGCGATTCGCCGTGCGAGCTCCGTCCTCGAATGCGTCGAAAAGCTCGAGCGCCAGCCGCCGATCGTGTTGACCGTCTCGGACGGTAGCCCGAGCAGCGTGAAGCCGGCCCCGGCCGGGACGTTCCCACTCAGGCGGATGACCTGTGCAGCCGGGCCGATGTGCTGGTACGCGCTGAACGGTGCAGCCTGCAGCACGCGCACGAGCTTGGCGTTGTCCTCGCTCACGATCGCGGCCGCCGGGACGGCGTACGCGGCTTGGTCGCGCTGCCCCTGCGTCAACGTGGAGCGGTACACGGCGGCGAAGAGCGCGAGTCCGAGGCTCACGACCAGGAAAGCGACTGCGATTGCCGCGCGGCCGGGGTTCCGCGCAAGCGAGAGGGCCGCGAGCCGGACCGAGAGAGGCCCGCCGCGTCCGGCCCGCTCGAGCAGCCTCGGAAGGAACCCGAGCGCTCGTGCGGCGACGACGGCGGCGACGAAGACGACGAGGCCCGGGAGGAGGAGCAGGACCGCTCCGGTCCCCGGTCCTCCCGCCAGGCTGCTGGTGTCGGTCGCACCGCGAGCGAACGCAACCGCGATCACCACCGCCGCGGCGATCGCCGCGAAGTCGAGCATGGTCAGGCGCAGCGATCCGAGCCGGACCGGCGGCGCCCACACCGATGCGAGCAGGATCGCGCCGGCGGCGAGGATCAGAGCGAGCGCCACGGCGAGGCCACCTCCGGACAGCACGGAGTGGTTGACGATCCCGCCGCCGGGCGAGCCGAAGTGCTCTGCGACGAGCACTGCCGGCCCGATGCCGGCGAACCAGCCGACGGCGGCGCCGGCCGCGGCGATCGCGGTGGCCTCGGCACCCGACTGCAGCGCGATCTGCGAGCGGCTTGCTCCGAGCCAGGTCAGGCGGCGCCTGCTCGCCTCGGCGTCCCGGCGGAGACCCGAGGCGGCGAGGACGATGAAGGCGAGTAAGAGCGCGGCCGCTTCGCCGCCGAGCAGCAGCAGCCGGCGCTGTCCGGCCTGGCCGGTCGCGAGGAAGCTCTGCAGGTTCTGCTCCGGTGCCTCGACGGTGAAGGCACTCGACACGGTGCCGACCGCAGACCGCGCCTCGCCGACCCCGCGGAGGACACGGTCGAGGCTCCACGGGTGGACGTCTCCTGGTTCGAGAGGTACGACCCAGCGGTAGCTCCGGTAGTCGTAGAAGAAGTCGGGCAGCGCCGCGGCGTTCGCCACTCCGGCGGCCAGCAAGAACGGTGGTGCGGCGGGCCGGTGCCAGCGCTCGGCGCGGGCGATCACGGAGCTCGCCGTCGGGCCGCCGATCAGGTACCCGAACGGTGCCTGCGAGACGAGCGTGCCTTCACCGACGCGGACGAACCTGCGCGGGATGGGGCCACTCCCTGCCAGCTGGATGACCTCGCAGCGGGAGGGGCTACAGGTCCGCGGGAGCCGGCCGGAACTGAGGCGTACCCAGCGCGCGAGATCGTCTCCGGCCGCGAGGTCGACGTTGGCCCCCCCGATCCTCGTCTCACGAAAGAGCGCGAACGGCGTGGGAGCTCGTCCCACGATCGGCGTGAGCTTCCTCCTCGCCAGGCGGTCCAACGCCGCGAAGCCACCGCGCGGCTGCTGGAGCGGGACACCGCCCCAGACGGCCGCGATCTGGCGGTCAGGAGGCGGTAGGGAGGAGATGCCGCGGGCGATCGTTCGGTCGGAAACGGTGAGCGCCGCGGCGAGGACGGTGGCGAGCAAGGCGGCCCCGGCGGCGGCGCCGAGCGCGGCGAGTGCGGCTCGGCCGCGTCGGCTCCAGACGCGCCGGAGCGCCAGCTGGAAAGGAGTCGACGCCCTCGTCAACGAAGACACCAGCGTAATATAGACGCTGGTGTCCCGACGGCGACCTCCTCAATACGACCTGCCCAAAGCCGCGCCCGGACGGCTTCGAATCGTGCAGGTCCTCGTCAACACGACGGACGGTGAGCACCGCGAGCTGCTCCCCGAGTGGCTGGAGGAGCAGGGCGTCCACGCGAGGCCGGCCGCACTCGAGCGGGCACGCGAGGTGCGCGAGGCCCTTCGGGAGCTTCTGATCGCCAACAACGACGGCGGTCCGCCGGCCGTCGAAGCGGCGCAAACGCTCGAACGAGCCGCCGATCGCGCCCGCCTCACCCTGCGGTTCGCGTCGGCCGCGGAGCTCGTGCCGCTCGACGAGGGGGTCGACGGCGCCCTCGGCTCCGTCCTGGCCGCGGCCTTCGAGTGCATGTGGGATGGCAGCTGGTCGAGGCTCAAGGCGTGCCGCAACTGCCACTGGGCCTTCTACGACGAGTCCCGCAATCGCTCGGCCGCCTGGTGCTCGATGCAGCTCTGCGGCAACCGGCTGAAGACGCGCGCCTACCGTCGCCGGAAGCAGCTCGCATAGCGTTTCGCGATGTGGCGCGGAGCTATGTCAGCGAGGCACGGAAGCGCGTTGGGCGGAGACGTGAGCGAATCCGGCCGATCATCGAGCGGCTGAAGGCCGCGCACGCCGACGCCGCGATCGCGCTGAGGTTCCGGTCGCCGGTCGAGCTGCTCGTCTCGGTGATGCTCTCGGCGCAGACGACCGACGTGAACGTCAACCGTGTCACCGAGCGCCTGTTCGAGAAGTACCGCAAGCCCGAGGACTATCTGGCCGTCCCGCCCGAGGAGCTGGAGCGCGACATCTACCAGACCGGCTTCTTCCGCCAGAAGACGAAGGCGATCCGTGGGACGATGAAGATGCTGATCGAGGAGTACGACGGCGAGGTTCCACCTGAGATGGACGACCTCCTGCGGCTGCCCGGCGTGGCGCGCAAGACGGCGAACGTCGTCGCAGCCGAGCTCGGCGCCCCGCAGGGGATCGTCGTGGACACGCACGTCCGCCGGCTGTCGCAGCGCCTCGGCCTCACGCGGCACGACGATCCGGTCAAGATCGAGCGCGACCTTCAGAAGATCGTTCCGCGCGACGACTGGGGGATCTTCCCGCACCTGCTCATCTGGCACGGCCGTCGCGTCTGCACCGCGCGCAACCCCCGGTGCGAGGAGTGCGTGCTGAACGACCTCTGTCCCTCGTCACGGGTCTGACACGAAGTCGTTCGACCTCTCCGCCTAGCCTCTAGGCGTGCGGACCGTCGACCTCGCGATCTACGCCGACACGCTCGCGGGCGAGCACGCCGCTCTCGCGGCTCGGCTCGAGCAGGCAAACTCGCGACTGCGCGAAGCGGCCATCGAGCGGGACGCGCGCGCCCAGCTGCCCACCCAGACGGTCAGGGAGCTGGAGGCGTTGGGCATCCTCGGCGGGATCGACGAGCGCACTGCGCGCAACGAGATCCGCCGGCTCGCTCGCGCGCTCGACGCGGTCGAGCAGCTTCAGTCCTGGATCGAGGGCCGCCTCGAGCTCAGCGCGGCGTGATGGCCACGAGCAATCCGCCGTCGGAGTCGTAGGCCGGGAAGAAGTCCACCTTGACCGTTTTGGCCGAGCCTGACTTCGTGCGCAGCTCGAGCTGCTCGCCGAGCCGGCGGACGCCCCATTCCAGCGAGAGCTCGATCGGGTTCTTGCCGTCCGTCCAACCGTTCAGCCCGAGCGCCTCCGCCACCGGCATCCCGATCAGGTCGCGCTCGGCGAATCCCGTAACTTCGAAGACCCCGCGCCCGCTCGCGAGCACGCGAGCCTGCTGGTCGCAGGTGATGAACCCGGTGCTGGGAGCCGGGTAGTAGTCGTCCATCAGCTCGAACAGGAAGCCGAAGCCGCAGGCGTGGCAGGCAACAGGCTCATCACTCAGACCTTCGAGCCGGTCGATGTCGACCGAGCGCTCCTTGCAGTTCGGGCAGATGAAGTAGGGCACGGGACGAAGGTAGCGCTAGAGCCACTTCTTGCGGCGGAAGTACCAGACCTGGGCGATCGTCGTCATTGCGATGAGGACCCACGACCAGACGTACCCCCAGCCACCCCAGTCGTTGATCTCGGGGATGTACGTGAAGTTCTGCCCGTACACGCCGACGATGAAGGTGGGGACGAGGAGCAGCGACGCGATCGCGGTCAGTCGCTTCACCACCTCGTTCTGGTCCTGCGACACCTTGGACATGTAATGGTCGCGCACGCTCTGAACCAGCTCGCGGGTGAAATCGAGGCTCTCACTCGCGCGCAAGACCTTGTCGTAGCCGCTCGCGAAGGCGACCTCGACCTCGCGCGGAAAGCATGTGCCCTCCGCTATGTCGGCCCGGTTGTCCACGACGCCGCGGATTGCGTCTCGGGTGGGGGAAACGGTTCGGCGGATGTGGAGGATGTCGTGCCGCAGATCCGTAACCCGGCGGCGGATCTTCTCGGGGCTCCAATCTTCGATGTGGTCGTCGAGCTCCTCGACCTCTTCGTTCAGCGCATCGATCAGGTCCAGCAAGTCCTCGACCACCTCGTCCACGAGGTGGTAGACGATCATCCCCGGGGTCTCGCCTGAGGCCACCCGGCGCCTGACGCGTTCGATGTCGAACGGCTCCCCGTTCTCCGGGGTCTTGCGGACCGTGACGAGCTCGCCGGCGGTCAGCACGAAGTCGACCTCCTGGTAATACACGCGGTCCTCTTCGCGGACCGCCACGGACGCAAGAAGAATCCCGAACACATAGTGGCCCTGGCCCTCGATGCGGGGCCGGGGCTCGTCCTTTTCCCGAGCGGGGGCACGCACGAGCTCGAGCGCGCTCTCGTGGATCCCCTCCGGAAGCGCCGCGTGCAATTCCTGCTCGGTCGGATCGAGCAGGTCGACCCACTTCGCCATTGAGGCTCGAATCTAGCGCCAGGCTCGGCTAGCCCTCGCGGGGAGCCGCGAGCGCTGCATGCTCGTGCCCCTCGAGCGCGGCCAGGAAGCGCTCCGCGTCGAGGGCGGCCATACAGCCGGAGCCGGCCGCCGTGACCGCCTGCCGGTAGACGTGATCCTGGACGTCGCCCGCGGCGAAGACGCCGTCGATGTTCGTCTCAGTAAACCCCGGCTTCGTCACCAGGTAGCCCGCCTCGTCGTGGTCGAGCCAGTCGAGGAAGAGCTTCGTGTTGGGATCGTGTCCGATCGCGATGAAGAGGGCCTTGGCGTCGAGCTCGAAGGTCTCCTCCGTCGTCGTCGAGCGGAGCCGCAGCCCCGTCATGGCCGGGTCGCCCAGCACCTCTTCCACCACGGCGTTGGTGATGAACTCGATCTTCTCGTTCGCGCGAGCGCGATCGAACATGATGGGCGAGGCGCGGAACTCGTCGCGTCGGTGGACGACCGTGACCTTGCTCGCGAACTTGGTGAGGAAGATCGCCTCCTCCATCGCGGAGTCGCCACCACCGATCACGGCCACGGGGACGTCCCGCCAGAACGCCGCGTCGCACACGGCGCAGTACGTGACGCCCTTGCCCTGCAGGCGCTGCTCGGACGGGAGCCCGAGCTGCCTCGCGGTTGCGCCGGTGGCCACGATGACCGACTCCGCGCGGTACTCGTCGTCTCCGACGAAGACCGAGTACGGTCGCTCGGAAAAGTCGACGCGGCTGACGTCGTCCGTGATGAACTCCGAGCCGAACCGCTCCGCCTGGCGGCGGAACTCGGCCATCATCTCGGGGCCGAGTACGCCCTCCGGATATCCCGGATAGTTCTCGACGTCGCTCGTGATCATGAGCTGGCCGCCCCACTGGAAGCCTTCGATGACGAGCGGCTCCAGGTTCGCACGTGCGGCGTAAAGAGCGGCCGTGTAGCCGGCCGGCCCGCCGCCGATGATGATCAGCTTCCGAATGTCTGTGCTCATGATGCTCCTAACCTAATCAACGACCCGGACGGGTGCGGTGTTCCCCGCTCAGGCCACCTCCACACCGCAGAGAAAGAGCCTTCCGTCGCGCGTCTCCGCCCCACGCGAAGGCCGGTGCGGCTCGCGTTCGCCGGGCCTGATCAGGTGGACGACTTCGTGCCCGCGCGCGTTCAGCAGCTCGCCTATAAGGCTCCGATGACAGCGCTGCCAGGGCGTCTCCGCGCACATGAACGCGGGAGCAGGCTCGGCCAGCGCGGTTCTGAGCGCCTCCTGCCACGCGGCGCTCCCCATCCGGGCCAGGTACGCGCGGAAGCCCGGCTCGCGAACGCAGGCGAACCGCTCTTCGCCGGGCTCTCCGCTGCGCATCCCGCCGAGCTCGACCGCATGGACGTACGCGATCCCCGCCGCACCAAGCGTCTCGGCCAGCGGCCCCTGATTGAACTGTGGATTCCGCCGCGACGCGGGGAAGCGTCGAACGTCCACCAGCGTCTCGACGCCCGCCTCGCGCAGGACAGCCAGAAGCTCTCCGACCGCCCTTCGTCCGTGTCCTACCGTGAAGATACGCACCTTTGTGCATAAAATCGTGCCGGTCCTGGTAGAGGAAAGAGGTATATGGCGGGGACTGTGAGCTGGGACAGCCTGCGCGAGCTGGCGCACTTCCAGGCTGAGAACGGCTGCGCGATCAGTCTCTACCTCGATCTTGATCCCAGCATCACGCCGACTGCCGGCGATGCCGAGACTCGAGTCAGGTCGCTGCTCGATACGGCGGGCAGGATCGCGCCGCGGTCCTCCAGCCATGCCGCGCGCGAAGGACTGAAGGCGGATCTTGAGGAGATCGAGCACTACCTCAAGGACGGCTTCAGCCGTGACGGCGCTCATGGCGTCGCCGTATTTCGGGCCGGGCTGGACAACTTCTGGTTCCCGCTCGCACTCATCGACTCCGTCCCCGACGGGGTCACCGTCGGCAAGAGCTTCTACCTCGCCCCGCTCGTCCCGCTCGTCGGCCGGGGTGAGGGCGCACTCGTCGCGTCGGTTGGCCGGGAGCAGGGGCAGCTGTACCGGCTCCAGCAGGGCCGCCTCGTTCCGATCGCCGATCATTCCGAAGAGCAGCCGGGGCGACACGATCAGGGCGGTTGGTCGCAGGCGAACTACCAGCGCCACATCGAGGCGCTCGTCCACGACCACCTCCGGCGAGTGGCCGAGGAGCTCGATCGCCAGGTGCGCCGTCTGCGCGGCCCGCGTGTCGTGATCGTGTGCTCCGAGGAGACACGAGGCGACCTTCAGGATGTGCTCTCGAACGAGGTGCGAAAGGCCGTCGTCGGCTGGACGCAGGCGCAGGCGCACGCGAGCCCGACCGAGCTGCTCGAGGTCTCGCGTCCGATCCTCGAGCGCTGGCGTGAGCAGGAGGAAGAGGAGGCCGTGGAGCGCTGGCGCGAGGAGGCCGGAAGGAACGGACGCGCGGCTGCCGGATGGGAGCAGACGCTCGAGGCGGCCTCCGACGGCCGGGTCGAGGTTCTCCTCTACGAAGACGGCGCCGACCACCCGGCCTGGCAGTGCCCGAAGTGCGGGCGGGCGTCGCTCACGGCCGGCAACTGTCCGCTGGACGGGACGCGCATGGAGGAGAGCGACCACGGACTCGACCTAGCCGTGCACCAGACGCTCGGGCACGGTGGGCGGGTCTGGGCGCTGCGCCGTCGCCAGGATCTCGAACCGGTCGAGGGCATCGGCGCCCTCTTGCGCTACTGAGGCTCGAGCTCTGGTCGGAGCGGCACCTCGGCGGAGTGGCCGAGCTGCTCGAGGATCCTGCCGTCCAGCAGTACACGATGGTGCCCGTCCCCGTTCCTCCCGGTTATGAACGGGAGTGGCTCGAGCGCTACGAAGACGGCCGCAAGGAAGGAACGCGCGAAGGGTTCGCGATCGTGGACGACGACGGTGCGTTTCTCGGCCTCGCGCTCGCGTTCGCCATCGACCGGGAGGGGCGCGAGCTCGAGCTCGGATACACGGTCACGCCGGCGGCGCGTGGGCGCGGTGTGGGCAGCGAGGGGCTCCGCCTGCTGACCGACTGGGCCGAGCGTGAGCTTGATCCACGGCGCATACAGCTTCAGATCTCGGCCGACAACGCCGGCTCGAAGCGGGTCGCCGAGCGGGCCGGTTACGTGTACGAGGGCACGCTTCGTTCCCTGCACTTCAAGGCGGGGATGCGGCAGGACATGGAAGTCTGGTCGCGCATCCGGGGCGATCCCGCCACGGCGGGCTAGCGGGCTGTCGAGCCCGGATTCAGCTTCGTCAAGTCCTGCCAGTAGTCGACACCGGGGACTGCGCGGTCGAAACCGACGGCCGCATAGGCACGACGGGCGGGGATGTGCGCGTCGTCCAGGCCGGTGTCGACGTGCGCAAAGCGAAGGCCGAGCCCGCGGAAGTGGTCGAGCACGTGGCGGTACATGAAGGTCGCCCAGCCCTGTCCGGCGTGGTCGCTGCGGACGGCGTTGTTGTCGATGTGGCCGTAGCTCTTGTCGCGGAAGATCCAGAAGCTGACGAACCCGAAGACGTCGCCGTCGCGGTCAAGCACCCACAGCTGGTCGGGATGCTCGGTGAATAGCTCGCGGTTCTGGCGCGTCTTCCGCTCGTCCCAGCGCAGCTCGGGCTGGAGCCGCACCGCCTCGTAGCATTCCTCTCCGAGCATCGACACGTAGCTCGCCTGGATGGGCTCGTAACCCTCGAACGTGAGCCGGTCGACGGTCTCGAGATCGGTGTCGGTCGCGACGCGCAAGACTGCGCCAAGCCGCCGTGCGATGCGCTCGTCCACGTCCGAGAGCCTAGTGCCGCGCGGGTGGCCACCAACCTCCTCCTCACTGCGAGCATAGGTGAGAAATCCGCGGCCATGGGGAACGCAACAGTGCCGAGACAGCAACGTTCCACACCTGCTCGATAGGCTCTAAACGATGACCTCGCTCGCGCGACAGATCCTGGACGACCACCTGGTCCGCGGCGAGCTGACTCCAGGTACGGAGATTGCCCTCAGGGTCGACCAAACGCTGACCCAGGACACCACGGGGACGATGGCGATGATGCAGTTCGAGGAGTTCGGCGTCGATCGTGTCCAGGTCGAGACTGCGGTCCAGTACGTCGACCACAACCTCCTCCAGATCGACTTCAAGAATCCGGACGACCACCGCTTCCTGCAGAGCCTCGCCGCACGCTACGGCCTCTGGTTCTCACGGCCCGGCAACGGCATCTGCCACTACGTCCACTGTGAGCGCTTCGCCACGCCGGGGAAAATCCTGGTCGGCGCCGACAGCCACACGACGCAGTCGGGTTCCTGCGCCATGATCGCGATCGGGGTGGGCGGGCTCGACGCCGCCGTCTGCATGGCCGGCCACGCGTTCGAGTTGCCCTGCCCGAAGATCATCGGCGTCTTCCTCGAGAACAGACACGCGCATCCGTGGATCAACGCCAAGGACGTCATCCTCGAACTGCTCCGCCGCCGAGGCGTCCGCGGGGGGCGCGGCGCGATCTTCGAGTTCACGGGTCCAGGAACCGCGAGCCTCAGCTACACCGAGCGCGGCACGATCGCGAACATGATCGCGGAGCTCGGCGCGACCGGTGCGATCTTCCCTGCCGACGACGAGACGAGGGAGTGGCTGGAGGAGCAGGGTCGCGCAGATGACTTCACCGAGCTTCCGACCGGAGACAGCGGAGACTTCGACGAGGAAGAGCACATCGACCTGGCGCAGCTCACCCCGCTGGTCGCCAAGCCGTCCAGCCCGGGCGACGTCGTCCCGGTGGAGGAGGTCGAGGGGACGCCGCTCGCACAGGTGTGCGTCGGCTCCTCGGTGAACTCGTCCTACGAGGATCTCGCTGTCGTCGGCGCCGTCCTCCGCGGGCATCGCATCTCGGAAAACCTCGTCTCTGCGACCGCGACGCCTGGGTCGCGCCAGATCCTCGATCAGATCACGCGCTCGGGCACGTACGTTGACCTGCTGATGGCCGGCGTGCGCATGCTCGAGCCTGCATGCGGCCCGTGCGTCGGGATGGGGCAGGCGCCGCCATCGAACTCGAATTCGCTGCGCACGTTCAACCGCAACTTCAAGGGCCGGACCGGCACGGCGGACGACAACGTCTATCTGTGCTCGCCGGCGATCGCAGCGGCTTCGCTGCTGACCGGCGTGATCTCGGATCCGCGCGGGCTGCCGCATCCTGAGCTTCCGGAGCGGCCGACGCCCCGCCCGGAGGTCGTGCAGCGCCACATCCTCGAGCCGCCGCCGCACGAGGAGGCGAAGACGATCCAGGTGCCGCGTGACTTCCCGAACATCTTCCCCCCGCCGCCGCAGAAGGAGCTTCCGGACGAGCTCGAGCTGCGTGTCCTGATCGTCGCCCCCGACGACATCACCACCGGGGACCTTTCACCCGACGGGGCGACTGTCATGGCCTACCGCTCCAACGTTCCCGCCATCGCCGAGTTCACGTTCCAACACCAGGACAAGCACTTCCCCAGGCGCGCGAAGGAATGGGGCGGAGGCTTCATCGTGGCCGGCCACAACTACGGCCAGGGCTCGAGCCGCGAGCACGCCGCCCTTGCGCCTGCGCAGCTCGGCGTCCGCGCGGTGATTGCCATGAGCTTCGCCCGCATCCACCGGCGCAACCTGATCGCGCAAGGGATCGTGCCGCTGCTGTTCCAGAACGAGCAGGATTACGGCAAGGCGGAGCTCGGCCAGACCTGGCGCATCTCGGAGCTGCACTCGATCGCCGACGGCAGCGACGAGATTCCGTGTGAGATCGAAGGCCTGGGAGAGATCACGCTCACGCACGACTTCCTCCCGCGCGAGCGCGAGATCGTGGTCGCCGGCGGCCTGATCCGCTACCTCAAAGCGGAACAGGCCGCAGCCGCTTAGGCGGCGTCGAGCGCGCGCGGTAGCTCGGCGAGTTCGACCGCGTCCACCTGGGGCGAGTCGGTGGCGCGATCCAGCCGGTCCTCGAAGCGGTCGAGCCGCTTCTCGGCCTCGGCGTACTTGCTCCGCGCGTGTCCCAGATGCTTGCCGATTGTGTCGAAATCCGCGCGGAACGTGCCGAAATCCTTCTGCAGCTGGGCGCAGTACGCCATGACTTCCTGGGCGTGCTGCTCTATCTGCATGCCCTTCAGACCGAGGACTATCGTGTGCAGGTACGCGACGAGCGTGCTCGGCGACACGGGGAGGACGCTGCGGTCGTGTGCGTAGTCGAGCAGCGCTCCCGTCTTGCCGCACGTGAGCTCGTAGTAGATCGCCTCCGAGGGGAGGTACATGAAGGCGAAGTCGAACGTTCCCTCGTCGGGGCGGATGTACTTGGACGCGATCGCGTCGATGTGGATCTTCACGTCACGCGCGAACGCTTTTCCGTGCAGCTGCCGCGCCTCATCGTCCTGCGCGTCGACGTAGCGCTCGAAGTTGTCGAGCGGGAACTTGGCGTCGACTGGGACGAGCTTGTCGACGCGGATGACCGCATCCACCCGCTCGCCGCTGCGGAACGTGTGCTGAAGGGTGTACGCCGTCGGCGGCAGACGGTCGGCGAGGAGGTTCGCGAGCAGGAGCTCGCCGAAGCCGCCACGAGCCTTCGGGGGCCGAAGCAGCTGCTGGAGCTGGCCCAGGTCCTTCGCCTGCTCGGCCAGCTGAGCGGTGGCCCGGCCGACGTCGCCGAGCTGGCGGTGGATCGCGTTCGTCTGCTCGGAGGCATGCTCGAGCCGCCGGTCGACCTTCGTGTCCAGGTCGGCCAAACGCCTGTCGACCGCTTCCGTCAGCCCCTGGAGCCGCCGGTCGACTTCGGCGTTGCGGAACTCCAGCTGTCGCGAGCTGTCCGCACGCATGGAAGCGAGCGCACGAGCGAGCCAGACGGCGACACCCGCCAGAACGAGTACGAGGACCAGTAGCGCTGCGGCCATGAGCATGGCCGCGAAACGCTACTGGTGCCGTCGGACGGCGTTTAGATGGTGCTGCCGCTGCCGCGGTTGATGAGCGCGAAGACCGCGACAACGAGCGCTGCGATCAGGACCAGCCACAGCAGATTGCTGATGCTGAGGCCGCCGACGATCGCGAGGATCACGAGAATCAATACGAGCAACCAGAGCACGAGTTGGAGCCTCCTTTCACACGCATGTGCGTGCTGTTGTCTCGCGCCCTTGTCCCCGAAACCGGGCAAAAAAAACGTCAAGTCCGATCGACCTCGCGGCCGTTCGGACTTGACGAAAGGAAGATATCACCGGGCGCACTAGGTGGTCAAGTCGCTAGCATCGCCCGACATGGCCAAGCGCAAGAAGCCCCGTACGCCCGCTCCGCCTCGACGGCCGGCTGCCCCGCGCTCGAGCGGAAACGGCGCGAAGGCGCCGCCCGACGCGCCGCGCGCCGTCCAGGCGCCGAAGGTGCGTACGGGCAAGCGCCGTACGCAGGCGGAGAGCGAGCGCCGCAACCGGATGATCCTGTACGGCGTCGCCGGCGCCGGAGTCCTCGGGCTCATCATCGCGCTCCTTGCTGTCTTCGTCATCGGCAGGAGCAGCTCGAGCACGGCTCACTTCGACGGTCCGAGCGTCGACTTCGCCAACCTCCCGGGCATCATGCGAAAGCCGCCGCCGTGGCCCAATAACACGGCGCAGCTGCGTCAACGCCTCGCACCGATAGGCCTCACGCCGCTGTCGGCGGAGGGGAACGTTCTCCACATCCACCAGCACCTGGACATCTACGTGGACGGCAAGCACGTCACCGTGCCGGAGTCCATCGGCATCAAGCTGAAGAACAACGGCACGCAGCTCGACTTCCTGACGGAGCTACATACGCACGATGCGAGAGGCATCATCCACCTCGAGTCGCCCCAGGCCCAGACCTATTCGTTAGGGCAGTTCTTCGCCGTCTGGGGGCTCAATCTGTCGAAGAACTGCATCGGCAACCTCTGCGTTCCTCCCGGCCAATTCAAGATGTACGTGAACGGCAAGCAGATCCCGGCGAACGCCGATCCGGTCAAGCTCGTCCTTCAGGAGCATGACGAGATCGCCATCGTGTACGGGAAGCCGCCGGCGACGATCCCGTCGAGCTACAACTGGCCTGCGGGCCTGTAGCGTTGCCCATCGCCGGGGTGGCGAAATTGGCGATACGCGGCTGACTTAAAATCAGCTGTCCCCGAAAGGGGGCGTGAGGGTTCGATCCCCTCCCCCGGCACACGAAGTCCCGCGGGCGGTCCTTAGGGCAGGTCAGCCATGCAGCCGAAGTTGCGTGGTCACCGACCACTGTCCGTCTCCGGCGAGGACGGCCACCTCCTCGGCGACCTGCGGCACGGGGAGAAGCGGGTCGACGCGCGCGCGAAGACGTGCGAGCGAATCGCCCAGCCCGCCCTCACCCACGTGGGCCAGCGTGGCGTGAGGGATCACTTCGGCGAACTCGCCCATCCAGTGCGGGTGGTCGGGGAACGCTGACTCGATCGACGATGTGAGCGCGCGGAATGGCGCGGCAGGCTCTGGCGCGATCCACACGTATTCCGGAAATGTCCGTAGCTCGGTCAGCTCGAACGCGAAGGGCTTGTGCCCGGCCACCACCGCACCGAGCCGCGGAAGCGCAGCGGGCAGCTCCTCAGGTGGCGCGAAGGGATAGACAAGCGTCACGTGCAGCGGGACTCCCTGCTCCGCCATCACTGGGTAGGTCTCACGGTAGATCGCGTCCAGCGCGGGCGAGTCGACCAGGACGACGACGGCGGTCTCCAGCGGCGCTGATGGCGGCACGGGGAGATACTCCCACTCGCGGCGTTCGTCAGCGACCGGCGTCGGTCAAGATGGGGCAACACGGGGGGCAACAAGACCTACCGAGAAAGGCCGAGACGAGGCGTCCGCCAAGGGGGCCGTTTCAGGGCTTCACTGGGCGGATTCGTCTCGTGTCGTCTCGGCCTGTCTGGGGTTCGGCGTCAACTTAAAATCAGCTGTCCCCGAAAGGGGGCGTGAGGGTTCGAGCCCCTCCCCCGGCACACGAACCCGCTGCAACTGCGTGCTGCGGGCGACGCAAGTGCGCCCGGGCAGTACATGGCCGGTCATAGGATTGCGCCGTGCCGTTCACGCTCAGGAACCTCAAGATGGATCTGGAGGATCTCGGCTCGAAGTTCGACGGCGCGCCGGACCTGGAGTTCCGCGCGGCGACCAAGGCGCTCGAGCTCGAGAAATCGGCCCTGAGCTACCAGCGTGTCCCGCCCGGCTATCGCTTTCCGTACGGCCACACGCACATGAAGCAAGAGGAGGTGTACGTGGTTTTGCGCGGGAGCGGGCGGATGAAAGTCGACGACGAGATCGTCGAGCTGAAGGAATGGGACGCGGTGCGCGTCCCGCCCGGCACGTGGCGAGGCTACGAGGCCGGGCCAGAGGGCCTCGAGATCCTCGTCATCGGCGCGCCCAACCTCGGCGAGGATCCGCGCGAAGACGTCGATGGCCGGCGCAACTGGTGGGCTGATTAGTAGAGCAGTCCGGAAGCTTTGATCGTTTGGACGCCGGTGGTGACCGCGATCAGGACGGAGTGAGGGGTCTGGCGCTCGACGCGAGCCCTAGTAGTCAGGCGTGAGCCACGACCTCCCGCACGTCAACATCTTCGAGACTGACGTAGTCGAAACTCATAGAGCGCACCATCTCACTTGCGCGGTTGGCGTCTTCTTCCGTTTCAAAGATGACCATCGAGAGGCCCTTGTCGTCCTTCCGAGTCCAGTAACCGGCTACGAACCCCGGAGCCTGCGAGATACGTGGCACGACCTCTCCGCGCAGTGCCTTTTCGGCATTGTCCACGTCGCCGACGTTGACCCTGACCACAACTGCGTGCATGGGTGCTTCCCCCTGTCTGGAAACGAGGCGCCAACCTTAGACGATGGCGAGCTCGCCGGAAGGGTCTCCGACCGTCCGGGGCAACAAAAGGGCAACGCGACCACGTGAGACACCCCGAGACCGCGGGCTCATAGCCAGGGTCCAGCGTGTGGAGGAGGTGAGGCCGCGCGCCTCCCTCCAGAGGGACGAAAAGGCGCGCTACGCAGGTGTTACTGCAGGCGTCGTCCTGCGCTCCCCACGGGCGTCCGCCTGCAGGATGGGTGACGACGGCCTGAACCCCTCACCGTGCAGTAGATGCCGAGCGGCAGCTCCCACAGGAACTCCGGGATCCTCGCGAAAGTGCGCCGTGGGGAGGTGGGTGAATAGCGTACGCGGCGAGAGGATCCACTGTACGGCGCGAGGAACCAGCACTCACGAAAGGAGCGTCGAGCATGTACGCACAACTCGTCCAGGGCGGCACAACGCCCGAGCGGCGCACCGAGATGGACAGGATCGTCAACGAGGAGCTCGTTCCCGCGCTCCAGGGCGAGCCCGGCTTCGCCGGCGCGCTGAACCTCGTCGACCGCGAGTCCGGCAACGCCATGATGATCATCCTTTGGGAGACCGCCGAGCAGGCTCACCGCCCGCTCAACGAGTACGGCGAGCAGTTCCTCAAGGCGCTCGCCAGCATCACCGCCATCTCCACCGGCAACCGCGCACCGATCTCCGTGTGGGAGGTGAACGCTCGTATCTAGGGGTCACGCGCCGCTCTGGACCTGCCCGCGTCACGTGACGACGCCCTGCCCGCCCTTGGACGTTGCGTTCGCCTGTGTGAGGATTGCGCCAAACGGGCGAAACAGAAGGGGGAAAACAGATGCATCGATACATCGCCGTGGCGGTACTGGTCGTAGTCGGAGTGCTCGTGACCGGCGCCGGCGTCGGTTCGGGGGCTCGACAGCAGACCGTCACGTGTGGGGACGACATCGACGAACGCGGTAACTACGTCCTCGCAGGCGACTGCACTGCGGGCACCCTCAATGGGATCGTCATCAACGCTGACGACGTCGTTCTGGACCTCGACGGGCACACCATCACAGCCGGTGTCCCTGCCGGCTCGGG